>Ga0105044_10006005_pt1 | contig 16686 bp, 14 predicted proteins | sample MAT01_FD_78092 | JGI IMG/M metagenome (GOLD analysis project Ga0105044, IMG submission 78092) | Freshwater microbial communities from Lake Fryxell liftoff mats and glacier meltwater in Antarctica - MAT-01 | ecosystem: Environmental > Aquatic > Freshwater > Ice > Liftoff microbial mat | place...
GGCCCAGTGGCTGGCCCAGTGGCTGGCCCAGTGGCTGGCCCAGTGGCTGGCCCAGTGGCTGGCCCAGTGGCTGGCCCAGTGGCTGGCCCGATGGCTGGCCCGATGGCTGGCCCGATGGCTGGCCCGATGGCTGGCCCGATGGCTGGCAGTGTGCGGTGCGGCGCGGTTGCGCGCCCGGCGCGGGTTCGCGCCGCCACTTGGCCCAACCGCTCATTGCAGCGCCAACGCCAAAGGCGCGTCCCCGCCCCGGCAGGCAAAGCGTGCACCCATGCTGAACCCCGGCGCGCGGCCCTCGATGTGTTCGGCCGCCGCCGCAACATAACCCGCCGCGCCATCCGGCCCGACGCTGAACAGCCGCACACCTTCGGGCGCGCGGCCCATGCGCAGCGGCACCCAGCCCGCACGTTCCACCACCAGCCGCGACCGCAGCGACTGGCCCAGATCGCCCGTGGATGCCCCCCGGCACAGCGACAGCCAGGCCAGCATGCCGGTTTCGCGCGCAAGGCCCGGCTGGCCGGACACAAAATTGCCGGTGGAATAGATCACCGGCACCTGACCCGCCGGGCCGCCGATCACCTGCCAATCCTGCACGACATGGGGGTGGGTGCCCACCACCACGGTGGCCCCCGCCGCCACCATCGCCGCCGCCAGCCCGCGCTGATCGGCGGCTGCGCTGTTCTGGTACTCCTCGCCCCAATGCGGCAGCACCACCACGGCCGCGATCCCGGGCTGGGCGGCATAGGCCGCGATCAGCGCCAGCACCGCCGCGCGCTGCTGAAAACACATCAGCACCTGGCCTTGCGGGTCGCCGATGCCGTTGGTCGAGAATGTGCAGGCGATCCAGACGATGCGGCCCAGTGCCGTGTCGCTGAACGCCACAAAGTCGGGCGCGGCCCCGCCCCGGATCGCGCCGGCCTGGAGCAAACCTGCTGCCGCAATCGCGTCCAGCGTGGCGTCCAGGCCCTGACCGCCACGGTCCAGCGCATGGTTGTTGGCGGTCGTCACCAGATCAATTCCCGACCCGAACAGATCGGCCAGCACGCGCGGATGATAGTTGAACATCGGGAAACTGGTATAGACCCCGGTGCCGAACACCGGCCCCGGATCGTCGCCCGGGCGGTTGATGCCGCCAAAGCCCGCAGCGACCGGACCCTCCAGATTGGCCACCGCGATATCGGCCCGCAGCAGGAACGGCTCGGCCGCGCCCCAGATCGTGCGGAACCCTTCGGCATAGCCGCGCCGCTGCAACGGCGCGTGCAGCAGCACGTCACCGACCAGCGCCACGGTCAGCCGACCGCCACCCTGACACGCGTTCAGCTGTGGCGGGCTGGCCCCGAACACCAGTTCGCAGGTCAGCGCAGCCTCCTGCGCAGCCTCCTGCGCTACCGCAGCCTGCGGCCAGACCAGCGCCGTCAGCGGCCAGACCAGCGCCGTCAGCGGCCAGACCAGCGCCGTCACCGGCCAGACCAGCGCCGTCACCGGCCAGACCAACGCCACCGATGCCAGCAGCGGCCACAACCGGGCGCCAAGGCCCGTCACAGGTCGTCCCGATAGAACACCAGCAGCGCCCGATAGCCGGGGCGGGTCAGCACCGCACCATCCGCAGCCAGCAGCAGGCTGCCATCGCGGACATAGCCGGTGCGCGCCGCCATGCCCGTTTCAGGGTCCGAGGCGAAATAGCGCGGCACCTGCCCCCACATCGGCGATGCGTCGCCCACCACGCCGTCCGGATGGAACAGGCCCCAGAACGCATCCATGTTGGCTTGGGTCATCCGCACGCAGCCGTGGCTGTCGGCGCGGCCCAGACGGCGATACTTTGCCTCGGTCGTGCCGTGCAGGGCCACGCCGCTGGCCCGCCCGCCGCTGTAATGCAGGTCGATATAGATCGGCTTGTACATGCCCGGCGCGCCCCAGCCGGTATGGTGCCGGGCGCTGCGTTCGTCGATGTTGAAAATGCCGGTCGGGGTCGGGCCAGAGCGGTTGTCGCCCTGGTAATGGATCCCGGTCGATACCGGCCAGGAATAGGATGCCGGCACATCCTGCCCGGCCCAATGGTCGGCATCCGCCATGGCCAGCGCCCAGCCCGTGCCGGCCCGCGCCAGCACCCACATCTTTTGCCGGGCATCGCCGTCGGTGGCGGTGTTGACATAGACCGCGTGGCTATAGGCCGCGTCCACCGCGCCAGGCGGCACAAAGGCCATGTCGTCGGGCAATGCGCCGGGTGCGGCCAGCCTTTCCAGATAGTCGATGCCGAATGGGCCTGGCACTGTCGCCAGGGCCCGCCCGCTCAGCGCAACCATACCGGCCGCGCCGATGGCCAGTCGGCCAAAACCCCTGCGTGTCAGACGCATGTCCCATTCCCCCCCAAAGGGCCTGCAGCAACAACCACCTTCCGCAGGTGGCCCGTGAAAACCGCCCGTCCCCTGGCAGAGGAGGCAGGCGGGGTCGGCTTTACTCCACCACGACCTCGTCCAGAACCAGGGCGCGCACCGCCTCGATCGTGTTGGGGCCCGCGATGCCGTCGATCCGCCCGGTAAACACGCCGGCATCGCGCAACCGGCCCTGAATGTCGCGCACGACATCGGGGTTGCGGATGGCAATCTGCGTGGTCAGCCGGTCAACCGCCGTCGGATCACCCGCCTGCAGCGCCGCCCAATACAGATCGCTGGCGCGCAGCGTGTCCTGCGGCACTGCCGGGTCGCCGGTTTCATAGATTTCGGCCAGGAACGAATTGGCGTGCAGATAGCCGGCATCAACCGCAATCTGAAACGCAGCGGCTGCCTTGACCAGATCACGCTCGGCCCCAAGGCCGGTCTGATGGAAATAGCCGATGAAGAATTGCGCCACCGGATTGCCCTGCGCTGCATTCGCCTCGGCCACCGCATAGGCGTCGATGGCGTTCTTGCCTGGGATCAGTTCGTTGGAGTAAAGCACCGTCAGCACTTCTGCCGACAGCCAGTCACCGCGCGTCGCGCCTTGCAGCGCCAACGTTTCGGCACCGACAAAATCTTCGGGCTGGCCGTCCGAGGGCGCATAATGTTCATGCGCGGCCAGACCGAACGCGGCGGGCACCGCTGCGGCCATGCCGGTGTCATAGGCGACCAGCGCACTGGCCCGGTCGCCCTGTGACAGGCTGATCCGGCCCAGCAGCGTCACCGCCTCGGGGTTGTCGGCAAAGGCGGTCAGCACGCTTTGACAGGCGGCAAGGGCGGCAACAGCGTCGATTTCGGTCAACAGGCGCGGGCCGCCCAGTTGCGGCAGGCCGGCCGCCGCGCGGCAGGGTGCCAGCGCCGCGGCTGAACGGGTCAGCATGTCCAGCGCCGCCACGGCCCGGTCGCGCCCGTCGCACAGGGTGCAACTGTCCAGCCAGGCCTGCACGCCTTCGGCATTCTGGGCGTCCAGCGCGGCGGTCAACGCCGCCTGTTCGGCCTGATACGCGGTGTCCGCCTCGATCCCGGCCACCAGCGCCTCGACCTCGGCGCGCCCGTCGCAGGCCAGGCAGGTGGCCAGCCAATCGCGCAGGCCCGCCAGATCGCGCGCGGCGCTCAGCGTGTCGCGGGCGGTCGATTCGGCGACGCGGGCGGCCTCGACGGCGGCGATGTCGGCCAGCCGGGTTTCGGCGTCGGGCCGATAGGCGCACAGGCGGCAATTGGCCAGATAGGCACTGATCCGTTGCGGCGTGGTGTCGTCGGCAATCGATTCCCAGATCGAGCGTTCCAGCCCCAGCACCATTTCACGCTCGGCAATGTCGCGCAGGCGTTCGGACAGCCGGGTTTCGCCCGGACAGAACCGGCAATCTGCCAGAAACGCGCCGATTTCGGCAGCATCGGCGCTGTCTTCCAGAAACACCGCCTGGAATGTCTCCATGTAGACCGTCGAATCGATCTCTGGCACCAGCGGGCGGGCCGGAACCGTGATCAGCGTCACGGCCGGATCGGCGTCGCCCAACAACAAGAACCCATATTCTGCCGCACATTGATCGGTGCGGCGGCGGCCACGCTCGATCGCGCCGGCCATATAGGCGCGCACCTCGGCGGAACTGGCCAGACCGTCGCCATCGCCGAACGGCGCGCGATCGGGCACGCCGCTGAGCAAGGCATAATGGTGCGGAACGCGGGGGCCGTCGCAGGCCGCCGGGTCAGGGCCGATGGTCACGATGGACAGGGCAAAGCCGCTTTGCCCCAGGGCCCGGCTGATCGCGTCCAGCGCCGCAGGCACCACCCCGGCGGGATCGTTGATCCGGAACATGCCGATCTGCCGCGTCTTGGGGCTCAGCGCAGCAATCAACTCCTCCAGCCGGATGACATAGTCGGCCAGGGCCATGTCCTGGGTGCCCGTGCGCACCATCACCCCGCCCGGACTGGCCGGGTCGGCCGACAGGGTCAGGTCCGTCACCAGATAGATGTCGCTGGCCTGGCCCTGCATCTGGTCGGCCTGCGCCACCAGTGTCGACACCGGCGAGGCGCGCAGCATCGCGGCCAGCACCTGGTTGCCCGCATCCCCCGCCGCAGGCAGGCCAGGCAGGTTCAGCACCGACAGGCCGGTCACGACCGGATCGGCCAACCCCTCGGCCGGATCGGCGGCCAGAAACACCAGCCGGGGCGCATTGTCCCCGGCATCGGTCTGGGCCTGCGCCGTCAGTGGCAGCAGTGTCGCCCCGATGCCCCAGATCGCCGCAATGGCGCCGCGCAAGCCGCTGATCATCTTGTCCCCTCCGACGCACAGGCCCTGTCTGCGGCCGCCAGCCTGAACCGGACCACGCGCCAAACCAGCCGCATCATTGCCATATTCAGGCCCGACACCGTCCGGGCCCCTTGCGCGCAATCTAGTGCCATTGCCCGGTGCCCTGTCAAAAGCCGTTTGCAGCTTTGCACCGATTCGCACCGGTCCGCGCACAGTTGGACCGGGCGGGCTTGGCATTATTGCCACAGTCACTGTGGCCCGCGCCCAGGCAGTCACAATATGTTGTGGCCACGTTCCAATCGGCAACCATCCCGCCCAAGGCGAAAGGACAATCCATTGATTCAGAATTGGAATCACTGGCAGGATAGTGACAGGGGTGGGATCCGGGGGGGCGCTGCCATCATGTCGGGTTTGTCGCGCAGGCGCATGATCGCCGCCTTGGCCGGTTTTTCCGCCGGCCTGTCGACGACATGGGCCGCTGCCCCGTTGGCCGCGCAACAGGTTGCCACCGACCTGGCCCCGCATTTCGCGCTGAGCCACGGCATCGTCCGGGTCAGCCGGGTGCTGATCGGACGGCCCCTCTTGGCGATGACCTTTGATGACGGCCCGCATCCGACGCTGACGCCGCTGTTGCTGGACATGCTGGCCGCGCGCGGGCTCAGGGCGACGTTCTATCTGATCGGCAGCATGGTCGCCCGCTATCCCGATGTCGCGCGCCGGATCGTCGACGAAGGTCACGATGTCGGCAACCACACCTGGCGGCATCCGTTTCTGACCAGCCTCGGCGATGATGAAGTCCTGCGCGAGATTGAGCGGACCAACGACGCCATCTGGCACGCGACCGGGGCCATCGCGCCCACGATGCGCCCGCCCTATGGCGCGATCACCGCGCGTCAGTCCCGGCTGATCCATGCGACGTTCAACCTGCCCACTGTGATGTGGTCGGTCGATACGCAGGACTGGCGCCGCCCCGGCAGCAGCGTGGTGGCCGCGCGCGTGGTGGACGGCGCGACGCCGGGCGCGATCATCCTGGCCCATGACATCCACGAACCGACCGTGCGCGCGATGCCCGACGCGCTGGACGGCGTGATGGCACGCGGGCTGACATCGGTGACAATGTCGGAATTGCTGGGCTTTCGGTCCTTTGCCCCGGTCTATGCCAGCGCCGGCACCGCCGCGCTGGCCATGCCCGCGCTGCAATAGACCCGACCTAGCGCCACGAACCTGCCATAAAGGACAGGCTGGTTCGCCCTTATCCTGCCATAATCGCCCGTTAGATCAGCGGCATCTGCTTAACCGGGCCCGTCGGCCCAAAGGGCTAGCCATGCAAGCCATCGCCAGATCGACACGTGGCCTGTCGCTGTTGATCAACCTCAACTGGGATCGCCTTCTATACGTGGCGACGGTCATCTTTGCCCTGGCACTGGGCGCGTTCATCGGCACCCACCCGCCGCTTTGACCCGCCCACCGGTCTGACACAGCCGCCGGTCTGACACGCCGCCAAGCCAACCGCCTGCCGCGTCGCGCGCGCCTTTTGACAAGACGGCAAACACCCGATACTCCGGTCCTGCAGGGGCATGGCGGCAGGCGGTGGTTCGGATGATGGCAGTTTCAAGCATCGCAACCCGGGCGCGCCGCAGGCTGCGCGGGTCGGTTGCGCTGGTTTTTCTTACCCTTGCGCCCTTGGCCGCCCAGTCGCAGAACTTTGCCTTTTCCAACGTGCAGGTCGAAGGCAACGCCCGGATCGAGGATGGCGCGATTCTGACACTGGCCGGAATCGCCCGGGGTCAGGCCGTCACTGCAGGCGAGTTGAACGATGCCATCCAGCGCATCCGCGGTTCGGGCCTGTTCGAAAGCGTCCAGGCGGTGCCGCAAGGCAACACGCTGATCATCACCGTGGTCGAGTTTCCGACCATCGGGCAGATCAATTTCGAAGGCAATGCGCGGTTGAGCGACGCGGATCTGGCCGCCGTGATCCAGTCATCGGAACGGCGCGTCTACAACCCCGCCGTGGCCGAGACGGATGCCGCCGCCGTCGCCGCCGCCTATGCCGCAGCAGGCCGGGTCAACGCGGTCGTCACCCCCCAGATCATCCGCCGCGACGACAACCGCGTCGATCTGGTGTTTGCCGTCGCCGAAGGCGGCCTGACCGAGGTCGAGCGGCTATCGTTTGTCGGCAACCAGAACTTTTCCGAGCGTCGCCTGCGCGGCGTGCTCGGCACCAAACAGGCGGGCCTGCTGCGCGCGATCATCAGCAGCGACACTTTCGTGCCTGAACGGCTGGACCTGGACCGGCAGCTTCTGACCGACTTCTACCTGTCGCGCGGATATGCCGATGTGGTGGTGCAGAATGTCGATGTCGGGCTGACACGCGAACGCGACGCCTATCTGGTGACCTGGAATATTCAGGAAGGCCAACGCTTTACCTTTGGCAACGTGACGGTCACGTCATCCCTGCCCGAGGCGGACGCGGCCGCGTTTCGGGCCGCGCTGCGGCTGCGGCCCGGTGTGGTCTATTCGCCGGTGCAGATCGAGAACGATATTGCCCGGCTGGAACGGCTGGCACTGCGGCTGGGGATCGATTTCCTGCGAATCGAACCGATCATCACCCGCAACGACCGCGACTTGCAACTGAACGTCGAATTCGCCCTGTCGCGCGGCGAGCGCATCTTTGTCGAACGCATCGATATCGAAGGCAACGCCACCACGCTGGACCGGGTGGTGCGCAACCAGTTCCGCACCGTCGAAGGCGACCCGTTCAGCCCCCGCGCCATCCGCGAAGCCGCCGAGCGTATCCGCGCCCTGGGCTTTTTCTCGGACGCCGCGGTGGATGCACGCGAAGGGTCCGGCCCCGATCAGGTGGTGATCGACGTGAACCTGACCGAACAGCCGACCGGATCGCTGTCGTTCGGGGCCAATTTCTCGACCGACAACGGGTTTTCGATCATCGCCAGCTTTGCCGAGCGCAATTTTCTGGGCCGGGGCCAGTCGCTCAGCTTTGATCTGTCGACCGGGGCGGAAAACCGGCTGTTCACCTTTGACTTTGCCGAGCCGAATTTCCTCGGCCGCGACCTGCGCGCGGGCTTCGAACTCAGCTATCGGACGACCAACAACGATTCGGCGCTGTACGACACCGAAACCTTCCGCCTCAGCCCGTCGATGCGGTTCCCGGTCAGCGAAAATGGCCGTCTGACACTGTTTTATGCCGCCGAATACACCGACATCACCGATGTCGCCGGATCGGCCACCCCCGGCGACCAGACCGACGACGCCAGCGTGGTGATCGGGGCAGAGGCGGCACTGGGCGGGCTGTGGACCAACTCGCTTGGCTACAGTTATTCCTTTGACACCCGGCGGACGGGGTTGAACCCCAATGGCGGCGTGCTGCTGCGGTTCGGGCAGGAATTCGGCTTTGGCGACACGACATTCATCCGCACAACTGCCCTGGCCAGCGCCGAAACGCGGATCTGGAACGAGGAAGTCACCCTGCGCGCCACCATCGAAGGCGGTCTGCTCAGCTATAACGGCGGCGACAGCCGCGTCACCGACCGGTTCTTCCTGGGCAGTCGCCTGATGCGCGGCTTTGAAAAGAATGGCATCGGGCCGCGCGATGCCGAAACCGATGATGCGCTGGGCGGCAATACCTATGCCGTGGCCCGGCTGGAGGCAGAGTTTCCGCTGGGCCTGCCGCAGGAATACGGCATCTCGGGCGGGGCATTCATCGACTACGGCTCGGTCTGGGATGTGGGCAACAGCCATGGCGCGGATGTGCTGTACGACGACTACACCCCGCGCGCAGTGGCCGGATTGGCCATCTTCTGGGACACGCCGATCGGCCCGTTGCGGTTCAACTTTACCGAACCCCTGATCGTCGAGGAGTTCGACCGCCCGCGCAGTTTTGACGTGACCATCCAGACGAACTTCTGATGCGGGCGCTGGCGCTGGTTCTGGCTGTGCTGGTATCGGGTGCGGTCCGGGCACAGGACGCCACCGACCCGGGCGACGGGTTGTCGCTGGGCCAGTTGCAAAGTGCGGTGCTGACCCTTGATACCGAAGGGCTGTTCAACGCATCGCTGTTCGGCCAGCGGATCACGGCGAACGTGCGGACCCAGACCGATGATCTGGCCGCACAGAACCGCCAGATCGAGGCGGCGCTGACCGCCGAAGAGCAAAGCCTGACCGACCGCCGCCCGTCGATGTCGGTCGAGGCGTTCCGGGCCGAGGCCGAGGCATTCGATGCCAAGGTGCAGGGCATCCGCCAGGCGCAGGATGCCAAGGAGCGCGCCTTGCAGACCGCCCTGTCCAGCGGGCGCGACGCGTTTCTGACCGCTGTCAGCCCGGTGCTGGCGCAGATGATGCGCGACAGCGGTGCAGTGGTGATCCTGGACCGGCGCAGCGTCGTGCTGGCCGCCGGTACAGCCGACATCACCGACGAGGCGATTGCGGCCATCGACCAGGTGATCGGCGACGGGGCTGCGATCTGGCCCCCTGCCGAGGCCCCGCAGCCGGCCCCTGGCGCTGGCACCGCCCCCGGCGCTGACCCCGGCACCGCCCCCGGCACTGATCCAGATCCCGCCCCCGGCGCTGAACCTGGCGCTGACCCTGGCACCGCCCCCGGCACCACCCCAGACCCCGTCCCCGGCGCTGACTCAAGCACTGGCCCCGGCACTGACCCCGGCACTGACCCGGTCGCCCCGGGCCCCTGATCCTTGGCCAACCTTGCCGCCTTGCGCGCAAGCCGCTAGTCAGGGTGCGGACTGCCACCTGAGGAGCCTTCGATGGATGCCCCCGCCCCCCCCGTTGTCGTGACCGAGGCCGACATCCAGTTGATCCAGCGCATCCTGCCGCACCGCTATCCGTTCCTGCTGGTCGACCGGGTGACGCAGATCGACGGCACTGCCCGGGCGGTGGGGCTCAAGAATGTCACGATGAACGAGCCGCATTTTCAGGGCCATTTTCCGGGCCAGCCGATCATGCCCGGCGTCACGATTGTCGAGGCGATGGCCCAGACGGCGGCGGTGATGGTCGGCACCAGCCTGGGCCTGACCGATGGCAAGTTGTTGATCTACTTCATGTCCATCGACAATTGCAAATTCCGCCGCAAGGTCGTTCCCGGCGATCAGTTGACGATGGAGGTGACAACCCTGCGCGGCAAGCCCGGCGGCAAGGTCTGGCGCTTTGGCGGGCGCGCGCTGGTGGCCGGCGATCTGGCCGCCGAGGCCGAGTTCACCGCGATGATCGACCTCAAGGCCACGCCCTGATGGCGATCCATCCCAGCGCCATCATCGCGGCGGGCGCACAGATTGCAGCCTCGGCCCGGATCGGCCCGTTCTGCGTGGTGGGCGATGGCGTCGTGCTGGGCGATGATGTGGTGCTGAAATCGCATGTTGTGGTGTCCGGCGATACGCAGATCGGGCGCGGCACGGTGGTTTTCCCCTTTGCCGTGCTGGGCGAAATTCCGCAGGATCTAAAATTCGGCGGCGAACTGACGCGCCTGCGCATCGGTGCGCGCAACCGCATCCGCGAATATGTCACCATGCATGTCGGCACGGCCGGCGGCGGCGGCGAAACCCGGATCGGCGATGGCGGCCTGTTCATGGTCGGCGCTCATGTCGCGCATGATTGCCAGTTGGGCGACGGGGTGATCATGGCCACGCATGCCGCGCTGGCGGGCCATGTGCATCTGGGCAACGATGTGATCATCGGCGGTCTGGCGGGGGTGCATCAATGGGTGCGCATCGGGCGCGGGGCCATCATCGGCGCGATGTCCAAGGTGGTGCATGACGTGCTGCCCTTTGGTCTGGTCCAGGGCCCGAAGGGCGAGTTGGACGGCCTGAACCTGATCGGGCTGAAACGCAGCGGCATGGACCGGGCCGAGATCGCCGCCCTGCGCGCCGCCTTTGACGCGCTGCGCACCGCCGATGGTCCGTTCGTCGAACGCGCCCGCGCGCTGGCCGCAACCTCCGACAGCGCGGCGGTGCAGGAAATGCTGGCCTTCGTGCTGAACGGCAGCGACCGGCAGTTCCTGACCCCGACATGATCGCCCTGTTCGCCGGAACCGGCGCGCTGCCCGGGATGCTGGCGCCCCGGCTGGCGGCGCGGGGGCGGGTGGTCGTCTGCCAGATGGACGGCTTTGCCGTGGCCGATGTCGCGGGCCTGCCGGTCCTGCCCTATCGGGTCGAGACGTTCGGCACCCTGCTGGCGCGACTTGACGCGATGGGGGTGCGGCAGGTCTGCCTGGCCGGTGCGCTGCGGCGGCCCAGGATCGACCCTGCGGCGATCGACGCCGCCACCCTGCCCCTGATCCCGGCGTTGCGCGCCGCGATGGCGCTGGGCGATGACGGCGCGCTGCGCGGCATCATCGGGCTGTTGCAGGCGCGGGGCTGGGGTATCCTGGCGGCCGGCGACGTGGCCCCCGACCTGCTGCCCCCTGCGGGCATCCCGACCCGTGCGCAGCCCGGCCCCGCCGATGCCGCCGCTGCCCGGCTGGGTCAGGCCTGCATCGCCGACCTGGGCCGCCGCGATCAGGGCCAGGCCTGCATCGTTTCGCCCGTCGCGGTGCTGGCGGTCGAGGATGCGGATGGCACCGATGCGATGCTGGCCCGCGCCCGTCCGCAGGACCGGGGCATGCTGTATAAATCGCCCAAGCCCGGGCAGGACCGCCGCGCCGACCTGCCCGTCATCGGCCCCGCAACCGCCGCAGGCGCGGCATCCGCCGGGCTGGCGGGCATCATCATCGCGGCCGGGGGCGTGATGGTGCTGGATCTGCCGGCCGTGATCGCCCGGCTGGATGCTGACGGCCTGTTCCTGTGGATCCGCCCCGGGGACGCGTCATGAAGGTGTTCATCATCGCGGGCGAGCCGTCTGGCGACCGGCTGGGCGGCGCGGTGATGGCGGGCCTGCGCAGTCTGCGGCCGTCCGTGCAGTTCACCGGGATCGGCGGGCCGGACATGGCGGCCCAGGGGCTGGTCAGCCGGTTCCCGATGCAGGAACTCAGCCTGATGGGCCTGGCTGAAATCCTGCCGCAATACTTTCACCTCAAACGCCGCATTGCGCAAACCGCGCAAGCGGTGATCGAACAGCGCCCCGACATCCTGCTGACCATCGACAGCCCCGATTTCTGCCTGCGCGTCGCCCGCGCAGTCCGGGCGCGGGTGCGTATCCGCACCGTGCATTATGTCGCCCCCAGCGTCTGGGCCTGGCGTCCGGGCCGTGCGGCCAGAATGGCCCCCGATGTCGACCAGGTGCTGGCGCTGCTGCCGTTCGAACCGCCCTACATGCAGGCCGCCGGGATGGCGTGCACATTCGTCGGGCATCCGGTGGTGGCAGAGGCGCTGGCCACCCCGGCCGAGACGGCGGCCTGCCGCGCGCGCTTTGGCCCCGGCCCGCTGATCCTGGCCCTGCCCGGATCGCGCCGGGCCGAGGTGGCGCGTCTGGCCCCCCGCTTTGGCCAGGCGCTGGCACTGGTCGCCGCCGCCCGCCCGGGCGCGCAGGTGCTGCTGCCCGCCGCCGGGCCGGTGGTCGATCAGGTCCGCGCCGCCGCCGCGCAATGGCCGCTGCCCGCCACGATCATCGCCCCCGCCGACGACCCCGGTGGCGCGCTGAAACGCGCGGCGTTCCGCGCGGCGGATGTGGCGCTGGCGGCCTCGGGGACGGTATCGCTGGAACTGGCCGCCAATGGCACCCCGATGGTGATCGGCTATGACATGGCCCCGCTGACCCGCGTCATCGTCGCGCGCATGTTGCGCATCGACACCGTGACGCTGGTGAACCTGGTCAGCGACACCCGCACCATCCCCGAATTCATCGGCACCGCCTGCCAGCCCGGCCCGATGGCCGCCGCCCTGTTGCGCACGCTGGACGACCCCGCCGCCCAACACGCCGCGATGGCGCTGACCATGGCCCGGCTGGGTCGGGGCGGCGAGGCGCCTGGCCTGCGCGCAGCCCGCGCGATCGTGGACGGTTTCACCGGTGCCGCGCCGGGCGCCAGCCAAACCTAGGCTACCAAGCCTTTGACTCTTCTGACATTTTCTGTCCCTAAATATCCCGGGGTCCGGGGCAGAGCCCCGGGTGTTCCGCCAAGGCCTAGGGACACAGAAACAGATCATTGGCCAGCGCAAACAGCGTCAGCGCCAGGATCAGCGACAGCCCTGCCCCCATCAGCACACGCAGGGCGCGGTCGCCGGGGGGGCGACCGGTCAATGCCTCCCACGCGTAAAACACCAGATGGCCGCCATCCAGAATCGGCACCGGGAACAGGTTCAGCAGGCCCACTGCCGCCGACAGCACCGCCACAAACCAGATGAAGTTCACCGCCCCCTGCGACGCCATCGCGCCCGAAGCCTCGGCGATGCCGACCGGGCCGGACAGGTTGCAACTGGAAATGCCGCCGGTGATCACATGCCAAAGCCCCGACAGCGACGAGGTGACGATGAACCAGAGCTGCCCGGCGCTGTCGCTCAGCGCCCGACCCAGACCCGGAGTTTCGGTCTGCAATTCAAAGATCAGCCCCGCGCTGATCCCCGCCAGCCAGCGGGTTTCGAACCCGCCCTCGGGCAAGGGCAGGTCTTGCCTGCGCGGCGTGACGGTATAGTCGAGCGTCTGCCCCGCGCGCCAGACATTGAACACCAGCGGCCGTCCGTCCGACGCGATGATGATGTCGACAAGTTCTTCGAAACTGGTCACGGTGCGACCGTCAACGGCGGTGATCACGTCTCCGACCTCAAGCCCCGACTGATAGGCGGGCGAGCCGGGGTTCAGCCCGCCGACCGTCGGCAGATAGGGGTTGGGCCCGACAATCGTCATCTCGGCCCCGTCGCGGCGGATCAGGTAATCCTGCGCGGCACCCAGAATCGGGTCATCGCCCGCCACGGTGAACCGTCCGTCCGCGCCCGACACCGGCCGCCCGCCAATGGCCAGCACCGCGTCGCCCGGGCGCAGGTCATGGACATAGCCATCCGGCAGCGCGGCCACCGCCGCCAGGCGCACCGGATCGGTCGGCTGGCCCTGCCACAGGATCACCGCCAGAAACACCACAAAGCTCAGCGCGAAATTGAACGCCGGGCCCGCGACAACCGTTGCCGTCCGCGCCCAGAGCGGCGCGCCCAGCATGGTCTGGCGCCGCCGCGCCGGATCGACGGCCCTGCCGCCGACGGATGCGGCATTGGCATCGCCCAGAAACTTGACGAATCCGCCAAACGGCAATGCGGCCAGTTGCCAGCGGGTGCCGCGCCGATCGGTCCGGCTGAACAGCACCGGGCCAAAGCCCAGCGAGAAGACCTCGGCATGGATGCCCGACCAGCGGCCAACGATGTAGTGGCCATATTCGTGCACGGCCACGATGACCGACAGCGCCACCACAAAGGCGGCAATGGTGAAGGCGACGTTGCCGAACTGCGGCAGGAACAGGGACAGGTCCAAGGGCTACTCTCTTATCCGGGCAATCGCCTCGTCCGCGCGGATGCGGGCCAGACGGTCGGTTTGCATGATGTCATCTAGGCTTGTCGCGGCATTTTGCAGCCCCTGTTGGGACGACATCGTGTCCAGAACCGCATCGACCACCCGCGCCATGTCAAGAAAGCCGATCTGCCCGGCGATAAACCCGTCCAGCGCACGTTCCTTGGCGGCGTTGAACGCCGCGCCGGACAGCCCGCCCGCCGCCATCACCTGCCAGGCCAGTGCCAGGGCGGGATAGCGGGCCGGGTCGGGGGCGCGAAAGGTCAGCTTGCCGATCGCAGCCAGATCCAGCCGGGCCACCGGCAGGGCGCGGCGTTGCGGCCAGTGCAGCGCATAGCCGATCGCGTGGCGCATGTCGGGCGGCCCGACATGCGCCATCAGCGCGCCATCGGCAAAGCCGATCAGCGCGTGGATCAGGCTTTCGGGATGGATGATCACCTCCAGCCGTTCGGGCGAGGTGCCAAAGAACTCCCTGGCCTCGATCAGTTCCAGCGCCTTGTTGAACATCGACGCCGAATCGATGGTGATCCGCTGGCCCATCGCCCAGTTGGGATGGGTGCTTGCCTGCGCCAGAGTCGCGGTTTTCAGCCGCTCCAGCGGCCAGTCGCGGAACGCGCCGCCCGACGCGGTGATGATCACGCGTTCGACCGAGGCCACATCCTCGCCCTGCAGGGCCTGAAAGATGGCGGAATGTTCGCTGTCCACCGGCAGGATGGTCGCGCCGCGCGCCCGGGCCAGCGCCATCACCAGCGGCCCTGCGGTGACAAGGGTTTCCTTGTTGGCCAGCGCCAGCGTGCCGCCGCGTTCCAGCACCTGCAGCCCCGGGGCCAGGCCCGCCGCGCCGACGATGGCCGACATGGTCCAGTCGGCGGGGCGGCTTGCCGCCTCGGCCACGGCGGCGGCACCGGCGGCGGCCTGCACCCCGCTGCCCGCCAGCGCCTGTTGCAGCGCGGGATACAGATCATCGCGGCTGGTCACCGCCACCGCCGCCCGCAGCCGGATGGCGTCGGCGGCCAGACGTGCAATGTTGCCCGCCCCGGTCAGCGCCTGCACCGCAAATGCGCCGGGTGCGCGGGCGATCAGGTCGATGGTGTTCTGCCCGATTGATCCGGTTGCACCCAGAATGCTGACCGACCTCAAGCGCCATCCCCCGGTCCGCCGGCATGATCATCGACGCGCCGGAACCTGTCCATGTCCCAATCGGGGCCTTGATGATGGTCCCAGTCCGGCCCCCAGTGGCGGTCCCAGCCGGGGCTGTCGCTGCTGCCCCAGCCGCCATCCAGCCCCAGCCCGACGATCAGCACCAGCGCGGCCAGCGACGCCCCCATCAACGCATCGAACCGGTCGAACACGCCGCCATGGCCGGGGATCAGGCTGGACGAATCCTTGACCCCGAAATGCCGTTTCAGCGCGCTTTCGGCGATATCGCCCATCTGGCTGGCAAAGCTGATCAGCACCGAAATCGCGATCAGCGCCCAGCCGGTATCCAGCAGGCCGGCAAACGCCGCCCCGACCGCCGCCGCCCCGACCCACCCCGCCACAATTCCGGCCCACGTCTTTTTCGGGCTGACGCGCGGCCAGAATTTCGGCCCGCCCAGCAGGCGCCCGGCAAAATAGCCCAGGATATCGGTGACGATGACCACCGCCAGCAGCCACAGGATGAAGATCAGCCCCAGCGCATTGCGGAACGCCACCAGCCCCCAGCCGGCCAGTTGCACATAGAGCGTAAAGGAAAAGAACAGCCATGCCGCGTTGCGGTAGGTCAGCGCACCCAGCACCGGCACCAGCAGCAACAACACCAGTTGCCAGCCGACCCCGATCGTCAGGATGCCCGACAGCACGCTGGCCGCCAGTGCCGCCAGCAACATGCCCGACACCTCGGACGCGGGGCGGATCATCCGCGCGACCTCCCACACCATGACGGCGGTGACAAAGACCACCAGCATCTGAAACCAGATCCCGCCCAGCACGATTTCGCCCGCGCCGACAAGAATCATCACTCCGGCGGATATCACGCGCGTATTGAGGTCCGCCCATCTGGCGGGGGTGGCGGGCGCAGGGGCCGGCGGGGTGGGGGAACCTTGCGTCATCGCCGGGCGGCCCCGCGCGGCCCTAGACCTTGACCGCGCCGAACCGGCGGTCGCGGCGGGCAAAGGCGGTCATGATCCGGCCAAACTCGGGCGCGGTGAAATCGGGCCACAGCGTATCGACGAATTCGTATTCGGCATAGGCCGACTGCCACAGCAGAAAGTTCGATATCCGCGCCTCGCCGCTGGTGCGGATCACCAGATCGGGGTCGGGCAGGAAATGGGTGTCCAGAAACCGCGCCAGCGTTTCGGCATCCACGTCCTTGTGGGTCAGGCGGCCCATCTCGATCTCGTAGGCCAGCCGTTTGGCGGCGCGCGTCACCTCGTCCCGCCCGCCATAGTTCAGCGCGATGGTCAGGTGCACCTTGTCATTGTGCGAGGTGAGCAGTTCCAGCTCGTCCATCAGCCGGACCAGCTTTTCTTCCAGCCGGACCCGGTCGCCGATGAACCGCACCCGCAC
>Ga0105044_10006006_pt1 | contig 16685 bp, 14 predicted proteins | sample MAT01_FD_78092 | JGI IMG/M metagenome (GOLD analysis project Ga0105044, IMG submission 78092) | Freshwater microbial communities from Lake Fryxell liftoff mats and glacier meltwater in Antarctica - MAT-01 | ecosystem: Environmental > Aquatic > Freshwater > Ice > Liftoff microbial mat | place...
TCCCCTCGTATTCTTTCAGAACATCGTGGGATTCATGGTCGGTGAGGAATATGAACACGGCGGCATCGCGAAGCATGGCGCAAAACTTGTCACGGCAGTTTCATGCTGCAGCGTTCCGAAATTCACCGTGATTATGGGCGGTTCATTTGGGGCCGGAAACTATGGAATGTCGGGACGAGCATTTCAGCCGCGCCTCATGTTTATGTGGCCCCAGTCTCGAATTTCCGTCATGGGCCCTGAGCAAGCGGCCAGCGTTCTGACTCAGGTAAAACGCGAGGGCTACCTGCAACGCAAAGAAGCAGTTCCCGAACAAGAGCTTGAGTCTTACCGAAAAGAGATCGAGGGCACCTACAACCAACAAGCCTCGGCCTATTACGCAACAGCCCGGCTATGGGACGACGGCGTGATTAATCCCCTCCATACTCGCTCTGTTCTGTCGCTTGGACTAAGTGCCAGCATGAACTCTCCCTGGGTTGAGAATGCTGCCCCATCAGACTTTGGCGTCTTTAGGATGTAATTCCCAGTATGAAAGCCCGCTCCTCTGAAAAGCGCCCCACCCCCTCAAACACCTCCATTAAGAGCGTGCTGATCGCCAATCGCGGCGAGATAGCATGTCGTATCATCCGTACCTGCCGGGAACGAAGCATCCGCACAATTGCGGTATTCTCTGAGGCGGACCGCTACGCACGGCATGTGCGGCTCGCCGACGTATCAGAATGCATAGGGGAAGCAGAGTCGTCGCGCTCCTACCTTAACGCAGAAGCCGTCTTAGCTGCTGCGCTCAAACACAAAGCTGATGCCATTCATCCTGGATATGGATTCCTGTCCGAAAACGCCGCTTTTTCGGAAGCGGTAACACAAGCTGGGATGAGGTTTATTGGACCCTCCCCACAGGCCATGCGCCTTGTTGGCGATAAGCTTTCTGCCAAAAAAATTGCTACGGGCGCCCACGTGCCTATGGCTCCCAGTATTCAAGTAGAAGCGAACAGCGAGGCATCTCGCGCCGCAGTCCAGGCCTTTATCAAGAATGCAGGCCTTCCTATCATCGTGAAAGCGGCAGGAGGCGGAGGCGGGCGTGGGATGCGCAAAGTCTATGAGATCAGCGCCCTTGATGAGGCTCTGGTAAGCGCTTCACGAGAGGCTGCCAATTTCTTCAAGGATGGGAGAGTCTTTTGTGAAAAACTAGTCGAACATGCCCGTCATATAGAAGTGCAAATTCTTGGCGATCAACATGGGAACGTGATGCACTTCTTCGACCGCGACTGCACCATGCAGCGCAATCACCAAAAGGTGTTGGAAGAAGCCCCCGCCCCTGGGCTGCCTGACAAACTCCGCGCTGAAATTCACGCTTCCGCCGTGCGCCTCATGAAGGAGGCAGGTTATTCGAATGCCGGAACAGTTGAGTTTTTACTTGCTCCGGACGGGAAGTTCTTTTTCCTGGAGGTAAATAGCCGGCTTCAAGTGGAACACCCGGTCACGGAGGCTATCTTCGGCGTAGACCTCGTTGCCCTCCAAATCGGAGTAGCTGAGGGCAAAACCCTTGCCGAGCTGCTCCCCAATGGCGCTCCTACTCCAAGCGGAGCCGCACTTGAAGCAAGACTGTGCGCTGAGATTCCCGAAGAGCGTTTTGTCGCTTCTACCGGCAAGCTTCTCGCGTTCGATCTCCATCCCGCGTCCCTGGCTCTCACGCACCCAACCTCAACACTCAGAGTCGATTCCGGATTTGAAACGGGCGATAGCATCACGCATTTCTACGACTCGCTCATAGCAAAGCTTATAGTTCATGCGCCTACCCGCAACGAAGCGCTTGCCTCAATGAGCGCTGCGTTGTCGGGAGCCATCATAGAGGGGGTACGGGTCAACAGCGGATTTCTCTCACTCCTGATTGGACACAGCTCCTTTAAGACCATCTCGCATGAGATTAATCTTGCGAGCTCTCTCATTCCAAGCGCCAGCGAGATGCAAGTAGCCCATACGCGCGCCCTCCTTGCAGCGCTTGCCCATGAGATGGCGCCAAAATTTAGCGTATCTTCGGATCCCTGGGACCTATTGAAAGGCTTTCGAATTGTGGGCGAATCATCGCTCGCAGGAGTGTACTCCATCTCAACTTCGCGTCTCGTAGTGCGCGCCATAGTAGAAGGCCCGGGACGACTGCGCATTGTTTCGCTAAGCGACGATGAGCCCAGGAGCAGCGACAAGAAAAGCAGCGATGCAGGGAGCGGAGCTGGCAGTAAGGGTCCGCCGTCAGTTTCCCACCTGACTTTTGTACGAGAGGCAGATGAAAGCGTGCAACTCTCTTGGGCCGGCAGGACTTTTTCAGCAAAAGTTTCGAAGCATAGTTCCGGTTGGTGGGTTCACCTTGCTGAAGGATCCTATTTGGTTACCCAGAGTGAGATGCGCCTGCGCTCAAGCGGGCCAGGGAAATCCTCCGGAGTAGGACAGATTCTATCCCACCTCCCGGGCAAGGTCCTTGAGGTCAAGGCCAAACCCGGAGACCTCGTTGAATCAGATTCAGTAGTAATCGTCATTGAGTCCATGAAGATGGAACATCGTATTCAGGCAGGACTAAAGGGAGTTATAAAAAGCGTCACTGCCGAGCCAGGACAGGTCGTCCAATCGGGACAGCTGCTCGCCCTGGTTGAAGCCTCTCCGCCGAAGCAAGCCTGAGCGAATCTTCCGAAGCCCGGGTTCTTGATCTAAGCTCCCCTTTGAGCAGAACTTTTATGGCAATACGTTACCCCTCTTCTCCCGATTTTTCGGCACCTTATTCACTAGCGGCACTTGGTCGCTCGATCTTCAAGGCCGTAGGAGCTGAGCGTCCGTCGACCTTCAATCTGAACTACTGGGCCACCAAGCTCATGACCTGGTCTATGTCAGACCCCGAGTTCAAAGTGAACCTGTTCCGTTTGGTTGACGTCCTTCCACAGCTGAGATCCCGCGCCGCCGTCTCTCGGCATGTGAGTGAATATCTAGGCACGAGTCTTATCAAGCTGCCGGGTATCGAGGGACTAGGATCGCTCCTGCGCTGGGGGCTTAGCGCTCCCCCCTATTCACTGAGAGCACAGCTTGTTGCCCATATAGTAAAGAGATCCGTCGAGCAAATGGCAGGGCTCTTCATCGCTGGTGAGACACCGTCTGATGCTATACCGGCCCTTCGTAGGCTGCGCGCTCAGGGCCTCGCGTTCACCGTGGATCTCCTTGGCGAATTTTCTCTAAGCGAGAGAGAAGCCAACGTGTATGTCGAACGCTACATCGAAGCACTTGAGGTGCTCGGAAAGTCCAAGGACACGTGGCCCGAAGCAGGTCCTCTTGTCAGCGGCCACCCAGGGGAAGCGTCTCCTGTATGTGTATCCGTAAAACTTACCGCCCTTTACTCTCAATGCAGCCCTCTTAACTTCGACAGGTCAGTTGATGTCCTCTCGGAAAAGCTTTCCCAGATCGTAAGAAAGGCGCGGGAGGTGAAAGCCCAGGTGTATATTGACGCCGAGGACTCAGGGAACAACCCAATAATTTACGCCGTCTTTAAGAAAGTATTTGGGTCTTCTGAGTTTAAGGATCTGCCCTTTCCTGGAGCTGTCGTACAGGCCTACTCAAAGTCTTCCGGCGAACTGGTCGAGGACTTGCTCGCCTTTTCACGTGCACGCGGAGTTCCTATAGCACTTCGCCTGGTAAAGGGCGCTTACTGGGACCAAGAAACTATTTTGGCTGAGCAGAATGATTGGGAGTCGCCGCTCTTTGGCCACAAGCAGAGTAGCGACGCTAATTTTGAGGCTCTTTCGAGAACTCTCCTCGATAATCACGAACACGTCCTCCCTGCCTTCGGCTCTCACAACGTAAGATCCCTCACCCACGCCTGCTCCTATGCCTATGAGAAGGGACTCTCCCACCGAGATTTCGAGCTGCAAATGCTCTTTGGCATGGCCGAACCGATTGCCCGAGCATTCGCTGCGCTGGGGCATTCTAAGGATGGCCCCCTCGTGAGAATGTACGTACCGCTTGGCGATATGTTGGTCGGCATGGGATATCTCGTGCGGCGACTACTCGAGAATACTTCGAATGAGTCTTTTCTGAGGCACACGTTTTTTGATTTAAGCGAGACTGAAGAGCTGCTCAGTGAGCCTGCAATGCACCCCGATGATCGAATGCCCCCGCAACCTAAGGTAGCTAATTATGTCTAAGAATGAAGCGTTTAAGAATGAAGCCCTTACTGACTTCACCCTGGCTGGAGAGCGCGCAAAGTTTTCCGCTGGGTTGGCTGACCTCGACGCTCAGTTAAGGGCGTCGCCGCTTCTGGCTCAGCCGATAGTGAATGGCATCCCACTTCACTCTTTCGAAAGCCTCTCTGTCGAAAGTATCTCTGCCGAAAGATACGAGCGCTGCGATCCAAGCAACGGAGTCAGCACCATCTCAGTCACCCAGTTTGCCACTCTCGAACAAACGGAACAGGCCATCCAGTCGCTGCACCAAGCGGCTCCTGAATGGGATGCAACTCCGTTCACCAAGAGAGCTGCAGTAATCGCAGCTGCTGCAGCAATAATGCGCTCAAGAAAGATATTCCTTTCAGGCGTCCTTGTCCGTGAGGCTGGAAAATCCTGGAAGGAAGCCGATGCCGACGTAGCTGAGGCAATTGATTTTTGCGAATATTATGCGAGCGAGATGCTTCGCCTTGGAGAGCCTGTCGCCACCCAGCAGGTTTCTGGGGAAGATAACGTCTATTTCTATCAGGCCCGCGGAGTATGCGCCGTTATAGCCCCTTGGAACTTCCCGTTTGCCATTGCATGCGGAATGGCGACCGCAGCGTTGGTCGCGGGGAATGTGGTTGCGCTCAAGCCTTCCGAACAAACCAGTGGCGTCGCTCACCTGCTTTGCGGCATTTTGTTCGAAGCCGGCTTGCCCAAAAATACTCTCGCCTTTTTACCAGGGCGCGGAGAACTGATTGGCCGGCACCTGGTGGAGCACCCTTTGGTTGATATGATTGTGTTCACCGGCTCCAAGCCTGTGGGCCTAGAGATTATCCGCTCGGCGGCCGAGATGCGCCCGGGACAACGCAACATTAAGAAAGTCGTCGCTGAACTTGGCGGCAAGAATGCCATCATTGTTGATGAAGACGCCGACCTTGATGAAGCAATTAAAGGAATTCTTTCCTCTGCCTTTGGCTTCAGCGGTCAAAAGTGCTCTGCCTGCTCGCGCGTCATCGCGGTGGGGGATGCTTACGAGCCCCTAATGGCGCGCCTCGCTGATGCGGCGCGTGATATCATCATGGGCCCTGCTTCCGATCCTGCAACTCTCGTTGGACCAGTTATTGATCGTGAGAGCCAAGAGCGGATTTTGGGCGTTATTAAGCGTTCCGAGGACTCCCATACCGTGCTTTTTAAGGGCAGTCTCAAGGGGCAGATTAATTCCTCAGGGTTCTTTGTACCCCCAAATATCTTTAGGGATGTAGAGGAGTCCAGTCCGCTCTGGATTGAAGAGGTCTTCGGACCCGTGGTCGCCTGCGCAAAAGCTCGGGACTTTACTGAAGCCCTGCAGATGGCGAACAAGTCCGAGTATGCTCTCACGGGCGGCGTGTTTAGTCGCAGTCCCGCAAATCTTGAACGGGCAAGGCGAGAGTTTAAGGTGGGGAACCTGTACTTAAATCGTAGTTGCACAGGCGCCCTGGTCCAAAGACAGCCCTTTGGCGGCTTTCGAATGTCCGGCATTGGCTCCAAGGCTGGCGGCCCCGATTACCTTCTACAATTCCTTGAGCCTCGCACGGTGAGCGAGAACACCATGCGCCGGGGGTTTGCGCCCGGGAGCTAACGGAGGCAAACTCACCTAGATCTCGGCACTCGTTGTCGTGATATCGATTGCCGATTTCAATTGGTAGTTATTTTTTTGAGGAATAGTTAGCTATGAAACATTTACTCACGGGAACGACCTTACTTGTTGCCCTTAGCCTCAGCCTTTTCACTCAGGGAGCTTCTGCAGAAGATGCCGCGACTACCGGAACAGCAGCAGCACCTAAATCACAGGCCGGACAGCAGATCGCCGCAGCAAAGAATGCAGCAAGCTCTGTAGAAGCAGCCCAGGAGAAGGAGCGTCAAGCCATCAAAGTAGCGGGCGCCGAAGGCGAAGACGGATCCTCTGATGATGAAGAAGATTCTGGAGACGAGTCCGAGGAATAGCTCCCCTGAGCCACTCTCGCCGCTCGCAGTCCCGTTTGTGTTTTGGAATCACGAAGGACCATAGCGAGACGAGAGTGGCCCACTTAGCCTGTCCTTCTCACAGCCCGGCAAGGGTGTGAGAAGGACAGGCTAGCTAACGCCCGGATGGCGTTAGCAAATCGCGACCAACGGGAGGGATTTGGAGCGCACCGGAGGGCGACGCCGTGTGCGCGGCGCTCGCAGGTGCCGGGCGCTCAAAATCCGCCCGGATGGCGGATCTTGAGCGTAGTCCCACGGACCCGAGTAGGGATCCCGTGAGACATGACGGCTAGCAATCCACCCTGAGGAATTATCCGAATGTAGAAGTGTCACCGGAGATCCACAGGCTTTGATCGCCAACGGGATCGTCTCCTGCAGTAGCTTTCCCGCCACCGCTGGATCGGCATGGCGGGCCATACAAACAAACTCTAGGGAGTTACTCCTCATTCGAACAACGGCAAAATTATTACTGAGCGAAGGAAGCCCGAGTGAAGAATCCCCTTTCCCCACTCTCGGACCCCGTGCGGCTGGGAAGCGAACAGCTGAAATAATCGTGACGTTACTTCGGCTGCAAGCGGTTCATGAAGGTCGGCGCGAAGAAGCGGATCTTCCACCACGGTAGCGTGCAGTTTAGGTCCCTCGAGATTGAGGGCTTTGTCTAACCCCTTTCCGATCTCCAATGCCAGAGTCGGGTCTGAGAACCGCTCCGTGAGCATGGCAGCCTCCTTCGGATCTCTCCACACCAAGATTGACGCCGGAACGGGGATCGCATTGCGTCTCTCCCCTCCCTGAAGGGAAGCGATTTGAAGAGTAGGCAGTCGAGGTCGAAGCAGTCGGAATATACATAACGAGATTAGCAGCTTGTCCGATCTCTGGAATCAGCATTCAACGCTGACCTTAAAATGCTGCCTTGATCCCTCAGCCGGCAATACGCTCAAGCACATAATCTCGCCGCGCTTCTCGCGGAAGCGGAGGTACTCGAATCGAGGGGCACCCATACTCCTTGTAGATTCCGATTATCCCACTAAGAATTTTTCTCGTTCCTCCTTAGTCCACCTGCGTGCTTCGTCCTCTTTGTAGGAAAGCGGCTCAAGGACGAAGACTTTCTTGTAACGAAAGAGGCCTGCGCGGGGCTCGAAGAGAGAGGTCAAGTTACCACTGCTCCTGGCGACCCCAATAACATCGGGGAGCCCATAATCCAGGAAGGAAGGAGTCAGCGGATCGGTTGCACAGTGCAGATCCCACCTACGAGCAAAAACTGTATTATCAAATTTCTGGCTTCGAACAATGTCGTCTATCTCAATCCGTTCATCGCCCGGCCCACGCCACGCAAGTCCCCTCCCTATGATTTCGCGGGCCACATCTGGCAGATAACGCGAGCGCGGATTTTAGGAGCATAGATACAGCTCCATTCATCAGAAAATACACGCAGGTTCTCGAACGGAAACATCGAGACAACTGTGGATCTATTGGGCCGACCGGGTAATTCCTTGCCTCAAACGCCCCCACATTCACTGGGTTGCATGCCCCTCGGTAATCCTTTACCTTGCCTCGATGGGAGCGCCTGTCTGTCCCGACGAGGCCTTCTCGATTGAGCGCAGTTGGGAACCGGGTCCTTCGTGGCGATTGGTCTAGCCCTTTTAAAGGTAGGAATCGCTCTATGACTTTAAGAATTTCACTTTACACTCTCGCCGCTTGCGCAGCGCTTGTTTGTAATCATGTTGTTGCACCCGCTTCAGCTCAGAACCTTGTGAACATGAGTGCCTGCGATTATGACGATGACGCCATTGCAGATGGGTTGCGCCTCGCACGTCGAACCGTGTTTGTGACATTGAGTTCGCGCCCAGATAGAGAGACGCGCATTCGCCTCAAGGCCGATCATCCCGCTCTGACCTGTGTTGATACGGATCGAGACGGTAGAGATGAAATTTGGGGCTTGGATAAGAAGGGGAAGCGAATAGAACAGTATAACGTCGTGCGCCCCAAGGTAGCCAGCGGCTTGTCAGGGGTGTGTTCTTCGATCCGCGAATTGCAGCGCTGCGAAGTGTACAAGACCAAGCAGTCGGCTCACATCAGCAAAGGGGACCCTCGCCAGCGCAGCACCGCATTCATCACCATCCGTGGTTGTAGCGGAACCTGGGGCAATCCAATCATTGCCTTCAATAAGAAAGGGAAGGAGATTCACCGTTTAGGAGAGTACTTCCCCACGGGTTCGGCCTATGATGGTCGCCATTACGGGTGCTTTAGCGGTGGCGATTGTAAGCCACCTCTCGATATTGTTCGCCAGGCCCGGGCGGCTCATGGAACTGACGAGATTTGGCTTCGTAATGAGCAGGGACAGTGTGTGCGCATCCCCGATGCGGGTGTGTGCTGGAATAGTCAGGGCTGCTGACGTCGCTCGGCCTACCCGCCACTTCCAAGCCAAGCGGAGGCGCCACTCCCTTCACCACCCGCAATCAATGCGGTGGATCTCGTCGCTAGCGACTGCTAGCGACAGTCTCGTCTCTCGCAGGAATAAGCTGTGCGGGAGGGCGCACTGGATACGCCCTTTCTCCACCCGCTGCTCCAGATTCGGCTTTAGCGTTCGCTGGAGCACGAAAGGAGCCAGCGATACATACTTTGAGGTGGTGCGGGCATACATCGCGCTTTAAATTCCCTTTACAGAGAAATAACGCCGGCGAAGAGCAATTGGGGCCGGATAGCCAGGCTCCAGTGTTTTGCACGCCAGCATCGATATGGTATTGGGGATTTGAATTTTCTATTCCTAGAGCATCATGAAAAACAGCACCCTCAAGAAACTCTCGCCAGGACTCCGAGATCTTATCCAATTTGAAGCGGCAAGCGCTTCCCGTAAAGAGCCCCTCTCTAGGTCGATAGAGAAGAGCTCACAAAAAGTCTCAGCCTTTGCTGAAGCAACCCTCAATCACTGCAACGGCGGCTCTACGATGGAAGCTGCGCGCTGGCTCAAAGCGCACCTTAAGGGCGGCGGAAAACTTGTGGTCACGCTAGCCGGAGCGCTTAGCTCATTTCAGGTGGGAGTCATGCTCGCAGAGCTTATTCGTCAGAATAAGGTCCATCTTATCTCGGCAACGGGGGCGAATCACGAGGAGTCGTACTATCGCTACGTAGCGCACTCGCACTATGCACACATTCCGCGCTACACGGAACTCACTCCTAGGCAGGAAGCTGAACTGAGGGACGCAGGCCTACGCCGAATTACCGATACCTTCCTTCCTGAGGACGAGAGCGTGCGAATCATGGAACCTCATCTCCTTAAGATGTGGAAGGACGCTGAGAAGAAGGGGCTGAGCTTTTACCCGCATGAATACTTCCGCCGCCTCTTCGCTGAGAAGCTTGTTGCGCCTGACAAGCAGGCCAATCCCTACGACTGCTGGACGTACGCAGCCTACGAAAAGAAAATCCCAATTGTGGTCCCGGGCTTCGAGGACTCCACCATGGGCAACATATTTTCGAGCTACACGTATACGGGAGCACACAAAAAGAAGGGGGACGTCACCCTCAGCCCCAACGTAATGAAGACAGGACCCGAATATTTTCACTTGATGTATGACTGGTATCTCAGCGAATCAAAGAAGCACCCGATTGCATTCCTACAACTTGGTGGGGGAATTGCCGCTGATTTCCCAATATGTGTCGTTCCTTCAATTAAGCATGACCTCAAGATTCATAAGGTCCGCGACTGGGCAGGGTTTATCGAGATTGGATCCTCGCCAATGTCGTACGGCTCATACTCAGGCGCCGGCGGGAAGGAGAAGATCACCTGGGATAAGCTTTCAACGGAGAGCTATTACCAGATTATTCAAAGTGATGTGACAGTTGCGTTTCCCTGGATCGCGGCGGTGCTGCTTGGATTGTAGGCAATAGCTGTGTTTCGCTCCATGGAAGAAGGCGAGGCAAAGCATCAAGCCTCGTAGAATCAGGAACTGCTGTGGGAGATTGCAATTGAAACGGATTTCCTTCCCCCCTCCTCTCAAGAATGGTGGTTGCATTGGAATAACTGCGCCCTCTTCCGGCCTTTCCCATCCCTCACACATCGCCCGCCTCGAACTGGTTAACGAGCAGTGGAGATCCAGGGGGTATAGCATCAAAGAGGGAGCGCTTCTTAGGTCTCAAGTTAAAGATGCAAGCGGTTCAGCAGAAGCCAGGGCTGAGGACTTCCTCAGACTCTGGAAGGACCCTAAGGTCGACCTCATAGTCCCTCCTTGGGGTGGGGAGCTCCTTGTTGAAATACTTCCGCTATTACCGCTGGAGGAGCTTCGGCAATCAACCCCTAAGTGGGTGCTTGGGTACTCCGATATTTCCACTCTGCTATTTGCGCTTACGACTACAAACAGTATCGCCACCGCCCACGGCGTAAACTGGATGGATCTCCTCGTTGAGCAGCCATTTGATATAACAACCACTCACGAGCGCATTCTCCGCGGTGTGGCCGGAGAGACCTTTCATCAATCAAGCTTTTCGCACTATCAGACTGGCTTTGTTCCTTACGAGGAAAACGTCGCCGCTACCTTCACGTGCACTACCCCGTCTCAGTGGCGAATGCTTGACGGTTCTACCTCTTGCACGATGTCCGGGCGACTTGTCGGTGGCTGCATAGATACGTTGATGCATCTTGTGGGCACCCCCTATGGCGATCTCCCTAGATTTGTATCTGATTTCGGAAAAGAAGATGGGGTCATTCTCTTTCTAGAGAACTGTGAACTGCGCCCCGTCCAACTAGCGCGAGCACTCTTTCAATTTCGCGCGGCAGGATGGTTTAAAGGCTTATCCGGAATAATTTTTGGACGATCCGCTGGTCCCGATGCAATAGATACGAACGCCCTCTCCTATTTAGAAACACTCATGGCCCTCCTCCCCGAAGTCCCCTGCCCTATCATACATGACGCCGACATCGGGCACAGAGCGCCTCAAATGCTCATTATCAATGGAGCGAAATCAATGGTCTCGCTCAACCAGAAAGTAGCTGAGCTACATCAGACGCTCGCATAGACTTCCCTTGGCGTCCCCGAAACATCACGAGTTACGAAGCTCCCCGACGCTCCTGGATCTTTTTCCGGGAGAAAAGCCATTCGGGAAGCTTGAGAGAAACAATCTCTTCACGACGAACCTTTAACGCTATAAGTACTGGCGATGAAGTTCAACCTTATCGGCTGCATAGCGTTATTACTTTGGGCTTCGTCTATACCATTCGCCAAACGCTGCACCGAAGATGTCGGTCTCCTCACACTCCCCGCAATGCAATATCTTGTGGGTGGTTTCTTGGGGTTACTGACTAACGCGGCCCTTGGCAAACTAAAGCATACTGAACTGCAATTTTTCCGGAGCCCTCAGTTTTATCTTCGTGCCGCACTCTTCTCGCTCTATGCCACACTTTTCTATTTCGCAATTGGAACCATATAGCGCAATAAACTTCCCATAGTAACCTTACTCAACTATCTCTGGCCCACCTTTACCATGGGGCTGTTGGTCCTGATCCTCCGTCAGAAGTACAATCCGCCTCTACTCCTCCTTGGAAGCCTCGTTGTGATCCTCGGGATCTCCGTTGAGATACTTGGTGGTGATTTATTCAGACGATCTTTCAGCAGCATTCAATGGTGGCAGGCCTAGCATTTCTCTCCGTCACCATCGCAGCGTTTATGTGGGGACTCTACACGGTACTCAACCGCATGTGGGGAACCCTCGCGGGGGGAGTGATTGCTCTCCCGTTTGTAATGCTCCTCTCTTCCCTCGTACTATTTGGCCTGCGCTTTTGGTTCAATGAAGTTTCACACTTCCCCCCAGAGGTCTATCTCCCGCTCGCTTACGTGCTCGCGGTCCCGTATGTAGCGAATGTCTGTTGGGATATCGGAACTCGTCGCGGAAGTATTACACTTTTAAGTTTGCTCGCTGATGGACTTCCATGGGCATCAACTTACCGTAGCAAATCTGTACCTTGGCATTACTATCGGGTCTAAGACCTGGATCTCGGCGGCGCTGATCACATGCGGGGCATTAATTTCTCGCCTCTCACTGGCCATTGCGAAGGAGAAGGCCTAGGTCAAGTCTCGTAGACAACTTCGCCTTTCTCCTCGTCGGGAGTCCTCTCCCTGAGATTCCCGATTGGGGCACCCAAAGTTTCTGCCATTCCAACCCCCTGCAAAGACTGGGTTCTTCGAAGCAGAAATGTATGGCTGGCCTCGATCCGTAGGGTTCTTCCAAGGATTCGCGCTTCTAAACTCCGCCCTTCGTGTCTCAAAGCGACATCCTTGGACGGGCCCTTCTAATCTATTTCTCGGCCGAGGATCTATCGCGCATAGGACGCTGGGTAAGATAGCCGAATCAAGTGGCATCACCTATCCCTTTGCCACCTGTTCAAGAGGCGAATCAGGGGACAGCCCGAAGTTCTTGTTCCATACAAGCGATACAATGATTCTCACATAGTCGGATACCGGGTCGCGCACATCCGCGAGCCGCTTCTCAAAGGCGGGCGGCGAGAACCATCTATACGAACCCTCCGGCCTCGATGCGGAAGAGAGCTTTTCTGAAGTCCGGAAATCTACTTCAACTGCAAAGACCCAGTACTCCTTTACCTCATTCCGTTTCTTCGAAGTCCCCTGAACGGAAGCCGTATCAGCCAAGAAAAGAGGAGACACTCGAATAAGGTCCTTCGGAGCGAGGCCAAAAGTCGCTAGTAATCGCTCTTGAAGTTGAGAAAAAACTCCGCCTTTCGATTTGCGCTTGCCCTCTGGTGGCGCAAGTTCTAAGGGCTGAAGCTCCCCGGTCTTTCTTTTGGAAAGGAGAAGAATATCGTAGCTCCCTGCCCGCGCGCGAATAAAGAGCAGGTGGAAAAAGCGGGTGGGAAATGTTTTTCCCGAATCCGGCGGAACATCTGCTCTCGCATATTCGGTGGCAGATAGCATCCTCGCCGCTTCCAGGTACTCGGCATCTCGGTAGAAAAGAACGTCTTCTAGCTGAGCCCCCCCTGCTTCATGCCGCGAGTCCTTAAGGGTCTGCCCGGCCTTAAGCATTCGAACAACTCGTCTCGTTGAAAAGGGCTTCATGTTCTTGTCCTGAGATGAAAGAGCGTGCCTGCATAACTCATAGCTCCAGTAAGGACGGAGAGCTTTGCGCGCCGGCCTGTGTAAATCGCGACTAATGCCAGCGTTTGGCTAAAGTAGATTCAGAGTCTCATGTAGTGCTCCATGCGTAACGTAGGTAGCCCAAGCACACCGCCGCTCCCGGCCAAAGGTAGCCCTGATTTCGCGCTTAACGGCCCAGTATAGAGGGCCCGAGCAAAATTTAGCTCATCAAAGAAGATAGAACTGAGTTCAGAGGTAGCTTCAGAGGATTTCCCCGTTGGCAGTTCAGGGAGAATCAGGAGGCCCAAGGGCCGGCAGCCACACTCCCGTTCCACGGCTCGGCAGGTAGCGGTTGAGGGCACGAAGTATCCGCACACTCGTATCGCCTCCCACGAGTCCATCTATCAGCCGAATACGCTGAGAGAAGGATCCCGTGCGCGCGAGGGCCAGCACAGACTCATCACTCCGTGTGTCAAAGGGGTAACTCAAGTATTGGAGCAAAAAGGCGGGGAACGACCCACGTGCACTCGAAAGAGGTGGGACTTTATGGGCTTCAAAAATTCGTAAAGTTTCCTCGCAAATAGGAGCACGCAGAAAACCTAGAACAGCAGCCTCTAAAAGTGGCGCTGCGCTATGACCACTAGAAGCAAAAGGGTCCTCGCTTGCCAAAGGGCTCGCGGCCGTTGCCGCACCAATGGCCCGAAGAATATGAGCTCTCAGATGCTCGTCATTTCTGAGGGAGGAAGCGTGACTCGCTGACAAGCAACGGCTTAAAAAATGGATTTCCAGCTGCTCGAGAATTCCCTCCGGCGTGACCAACGACTCGTCCGCAATGATGCGCCTCCGCTGCTCGTCCTTAACTACCTGCCATAAAGTAAAGGCCGGATTCGTAATTGAGGCTTCACCCCTAAAGGTCCGAGATGAGATCACAACCTCGCTGATAATTCGTCTGCTCTCGGCGTCGTGGGAGCTGAGAAGTCCCCATCCTTCGATGGCACCAAAGGCTAGCTCCCCAAGTGTTGGAGTATCTCGAAAGGTATCTAGGTTGAGCGCCCCTTCTTCAATCCGGCCAAGACAGGATGCCGCCAAGCAAAAAGTAAGAATCGGGACTTGGTTATCAGCCACGCCCTGGCCTTTGGCGATAGCCCCTGCACTCTCTGCCATTTCATACATCCGAAGGCACATCCGCTTGCCGAACCGGTGCCCGGGCCAGCGTTCTTCAGTGACCGCGGCACGCGCCTCTGCGCTCTGCAACAGACGCTCCAGGGGCTGGAATTCTTTGGAGGGCGAGCTTAGCGCTTCACTACCACTTGGGGGTTGAGCGCAGGACACTGGACTACAAACAGGCAAGGCAGACTGCATTCCTTAGTTCTTAGCTGCAAACGATGGGTTTGCGAATCCCTTTTCTCACGTTGCCTCTCTAGCCTGCATCCGGGCCATGCGGATCTTCGTAGATAGCTGCCCTGACCCTCGATCTTCAGTTGGAAGCCGCGACTGGCTTTAGATTTTATGTCTTTGTGACTAAGGATATTGTGCTCGAGCCGTATAGGGGTGAGGGGCCGCGCTTAAGATTCCAAATGTCTCGGCACAAAGCTCGGAACGTGGCTAAGCGTAAATATATTCTCTGATTTCATCGAAATAGCGCATACATAACGCAGTCTCTCGGGGCTGCACCAAGTGTTGGATGAACTTCCCAGCGGTGAAGAATCCCTTCGCGACTAAATCCATGCTTCTCAAGAACTTTACAAGACGCCCCATTTTCTACGTCCACTTGAGCAGCGAAGCGGTACACCGTAGGACTATTACGAAACCAATTGACAAGGGCTCCGACCACTTCCGTTGCAAAGCCCTGACCCCACGCCGAGCGGCTCAGGCAGTAACCAAATACGAAGTGATCGCCCGACTTGGGATAGAATCGATGCATGCCGCAGCCGCCTATGATTTGCTTTGTCGACTTCTGCACTATTACATATTCATAAGCAGTCCCTGCATCAAACGCTGCAATATTTTGAGTCACAAACGCTTCCATGTTCTCTGGTTTGGAAGCTACCGGCCAAACCATATACCGAGCGACTTCGGGGTCACTGCCATACGCATTAAAAATCTTGCCCCCGTCGCCTGGAACAAATCGCCTAAGCAGCACTCTTTCTGTTTCCATACATTCTGGCGCAAGTGACATTCAGAGACTCGCACAAAGTTAGACGCTCTCAAGTACGGAACAATAGCAGGAAGGGTCTTCGGCCTGGAGGCAAATTAACTTTCCGGCGGAGGCTTTGTCCGGCAGGGTCATTACAGCCCTGAGATAGTGAAACTGCAAGCCCGTCTTCTTGATTGTATTCACCCAACCTAGGAGTCCTGGGCATAGAGAAGAATATTAGTATTACGCATGAGGATTGGACCTAGTCAGCAGCTTAGCGCTTCTGGTTGGACGATTATGCCTGCCCCTTAAAAAGCCTTCTCACTTCCCTTAACATTCCTTATGCCAACAGGCCATGATTTTTTTCATCTAAATGAATCCCGTCTACGGCGCTACTTTTAGCGGCACTAGCGGCATCGAAGAAATGACATCCAAGTTGGGCGGCAAAATATCGATAATGTTTTGCAAGCTCCTCTGATTTTCTGATTGCGCCTTCAAATGCGAGCGTGTTCTCGGCGTGGTCAGTAGCAGCAATGTGAGGCGGCGAAATTAACAGTATGTGTTCTATCGCTGGCTCAAACTTCTTAGCGACCATTAGGAGTTCAGCGGCGCCTTGACCAATTGTGAAGGACGTAGGATTGAAACGAGCTTTTACGTCATTCGTTCCGAGCATAATAATGAGAAATTCGATCGGCGAATGACTCTCCAGCGCCACGGGAAAGTATTCTAGTCCATTCCGATTGGGACTAAGCGGATCGTCAAAACAGGTTGTGCGTCCACCTAGCCCCTCTTCAACAATCCGGTAGTCACTTCCAAGCTGCTTTTGAAGCACTCCTGGCCAACGGACATCCCAGGTATGCCGTCCCATCCCTCCAGGCGGATAGCCCCAGGTGTTCGAATCACCATAACAAAGAATCGTCTTCACCCTTCAATCTCGATTGGGAGAAAAAAATTCTGCGTTCAATACGACGCGTCCCTGTGCTCAAGAGAGAGCAGGAAGAATCTGTTATTTTTAGGTACGTTAGGCCATATATTAATCATGTTCGTAATATAGGGCGGATTTTACGATCAGACGATCCATAAGCCGAGTTGCAAATTAGATCTATCGCACTAACCAAGAGCCTCATAGAAATCCGTGATGGTATCAGGCCCGCCTCACCTACTCAGCGCTCCTTTGGGCCTTAGAACACCCTCTCAGGTTCTCCCTATTCACTTCATCCAGGTAATGACCGGGACTGCCGATAGGGTACCTCAAGATCAAATGCTCACGTCGCTAAGTGCACGTAA
>Ga0105044_10006008_pt1 | contig 16679 bp, 14 predicted proteins | sample MAT01_FD_78092 | JGI IMG/M metagenome (GOLD analysis project Ga0105044, IMG submission 78092) | Freshwater microbial communities from Lake Fryxell liftoff mats and glacier meltwater in Antarctica - MAT-01 | ecosystem: Environmental > Aquatic > Freshwater > Ice > Liftoff microbial mat | place...
GAGCAACCGTGTGCAAATTGCAGCTTTCCAGCAGCAGCTTGCGCAGGCTCACCGAGGCGTTGTCGGTGTTAGAAAGAAAGGTGTTCTTGATGACAATGCCCCCGCGCCCACCTGCTTTGAGACTGCGGATAAAATGTTGCAGAAAGAGAAAGGCCGTCTCGCCGGTGCGGATGGGAAAGTTTTGCTGGACCTCGGCACGTTCCTTGCCACCAAAGGGTGGATTGGCCAGCACCACATGGTAGCGATCCCGCTCCTGAATGTCGGCCAGATTCTCGGCAAGCGTGTTGGTGTGAATGATATTCGGCGCTTCAATGCCATGCAGAATCATGTTCATAATCGCAATCACATAGGCCAGCGACTTCTTTTCCTTGCCATAGAGCGTGCGCGTCTGGAGCGTTGCCAGATCTTGGGTGGTGAGTTGCTTGCCCGTGCGTAGATAATCGAACGCCTCGCACAAAAAGCCCGCCGAACCACACGCGCCGTCGTAAATTTTTTCGCCAATCCGCGGCTGGATCACCTGGACCATGGCGCGAATGAGCGGGCGCGGGGTGTAATATTCGCCGCCGTTACGCCCGGCGTTGCCCATATTCTTGATCTTGGCTTCGTAGAGGTGCGAGAGTTCATGCTTCTCGGTCTGCGAACGAAAGCGCAATTCGTCGATGTGATCGATGATCTCGCGCAAATTGTAGCCGCTGAAAATCTTATTCTTAATCTCGCCAAAGATCTGGCCGATCTTATATTCAATCGTATCGGGTCCAGTCGCTCTTTGGGTAAAGCCATGCAAATAGGGAAAAAGCTGCTGGTTGACGAAATCGCGCAGATCGTCGCCAGTCAACGCCGTATTGTGATCGAGCTTGCCATCCTGCCCCTTGGGCGCGGCCCAGCTTTCCCAGCGATAGGGCGTGTCGAGGATAGGGAGATAGGGCTTGTCACCCAATTCTGCATCTAGCGCCTTATCCTGCTCCAGCGAGTCGAGATATTTCAAGAACAATAACCACGAGGTCTGTTCGGTATAGTCCAGTTCTGTCGTGCAGCCAGCCTCTTTGCGCAGGACATCATCAATGTTTCTGAAAGCTTGTTCAAACATGGTTCATTATCATTCGATTTATGATTTGCTCGGTATTATTTTGTAGGCATTACACAGTTGAAAGCGTTGCCAGCAGGCCGACAGGATGCCAGCAGGATGCCGGAGTTCCCAGGTAACTACGTAAGATCACGCTAGTGCGCCGATGGGTGTTCAGCATACCATTATTTGTAAGGTATAGGAAAGCGTAAGGTATAGGAAAGCGCGGGGTCTCCCCTGGGAACGCCAGCATCCTTGCAGGCCTCCCTACTGACTACCTAGGTCAATTTTGTTCAGGAATTTCCTCGATAAAGCGCGGGCCAAGCCATTCGCCGTCGGCAATGCGAATCCAGGTATCCAAGCCACAGCGTTGGGTTTCCAGTATGCTCACTTGGGTGCCGCTGGGAATCGTGCGGACTACGGGCGCGCAACTGCAGGGATTTTGGCAGACCAACGCGCTTTGCTTGACGATGCCTTGCGTTATCAGAGTTGGGGGCAAAGCCGACGCGAGCGTAGCGGTGACCGTTGCCGTAGCGAGTTCGCCGGTGGTGGTCGGTGGCGCGACCGTGGGCACGGCTGGCACAGTGGGCACAGTGGGCACAATGGTGGGGTCTGGGGTAGAGGTGGCGATTTGGGCCGCGGCAACCGTACTAGTGGCCACCAGCGGCGTGCTGGCGGTGGGGCCGAAGCGCAGTTCGCCGGTTGACGGCGACGCTTGGCGACGATTGTCGAGCAAGCTGATTGCAGCCAACATGGCCAAGACGAGCAAGATCGCGGCGATGCGAATTCGGCTATCGCGTGTAGCTTGGGCACTTTTCTCGGCCGCGCTGAGGGCTGGCTTACTTGGCCGCGCGGGTGAGCTGATAGACGGCGCGGGCAGTAGGCGATAGACACTGTCGGGCGCAATTGGTGAGGTGGTTGCCGGTGGTTCCCCAGGAACCGGTGCCGTTGGCTTGCTCGACTTTACCGGCACGAACAGCAGTGGTTGTTTGCCAGGCGACAAGTCCGGCGCGGATAGTTGAATACTGGCAATTATATCTTCGCGCGTTGGGAGTTGGGCAGGCTGGGGTGGACGCGGAATTCGCTTGTTCGCTTCGTACAGTGCATGGCAATCGCGACAGAGCACAGTCAGGTCTTCGCTGCGCTCCTGGCCCAGGCGTTCATAGGTTCGATGATGAGCATCAAGGGTGACTGCGGACCCTGGGCGATTGCACACTTGGCACCGATTGCCGGCGCGCCGCTTGGCCGCGTTTGCACGCTCGCGCCATTCCGCAGATTGCATATAGGTGGTATAGTCAACACGCATGGTCACCTTACAGTAACTCAAATCGACTCAGATGCGGGCAGCGGTGCAGGGTGCAGCGAAAGTGAGCGAACACTCAATCATCATGACGTTCCGGGGCAGTCAAGGTTACGGCAGAATAAGGTAGATCACGTTTATTGCGCACAGGGTAAGGCCAGCTACTTTATTCACCACCCACTTGAGGGCGATTGCGCTTAGGAATCCAGACTGTTTACTACCCGGAAGTTGTCATTCCTGCGAAGGCGGGAATCTCGTGTTGACAAGAGTGGATACCTGCCTGCGCAGGTATGACAACTTCGTAAGTCTGTTGGTTTATTTACTCTTCGTTCCTTAGCGGCATTCCCTTTATCCATGTCCTTCCCTCCTATACAAGCATGAATTATCAGCCAATCTGACAGATTGCTACCCCGCATAGCTGTCCACGGAATCGATAAGATTCTGCAAGGTTGGGCGCGCCACAATTATGCTAAAGTACTACGCAGTAGTTTGTATAGACGAAAAGAAAAGGTTCAAATACAATGGTCAGTTGGAACGGCAACAAAATTCGACAAAGCCAATAGTTGGCAGCAACGTGATGCAAGCGGTTTCCTAGATCGAACAGCTACACACGATAATCAATAGGAATGAATGGAATTCTGTATGACTCAAACAACACATTATTTATGGGTAACTTTGGCAGCGGTGCTACTCTCGGTAGCGTTGCTTACGCTTGCATCGGGCCCCTGGTAATTGATAATTTTGCGCGGACCACTTCAGTCCGCGCAAAGGGAAGATCTCTTCGCCCAGGGCGCTGCTCGCCAAGGACGACGCGGCTAGGCCAGCACATCGCGCAACCAGGCGCGCTGAATTGACCAGGCATTTGCCGCCAGATCTAGGCAAAGCTCATAGGTGTTGTCATCTACCGTCTGCACAAGATAATGGCGCACCGTTTTGCCCGCCTGGCGTTCTTCCCACTGCCGGCCTACATTGCTGACATAGCGGGTGCGATCCCGCCACAAAAAAGAGGTGGGCCGGATGCCACCATCCGGCAAGATGCGCACCAATGCATTGATCGATTCTTCGACAAGGACTTCGCGTACCATTTAATTCTCTCCTAAACTTTTGGGCGACAGCCCACCAATTCGTTCCCCAATCAGCATCAACCGTTCATCGCCACGCCGGGTGAAAATCACAACCCCCGGTTTGCCAGTGGCTGGCAGTTTCAGACGATTGCGCAGTTCTTCTGGCTGAAAGGGCAAGCCACGCTTTTTGAGCTCGACAATATGATAGCCCCGCGCTTGCAAGCGGCGATTGAGCAATTTGAGATTGAAACTATGAATCTCGTGAATCACAAACGTTTGTACCAAGGGATGCGTCTGGCACACCGGCGACACCAGATAGGCGATCTGGGCGTCCAACAGATGGGCCTGCAACTGATGACACAGTTCGGTGAAGGCGCCCGCCCGAATCAGCGCAGGATCTGGCTCATGCAGATAGTTGCCTACGGCCAGCGGTCCCACTGGTGGGGATTGGTCGCCATCGCCCAAACGCATCTGCCAACCCGTTGCGGTATGCACACTGGCCCAGCGCACCTGTTGCGCGAGATTGCCAAACCACAAAATGGCTTCTTTGCACACCCCAGCATGGCTGATAAACTCAACGCCAGCCTGGGCCGGCACTTCGGCATCCTGAATCCCTGGCATGGTCTTAACGCCCAAGTGCGGAATCAGCTGCTGCAACGCCAGCAATTGCGACAAGGGTGGTTGCATTGCTTCCAACGTAAAGACCCGCCGCCCATCGACGCGGCGGGCCGGATCGGCAAAAGCCGCCGCGGCCAGGGGTAATGTACCCGCAGCCAGGGCCTGTGTCCAATCGGCCTGGACAAACTGCACCCGATCCTGCAGGCCAAGGGCAATCACATTGGCCTGCGCCAGCCGGATACGCGCCGGATCAATATCAAAGGCGATCACGTCACGCCGCTGGGCCAGGGCCAGCAAATCGCCGCCAATGCCACAACCCAAATCTAACACAGGCCCCGGCGGCGCATAGGTATCGATCCAGGCGGCGCGATGCTGGGCAATCGGCCAAGCGGTTGCCTGCTCCAACGCTTCGGTGGTAAAAAACAACTCGGCGGCTTGCGGAAATTTGGCGACGGCCCGCTGGCGTAACCGGGCTTGGGTCAACAGCGCGCCCGCTTGGGTCGCGGTAAATTCGCGGCGCAAGGTTTGCAGCACAGGCAAGGTATACTGCTCGTCCAAGCTGCGCGCCTGCAGCGTTGTCAGCGCCAACCGGCCCACCGGCGATAAAATAAAATCTAGTGTCGCGCCATCTATCGTTTCCGTCAGCGTCATCACTCCTCTTGCTGCAGCATAGCCACCAAAGTGCAGCCACCCTATCTATTATCTTGTCTATTATAAAGAGTTAACAGATGGTGACCAAATCACCACAGCGCTTCAAAAAATCAGCGCCAGTCAACCGCCGGTTGCGGCATTCGCGCAGCCATGCACGGAAAGCGCCAACATTCTTTTCGATCAACCACAACAGTGATAAAATCAGCTAGCGCCAGTTTGACGAATCGCGCAGGCATCAGTAAGATAAGGTTGACAAACTATGTAAAAGTCAACCAAATAGACCCGTTACTACACCAGAAACTATAGATGACTTTGAAGGGTTTTATCTATAAGGTTGACAAAAGCTAGGCACACCGTATTTTGTACCACCGTCTTAGATACCATCGCAGGATAGTCACATCGTAATTCGATTCACCACCGTTCACTGATACCGTCGGCTGCCCAAGGATACGGAAACGATCTACGCCGCGGAAGAAAAGGAGCCTATGAGCGTTCAGCACGAATCAGCCGGGATGACAAAAGCAAACGAGCGCATCGAAGCCGCGCCAGAGCTTGAATATCGCGCGGTCAGTCAAGATTCATTATCCATGTTTCTCGCGGCGATTGGCGGCGCGGTCTTGGGGATGTTGTTAACGCTGCTCATCTTGGCACTGATCAACGGCGGCACACTGAGCTATGCCGGCGCACGCTTGGAACAAATGGAAACCCACTTGCAACAGGTGGATGAAAATGTGGGCGCAGTTAGCGCCAATATTGATATTGTCAGTAAGCAAGCCGCGGCCATTCAACAGCAGCTTGGCGCGGTAGAAAGCACTTTGCGCACCGAGATCGAGACACAAGGTGGCGACATTACGGCGCTCAATGAATCAGTCGTGACGCTCAACCAGACGCGCCAGCAATTCGATATTTTTGTGGGCGCATTGGCCGGTGCCCTGACCGAGATGGGCGCGCTTGACCCTGTTGCGGCTGGGGAAACCGCAGAAACAACCGAACTGTTGCCCACCATTGATGCGCCCGATGGCAGCGAACCGCTCGTCGCCGCTACGCCGCTCACCGCCACAGGTACGCTGACAGCAACCGACGCCCTCACCACCACAGACGCGTTGACGGCAACCGAGAGCCTTACCGCCACTACAGCGCTTACGAGAACAAACGCGGTGACTGAATAAAGTGCCCAATATAGGATGTAATGTAGTAATGTAATTTGGGGAAGTGTGCCGGGGACGAGCGAAGACCACACCGGTTTGACAGACTGCACCCCGCTCGTCCCCGGCACACTTTGCTCGCTACTTCTAAAATTTGCCCCAACTTGAAATACACTCCGACCGACAAAGCGCGTTTGACAGGCACGCTTGAAGGATCTATGATTGCGGAGCGGTTAGTATAGTAACCACTAGAGATTATTCCGATTTGTTCTTTGAGCGACAAAACAGGGTGTGGTGATTCTTGTAGGTGCGGTTTGTAACCGCATAAAGCTGACCCCACCCGGATTGTGCGGTTACAAACCGCACCTACGCATGCACAAAATTAAATCGGAATAAGGTCTACTTCTGAACGAAAAATCGAATCACGAACCAGGCGCTTCTCTATCGCCTGGTTTTTTGCTTCATCAACTCACCAGCAGGGCTGAAAGGAAAACGACATGGCAACCCATCATTTTCAACCAGCGCACTACTACACCACGATTGGTTCACATGAGCCTGTCTTGCGCATTCAACCGGGCGATACGGTGGTGACCACCACTGTGGATGCGCGCGGACAAGATGCCAGTGGCGCGCAAGTTACGCCCCCCGGCAATCCAATGACGGGGCCGTTCTATATTGAAGGGGCCGAGCCGGGCGACACCCTAGTCGTTCATCTCGACAAATTGACCCCCAATCGGCCCTTGGGCTGGACGCGTTGCATGTTGGCAACCAATGTGGTGGACCCCGACTACATTCCCCAATTGCCTTGGCCAACCGAGGGCCAATCTGGGCTGGCCAATTGGGCGGTGGATATGAACGCAGGCACTGTGACGCTGGTCGAACCAGCCACGAAACTTGGTCAGTTGGCGCTGCCCGTCAACCCAATGGTGGGCTGTTTTGGTGTGGCACCACACGGTGGACAGGCCATTTCCACGGCGACCTCGGCACAACACGGTGGCAACATGGACTATAATGGCTTTGTCGAAGGGGTGACGGTCTACTTCCCGGTCTTTGCGCCGGGCGCGCTCTTCCACTTGGGCGACGGCCACGCAGTCCAGGGTGATGGCGAGATCGTGGGCACGGGCGTCGAGATCTCCTTTGATGTCCAATTTACCGTCGAGTTGCGCAAGGGCAAGCACACGTATTGGCCGCGCGGCGAGAATAGCGAATACATTTTCACCGTGGGCAACGCCCGTCCTTTGGATCAATGTGTGCAGCACGCCACCACAGAAATGTCGCGCTGGCTGCAAGAGGATTACGGCTTGGACGCCCTGGGCGCGCATTTGCTCATGGGGCAAGCTGTGAAATATGATCTGGGCAACATCTTTGACCCAGCCTATACCATGGTCTGCAAGATCCCCAAACGCTGGCTGAAGTAGCCATCTGAACCACAGATTTCACCGATTGCCACAGCTTGTTTCGTAGCGTCTGTGAAATCCGTGGCATCCGTGGTGGTTCAAGATGCCGGGTAGGCGCGCAGCACCTCTAGAAACGCGTCGCCATGGTTCAAGTTGATCAGATCGGCACCCCAGTCGAGCACAGTGCGAAAGGCGACCGGATCCTTTTGCTGGTGATAGATCATCACTTGTATGTTGCGCGCCTGGCAGGCGGCTTGCAAGGCCAGGCTCATGTGTTCCAACCCCACTTCGACAATCTTGGCCTGATAGCGTTCATGGGCAAGTAGCACATCCTCCACTGTCTTGGCATTGATCTTGAGGGCCAGATGCGGGGCCAATGCCCGAAGTTGTTGCGCCCATAGCGCACTGCCGCTCCAAAAGAAGGACGCGTCCGCCATGTCTACGTCGTCAATCAGATCGATCAACGCTTGCGGATCGGCGGCTTTGACATCCAGAAAGACCTTGGCCTTACCTTTGATCCAGTGCAAAAACGCATCCAGGCGCGGCACGCGCTCGTCGGCAAATTGGGGATGAAACCAACTGCCCGCGTCCAAGCGGTCGATCTCCGCAGCCGTGTGTTGGGCAATCGGACCTTGGCCGTTGGTGGTGCGTTCCAGGGTGGGGTCATGCAGCAAATAGAAGACGCCATCTTGGCTGGTTCGCACGTCGATCTCCACATAATCGACGCCCCAATCCAGGCAGCGTTGCGCGGCCGCATAGGTATTTTCGGGCGCATATTCATTTGCGCCCTTGTGACAGACAATCTCAATGCGTGCCATGTAAGTGCCTATGCCTTCCTGTCCTGATGATTGAGAAATTGATTGAGAAATTCGTGTTCCAATCGTTCGAGCAAGGGCAGCAATTCCAGCGGCGTCTTGATCGTGTAGCGGGGTTGCTCACTGGCATCAGCGGGGATTTTGGCGCGCCGTGGGGCCCAATCCAACCAGACGCTCACCATGCCGAGCGCGTTGGCCCCTTTGATATCGCGCTCCAGGTTATTGCCCACCATGATCACGCGGCCATAGTCGGCGGGGGCAATTCCTAATTGCTGGAGCGCGTACTGAAAGATGCGCGCATCGGGTTTCACAAAGCCCAATTCACCCGAAATTGCCAAGACATCAAATGCATCATACAGATGATGCTGCGTCAGGACATTGCGAAAGGTGCCAACCGGACCATCGGCAACCAGCGCCAGTGGATAACCCTGTGCTTTCAGCGTATGCACCAATGCAGCCGCCCCAGGAATCAGCTCGGCACGCTGGGTCACTTCCTGCGCATCTTTAATCTCGGTGCCTTCGTCTACCAGGGTATCGCCGCTATCTAGACAGATCGCCAGGAAGGTATGTTGCAGAGTCACGGCCCCATTTCCTCTATAATCGATAATGACGTGATAGGTGAAGTTACGCAGTTGCGTAATCTGACAGGAGACCTGTAGGGTCTTTGAGACCCTATAGGTCTGACCAAGTGCGTAAGTCCTAGATAGGTGAAAAGACTTTTCCAGCCAACCAGGAGTGCATACTGTGAGCAAGCAGAGGGGCGTTGCCGCTTTTATCGCCGATGTCAAAGCCCGCGTGGCCAAGAGCATCGCCGAGGAGCGGCACACACATGAGTTCATCTTAGAAATTGGCGATGCCTATGCCTTTATCCGGCTAGCCGATTGGCGGCGTCCTCTGCAATTTTTGGCCCAACTAGCAGGCAATCCGCCGATCCAGTTTGGTACCAAAGGCTTTCGGCGCGCGCTTGTCGATGATCAAAATCCTGCCCGCCACTATACGGCCTTTGTATTTGTCGGCTATTGGTTGCCGACGCCGTTGGCACTCCTCGTGTTATGGGCTTGGGAGATTCTGGGTTTCTTTCGCTATGGTGGAAAATGGAGCCAGGGTGATATGCGCTGTGGACAGATTGGCATTCAGCATGGTCGACAGGTACGACGGCAAGGACCACTTGTGTTGGCCGACTTAATCGCCCGCGATCTAGATGGCCGGACCCATAGCTAAACGCCTCAAAGCGCTTCTTCCTTGTCCACCGGATCGGCGGCGCTGACGCTACGCGCCGCACTATTGGCTAATTCATCGACCCGCTCGTTGAGCACATTTCCCGCGTGACCTTTGGTCCAATGCCAGGTGATACCACCAGCAGTTTGATGGCGTTCGAGCGCGGCCTGGAGTCGCCGCCAGAGATCTTGATTTTTGACCGGGGCTTTGCTGGCTGTCCGCCACCCATTGCGCTGCCACCCATGAATCCACTGGGTGATGCCGTTGCGTACATAGGAGCTGTCGGTATATAGCTCAATTCGGCAGGGGCGTTTGAGCGCTTCCAATGCTTCTATCGCGGCGCGCAACTCCATCCGATTATTGGTGGTTTCGCGGAAACGCCCACTGATGGCCTTTTCATGCTCACCCGCTTGCAGCACAGCCGCCCAGCCGCCTGGACCCGGATTGCCAATGCAACCACCGTCGGTATAAATAATCACTGGCGTGTTGTTCGTCATCGTTATTGATTTGTGCGCAGTTCGACAAAGGTGGTTTCGCCCGCGCGCACAGTGATTTCGGCACTGACCCGTTCGCCGTTCACCGCACCGACCACATAATAACTGCCCGCAGGAATACCATCCATGGCGCCATTTTCGCCCCACGCAGGATCGGGGCCAATGTTCTCGGTGTCCATATAGGTGACAATCTGGCGCGCCCAGGCCGCCGAAGCCCCGGCATAGCGCACGATGGAAATGTAGGCACCCTGCCAGGTACGGCCATCAGCCGTCAAGACGCGCACCGCAACCGAGCCTTGGCCCTCTAGTGGCGATAACCACAGATAGGGGTTGACATTGTTATAATAGGTATTGGAACCCAGGCGGATTTCCACATGCAGATGCGGCCCAATCGCAATACCCGTCATGCCAACCGCGCCAATCACATCTTCGGGACGCACCTTCTGCCCCACTTGAACATTGACCTGGCTCAGATGCCCATAGAGCAAAAACACATCCAATTGGCCGCTGGCGACTGGCAACTGGCGATCAAGCCGGATCACGACCGTGTTGCCATAGAAATTATTGTAGGGTCCCAACAGCACTGTATCGTCAAGCCCGGCATGGACAACTTCGCCATCGGTGGCGGCTAGCACCGGCGTACCTTGCGGATTCGAAATATCCACACCATGATGGGTACGGTAGCGATCACCGGCGGTGGAGCCAAATTGATAGCTGGGACTGGCCAGTTGCGTGGCCGCATAGTCGCCAAAAGGACGGCCCACCCAATAATGATCATTGTCGGGGGCGCGCTGGGGAACAAAGGTTGACCAAAGCCGCCCTGCATCCAGATTAATCGGCTCGGGCGTGGGAGATGGGGTAGGCGTGGGGGTGGGTGGCTCACGCGTTAAATCGCGTTTTAATTCGACACCCGATAATAGGCGCACTTGGGGGACCACCATAACAATTGGGGGCATCACCACATTCGCCGCCGCCATCGTGGGCACCAGGATCAAGCTGGCCAATCCAGGATTCGGTTGTGCCGCCACGGCAACATCCACCACGGTTACGCCTGGCACAGCACCGTCTGCCGGCGTGGGCGTGGGGCGCAAGATGAGTTGGGTCGCGGCCGCATCCGTGTTGTTCACCGGTTGATTGGCAAGCCCAACCGCATTGACAATTGCAAGCGAACGCAGGGCATCGGCCGATTGCCCCTCGGCGCGTTGTAGCTGGGCCATGACGGTTGGCGGCAGCTGGGATGAGGGCCAGGTCCACCACATGACCAGCACAATTGCCCCTAACAGACCAAAGCGAATGGTCGTGGGCACAAAGACATTCAACTGCTCCAGTTGCTTCTGTGTCGGATCAGCGTGTGATACAATAAAAGCAAAGGGCCGCCGGAGTGGCTTTGTGAAGAGGCTTTGTTCCAGATCGGCGAGCCGATGCAACCAGTGCAATAGCTGTTCTTTTCCTAAAGCCAATCTGGCTTGCAAATGTGGATTTTCCCACGGTTGCGGCGAAGTGGGTTTTGCCGCCGGCGCGCTAGGCTGGACTCGTGGCTGGGGGGAGACGCCGCGGCCATACAGCTGACTTTGAGAGCGGCTTGCCATTGGCTCAGTGGTGGGTGCGGCAAAGGGCGCTGGTGTCGGCGTATTCGTGGGTACCGAACGCCGCGCTAGCCCAGCAATCAGACGAATGAATTGAGTAAGAGAATGACGGATGATCAGCAAGAATTGCCCCTGACGGAAGAAACCGGACGGACGCGCGGCACGTGGACGGACCCATCGTTGCGTACTGGGATCAGTACCGTTGCCCATACGGGAACGAGTACGGTGCATTTTGATATCTTCACCCTCTTTCCGCAAATGTTCACCGCGCCCTTCGCGGAAAGCATCATTCGACGGGCCTTGGACAATAGATTGGTCTCGATTGCGCTGCATAATATCCGTGATTATACGATTGATCGCCACCACGTTTGCGATGATACGCCCTATGGTGGCGGCGGTGGCATGATTATGAAACCCGAACCGATCATTCGGGCCGTTGAGACGGTCTTGACCCAGCCCGCCGGTTGGTCTTTGCCGGCGGGCGATGAATATGTCAACTTACCGCCCTGGGAAATGCAATTGGCAACAAGGTTGCCGAGCGACCTGCCCGTGATCTTATTAACGCCCCAGGGTCGCCTGCTGACACAGCCAGTGGTCACGGAACTGAGCGCCTACCCTCGCTTAGCCTTGATTTGTGGCCGCTATGAGGGCATTGACGAACGGGTGCGGACCCAAGTGGTCACCGATGAGATCAGTATCGGCGACTATGTGCTCAGTGGTGGTGAACTGGCAGCCATGATCCTGGTGGATGCAATTACGCGCCTCCAGCCAGGTGCGCTTGGCTATGCACTAGGGGCACATCAGGACAGTCATTCGCCAGGTCTGAATGGCCTGCTCGAAGGGCCACAATATACGCGGCCACACACCTTCCGTGGCGAGCCTGTACCCGACATTTTGGTAGGGGGACACCATGCCAAGCAGGAAATATGGAAGCGTGAGCAAGCCTTGCTGCGCACCCTCCAAAATCGCCCAGAACTCCTAGAAACGCTTTCGCTGACCCCGAAAGATTACACATTTCTGCGTCAACAAGGGTGGCAGCCAACCACGGGCCAGCCGTAGCTGCAGATTGCCATTCCAGCATACCGAACACGGGTCAGAATCGCCCGCACCCTCGAAAGCCAATTATAGGGCGCTTTATTCTGATGACCAAATTGGTATTGCGGCCAATGGTACATTACAGATGGCCAAACCGTTTCACCGTTGCCGGAAAACGCATGGTCAATTTTCGGCTCAATTGAACAACCAATTGGCGAACGATGAAGGGTTTTACCGAGAAGGATGATTTGTCATGCACTTTGATGCGTTAACCCTAGCCGCCATTACGGCAGAATTGCAACAGACCCTGGACAACGGGCGCGTGCAACAAATAATTATGCCCGATGCCAGCAGCATTGGCTTCGAAATTTATGCGCACCACCAACGCCACAATTTGGTGGCCGTAACCGATGCCAAGCAGAGTCGCGTGCAATTGGTGAGCCAAAAGTTGCGGCGTGGCGTCGAGCAGACCACGCCCCTATCGCTCCTGTTGCGCAAATATGTACGCGGGGCGCAACTCGTCACCGTGCGCCAACCCGACCCCACCGAGCGGGCACTGCATCTGCAGTTTGACCACCCAGAACACGGCGCTACCCAATTAATTTTGGAGATCATGGGACAGCGCAGCAACGTGTTGTTGATCAATCCCGCTGGCAATATTATGGAATGTCTGCGGCGCGTCTGGCCGGGTGAAAAAGTACAGCGCGAATTGTTGCCGGGTCGCCGCTATGTTGCCCCGCCGCGCCAGGACAAGCTGCCGCCGTTGGATGATGGCAGCAGCGAATATTATACCAAGTTGGCGCTCCTGACAGAGATGGCCGGTCCCTTATGGCGCGTCCTGGTCGAGCAGTTGGCCGGTATCAGTCCCTCGCAAGCGCGCGAAGTGGCCTGGCGCGCCACCGGTGCCACAGATACACCAGCCCACGCAACACCCGTGTTGGCGCTGGCCCAAGCGTTGCAAGAACTGTGGTCGCCCCTCGCTACAGGCAAATGGCAACCGGGTCTATGGCAGGAGGCAGGACGCTTTGTCGGCTTTTCGGCCTATGTCGCCCATATACGCGGCGAGTTTGTGCCCTGTGACTCGATGAGCCAGGCACTGGAACGTTATTTTGCCCAGCGGGCCGATGAAACGCCCGATCAACCCGATGCCTATGCGGGTATGCGCGCGATTTTGGAAGATCAACTTCGTCATGCCCAACAACGTGTGCAGCGCCAATTGTCGGCCATTGCCGCCGATGAACCGGCCCCCGGCGAAGCGGATCAATTGCGGGTCGAAGCCGAATGGTTACTGGCGCTCAGTAGCCAGATTAGCGAAGATCAAACAAGCCTGCTGGTGGATCTAGGCGATAGACAGTTAGAGATCCTGCTTGATCCCACGCAGACCCCGGTCGAACAGGCCGAGCAGTGGTTCAAGCGTGTCGCCAAGTTGGAACGCGCCGCCGAGATTATCCCCAAACGGCGCAAGCAACTAGAAGCAGAAGTCGCTTTTCTGGCGCAGATGGCGCAAGACCTGCAAGAGGCCACCAATCAACCAGAATTGTTGACGGTACGCGAAGAGTTGGAAGCCGCCGGACTGCTGCCGCGCACCCCCGCCAAGCCGACCACAAAATTCGTGGGCAAGTCTGGTGACCGGCCAACGACCCGATCGTTTGGACAAGCAGCGGGCAAGCCTGTAGGCAAATCCATTGGCAAAGCTACGGGCAAGCCAGTAGCGTCCACCAAGCGCGCCAAACAGCCGGAAACCCAGCTTCTACGCTACCTGAGTCCACAAGGCTTTGAGATTGTCGTGGGGCGCAGCGCGCGCCAGAACGAGCAAATCACCTTTGAAGTCGCCAAAGCCGAGGATCTCTGGCTCCATGCGCGCGGCGCGCCCGGCTCGCATGTGATCATCCGCAGTGGTGGGCAGCCTATTCAGCCCGAAACCTTGCGCATGGCGGCCCAGTTAGCCGCATTTTATTCGAAGCTGCGCGGCGAAAAAGCGGCCACAGTGATTTTCACGCCGCGCCGGTTTATCAGCCGCGCGCCCGGCGGCCATACCGGCCAGGTACTCGTCCGCCAGGAAGAAACGATCACGGTGCCCGGTGAATTGCCTACATTTGATGCGTAAAGGGGTCTAGAGAAAAAAGTAGGTTCTTGGAAAATTCAATCGGGTTGCGTCAACGAATCTACGCAACCCGATTGGGGTAAGAGCACTGTAATAATAAGGATGAATGTCGGTGGCTTATTCAGCGTTGCGCGTGATCAAGACACGCATTACCTTGTAATCTTGACTGCCAAAGCGATATTTATATTCTTCGTTGCCCTGCATAAAGTCAAAGACGCGGCAACCCGCGGCAATCGCGTATTGAATGCTGTAGGCCAACAGCACCCAACCGGGGCTCAGTTGCGAGTGTGAATCGGGGTCATAACCCGAATTGTAGAGCAAAAATTTGCGGTCATATTCAAAGGCATAAAGCGCAGCAGCTTTTTCGCCATTCAGCGTCAAGAAACAGAGCCGCAGATAGCCCATGTCCAACATACGGCGCGCCACTGTACCAAAAAAGCGCCGCATCTGCGGGGTCATAAATTCGGCTTTGTCTTCGCGGCTGGCCCGTTGCAGCGCAATAAAATCATCGATCTCGGCTTCGAGGCTATGCTCCTTGCCCACAATATAGAAGCCGACCTCGGTTTCGCGCTCGGCACGCCGTTGTTTGCGGCGAATTTCATGGCGTTGCTTCTTTTCAACCAATTCTTGCAGATAGGTTTCATAGTGCAGCGGCAACCCAAACTGTGGCGCAACATCTTCTTGCAGCACTTGCACTGTATGGCCAGCAGTCTCGGCCAGGGCAGCACACGTCGTGTACGTCAAGCTGACTTCGGGCAGATTACACAGGTCAACAATGTCCCAGGCGGGCGCATCGGCGCTGTGTAGCCAGGCCAAAAACGCAGCATAGACCGCGGCTTCCCAGTCGCGCGCCACAATCAGATCCAGATAATCGCTGACTTCCACGCAGCCCACCAGTGTAAAGACCCGCTGACCAGCCCGTTTGCCCTTCTCATGCTTGGTGAGATAGAGCGGCGCAATGCCGACCAATTCATTGGTATCGGCTGTGCGAAAGGCAACAATCCACAGATCGCCAACGCCCAGAGATTCCCACCAGGTGGTTTGCCATTCATAGGTTAAAAAGAAAATATTGGCGCGGCTGCGTTTGAGGAGACGATTCCATTCGCCGGCCAACGCCGCAAAGCCATTCGGCGAGGTAGTGGGGCCATATACGACGCGGCGCAGAGGCTGTTCCAGTGCTGCAACAGCTCGGCCAGGCATGGCGACTGTTGCAGCGGGAATACACTCGCCAACGTTGAGATCTTCTGCGCAGAGAGTCTGAGAACTCATAGCGGCTCTTGCCCTTTCATCTGTGAAGCATCAACAGCATTTTGCCACTCGCCTTGCAAGCAGAATGAATGCAAAATGGTGCTGGAAAACCGTAGTCGATTGCACTACAATAAGTATAGCGCAGATATATCGATCTAGGCAACACAGAAGCGCAGTAATCGCATTCCGGAATTGCACCAAGCCCGGTTTACCGGTCGGCACAGGGCCCCGTACAATTCCGAAATGCAGCTTGCCGACTACCCAATCACCACATTGACCAACTTATCCGGCACCACAATCACTTTGCGGACGGGCTTGCCATCAATCCACTTCTGAACGCTCTCCAACAGCAGGGCATCGCGCTCCAAAACAGCTTGGCCGGTACCGGGCGCGACCACCAACTTGTCGCGCACCTTGCCATTAACTTGGACGACGATTGTGATTTCATCCTCGCGTGCCTTGGCCGGGTCGCCCTGTGGCCAGGCTTGCAAGTGGATGCTTGTCCCCGTATCACTCACTTGTTGCCACAGTTCCTCGGTCACATGGGGGAAGATGGGTGCCATCAACAACAGTTGCGTGCGCACGGCCTCTTCCCAGATCGGCGTGCCGACGATAGCCGTCTCCTTGATGCGCATCAAGGCATTGTTCATCTCCATCAAGGTGGCAATCGCTGTATTGAAGCGGAAGTTTGCCATATCATCAGTAACCTTGATAATGGTCTGATGCAACTTGCGCTCCAGCAGCCGCACCTCTTCCTCACTGGGTTCGGCGGCATCCAACGCGACCGGGTGCTCACTCGTCGCCACACTCCACACGCGACTCAGGAAACGACTAATCCCTTCAATCGCTTTGGGATCCCAGGGGCCACCCAGCTCCCACGGGCCGATAAACATCAAGTAGCCGCGCACGGTGTCGGCACCGTAGCGCTCGACATATTGATC
>Ga0105044_10006010_pt1 | contig 16675 bp, 14 predicted proteins | sample MAT01_FD_78092 | JGI IMG/M metagenome (GOLD analysis project Ga0105044, IMG submission 78092) | Freshwater microbial communities from Lake Fryxell liftoff mats and glacier meltwater in Antarctica - MAT-01 | ecosystem: Environmental > Aquatic > Freshwater > Ice > Liftoff microbial mat | place...
AAGTCGTGCAGCGTCTGGACGATGTTCGATTCGCCCGCCGGCTCCGTCTCGGCGAGCATCCGCTGAAGCTGGCGCAAATGCGTGGGCGTGCGGCGCGGCGGGAGATCGTGCGCCTTTTCGGCGAAGCACGTCAGCCCCACGGCGTCGCCCTGATGCACGAGCAGATGCGCGACGGTCCCCGCGAGCCGGCGAGCGTAGTCGAAGCGCGTGCCGCCCGCCGGCGTGCTGGTGAACTTCATCGACGCCGACGTGTCCACGACGAGGTAGCAGCGCAGGTTCGTGTCGGCCTCGAACTCGCGGATGAAGAATTTGTCCGTGCGCCCAAAGACCCGCCAGTCGAGATGCTTGATGTCGTCGCCCGGCGCGTATTTCCGATACTCCGCAAACTCCACCGAGGCCCCGCGCGTGGCCGAGCGATGCTGGCCGGTCACGCTGCCCAGCATGGGGTTGCGCACATTGAGCATCAGCCGCGAGAGGCGCGCGATGGCGCCTTGGTCGAGGAAATCCGTGTGGTGCTCAGTGCTCGCCATGGGCAGCGGTTCGACAGGATGAAACGCAGAGGCGCAGAGGCGCAGAGGAGGGGAATGACGGAATGACGGAATTTGACCAAATTACGGAATTGGATTGCGGCTCGTCCGCCCTGCGTCCCGCCGATTTCCGCCAAAGGAAATTTGGTAATTTGGCAGAATTCCGTAATTCCGTTTCGTCCGTGCTCTGCGCCTCTGCGGCTCTGCGTTTCATCCGCAAAATCACTCCGCCGTCTCCTTGATCATCCGCTTGATGATTTCCACGCTGCCCACGCCTTCGCTTTCCGCGTGGAAGTTCACCAGAATGCGGTGCGCCAGCACCGGCTCGGCGACCGCGAGCACGTCTTCGAGCCGCACGATGTAGCTGCCTTGCAGGACGGCGCGCGCTTTCGCCCCGAGCACGAGATACTGCACCGCGCGCGGGCCGGGGCCCCACATCACCCACTTCTTCACCCACTCCGGCGACTCGTCGCCCACGGGCCGACATTTGCGGACGAGCTTCACGATAAAATCATAGACGTGGTCCGGCACCGGCACGCGACGCACCACGTCTTGAAAGCGCAGGATGTCCGGCGCGTGCAAAATCTTGTCGAGCACGGGCGGCGAACCGCCGGTCGTCGTCTTGGCGATCTGCAGCTCCTCCGCCGCGCTCGGGTAGCCGACATTGATGAGAAACATGAAGCGGTCGAGTTGCGCCTCCGGCAGCGGATAGGTGCCCTCCTGCTCGATCGGATTCTGCGTCGCGAGGACGAAGAACGGCTTCTCCAACGTGAAGCTGTGTTTGCCCGCATTGACCTTCTGCTCCTGCATCGCCTGGAGCAGCGCGGCCTGGGTCTTCGGCGGGGTGCGGTTGATTTCGTCGGCGAGCACGATGTTCGCGAAGATCGGCCCCTTCACAAACTCGAACGCGCGCCGCCCCGGCGTATCCGTCTCCTGCAAAATCTCCGTGCCCGTGATGTCGCTCGGCATCAAGTCGGGCGTGAACTGCACGCGGTTGAAATTTAGCGACATCAGGTCCGCGAGCGAGTGGACGAGCAGCGTTTTCGCCAGCCCCGGCACGCCCATGAGGAGCGCGTGGCCGCGGGCGAAAATGCACGTCAGCATCAGCTCGATGACCGTCCTTTGGCCGACGATGACCTTGCCGAGTTCCGCGGCGATTTTGCCGTTCAGCTCGCGGAGTTCATCAATGGCGGCGACATCCGCTTCCTGCGCGGCGTGGGTGTTCTGGGTTTGCATAAATGGGAGTGCTGGCAGCGCTTTTCCCCGCGTTTTCAAAACGCAATTCTGTGGAGACGGCGCGGACGGGCGCACATGACAGGGCAAGTGCGCGCAATGTTCACGGCAAAAAGAAGGGAATTTATCAGCGGCCGCCCCGCGCCTGATCCAGCGCAGCGTTTCACGCCCAGGGGCGAGGAAATTATCCGTTTGGCAAGAAGCGTTCGTTCGCTATCGTGCGCGGCCTGAAAATGGTGGCCGTAGCTCAATGGTAGAGTCCCAGATTGTGATTCTGGTTGTTGCGGGTTCGAGTCCCGTCGGTCACCCCATTTTGCGCCGTTCGCGCTAAAGAGCGGTCTGGCGTGCCGCTGACGGCGGGCGCTCGTCGGGGAAGACCACCTTCACACGCAGGGCTTTGCCATCGCTGAATTTCTCAGCCAGCCATTTCTCCACGAACTCTGCCAGCCGCTGACGGCCGATTTCACGCACCAGCGCCACATTCCTAGCGGCGCGCTCCTTGAGAGCCACGCTCAGCGTGTCCTTCAGCCGGTCACGCACCGCATCATCGTTCCGCCAGATACTTCCCTCGAGCGTGTAGAACTGGAGCGCGGAGATCTCCAGCGCCGGCGCATTTGCGGCGATCAAAGGAGCGAAAACGGTGAGCTGGGAATCCACGCGCGCAAACTCCCAGTCGCCCGCAAAATCCAGAAAGTAGCTGTATTCCACCGGGGCGCGCGCCTCCACGACCACGGTCGGCAGCGGGATCAGCCCCCACGCCGTACTTCCGGTTTCCGCGCGCTGGAAAACTTCGCTTTCCCTCAATGTCGCGAACTGAAAGCGGCTGGTTCCCGTCAATTCCGCCGCATGACTGATGAACTCCTCGCGCACCGTGTTTTCGTTGAACGCACGCGCTACTTTGGCCGCCTCGCCACCGAGCGTCTTGAGCATCTCCGTTCCACGATCCATCGCCGCACCCGGAAAATCCCGCATCATCCGCAGCCCGAGCAAGGCACCGCCAGTGAGCAACGCCATTGTGGCAATGATCGTCACCGCTTTGGGCCAGGCGCTGTTCGCCGGGGGAGTCGTCACTTCAGGCATCTTGGTCAAACGACTGGAAACACGCGCCATTCTTAGGCTGGGTCTCCGCCCCTCCTTTGGAGCACCACCTCCGTCGTCCGCTCCTGATTCCGGACGGGACTTGGCGTTTGCCAGCGGACAAAGCGTTTGCACAATCATCTTCCCTGCGCCCTGCATGAACCCTCTCGAACAGCGCCTTAAATACAAATTCCGCAACGCGCTCCTCCTCGCGGAAGCGCTCACCCATCCCAGTCTCGGTCACGAGACGCAGCGCCATCACTTCGACAATCAGCGGCTTGAATTTCTCGGCGACGCCGTTCTCCAGCTCATCTTCACCGAATATCTCTTCGATCTGTTCCCGCAGCTCAGCGAGGGCTACCTCACAAAAATCCGCGCCCGCATCGTTTCGCGCGACGGCCTGCGCGTCCTGGCCGACCGGCTCGCCCTCGGCCGCTATCTCATGATGGGCCGCGGCGAAGAATCCAACGGCGGTCGGGACCGGTCCAGCACGCTGTCCGATGCCTTCGAGGCCCTGATTGGAGCCATGTATCTCGATAGCGATTTCGTCACGGTCCGCCGGGTCGTCCTCACCGAGGCTCGCGAACTTCTCGAAGACCTCGAAATCGACCCTGCCGACAACAACCCCAAGGGCCGGTTGCAGGAGCTCCTCCAATCCATTTCCCCCGTCAGCCCCACATATCCGATCATCCACCAAAGTGGGCCGGAACATCAGAAAACCTTCGTCGCCAAAATTGTCTGGGAAGGCCGCGAACTGGGCCAGGGCGAAGGGCGCAGCAAAAAGGAGGCGGAAACGGCCGCTGCCCGCGACGCCATCAACCGCGAGGTTTGGAAGCAGGCGGACTCAGCCGATCAGCCTCCCGCCGGCGCTGACAACGTTGCCAATAACCGCCCGAGAACTCCCAAGGACTTCGAATAACCCTCGTCAAAGGTGACTTCTTCCAACGTCCTGCTTGTCAGCTCGCACGTTATTCCCACCCCTGCTTTTGCGTGGAACTGCGGACCCGAAACAGAGGAACGCCAGCAAAGCCGGTTATTCACACCCTTAAGAAGAAGAAAGAAGGTCGTTCAAAAGTTCATTCAGTCATCAGAAGGTGTGAACAACGCTCTGAAAGACAGGTCGTCGGACGGAAGAAAATTCCACACCAGCCGGTCCGTCTCCTCGTCAAACGCACCAACCCGCAGTGAAGCCGCCAGGCTGCTCCGTTCAGCGCGTCAGTCCGCGCCAAGTCTCCCGAGACTACAGCGAAGCCGCGCGGGTGATTTCGCCGAGCTTCGCCTCAAGCTTCTGCACGAGATGCTCCGCCTGCTCGCGGGCGCGGCGCTCTTCCATGATCGTCTCCTCGAGATCGCGGATGCGCTGCTGCAGGTTCACGCGAATACTGGCGCGCACCGGTTGCAGGGTCTCCTCGTCCTCCGCGCTGATGTGCAGCTCCGGGATGTCTTTGACCAGCGCGGTGGAACCGTCGCGGCAATTGGTGACCGTGGTATCGGCGTTGATTTCGCCCATTTGCAAAAACTCACGCACCGCACCGAGCGTGGTTGGTCCGTAGAACTGGTCGGGCGTGACTTCGACAAGATAATCCATTTCCAGTTCCGGCAGCATCGGCGCCTTGTTCCACGTTTTTTCGTCCGTGGAAACCTTGTCGAGCGGCGAGACTTGGGCGTCGAGCGCCCACTGCCGGAGCTGCGCGAAACTGATCGGCCCGAAGACTGAGCCGTCATCATTTTTCATCAGGAACCAATGCTGGGAATTTTCCATGTTTAAGGTGTCTCCTTTTTTTCTACGGGGGTTTCGACGGCTTTGAGAGAGGGGATGATCAGAGTCTGGCCGATCTGCATTTTGCGATCGTTGGTGATCTTGTTCACCTTTTGCAAGTCGGCCAGGGAGACGTTGTAGTGCTTTGCGATGGAGGTCAATGTCTCGCCCTTTTCGACGACATGCTTAGGAGCTTGCGGCACAGCTTCCGCTTTGGGGATTTCGGGCGCGTCAGGCACCTCTTCGGGAGCAGGCTTGGTGATCTCCGTCGTCGCGGCGGCAGCCGGGCCTTTCACTCCTCCGATGATCTGGCTCAGCTTCGCGATCTGCTGGGCGAGCGATTCGATCTGTTTCGCCTGCTGCTGCACCGTCACCCTCAACTCACGCACCTCCAGGGCCGTCTGTGCGTCGTCGGCCACGGCAGGGGAGAGGATGAGCCCCAGCGCGCTCACAGCGGAAAGGAAAGGAAAGAAGCGGCTCATGAAAAAGGGTTCTCACTTAACTCCGAAACTGGCAAGGGCCGCGGGGGTATGCCGGCGTAAAAATCCCCGCACAATGTCCGCAGCCTTGCCTTTCCCAGCGGGCTCCGTAACTTCCGGGCATGCCTGATAGGACGCAACGACCAACCGGTCCCGCCCCGTGGGAACCGCAACAGGGCGATGGCGGTGGCCCCAAATCGCCAGACGTGCAGAAGCCTGACACGAAGGATTTGCTCCAGCGGATGCGCCGGGTCGATCCGAACCAATCGAAGCGCTACCGGCAGCGCACCGGGCAATAGATGGTCCCCTCGACCCTGCGCGCCGACGGGTTGACCGCGCCCGATTCCGGTGACTTTGCCGCCCTGCTGCGCCGGCGCGGCCACTCCCCGGATAGGCAGGCGGGAGCAGCTTTTGCGGGCACCTCGGCGCACGCTTCCTTCATCGAGACGCACGCCACCACCATCCTTGCCTTCAAGTATGCCGACGGCGTGCTCGTGGCCGGAGACCGTCGCGCGACGGCGGGAAACGTCCTCGTCTATGACCGCGCGGACAAAGTGCTCGAGATCGACCAGCATTCGCTCATGGCCATCGCCGGCGTGCCCGCGACGGCGTGGGAAATGGCGCGCGTCCTCGAGCATTCCTTCCAGTTTTACCGCCGCAGCCAGCTCGCCGAGATGAGCCTCGAGGGCAAAGTCCGCGCCCTCTCGAAACTCCTCCGCGACAACCTCGGCGCGGTGCTCCAGGGCATCGGCGTCGTTGTCCCGATCTTCGCCACCTACGACCACGCCGGAGCGACCGCGCGCCTCTATTTCTACGACGCCATGGGCGCGCAATTCGAGGCAGCCGACTCCGCCGCCACCGGCAGCGGCTCCCCCGCCGTGCGCAGCATCCTGCATTACGAAAATACGTGGGGCAAAAAGCCGCTCGCCAAACTCAAGGAGCCCGATGCCGTCGTCCTCGCTCTCCGCGCGCTCGACACCGCTGCCGAGTCCGACACCGCCACTGGCGGCGTGGATCGCCGCGGCCGCATCTATCCGATCGTGAAACTGATCACAAAAACCGGCGTCACCACTCTGGCCGAAAAGCAGCTTGCCCGGATGTTCAAAACTCAGGTCGCGTGATCGAGGAACCTTACCGTTGGGTCGAAGCCATCGCCAACCGGCGCGAATACATCGAGCATCAGCTCGCCAGCGGCAGCCCGATCACCGCGCTCACCTATCGCGACGGCATCCTGCTTTTCACGCTCGGCCGCGAGCGGCAGAAGCTTTTCGAGATTTACGACCGCATCGGCCTCGGCGGGATCGGCCATCCGGGGGACATCGAGCGCCTCCGCATGGCGGCGATCGAGGTCGCGAGCACCGAGGGCTTCACCCGCTCTGCGCACGATGTTTCGCTCCGCCGCCTGGCCAACTATTCCCTCTCACCCGCCCTCAAAGCGGCCTTTGAGCAGGTCTATGGCCCGCCCTACCTCGCGCGCATGCTTTTCGCGGAGTTGGGTCGAAACGGAGCGCCGAATCTGTTTCTCCGCCTCGACTACGACGGCTCCATCCACACGAACGGCGGCGCGTTTGGCCGTGCTCACGAGGAGTTTGGCGTCATCGCCGGCACCGCGCCCGCCACGGCTCAAATGGAGCTTTTTCTCCGCGAGAAACACGCCGCACGGCGTCCGCTGGAAGACGCGCTCGCCGTGGCTGTGGACGCCTGGACCATCGGCCACCTCGCGCTCGCCGGAGAACCGAATGACGCACCCCCGCCCGCGGAGAAGATCGCCACCCACCGCGACGAGCAGCTCGCCCTCACCTCCATCGAGGCTGCGGTGCTCGAAACCGCCAGTCCGATCCCCATGACCTGGCGAATGCTCCCCGACAGAGAGATTCGCCCCCTGCTGGAAAAACGTCTATCGTAGGAACTCACCCGTGGACGATCCAAACCAACTCCAACTCTTCCGACCGGCGCCGGCCACCGAAGCTTGCCCGGCCATGAAAAGCCATTCGACCGCGAAACTCCGGCGCTCTCGCTTTCTCGGCAGGATGTGCCAGCTTTTCCGCATGAGGAACGCCATGCCATGCGTCGGTCTCGTCGTCTTGGGCGGCTGCCTGACGTTTATCGTCGCACCCGACGATTCGGCGACGCTCGAAAGCCGGCTCGCCTCCATGCTCCGTCCCGGTTTTCCAACCGTCGTCATCGACCCCGGTCACGGCGGCAATGATGAAGGCGGGCGGGCGAACGGGCTGAAGGAAAAGGATCTCAGTCTCGACGTGGCCTTTCGCGTCGAAAAACTGCTCGGAGCCTACAATTTCCCGACCGTCCTCACCCGACGCGAGGACACCTATGTCTCGCTCGCCGAGCGTACGGCCATCGCCAACAAGCTCGATAACGCCATCTTCCTCAGCATCCATTTCAACCAGTCCCGCTATCTGGGAGCCACGGGCGTCGAGACCTTCTATGCCTCGGCGAAAGTGCCGCCCGAGAGCGCGTGGACGTGGGTCGGATTTTTCAACAAGCCGGAACCTGCGGAGGACGACAACGGCGAAGACCTCGCCGCTTACATCCAGGCCTCGCTCGTCAGCCGCACGGACGCCATCAACCGCGGCATCAAGCCGCGCGAACTCTACGTCGTCCGGCATACCCGCTGTCCGGCCGTCCTCATCGAGGGCGGCTTCCTCAACAACCCCCTCGACGCCCGCCTCATCTCGAACGTCGAGTATCGCGACCGGCTCGCCAAAGCCATCGCCGAAGGCGTGATGACTTATCAAAAAAACCGGGCGCGCCCCGGCACCGCGCCGGCGAAACTCGCGCAGACGGTTCGTTGAATGGGCCGGCGCGTCGCCGCGTCAGAGTGCCACCGCGATGAAAAAATCCGCATCCCTTTTTGCGCTCCCGCTCCTTCTCGCGGTCACAGCGTTTGCTGATGACCAGATCCGCACCGTTCAGGGCGAGCTGAAAAGCCAGGGCTTTTTCTACGGCGAAGTCAACGGTCAGGCGTCGCCTGAAACCACCTCTGCACTCCGGCGATACCAGATCCGCAACGGTCTCGAAGTGACCGGCACCCTGACCAAGGAAACGGCCGATTCGCTCAGTCCCACCGGAGGAAAACCCGCGCCGCAAATCGCTCTTCCGCCAAAGCTCGCCCCGGCGCCCGCCGCGAAAAAACCCCCCGTCGATCTGCGAAAGGACGGGGCAGTCGAAGAAAGCGACCGCGCATTTCTCGAGCGGGAGGAGGCCAGAAGGCGCCGCGCCTCCGAGCCGGACGACCGCCCGACGCCGATGCCATACCCTCAGCCGGTGCCGCGGGATCCTTCAGTCATCTCCCCACCCGCGCCGCTCGATGACACCGGCGACGATTTCCCCGTCCTTTTCGCCGAAACGCCCTACGCCACCGCCCCGCGCGACGTGCAGCAGCGGACCCTCCGCCATGCGCAGTCAATTCTCGCCAGCCGCGGATTTTACCGCGACATCATTGACGGCCTCCCCGGCCCCTCCACCGAGGAAGCCCTGCTCACCTACCAGCGTGCCGCCCGGCTCACGCTTACTGGCCGTCTCGATATTGAAACCCTCAGCGTTCTCCGCCTGCTCCCCGGTCGCGGTGTCACCCGCAGGGTAGAGCCGCCACCCGCATCCTCCCAGCGTGTGTATCGGGGGATCTGGGTGAATTAGGTTTCCCGAGGCCCGTTAACCCGGCGGCACGCTTTTCTCCACCCGCACCCGCTCCAGCGCCTGCTGCGGAATCCAGCCCCGGCCTTCGCCGGGCAGCGCGCAATAAGTCCATTCGCCCCGTTCGCTCAACACCCGCACCCGGCTGCCTGCGGGCAGAGCTTCCGCCACTCCCGCGCTGTCCGCCGGGGAGAGCCGCGCTTCGGTTCCCTGCGCCACGACGATCGCCAGCGCGCGCTCCAGCCCGCGCCACCACAGCACTCCCGCTGCGTAGGCGCACACGAGCAATCCGGCGATCGTCGCCAGCCAAAGCCCGGCCTTTTCCTCCCGCCGACTGGTGAAAATCAACGCGAGTCCCAGCACCGCGAGCCATCCTGCGAGCGTCGCCACGCCCGTCCAAACATGCAGGGCTTGTCCCGCAAAAACCGCATCCTGCCACGTCGGCGGGCGCATCCGGGCATGAGTCTGCTTCCGCAGCAGCGCGAGATTGGCGCGCGCCTCCGGGTGGCTCGGATCCAGCGCCAGCGCGCGCTCGTAATCCAGGATCGCCCGCCCCGGCGCACCCAGCCGGTAGTCGGCATTGCCCAGATTGTAGAAAAGATTCGCGCTCCATTCGCCGCTCTCGAAGAGCTCTTCATAGCCCGACTTCGCCTCGGAAAACTTCCCCTGATCGTAGGCCTGATTCGCCGCCTCGAAATCTCCACCTGCCGACACCGCCCGCCCGCAAAACATTGTCATCGTCAGCAGTAACACCGCGCAGCGGCCCAAAAACCTGCCGTCATTCTGAACGGAGCCATTGGAGGCTTTGCGACAAAGGCGGAGTGAAGAACCGCTGACTGTAAGGGGCGGAGGCGGTCTGGTGGGATTGCGCGGTGCCCTGCCCCGACCGCCTCCGCCCTTTCCAGTCAGCGTTCCTTCACTGCGTTTCGCCCCCGCCTGCACCCACGGCGAAACTCCGTTCAGGATGACGGCAGGGTTTTCGACTGCTGGCGCAGCTTCGGAAACGTCAGCTCTTCGCATAATTTCTCCCAAAGGTCTCCAGCGCCTCCAGCACTCGCGCTCGTTCCTCGCCCGCCACGCGGCCCCTGCCGCTCCCTCCCCCGGCGAAAAGCAGTTCCGCCCGCGCATTGAATACCTCGTCGATGACTTCCGCCGTCGCTTCATCCGCGCCTGCGAGCGCGCGGGCCGACGCTGCATCCACGCCCGCGGGATCCGCGCCCGTAGCCAGCGCCGTGTCGATTTGCACGATCCGCGCAGCCGTATCGTAGAACTCCGTGTGCGCCAACTCTCCGCCCCGGAGCTTCGCCAGCAACGCCGCTTTTTCCCGCCGCAGTCCCGCCGCGCGCGCCGCGCCTGCGTCTGGTCCGCGGCGGACTCGGAAACAGATCAGCGTCAGCAGCGCGACCAGCATCCCGCCTTGCGCAAGCCAGAATTCCCGCTGCTCATAAAGCGGTTCGAAAGACCTCCGGACCCCGGCATCGTAGCGTGGTCCGAGAATGTCATTGGCGGTCGGCGCAGGGGGCTCCGGCTCGGCAGTTGGTCCGCTCACCGCCTCCGGAGCCTTCACGACCGGGACGGGCGCGGGAGGCTTTCCTCCCTCGACTCTTAGCGCCGCTGGCTCGCTAACCAGCGTCACGTATTTCTCCGCCTCGGGATCGAAATACGAAAATGTGAACACCGGCATCTGCGTTTTCTTTTCCTCGGGAATCACCGCCATCTCGAAAAGTTTCGTCCCGCTGAGCCCGAGTTCATCGCTGCTTTCTTTCGTGAAATTGCCCGATGGCGGGTAGGCGCGCCAACCGCTGGAATCCTTGAGAGCCGGCGCTTCCACCCGGTCGAAATTTCCGCGCCCGGTTACGCGCAGTTTCATCGTTACCGGATCGCCCACCTTCACCTGGCTCGGGCTGCCTTCGGCGTCGAACTGGAAACTCCCCACCGCACCCGAAAAATCGCGCGGCTTCCCGGCCGCCGGCAGCGGTTTGACGGTGATTTCCACGGCCTCGGCCTTCGCCTTCATCCGCTGCGTTTGCGCAAAAAACTGGTCGCCAAAAATGTCCTCGTCGAACAGGTCGAACATCGACCGCGGGCCGCTCCGGCGTCCGCGCGGAACCTGCGCGTCATACACCACCTCGGTCGGGCCGATGACGATCTTCCCCGCTTTGCCGGGAGTGATCGCCGTCTTGAAAGTGAATTTGTCGTACTCCCGCCCGTTCCTCACCACCTGCTCAGGACGACGCGGTTCCGGCATCTTCACTTTGGTGAATCCCTCCCCGGAAATCTCCGGCATCGCCACCGGCGACCACTTCACCCGGGCATCCACGAAAAGCCGAATCTCGACGGGAATCATCTCGCCTACGTAGGCCGTTTTCTTTGCCGGGACGATCTCCGCCGTCCCCTGCGCCCGCGGCTTCGCCTCATCGACCACGCTGCTCGGCTGCACCGTGAGTGTCACCGGTTCGGTCTTCAGCTTTCGGCCGTCCGCGTTCACTTCGAGCGCCGGGATTGTGAAAGTTCCGTTTTTCTCCGGCGTGACCTCATAGACAAAAATCGTCGTCCGCTCCTGGCGGAAGCCGCTTTGATCGAGCCTCATCGTCGAACTGCTCGATGGCCCGAGATACCGGATCGGCAATCCAGCCACTTCGACATCGGGCGGATCGCCTTCCCGCTTCGCGTTGCTGATCTTGATTTGAAACTGCACCGGCTCGCCGATGACGGTGATCCCGCGAGTCAGGCTGGCTTTCGCCGAAACATCCGCCGCCTGCGCTGCAATGCCGAGCGTCAGGCCGAGGGCGAGGAGACACGCCAGGAGGATGCGGGAAAAAGAGGCGGCGAACAGCGCGGACGATCCTGACTTGGAAAGCGGTGAGGTCATCGTTTTGGAAGAGTCAGGTAAACGATCCAAAGGGAGAGAACAATTCCGCTAACTGAGATGCAAACGAACGCAGGTTCGGCCAGGGAACTGTAAAACCGCTGATCTTGTGTGACAGCCGCTTCGGAGTTGGCACCATTCGCTCCATAATGCATGTCGAGTTCCAGGTACGCGATGCCACCAAGCCCCAGGGAAAACGCAGGACCGAGGAACAGAGTTGATATGCCGAGGATAGCTCTACCCCAGTTCATTACGCTGAAGGGTTCGTGAAATTGCGGACGTCATGACGACTACCAATCCTTTAAGACGCGCCCGCCCGCCTTGCGTTCACCGGGCTTGAGCAATTGCACCTTCGAGTCCTCGCCCTTCAGCGAATCGAGCAAACCCTTCGCCTGCGCCTCCGTCATCTTGCCTTCCTCGGCGGCCTGCGCCTCCTCAGCTTCCTGCTGCTCGGCGTCCGGCTGCGGCTGCTGGCCGTCCTTTGGCTTGATGTCACCGGCGAGTTTTTTGTCCGGCTGATCGGGTGAAGGCGCGGGTTGGTCCCCTTTCTGTCCGTCTTTATTCGTCGGATCGTTCTTCGCCTGCCCCTGCTTTTGCGGGTCTTTCGAGCCGTCGTTCTTCGCCTCCTTCTTCTCTTCCTTGTCGCCGTTTTTCGGTTTCGAGTCGTCCTGCTTGCCATCCTTCTTTTCGTCCTTTCCCGGCTCATCCGTCTTTTGGTCGCCGCTCTTGTCCTGGTCCTGCGGCTGCGGCTGTTCGCCCTCGGATTTCTCATCCTGCTTTTTTTCCTGCTGCTGCTCCTTCTGATCCTGCTTCTGCTTGTCCTGCGGATTCTGTTTCTGCTCGCTCTTGTTGTCGCCGCTCTTTGGCTGCTTCTGGTCGTTCTGGTCGTCCTTTTTCTGCTCGTCCTTCTGGTCCTCCGGCTTCTTCTCGTCCTGCTTTGGCGGTTCCTTTTGCAACTCGTCAATGAGCCGCTGCACGAGGTCCCGATTGTATTTTGCGTCTGCATTCTGCGGCTGGACATTCAGCGCCTGGTCGTAGTGCTGGAGCGCGTTCTTCCATTCCCGAATCTTCGGCGCCTTGTCCTTTTGCGCCGCGCCGCGCTGGTAAAGCGTGTTGCCGAGATTGTATTCCGCCGCTGCCCGCAACTCGGGATCGGGCGAGGTCACCGCCTTCGCGAAAGCATCCAGCGCCTTGCCGAAATCGCCCCGCTTGTAAGCCGTGGCTCCCTGGTTGAAATGCAACGCCTCCGACGCCGGCATGCGCTCCTGTTGCCTGGTGAACTCCTGCGCCGCGCCAGGATAATCCTGACGCTCATACGCTTCGACCCCCGCGTTCTTCGCCCGCGCCGCAGGTGCGAAAACAACGCCCGCAATCATCAGCGCTGCCGCGAGCGATTTGGCGGGCAGTTTTGCGCGGCGCGCCGCGCGCTTTCGCTCGCCCACGAGCATCGAAGACGCGAGCAGGACCAGCCCGCCGGCGAGCGGCCACTGGTAGCGCTCGATCGGGCGGCGCGACATTTTTGCGTCGATGTCTTTTTCCTTCATGGTGGCCAGGCCGTCGCGGAAGATTTGCTGCATCTCCGCCGGGCCGGAAGCGAGGTGAACGTAGAAGCCTCCGGTCGCTTCTGCAATTTTCCTCAGCCGGTCTTCGTCGAGCCGGGATTTCACGATCTGCCCGCTCTCGTCTTTGACAAACTCTGTCCCTCCATTCGCGCCGGGCACCGGGATCAGCGAGCCGTCCGCCGAGCCGATCCCGACCGTGTAGATGCGCACCGTGCCATTCAGCGCCTCGGCCGCCTTTACCGCGTCGTCATCCAGCTCCTCGCCGTCGGTGAAAAGGATCAGCGCCCGGTGATCGCTCTCGCCTTTGCCAAAGGCCTCGACCGCCGTCTTGATCGCCGCCGCGATGTTCGTACCGCCGCGCGGAATGATCTCGGTGTCGAGTTCGGTGAGCGAGTTCAGCACCGCGCTGTAATCGACCGTCAGCGGCGCCTGCAGGAAAGCGCTGCCCGCAAACGCGATCAGCCCCGCCCGGTCGCCCTGGAGCGCGCCGAGCAAATCCTGCGCGGCGAGCTTGGCCCGGGCGAGCCGGCTGGGCGCGAGGTCGGTCGCGAGCATGCTTTTCGAGCAGTCGATGGCGAGGATCACGTCGCGTCCTTTGCGCTGGCTCTGTTCCCACGTGTAGCCCAGCCGCGGCTGCGCCAGCGCCACGATCACGCACGCCATTCCCAGCAGCAGGAGCAAAAGGCGGAAGCGCCGCTTTCCCACGCTCACGCTGCCTGCCAGCCGATCCTGCAGGCGTGCCGCCACGAGCTTCCGCAGCAGCACCACGCGCCGGCCTTCGTTGACGAAAAAGAGCGCGAGCAGCACCGGGAAGAGGGCCAAGGCCCAGAACCAAAGGGGTTGGCCGAAGGTCATGCGTCACCTCCGGGTTGGCGTTCTGAATGAAGCGACAGCTTCCACCACCTGTCATCCTGAGCGGAGTCCCCGGCGGGCGCAGGCGGGCAGGGACGCAGCCGAAGGACCTCTAACTTTTCCGTGGGCGGAGGCGGCGTGCGCTGACATCCGCCTTTTTTCCACCGCCTCCGCCCGTAAAAAGTGAGAGGTCCTTCGACTGCGCTTCGCAAAGCCTGCGCTCCGCTCAGGATGACAGTTGGGGGAACGTCGCTTCGCCCGCTCACGGCAGTCTCCTTCCCACCGTCTCCGCGAGCACCAGTTGCAGCGCGATTAGCCCGAAGCCCGACGCCAGGAACCACGGGAACAAGTCGCGGTATTGCTTGTACTGGCTCAGTTCCACCGTCGATTTCTCCAGCTTGTCGATTTGCTCGAAAATTTGCGTCAGCGTCTTCGTGTCCGTCGCCCGATAGAATTTCGCGTTGGTCATCTCGGCGACCTTTTTCAGGGTCTCCTCATCCACGCTGACTTTCACGTTTTGGTAAACCTTGCGCCCCGTCCAGTCGGTCATCGGCTGGCCGTTGCGATTCATCGCCGGCATTGGTGCAAAACCCTTCGTTCCAGCGCAGATGGTGTAAACCTTGATCCCGAGCGCCTTCGCCGCCTCCGCCGCGGTCAGCGGCGGGACTTTCCCCGCATTGTTATCGCCGTCCGTGAGCAGCACCACGATGCGGCTCTTTGACTCCTTGTCCTTGAGCCGGTTGGCCGCGGACGCAATCGCTGAACCGATCGCGGTGCCGTCTTCGACGAGCCCGATTTTGACGCGTTCCAGGTTTTGCAAAAGCCAGTCGTGATCGAGCGTGAGCGGGCTCACCAGATATGGCCGCCCGGCGAAGCAGACGATGCCGATGCGGTCGTTCGGCCGGGCGTCGATGAATTTTTGCGTGACCTGCTTGACCACCTCCAGCCGGTTTGCCCGCTCGCCGCCGATGGTGAAATCCTCGGCATACATCGAGCCTGAAACGTCCAGCGCCAGCATGATGTCGATGCCGCTCGCCTGGACCTTGGTCAGCGTCTTGCCGAGCTGCGGACGCGCCAGCGCGACAGTGAGCAGCGCGAGCGCGAAGAGCAGCAGCGTCGTCAGCCAGCCGCCGATGCGCGAGCGCCGCGACCGGCCCAGCGCATGCAGCGGACGGAGCGACGAGAACACCACCGCTGGCGCGGCTCCGCGTCCTCCTTTGAGCAGCGCGAGGAGCGGCAGCGCGAGCAGCAGGAGGAGCAGCCACGGCTGGGAAAATGTGACGCCGCCAGAAAGCGTCATGGGCGACCTCCCTGCACAAAGGCGATGGCGCTTTCGAGGAGCTTGGCGCTGTCGTCGGCGGTGGCGTGGATGCGGGCGAACTTGATCAGGTCGCACTTTTCCAGGAACACCGCGAGGAGGCTGCGCTCGGATTCGTGAAAGCGGTTGGCTTGCGTGATTGCCGCGAGAAACTCAGGCGACGTCTGCTCGCGCGCATGCAGTCCGAACTGGGCACCGATGAAGGTGCGGAGCACATCCGAGACGGCGAAGCTGAAAACGTATGGCTCGGCGGTCTGCACCTGCGCTCGGAGCTTTTGGAGTTCGCGCAACGCCAGCGCCCGCGGTGTCGGCAGGGGCGGCGCAGGGCGGCGGCGCAGCCAGCTGACGAGCAGCCAAGTCAGCAAGCCCAGCACGACCAGCGCGATGCCCGCCGCGGTCAGCACCATCCACAGCGGATACGGAAACACGTCAATCGGCGGCGCGATGTCCTTGATCTCGACTGGCGCGTTCGCGCTCGGGGCGGGCGTGGAGATGACAGCCAGCGCGGAAGGCAGGAACGCGTAACACGCGGAAAGGGCGGAAAAGCGCGAAAGCAAAAAGCTCGGAAGAAGGCTCTCTCCGCATCCCCTTTTCGCGGCCTTTCGCCCTTTCCGCGTGTTTCGCGTTAAAAATCTCCCCGTCATCGAATTTGCAGTCGCCGCTCGCGGGTGCGGAAGAAGGCGCGAAGCGCGGGGAGATAGTCCTGGTCGGTCTTGAGCGAGATGGCGTCGATGCGCTTGCGCCGGAAATCGCGCAGGCGCTCGGCAGTGCGCTGATCGACGGCTTTCAAATACCCGAGCCGCGTGGCGCGGTCGGAGGTGTTGATTTCGATCTGCTCGCCGGTCTCCGCGTCCTCGAGCGTGAGCAAGCCGACGTCTGGCAGCTCCTCCTCGCGTGGGTCCACGATGGGGATCGCGATCAAGTCGTGCCGTCGGCTCGTGACCGCGAGCTGGCGGGAAAAATCCGGCGTCAGGAAGTCGGAAATCAGAAAGACAACCGCGCGGCGATGCAGCACCTGGTTCAGGTAATCCAGCGCCTCCGCGGGCTGTGTCCCGCGGCCTTTCGGCTCGAAGTAGAGGATCTCGCGGATGAGCCGCAGCGTGTGGACGCGCCCTTTTTTCGGCGGGATGAAAAGCTCGACGTGATCCGAGAAGAGAATCAGCCCGACCTTGTCGTTGTTCCGAATTGCACTGAACGCGAAAAGACAAGCCACCTCCGCCGCCAGCTCCCGCTTGCTCAAACGCACGCTGCCAAATTCCCCTGACGCGCTCACGTCCACCACGAGCATCACCGTCAGCTCCCGCTCCTCGGTGAACTTCTTCACGTAAGCCGCCCCATGCACCTC
>Ga0105044_10006011_pt1 | contig 16675 bp, 11 predicted proteins | sample MAT01_FD_78092 | JGI IMG/M metagenome (GOLD analysis project Ga0105044, IMG submission 78092) | Freshwater microbial communities from Lake Fryxell liftoff mats and glacier meltwater in Antarctica - MAT-01 | ecosystem: Environmental > Aquatic > Freshwater > Ice > Liftoff microbial mat | place...
GCAAAAGCGGTAAATGTTTGTCCCAGTAGATGCATATGCGGATTGACAGTGAGTACAGAAATATCTTCAGTGACGCTATACCTTGTGGAAAAAGAGGAAATTTCGTTTGCCGGAATCACAAATTCCGGCTCGACCGGTGAAATGCCCAACGTGCCCAATTGCAATTCCTTCAAAGGTCTCTCAGGTTTTTTTTCAGCAAAGTAGAGATGAATCTCGCTTTTATCCGTGGTATCTACCGGACTGGGCCCATAGTGCAGCGTATTGAGTAGAAATGCGCCTTTTTGATTGATATATACTCCGCCAATGCCTTCCGGATAGGCCAGGGGCTCTACGCCGGGAAGATAATTAAAAGCTGATACCAGCAGTGGGGGATAGGTCCCGTCGTCGTTGGCAAGGCGCATTTTGCTGTACACTTCTGCGCGATCGGTTTGCTCCGCATCTGCGATCCATTCTCCCTCAAAAACATCGGTTTTTTTATATTTCCCATAGTTGATCAAATGGCCGTTCACGTGGTGAATGAGCTGCTTGTTGCCTGGCGAAAAATACATGGCTTTCAACACAGTATCTCTTGGTAATTCGAAAGCCAGCTTGGCGACGAAAAATTTATCACGGCTAACTCCATCAATTGCAATGTTTTCCGGAAACGGAATGATCAGATCGGGTGGTCCGAGATTCTCCTCTACCAGTATTTTAGGTTGGGGCAGTACGTCTGGCCGGACACCTTCAGGCGCACCTTGTTCAATCCAATTTAGAATGACGGCCTTTTCATAAGCGCTGAGGATTTTTTGATTTTTAAAAGTTGAAAAATTCGGATCCGCAGGCCATGGAGGCATGTAGCCATCTGCAATAACAAGGCGGATGGTCTTGGTGCGCTTCTGCAAATCTCCAAAACTGGTGAGTGGAAATGGACCCGCGCCCCCCTCATGGTGACACGGCGTACAGTTTTCGAATACCACCGGAGCAACGTGTTCCCAAAAAGTAAGATTTGCCGGGATTTCAACTTCCGTGCTGTCCGTTTTTCCCGAAAGGGAATCCTCCTGAGCATCGCTACTGTCGACACATGCCCCGAGTAAAGCCATCAGAAATGCCACCACCAACACAGCTATCACACTTATTCGATCAAACATCCTACAGCTTTGGTTTCATGTGGATCAACAGGTTGATTTGCAAGGAATTTGTCTACGGCTTCCGCCAAAAAATGTTGATCGGCTTTCAGTCTTTTTTTACCAAGTGAAATGGCCCAATTGTCAATGGCGCCTGAATAAACCAGCGTACCTTCCTTGTTTATCAAATGAACCTCCGGGGTGACCTTCGCGTTGTAAAGCTTTGAAATTTCAAAATCGGGATCCATGATGACTTCCAGATCCAACGAAAATTCTTTCAAAAATTCTTTTACGGAATCTACTGAATAATAATTGCCGCTGACCACACCGAGAAATTCGATTTGCCGGGGTTCAAAGCGCGCCTGCAATGCCTTTATAACCGGCGTGTAATTTTTGCAAAGCGGACATTCCGGCGAAAGATAAATCAACACGAGGCCTTCATTTTCACCAAGTTTTCCCGAAAGGGTAACAGACTGGTCATCGGGGCTGGTGAACGGAACATCCAGCATATTTCTATCGGTGCAGCCCATCCAAAACGCAGCTATCATCATGGCCGAAAACAAAATAATTTTGCGTCTTGTCATGGCTCAAAATTAATCAAACTTCGGGCAGCACCAATGGTTCTGTCATAGCTAAAATGATATCTTTGGCGCCCATGGATGCGTTCAAAAATCTGGTAGTGATTTTGATTTTGGGTTTGCAAGTGTCATTTGCAGCAGCTCAGGATAGTTTGCGTTTTGAAAGATCGGAATTCGAGATTGAAACGCCTTCTTTTTATTTGCAGGGAGTCGATCATCAGATCTCGCTGATTTGCCTGAATCCGGAAAAACTGTTCCTTCGGGGCAATTCCTTATCAGTCGTTGTGAATGGCACGCGGAAAGAGGTATTGTTTGAAAACAACCGCGCAGAAATTGATGTGACTTTTGATCGCGTGGAACCCCTTTCCCTCAAAGTAGACGATTTTACATATGTTTCTACTGTCAACCCGATTCCACTTTGGTTGAGTGTCATTCCACCTCTGCTCGTTATTTTGTTGGCACTAATATTTAAAGAAGTTGTGAGCAGTTTAATCTTTGGTGTCCTGACTGGCGCTGCCATTATCGGTTATTACAGTGTTGGAGTAGTGGGTGTTTTCACGGCTCTGTTTCGCGTGATTGATACCTATATCATCACTGCCATGGCAGATACCGGGCATCTATCGGTCATCGTTTTTTCGGTTTTAATCGGCGGACTCGTCGCAGTGATTTCCAAAAATGGCGGCATGCAGGCTGTGGTCGATCGCTTGTCCAAGCGGGCTACCAATCCGCAACGGGGCCAGTTTGTGACCTGGGCTTTGGGTATTGCGATTTTTTTCGACGACTATGCGAATACACTCGTGGTGGGTAACACAATGCGGCCGCTTACCGACACCTTGCGGATATCCCGTGAGAAACTGGCTTATATCGTAGATTCAACGGCCGCTCCTGTGGCCGCCATTGCACTTATTACCACGTGGATTGGTGCCGAACTCGGATATATTCAGGGTGCTTTGGCAACGATCAACGCTTCTTCCATGCAGATAAATCAGGGCGCCTATGCCGTCTTCCTGGGCTCACTTCAGTACGCATTTTACCCTGTACTTACTTTATTTTTTATGTTGATTCTCATCTGGCAAAACCGGGATTTCGGACCTATGTTTGCCGCAGAGAGCCAGGCGCGGTTAGAAGGTGTTCATCCCAAAACACCGGGCAAACAGTCTGTTGATATCAGCGAGTTTGAGCCCAAAGAGGGAGTGAAGCCACGCGCTGTGAATGCGCTTTTACCGGTTTTTATTGTTGTTTTTGGGACAGTGGCCGGTTTGCTCATTACGGGTTATTCGCCTGAGGTGTGGTCAGACGCGGAAATGAGTTTTGGCAAAAAACTTTCCACCACGGTTGGACAATCAGATTCTTATAAAGCACTATTGTGGTCTTCCATGGGTGCGCTTATAGCTGCGATTCTGCTCACTGTGGTGCAGAAAATCATGACATTTACAGAAGCGGTAGAAACGAGTATTGATGGATTTAAAACCATGATCACAGCGGTGATCATCCTCATTCTGGCCTGGTCGCTCGCTGCGGTCACTGAAGAGATGCATACAGCTGATTATCTCGCCCAGCTGGCCACAGGCAATATCGCTGCCTGGACAATCCCGGCCATCACTTTTCTTATTTCAGCAGTCGTGTCATTTTCCACAGGTTCCGCCTGGGGCACAATGGCCATCGTTTATCCGCTGATGCTTCCGCTTACGTGGCAACTTTCGATCACGACTGGAGCAGATCCCGAAATGGCCATGGCACTGTTTTACAATGTCACATCCTGTGTGCTGGCAGGTGCCGTGTTGGGCGATCACTGTTCGCCTATTAGCGATACGACCATATTGAGTTCCCTTTCCACGCAATGCGATCACATCGAACACGTTCGTACCCAAATGCCTTACGCCGTTGCGGTTGGCCTGGTAGCCGTGGTTCTCACCACTGCCACTGCTGCTTTATCTATTCCCTGGTATTTGAGTTATCCGGTCGGTATTGCTTTGCTCATTGGTATTGTGCGCCTTTTCGGCAAAACCGTTCCCGGAAGCAACATCACTGTCTGATTCCGACACGACCAGCGCCGGGAGCAGGGTGAGGTCAAAAAGCAAAGCAAATATAAGTGTGAGTGTTACAAAGAGGCCAATGAAAAAAGTGCTTTGAAATGTGCTAAAACACAGAGATATAAAGCCCCCGAAAATAATCAAACTTGTGAGTATCATCGCTTTTCCTGTATGTACAAAGGCGTTTTTCATCGATTCCTTTTTGGAAAAACCTTTCGATAATTCAAGCCTGAATCTGCTCAACAAGTGAATGGTATCATCAACAGCAATTCCAAATGCAATCGTAAAAATGATGCTGGTACTCATTTTTAGATCTATTCCCGTGGCTGACATGATGGCCGAAACGGCGAGCAGGGGCAATAAATTGGGGATGAGCGCATAGACCACCATGGAAAATGAGCGGAACATCAAACCCATAATCACTGCGATCAACAAGATTGCTACACCAAGTCCTTTCGCAAGGCTCAAAGCAATATTTTGATTGGTACGGTCAATAAGGGTGCCTGTTCCCGTAATTTCAATGTCGAAATTGGCATCCAGGTTTTCAGCCGCAATAAACGCCATAAGGTCGCTGTTTTTTCGCTCGAATTCCTGCGCTCCCCAATCACCCACCCGCCCAAAAATACGCCCGTACCTCCCGCTTTCGTCCAGCACAATATCCATCTTCCCCGTTTTTCGAATGCGCTCCATGTCGCGAATATTCGATCTCCAGGCAACAGCGTCTGTTGGAAGGCGGTAAAAAGCATTCCGACCTGCATTGCCCGAACGGTTAATTTCTTTTACGAAAGTGATCGGTGATGTGAGTGCTTTGGCGCCGTAGAAGTTTTTCAAATAGACTTCCAGTTTTTCTATTTGAACCAGATTTTCAGGAGTGAGAATGTCGGTTTCATCATTCTTTATTTTGAATCCGATTTCAAAGGGGCGCACACCAGAAAAGTAGTCGTCGAAAAAAGTAAAGTCTTTGCGCAACTTTTCTCCTGGGCGAAGGTCTTCCAAAAGAAAATTGTTCATGCCCAACTGACTTGTAAATCCAATAAAAATGACCGCTAAGATTCCCGATATGAGATAAATTTTTCGCCTGTGACGGACAATGGGCAAAAAGGATTTTTGAAGCAGCCGTTCCCAAATGCTGTTTTTGGAATGGGCCAGTGTTTTTGAAGGAATTGGGGAAAGTACGAGCCAGGCCGGCATCAAGGTAATACATATGACAAAAGCGGCGAGTACACCGGCTGCCGTGAGCAAACCGAATTCCTGTAGAGCTGGAATACCCGTAAAATACAATGAAGCAAACCCTATGGCTGTAGTTATGCTTGTGAGCAAAGTGGCCAATCCGGTATCAAAAACCATTTCTTTGAGGGCCGCCATTTTGTCCAAACCCCGGCGCAATTCTTCAAGATATCTGGCGTAAAGGTGTACGGCATCGCTCATGCCGACTACGAATATCACGGGTGGCAACATGGTGAGGAGAAGACTGATTCCTCTGCCAGATAAATTGAGAATTCCAATACTCCAGACCACAGCCAGCAATACCGTGGAAAGAGGGATTAAAACCCCACGAAAACTTCGAAATACAGCATACAACAACCCGATGATAAATATCAACGAGATGCCCATAAACAAGGCAAATTCGTTTTGAATTTTTTTAATGTACACCACCTGTCCCAATGACCTGCCAGCCAAATGAATTCCGTCAAATTCATATTTTGCAAGCACGGCATTGAGTGCTGTGGCCAGGGTATCACTTTTGTTTTTGCTGAGTTCACTTTTGGTTGCGAGGATGATACTGACCGCCCCGGTATCTCTCGAAAAAATATTGCTGATCAAAGAAGGATCGTTGAAAACGCGGAGGGAGTCTCTTTCCCGGTTTCCCGAAAGGAGGGGCCTTTTGAAGAGGGCACCCGTGAGCGGTTCACGAACTGGATAGCTGATATTTGTGGGTGATGTGACATTTTCCACGAAGGGAATCTCCGCAAGGTCGGCTGTGAGTGATTCTACCTTTTGGAGAAATCCTGGATCAAATGCCCCGGAATATGACACCAATCCAATGAGCACAAAATCGTTGTCCGTGCCGAACACAGCTTTGTGGTTTTCGAAATACTGTGTGGCTGCTTCGTCGGGTTTGAAAAACTTATCGAAATTGTAATCGAAAAAGGTGTCCTTCAGCGTCGAACCGAGCCAAATGGAAATTGCACCAATTACAATCAGGACATAAATGGCGCGGGTTTTTTGCATGGATGCGAAAGTCGTTCAAAAAACCCCAAAAAGACATGAATGTTGAATAAATATTGCGAATAATCATTGGCCAGCCTCTTACTGAAAAGGACCACACAGTTTATCGCAAAAAAAAAGCCCGACGATTTACGCCGGGCTTTTTGCATACGCAAATTTGAATATTACTTCTCTTCTTTTACTTCTTCGAAGTCTACATCGGTCACTTCCTCGTCTGCTTTGCCGTTTTCTTGTCCGGCATCGTTTCCTGGAGCACCTTGTTGTTGCTGGCCTGCGCCGTACATTTCTGCCGAAGCAGCCTGAAATACGGTGTTGAGTTTCTCCATTCCGCTTTCGATGGCAGGAATGTCCTGTGCCTCGTGGGCTTTTTTGAGTTCAGCCAGCGCATCTTCAATGGGCTGTTTTTTGTCAGCGGGAATCTTGTCTCCAAAGTCTTTCAATTGTTTTTCCGTTTGGAAAATCAATGAATCGGCTTTGTTGAGTGTTTCCACGCGGTCTTTGGCCAGTTTGTCAGACTCTGCATTGGCTTCAGCCTCTTGTTTCATCCGTTGGATTTCCTGATCGGTCAATCCGCTGGACGCCTCAATCCGAATGCTTTGTTCTTTGCCAGTAGCTTTGTCTTTGGCCGATACATGCATGATTCCATTTGCGTCGATATCAAATGCCACTTCAATTTGCGGCATACCGCGCGGTGCTGGTGGAATGTCTGCAAGCTGGAACCGTCCAATCGAACGATTGCCCGCCGCCATTGGGCGCTCGCCTTGCAATACGTGAATGTCTACAGAAGGTTGATTGTCTGAGGCAGTTGAGAAAGTTTCCGACTTTTTGGTTGGAATGGTTGTATTGGCGTCGATGAGTTTGGTGAACACACCACCCATGGTCTCGATTCCGAGCGACAAAGGCGTAACATCAAGCAACAATACATCTTTTACTTCTCCGGTCAAAACACCACCTTGAATCGCTGCTCCGATAGAAACCACTTCATCTGGATTTACACCTTTTGAAGGCTCTTTCCCGAAGAAGTTTTTCACGGCTTCCTGCACAGCGGGAATTCGGGTTGAACCACCAACGAGAATGACTTCGTCGATATCCGACTTGCTCAAACCAGCTGCTTTAAGCGCTTTTTCGCAAGGTTCAATTGTTTTTTTGATCAGGTGATCGCAGAGTTGTTCGAATTTCGAACGGCTCAGTGTTTTTACAAGGTGTTTTGGCACCCCGTCGATCGGCATGATGTAAGGAAGGTTGATTTCGGAAGAAGCCGTGCTCGACAATTCGATTTTGGCTTTTTCAGCAGCATCTTTCAGACGTTGCAGCGCCATAGGATCTTTGGAAAGATCAACGCCATTGTCTTTTTTGAATTCATCTACCAACCAGTCGATAATGATGTGGTCGAAGTCATCTCCTCCGAGGTGGGTATCCCCATCTGTTGAGAGTACTTCAAATACGCCGTCGCCAAGCTCGAGGATTGACACGTCATGTGTTCCACCACCGAGGTCAAAAACAACCACTTTTACATCTGATGCTTTTTTGTCAAGACCATATGCCAAAGCTGCGGCTGTAGGTTCATTGATGATCCGTCGCACTTTCAGACCGGCAATTTCGCCTGCTTCTTTGGTAGCCTGACGTTGTGCATCGTTAAAGTATGCAGGCACAGTAATAACGGCTTCAGTTACCGTGGTTCCCAAAAAGTCTTCAGCCGTTTTCTTCATTTTCTGAAGAATGATGGCAGAAATCTCTTGTGGTGTATATTGACGATCACCAATTTGAACACGTGGTGTATTGTTGTCGCCTTTTACCACCTTATAGGGTACGCGGGCCGCTTCTTTCTGCACTTCCGTAAAAGAAGCACCCATGAAGCGTTTGATAGAATATATAGTTTTTTCCGGATTGGTAATGGCTTGGCGTTTTGCAGGATCCCCTACTTTGCGCTCGCCACCTTCCACAAACGCTACGATGGATGGCGTGGTACGCTTTCCTTCGCTGTTTGATATGACCACCGGCTCGTTACCTTCCATCACAGACACACAGGAATTGGTCGTTCCAAGGTCGATTCCGATAATTTTACTCATGTTTTTTGTTTTTGAAGTTTCTTTGTTGTCTCCACTTTGTCAATGATGGTGCCAAGGGAGAAATGACTTCAAAAAAAGAATGTTTGACACTTTTTATGTCAACTTCGGTGACAAAACGACAGTTTTACGGACAGACTGTTTCGCAGTTGTAATTGGTGCCAGTCCACGTGACACAGTAACAGGGCCCCGATGTGAGATTGCCCGTCGACAATTGTTCGAGGCTTGGTTCAGTTAGATAAATTGGCCGGCTGATATGGGTACGGGACGCAAACAGGCCAATAGCGCCACCCGAAATATTGGTAAATTCAGATAATACCGGAACAAGTTGACTTACCGGCTGGGCCACGGAAAGATATGTAGCGAAATCCTGGTTTGCGGCAGACAATATGTATTCCAGATAATGGATGCGAATTCTTTCCGCATTGGGTATCGCGCGAAATCGCGCACCGGCAAATTCATACCAGTTCCGGGTGCCAAAAAATATATTTGTAATGCCGCTTCCCGAATTATCACGCGAATCAATTCTGTAATCAAAAAACTCGTTGAATGCTGTGGTGCCATCTGTGAAATCAACATCATACACCACCCGCAAATCTGCTTCATACCTTCCGCCACTTGGATGACGATCATATCTGAAGTTTTGCTCTCTAAAAGCCCCCTGACCATCAGTTACATAGAAATCCGAACGGAATATAATCACACTTGCCACCGGGACCACAATTGAAGATGAATTTACCAATGGGAAGACAGATTCCGCTGTATAGGTTTCTCCCACTGCATTCACCGCCATTTCAAAATAGGGCCTGTCACCGGTCGAAAGCCTTACAGCTGTTATTTCTTCAGGTGTCAACAATGTTTCAGCCGTATAGTAGAAGCGCACGTTTGTATTGTAAAAAAGTCCGGGTTCCCGGAATGGTTTATCGATGGCTTCCAGCTCGAAAGAATCAACGACACCGCTTCCGATTCTTTTTATGATCCAGCCCTGAACTTCACCCAAGGGAAATTCCACAGAGTCTTTGATCCCTGCATACAGGTTGTTGTCTCCTTCTCCCAGATAAGTCTTGTTGATTCTAAAAAACTGTGTGTCGGCTTCAAAATCAAGTACGCCATAGATAATGGGCGTCACTTTATACGGAGCAAGCAAATCAACCTCCGTCTCGCAACGGGTAAACAGCAATACAGATGAAATCAATAAAAGCGTGAGCAGGGAAGGGAGAATTTTTCGAGACATAGATCAAACTTAAACGGGTGCAAATGTAAGACAATAAGCGCTATCAAATGACCTGGATTTATCGCAGGCTGGTGTCGTACCATGATCGGTAGGAATCCCCGCCGAAGCCCGGAACGTTTGTTCACCGAAATATAATTCATACGTTTGACATCTAATTTCTTTGAACTATGTCTATCCATTCACAAGTAAAACGCGTTACGACACATACCCTTCTGGAAATGAAGGTTCGGGGTGAGAAAATTGCGATGTTGACATCTTACGACTTTTCCATGGCACGCATCGTGGACGAGGCCGGTGTGGATGTTATTCTGGTTGGCGATTCTGCTTCAAATGTGATGGCAGGGCACGAAACCACTTTGCCTATTACCCTCGACCAGATGATTTACCACGCCTCAGCAGTGGTGCGAGGCGTAAAACGCGCCCTTGTGGTGGTCGATTTGCCATTCGGCGCCTATCAGGGCAATAGCAAGGAAGCCCTCACCTCTTCTATCCGAATCATGAAAGAAAGCGGAGCGCATGCCGTAAAACTCGAAGGTGGATTTGAAATTCGCGAAAGCGTGGAACGCATCTTATCAGCGGGTATTCCGGTGATGGGCCACCTCGGCCTTACCCCGCAGAGCATCTATAAATTTGGTACCTACACCGTCCGCGCGAAAGAAGAGGAAGAAGCCGCCCGATTGATGAGCGATGCCAGAATCCTTACCGATGTCGGCTGCTTCAGTATTGTGCTGGAAAAGATACCTGCTTCGCTCACGGAAAAAGTTTCGAAAGCCATAGAAATCCCGACAATTGGCATAGGAGCGGGCGGCGGGGCCGATGGTCAGGTTCTCGTAGTGCACGATCTTCTGGGTATCACCAACGAATTCAATCCGCGGTTCCTGCGCAGATACCACAATCTTTATGAAGAAATGAAAAGAGCTGTCGCACATTATGTAAAAGATGTGCGCGACCGCGAATTTCCCAATGAAAAAGAACAGTACTGATGCCCGGTAGCACGGTATCAAATCTCGATGTGCTCTACGAAGACAACCACATCATCGCCATCAACAAGCGCCCCTCCGATATCGTTCAGGGCGACAAAACGGGCGATACACCGCTGAGCGAAACGGTGAAAGAGTGGTTGAGAAAAAAATACGATAAGCCAGGCAATGTGTTTACGGGTGTGGTGCACCGCATCGACCGCCCCGTGAGTGGGGTTGTGCTTTTCGCAAAAACCAGCAAGGCACTTGCCCGATTGAACGCCCAGTTTAAAGAGAAAGACATTCAAAAGACCTATTGGGCATGTGTGCACGGCCAACCAGATTTGCCCGAAGGCACCCTGATCAATTTCCTGGTAAAGGATCAGGCAAAAAACAAATCGCGGGTGACCTCTGAACGCACCTCCGGAGCCAAAAAGGCTGAATTGAAATACACCATGCGTGCGCGCTCCGACAGGTACACCTTGCTGGAGGTCGAGCCAAAAACGGGTCGTCACCATCAGATTCGTATTCAACTATCTGCTGCCGGATTTCCCATCAAGGGCGATTTGAAATACGGTGCCCAACGCAGCAATCCCGACGCATCCATACACCTCCACGCCCGAATGGTCAAATTCATGCATCCCGTGTCCCGGGAAATAATGGAAATCAAAGCACCACCTCCTTCCGATGCAATTTGGGATCATTTCGCCCGTTTGGATTTGTGATGCGCGCTACAAATCTTGCACTACTTTTTCTCCTTTTTGTGCCACTGACTCTTTTTGGCCAAATCGATGGATTTTTATCCAGTCAGAATGCTGCACAATCGGGAAACGATATTGATCTCAACTGGTCCATAGCGCAGGGAAACACCTGCCTTGGTACGACAGTGGAAAGGTCGATCAATGACGGGCCATTTGTAGAAATTTATGGCATCGGCGGCATCTGCGGTTCTCCTGATCGGGAAGAAGTGTACCGCTACCGGGACGAAAATCTCACGGAAAGTGGCAATTACGCCTATCGGTTGAGTTTCGGAAATCTGGGATTTGTGTTGCTCAACGTATTTTTCGTTGAAGTGTGGGAGTCGGGCCTGGCCGTGTATCCCAATGGGGGAGAAGGCGATCATACCCTGCGCGTGGAAAATGTTTCCGGAGATTATGAGGTAGAGATTTATCATAACTCCGGTTCCTTCATGTTTTCACGATTCATTCGTGGGCAACGTGAAATTTTAATTCCTTCCGCCGCGTGGCAAACAGGAACCTATATCGTCATAATCCGCTCAGAAAACCGGGTGGTTAATCAGAAATTTGCGATATACCGATAGGCTTACCTGAGGAAATTTTTATTTGCAATCCTGTTTTTTGCATTTTCTCACTTTCGTGAAATGCTTTCCTTGAGAATTACTTGCAAGCGCCAAGTTTTCAAGACATTATGTCAGGAAGTTTTCGTTCGTTTGGGACAATTTGGCCGAAAGGCCCAAATAAATCTGCTATTTTTTCCGAATAAATCAAGTGGTATTCGCTTTGACGAGATCAGACTGTAAACCAAAAAAACTAAAAGTTATGTCACTTATCAAATTTAACACAGCAAGAACAGCAGGCGATCCTTTCAACGCCATTTTCAATGATTTTTTTGAAGGAGAATTTTATCCACGCAGGCCAAATGGCGCGAAAAATTCATCCCTGCCTGCAGCCAATATCAGGGAAGCTGGAAATGCTTTCCATATAGAACTCGCTGCTCCAGGGCTGAAAAAGGATGACTTCAAAATTAAATTGGATGATAACCTGCTCACCATCCGCACTGAAAAGAAAGAGGCAAATGAGGAGAACACTGAAAGATATACCAAACGCGAATTCAATTACACCTCTTTTGTACGCTCTTTCCGCCTTCCGAAAGATGTAAACCATGAAGAAATCGCCGCCTCTTATGAAAATGGCATCCTGCGGTTGTCCATTCCAAAATTGGCTGAGGAAAAGATGAACAAACGTGAAATTGCTGTGAAATAAATGTTGCAGTTAAGCAGAAGAATGAAAGGTGCGGACGATTTGTTCGCACCTTTTTTCTGGAATACACTTTGAATAAATCCAACCTTACACGATTTAATAAATAGTAATTTTCCAGTCTGATCGGGTAACACCAGATCAATATAAAGGATATCATGGATTACAAAGATTATTATAAAGTTCTTGGGGTCGAAAAGGCAGTCTCTCAGGCCGATCTCAAAAAGAAATACCGCAAACTCGCCGTTGAATTCCATCCCGATAAAAACCCCGGAAATGCGAAAGCTGAAGCGCGGTTTAAGGAAATCAGTGAAGCATATGAGGTACTTGGCGATGCCGACAAGCGAAAAAAGTATGATGAGCTCGGAAGCAACTGGCAGCAATATGCCCAATACCAAAATCCAGGAGGAGGTAGAAGAGCATATCAATCAGACGGAAATGATGATCCCTTTGGTGGTGGTGGAGGTTTTTCCGATTTTTTCAATGCATTTTTTAGCGGTGGCGGCGGTTCTTTTGGTGGAAACCAACGTCGCCCGAGACAAGCCAATACGCAGGCCACGCTCGCGTTGAGCTTTGATGAAGCGCTGAATGGTGTCGCGAAATTAGTGGATTTGAACGGGGAAAAAATCAGGCTTGCTATAAAGGCTGGGGCTTATGATGGACAGAAATTGAAAGTCAAAGGAAAAGGACTGCAGGGGGGAGATTTATTGCTCACACTTTCCGTTCAGAAACCTCCCGGTGTTGAAATTGAAGGCTTGAATATCATTGAAAAAGTGACAATCGATCTATACACCGCCGTACTCGGGGGCAAAATCAATATGAACACAGTTCGGGGTAAAATCGCACTGCCCATCGCGGGCGGAACCCAGCCCGGCAAAAAACTACGCGTGAAAGGCAAGGGAATGTCCAATCCTGCAAAAGCGGGAGAATTTGGTGATCTCATTGTGGAAGTCCAGGTAACTGTCCCCGCCAATCTATCTGAAGAACAGCGGAATCTGTTTGAAAAGCTTCGGGATACCGCCGTTTAATTTATTTCTGTTTCACCAGTTTGAGCACATGTGGATTATCTGAATTCGGATCCATTATGCCTATATAAATACCTGGTATTAAATCAGTTGTATTGATTCTAATGTCGCTGTGGATTAGATTGTATGATGCGATCAATCGTCCGGTGACATCGTACATATTAAACTGCCTTGGTGCAAAGTCCGACTGCTGAAATAGGAGCCAGAGCTCATTGTCAAATGGGTTTGGATAGATGTTCATAACCCCGTTTCGGGAAATGGCGATGACCTTGCTTAAATCAAATGCCCCATCGAAATCGTGCTGCACAAGCCGGTAATAGGTTGTGGTATTGAGAGGATCATCATCCGAAAATTGGTAATCAGACTGCGTATTTGTTGTACCGTTTCCGGAAATAAAGCCCAGTGTGACAAAATTTTGCCCATCCTGACTCCGCTGAATTTCAAAATAATCGTTGTTTTGCTCAGTAGCCGTAGTCCAAAACAGTTTGTTGACCAGACTTTCTGCCCGCCCGTAAAAGTCGAGCCAGGTGACAGGGAGGGGATTCTGTCCGCTTGTTACGTTTCCGAGGGTAAAATCAAATCCTGTCGACGATGTCCAATTGAAAGGTGCTGTTTGTATGGAACCGGGCAAGCCCGATCCGCCGGTGTTCGGACTGAGATTTGACCAATCAGAACCGGGTACTGCCAATCTGTTGACTCCAAGTGCGCGAAGGGCTTCCGGATGAGTAACGCCTTCGTCTAAGGGGCCGCCATAATGAAGCGTCACCTGCACCATATCCAATTTATTGGCATTGTCTGGGAAAAGTACCCAAAACCGATTGGTGGAAATATTCAGGATATTTTCGGGGGCGTTGGGTAAATCGTGATTGAGCGCAGCCGACGAGCGTGCAAAGACCTCGGCCGTCAGCTCCATTTGTGTCGTGTTGGTGCGCGTACCCTCAATATCAATTCGGCGATATGCATTGCCCTGACCCATAGGAAATGATAAATCAAGATCGGCACCAACGTGCAATCGGGTGAGCGGTCCGGCGACGTGGGTTTCGCTATTCAACGCATCAAAAAGAATGACGGAATTCTCGATCATCACCACTTTGTAACGCACCTCGTCAATCGGATTCTCTGCCGTCTCGAGAGTCACGAGCAGGCCATGGCGGAGATCAAGGGTATCACTGACGAAAATGGTAAAATTGGAAGGAACCGGGACTTCGAGAAAAAGAGCTGTATCTGTTTCAATAATCAAATTCTGGAAATCAAGACTGTTCGGCGTATTGGATGTTTTGATAATCTTTTGCGGGCCGTTTATTCCGGTAAAGGCGATATTCATTTTTCCGGCATTGTATCCGGTCTGGAGGTTGCTGTTGTTGTTCAGGATCAAATCCTGGTCAATCTTCACTGTAAAAACCTCACCACTTACTGGTCGGAGCAGGGCATCAGTTCCAATCTCAAATGAATAAAAAATCGTTTCCAACGCATCCGAGGCATTGAAATCCACTGTTTGATTGGGGGCTATGAAAGTATTGACAATACCGCCGGTGCCATCACCAAAAAATAAAGACCCATTGTTGAGCAAAGTGCCGTTGAGGAGCTCAATATTGATCGTTCCTGCACTGGCACCAGAAAGAAGCGCCCCTACTATAATTACGATGTCAGAAAATTGCGACCGATCCGCAGGCAATCCGCCATTTCCATTGAGGAAAGTTTCCCCTTCGAATGAAAAAAGGAGGGACTCGCTGTTAAAAATGGCATGAAATTCTCCATTGTTGATCAAATTTCCGGTATTTCCTGTAAATCGAATGGTCGGGCGCGAGGCTGTGGTGCCCCCGCTGCCCGGATATAAAATTCCCCTGGTTGTAATATGGAGGTTGTTCAATACAATTACTTCATCATCGATGAAGAGTGTGCTCGTTGGGTTCCCATTGCTGTCACCGATCGTCAGGTTGAAAAACGAAACGGGATTTCCCTTGACGTAATTCGTCAATCCTTCAAAAATCACTGTGCTGGTTTGTCCATTGAATGTTCCGTAGTTTTCAAATCCTCCGGATACGTAAATGAGTTGTGAACTACCATTGAGTGTAGCACCAGGCTGGATGATGATTTGGGATGGAGAGGAGGATATATTTACATTTACAACATGACCTGCAGATATCTCAATGTTCTGATATATAGCAGGCACAGAGCCGCTCTCCCATACCGATGGCGTGTTCCAATCGCCGCTGTTGACAGTACGCCAGCGGTTTTGCACCACATAGCCATAATTGGCACCCGCGTTGTTATTTTGGTTGATGGTGTACAAATCTGCATTGGCGTGGGTGATTGTCAGCCCTGCGCCGGACGTAAAAACGTAGTAACTTATATTGGCATCGGCCAGATTAATACCTCCTGGAATATTTGCGGTATAAGTGGTACCTGCGCCTGTCATCGGCACAATCATCGAAGAGTCAAAATTGCTGTTGGTATAGCGCAGATAAACGCCCTGTCCTGCTGCTAAATTTCCCGAAAGGGTAGCCGTAACTGCAACAGTCTGTCCGGGAGCCACAATCGCCGATGACCTTGTGACATTGGTAACTGTTCGCACGGTACCCGCCACCTGAAAAACAACCATATTCCGGGTTGTGGGTGGATTACCTCCCTGACGTGTTTTGAAAATGTAGTTGTGGGAAGCGTTTGGCACGTTGAAATAATAAGCGTGCGATGCACTATTCTCAATGATTTGGGGTTGCGCTGTTAAGATTCCAGGAGTAGTCTGCAAATCTGCACCTGCGATCGGTCCCCATTGATTGTTGTTGCCAGCCCAACAGGTTACCAGTCTGAAAAATTGATTGCCGGTGCCATTGGCAGTGGTGATAAAAATCCGGCTGCCTCCTGCTCCATCTGAAAAACAGTTGACAGTTGACCAATCATTTGTGCCGAAACCATTTCCAATAATCCCGTTTTGCCCATTTGCAGAAAGGCAAATGAAAAATCCCAGCAGAGAGACGAAAAAACACGTACGGTTTGCCACGGTTCGGAGGATGAAGGGTTAATAATCAATCAGCCCTCCAAAGATAGTGTAAAAAGAACACTAATACCAGCTGGCATGAACAAATGATCACGCAGAAGTTAACCACAGGTTAAATCTGAACCAACAAGGACAAAAAAAAATCAAAGGGTAAAATAAAAGTCCTCGCTCTTGTAATCCTGATACCTTTCTTTATCGAAGGTGAAATACCGCGCGGGCTTGTGGGGCACCCCGATTTGTTTTTCCTTGAGGGGCACGAGAAAGCTCATTTTCAATATCTTCCTTCGGAAGTTGCGCTTGTCGAGCTCGGTGCTCAGGATGGCTTCGTAAAGTTTCTGAAGCTGACCAAGCGTGAATTTTTCCGGAAGGAGCTCAAAACCCAGGGGCTGGTACTTGCTTTTGAATTTCAGTTCTCTGAGCGCCGATTCGATGATTTGCAGGTGGTCAAAACCC
>Ga0105044_10006012_pt1 | contig 16674 bp, 11 predicted proteins | sample MAT01_FD_78092 | JGI IMG/M metagenome (GOLD analysis project Ga0105044, IMG submission 78092) | Freshwater microbial communities from Lake Fryxell liftoff mats and glacier meltwater in Antarctica - MAT-01 | ecosystem: Environmental > Aquatic > Freshwater > Ice > Liftoff microbial mat | place...
ACTCCATTTGTTTCATCAGAGCGAGGGAGTTTTCAGGATGAGCGGTGAGGAGTTCAAGCGCGGTGCGTAGGGATGGTGGCGGAAGCTGGTTCCAGCGGGTGAAAAAGAATTCAGCCATCGCTTTTCGGTCACTTCCGGCGAGCAATCGAGCGGCGGCGCTCTGCACGGTTGGTGGCACGGATACGTGAAGCAGCGCGGCGACAAGCTCGGATTTTTCTTCCAAGGCGAGCGACGAGAGCAAGGGGAGCGCGGCGAGGCGTTCCGCTTCGGGTAATGCGGCATCGAGAGCAATGGTGTGAGCGGCGGCGAGCACGCCTTCGAGTTTGGAGAGAGACGGGGCTAAGCCTTCGGGCGGATCGGCGAGGAGAGCGGCGAGCGTTTTTTGCTTGAGCGAACTGCGTCGCAGCCCTTCCGAAATTCCGGTCACCACGGCGCAATGGATCGCATCGGGCGGACCATCAAGGCCGCCGAGGACAGCGGCGAGTTCTCCAGCGTCGCCCCGGGCGGCGACATAACGGGCGAGGTCGGTCAGGGCGGGAACCATCGAGATGGTGGGATGATCGGAGAGGAGCGTTGTCAGGATGATGGCGCTCTCGGATCCGCGAGCGCTGAGGAAGGCACGGCGAAGCCAGGCGTCTTCGGGATGGGCGGCGATGCGCTCGGCAAGGGGGGCCGGGGGAATGGTCAGTTCGGGGAACAGAGCGAGAGCGAGAAACGCGGGGCGATCCGCTCCTTGGAGAACCACGTGGGGGAGGGCCGCTGCGAGGAGGGTCTGGAGCGGCTGAGGAGCTCCGCCGTGGACAAGAGTATCGGCCCATTGGATCGCGGCTTCCGCGACTCCGGGATCGTCGGAATGGATCAAATGGGGGAGACGATCCTGGGGGATTTCTCCGCCCATTCCAGCAACACTGCCGATGAGGTGGATGATGCTGGTAGAATGGAGTGGCGAGTCGAATTGGGCCAACAGGTCAGACATTATTTCAGGGTCCAAGCCTCCGGCCGCACCTTCCACGAACCGTCGATGGCCGCGCTGGCGTCGCCATCCGTCGGGGTGGGAGAGATCAGCGAGCAGTGCTTTCGAGGTTTGTTCAAGAACCGGTGGCTTTGGTTTGACCCCCTTCGGCACCAGTCGCCAGATCCGCCCCTGATCGACTCCGGCACGCAAGTAGTGGCTTTGCGAAAAGTCCTCCGGGAAGAAACGGGCATGATCGATGAAGCGTCGATACATGTCGCAAATATAGAGGGCTCCATCGGGTCCGTTGCGGATCTGCACGGGACGGGTCCATTCATCTCCCGATGCGAGAAAATCGCGCCCATCACCGACCCGTTCGGCCGCGAAACTGGCACCCTTCGGCACCAACCGATTGCGGGTGATGAGTTGGGCGGTGGGATCGCAGACGAAAAGGTCGCCATTCAATTCCGGGATGAGGCTGCCAGTACTGATCGCGATACCACAGGCGGCGGTATGCGTTCCGGCGTGGGCGGAAGAAGTGGTGTGACTGAGGGACAATGGGTGGACGGGAGCGCCGGGGGGTTGGATGTCTTCGTGACCCAATCCGATCGCTGCGAGGGGATCGCGCTGCACCGCGGCGAGCGGCATCACCGCGAACATGACCGGGTTGCGATTGCTGCAGAAAAAGTGACGACCAAAGGCATCGACGGTGCCGCCGAATTGACCGTAGCCCGTGCTGGGGACGAGGGTATTGGCGTAGGGGTCGAAACGCAGATTGAGCCGGGCAAAGGCGAGTTTGGCATCCGGATCGGCCGCGGGATAGATCTCTTTGCCGTCGAGCCCGTTGCTGAGCAGGATGTGGTTGCGCAAGTCGTCCCGAGGGCTGGAGATCTGGAGCTGGTTGTGAGCCGGTTCGTTGCTGACGTAGAGCGTTTCGCGCCGGTCGCAGATTCCATCGCCGTCGGTGTCCTGGAGAAAAAGCAAGGCGGTGCGGGTGGTGGCGAGTAGCCCTCCGCGCATCGGGAGGAGTCCTTGCACGTGGTCTAGTTCGTCCGCCCAGGTTACCGCCTCGTCCATGATGCCATCCCCATCGTGATCGATCAGGCGGCGGATGCGGGAAAGCGGTGGACCGTCGATGGGGGGGAGGGGATAGTCCCTCATTTCGGCGACGAAGAGGGTGCCATCGGCGTCCCAGGCGAGATCGACGGGATCATTCACGAGGGGCTCGGCAGCGACTAGCTGCATCTCGTAGGGGCCATCGATTTCCCAAAGGGCGGCGCTTTCAGCGGGCGAAAGAGGGAACTCACGAGGGAGGATGCTTTCGCCAGTGACCGCGTAACCCATATCGGAGCTGCCCTGATCGGCGGACCAGATCTCGGTGAATCTACCCAGAGGAAGCAACTCGAAACGTCGCAGCCGATACTCCGCCAGCTCGCTTTGCAGACCGATGGATCCACTTGCAGGAAAAACTGTCGTGGCCGCAGAGACCGTTTCGCCATTGAGTCGGATCTCCACGGAGTCGCCCGCACAAATCACCTCAAGCCGATTCCACTCGCCGACCGGCCGCTCGACATCGAGGGCACCGCGAAAGGCCCGGACATCGCGCCAGTTTTCCGAGCGATCCCGCCAGCCGAGATGACCGAGCATTTTCCCCGCAGGAGGGAAGCGCTGCTTGACTCCTTGGGCGGACCATAGCGGCGGCTCCGCTCCGGCGACGATGGCGTCAAAAGCGGCCGGCGTGGCAGCCGTCGCGAGGGCAATCAGGTCGCCCGAGGCCCCTTCGAGCAACTGGGCTTGCAGACCGGCGGGCCAAAATCGAGCAGGATCAGGCGCGGCTGGGTCGAGGTGAAACAGCACGCCGCCATCCCGAGCCCGGTCGGCACGGGGGGCGTAGGTATGCTCATCCCAGCGATACTCGGCCACGAGATGGTAGTCGCGGTATTGAGCCTTGCTGCGGAGCCAACCGAAGCCGAGTCCGGTGATGTGAAGGTGACCTTCCGGTGTTTTTGTCCAAGCACGGGTGGAGTCCGTGGTGAGAGATTTTTTCGGGTCGAGGCTGGTCTCGAACGTCCCCGTCCAGTCGCCCGCGAGAAGGTTGATCGGCGCCTGCAGTGAAGTCGTTTCCGCCTTCCCGGTCGCGGATGCCGTCAGAAATAACGCGAGCAAAAACCATTGTCTCATAAGGCTACCATAGTAGGATCTCGGACTTTTCCGCTCTGGCCGATTCACGGACTTCGTATGGTCGGTCAAATGTGGTAAAAGGTTGGTCATGAAATTCCAGTTCTTCCTCGTTCTCGCCAGTATCGCAACTCTCGGAGCTATCGCTGCCGAACCAAAGATCATCCGCGTCGGCATGATCGGTCTCGACACGTCTCACGTTACAGCCTTCACGAAAATCCTCCACGATCCGGCGAACGGCTATCCCGTCCGGGTCGTGGCGGCATTTCCCCAGTCGAGTCCGGACATCGAGTCGAGTTATACGAAGATGGATGGTTATGTGAAAACGCTGAGCGAGGAATACGGAGTGAAGATGATGGAGAGCATCGAGGCGATGTTGCCGCTGGTCGATGTTGTGATGATCGAAAGTGTCGATGGACGGCCCCATCTCGCCCAGGCGAGACCTTGCTTGCAAGCAGGTAAGCCAACCTTCATCGACAAACCGGCGGCGGCCACGCTAGCCGATGCGATGGCGATCTATGCTCTTGCTCGTGAGACAGGCACTCCGGTTTGGAGCGCGTCAAATTTGCGTTTCCATCCCGGGGTGGTCAAAGCAGCCCAGGCAGATGTCGGTGAGATCGCGGCGGCAGTCAGTTTCGGGCCGGCTCCGCTGGAGGAGCATCATCCGGACCTCGCCTGGTATGGAATCCATCCGACGGAGGCGCTTTTCACGGTGCTCGGACCGGAATGCCTCAGCGTGACGCGCACACATACCGAGGGCACGGATGTGGTCACCGGCGTGTGGGAAGGTGGACGAGTCGGGACGGTCCTCGGGCTTCGGGCGTCCAAAAGTGTCTACGGGGTGAAGGTATTCGGCAGCAAAGCGGTGATCGAGGAGAGTGCGGGCGCTGCTTATCCCGAACTCATGAAAGAGATGGTCGCCTTTTTCAAGACTGGTAAGCCGCCCGTAAGCGAAAAGGAAACGCTCGCGATCATGGCCTTCATCGCCGCAGCTGACGCCAGCAAAGAGCGGGGAGGGGTACCGGTAACGCTGGCGGAAATGCTGGAAACGCCGCCGGGCCAGTGATGTGATATTTTTATAAAAACTCGAAAGATTCACCTATCCGAATAATTTGTTTCATGATAAGGCGGGTTGGGCCGTTAAAGGCGAAGGACAGTCTTCTGGCTGAGCCCCAACCCCCTTATGAAACCACGATACCTGTTTTTTGCTCTCGCCAGTCTTCTCGCCGTCGCCCCTACCTTCGCCCAGCCAGGAATCGAGATCCCTGCAGTCGAGGTTGTCGTTGAAACGGAACCGCCCGCTCCGGCGGAACCAGCTCTCGTTGAACCGTCGCCTCCAACTCCCGTTGTCGCGGAGCCAGCCGCGGTCGAAGCACCGGTGATCATGGCTCCCGTGGCAATCGGAGTTCCTGTCGCTGTTGAAGCGCCTGTTGCAGTTGAGGTTCCCGCGGCCGTTGAAGCACCTGTTGCGATGGAGCGCCCCGTGGTTGTTGAAGCGCCTGTCGCGGTCGAGGTAGCGCCTCCCGCAAAGATCGTTCCGCCCGCAACAAGTCTCAGAGAGTCTGAGTCACCCGTGGCCAACGCGCCCATGCCTGCGGTCGTCGCGCCCGAGGGGAGTGCTCCGGTTGTCAATACCGCACCTGAGATTGCGGCTCCCGTCGAGCCCCAGCGCCCCGTGCAAGCGGCACCTTCAGCGGAGACCGCCCAAGTGCTCGCTGAACCAGAAAAGCGGGACCGGGGAGCGGATCAACAAGCTGCCCGGACGATTAAGGACGACAAAGATGCCTCGCGCTTGATCTATACCATTCTCGGTGGTGCCGCAGCGGGTGCCATCGCTGCAAAGGTCGTCACCAGTGGAGGTCGCAATGATGCCGGGTATGGCACCCGCGGAGTTCCCGGTCACGATTATCCGACACCGCAACGGCCTTCCGAAGCCGAAACGGGGCGCAGTCGTCGCGACCGCGAAGCTTCCGTAGGCTACATGAGCCAGCAATTCTCCGGACAAGGTGGCCAGGGAGCGCCCGGTGCCCATGGTCAGGGAGCGCCCGGTGCCTATGGTCAGGGTGGCTACGGACAAGCACCCGGATACGGTGGTCGCCCCGGGCAGGGATACCCTGATCAACCAGCTCAATACCGCGAAGCACCGCCTCGGTCAGCCCCAACCTATTACGAGGGCAACCGGCGCATCGTGCACTATTCTTCCCAGTCGGAAATTCCACCGATTCTGATGGCGAACAGTTATCTGGACCGGGTCGAGGTCGCTCCCAGCTATGAGGCTGATTACCGCCAAATCTCCGAGGCGCCCCGTTGGGCCAACACGGCCGATCGCCCGGCGGAGTATTACCAAAGCCAAAGCGCGTATTCCGTGTCTTACCAGGTCGATCCGAATTCTGCGGTTTCCCGCGATGACATCCTCTTCGGTCAAGGTTCGACCGCCTTTGCCGATGCGTATTCTTACGACGTCGTTATCGACATGGCGGAAGCGATGAACCAACCGAATTTGCGCAACGAAGCCTTTATCATTGAAGGACACGCTTCGGCGGAAGGCTCCTACGGGAGCAATCTGAGTCTCTCGCAGTTGCGAGCGGAACGGATCGCCCAGGAACTCGTTCGTTACGGTGTGTCTCCCGAGCGGCTTCTCCCCGTCGGATACGGTGAAAGCGAGGCGTCCTACCCGGCCGATGCTCCAGACCAGTATCGACGGCTCGACCGCCGGGTCATGATCTTCCGGATGGAGGAGTGAGGGTGACCGCTTCGCAAACGAAACGGGCTGGCCGCATTGGCCAGCCTTAGTTCACATTCGTGAACACGGCTTGCACATCTTCGTCTTCCTCCAACTTGTCGAGCAGGACTTCGATCTCCGTCATTTGCTCCTCGGTGAAATCCTGAGGATTGCCGGGGATACGCTGCAAGTTGGCCTGTTTGATTTCCAGACCGAGGCCTTCGACCGCTGCGGTGAGTTGGCCAAAATCGGTGAAGCCTCCGTAGGCGTAGCCGATGCCTTCTTCGACCTCAAGTTCCTCAAGACCCGCGTCGATGAGGCTCAACTCGATTTCCCCGGCGTCCGCTCCGCTCGGCACCACGAACTCGACTACTGCTTTCCGGGTGAACAGAAAATCCAAGGCTCCGGTTGGCAAAATCTGGCCGCCCGCTTTGTTGAAATAGGTTTTGATGTTCGCTACGGAGCGGTTCGTATTGTCGGTCGCGCACTCGACGAAAATCATGACCCCGTGCGGCCCCTTGCCTTCGTAGTTGATTTCCTTGATGTCGACGGCGTCTTTGCCGGCGGCCCGTTTGATCGCCGAATCGACGTTGTCCTTGGGCATATTGGCCGCTTTGGCCAACTGGATGGCCATGCGGAGTTTGGGATTGTTCTCTGGATCGTTTCCTCCATCCTTCGCCGCCATGGTGATGGCTTTGGAGATCTTCGGGAAAATCTTGGACATCTTGTCCCAACGCGCCTCCTTGGACTTTCGGCGATATTCGAATGCTCTACCCATAATGTGGGGTGATTCTTGCCCCGGATGGGGACGTAAAGCAAGCGCGGAGTGTGGATTCAATAGGGTTAGGTCGGGGATCTAACAGGGTATCGTGCACAAACGGTAGCAGGGGCGGCGCGAGCTCCCCAAATGATCTGGATTCCCCCCCAGGTTAGTGCCTCGGGACTTCCTGGCGCGCCCGACCATCTATCTTTTCCACCCGACTGAACTGCGGCACCTCAGGCCGCCCGATCGGATGGAGGGTGAAGGAAAGAAATACCATCGAACCGGACAAAGTCACCGTCGAAAGAAACAATCCGAGCGCCTCTCGACCGGGCAAAAGCGGCAAGGTAGGCGTCGGTCAAGAGGCGATGCAGGAAGCCCTCGCTTCGCGTGAAATTCTCGAACTCGTCGTCAAGTCCCGGCGCCTCAGGGAGGAGATGAATGCCTTTATTTGAGAGATTGCTGCGAACCACCGAGCAAGCTTCTGCCGGAGTGAGGGTGCGACTGAGGACGACCGGGGCAGGTGCTGAGACGCGGAAAGCCCAGCATCGTGACTCTGGTGAATCCGACTACATGTGTTGCTTCTTTGGCCCAATAGGCCCGAGCAACGAGGTGGTGTGGATGCTGCCCATTGGCAAGGGCAAACCACGCGTTCACGTCCGGAAGGTCGATCATGCTCCGATGCGGGGATTCGGTGCTAGGAGACTGTTGAAAAGCCCTGTGATCGAAAACTACGAGATGTTTTGCTTACTGGAAAGGCGTGGCGAAGAAGTGTGGTGAAACCCGTGACTGAGCCGCGACGACGCCAGGAAGCAAAAGGGCTGCAGTGCACAGGGACGGTTTCCAGAGCGTTTCGGCGAAGCCGCTGCAATCCAATAAAAAAAGACATGAGGTGTTTTATTGCGGAGTTTTTCAACAGTCTCCAAGGAGTCTCTGGTAGATTTCGAGATCCTCCTCGTCGAGCATGGCCTGCAGATACCGGTTGCTCAAGGCTGTGGCAGGCGACTTGCCGACTTCACGCGGAATGGCTAGGGCTAACGGTTCCCGATCAACCGGGGTAGTGGGACCGCCGAAGCCCGCAGCCCTCACTGAATATAGTGGGCAATCAGCTCCTTGAGCTTCACTCCCTCCTAAGCGGCGCGGAAATTCACCTCGCGGAAGAGCGGATCGGGAACATCTAGGGAGGTTCGCATAAAAACGTTTACGCATAAAATTGCAAAAACTGAAACTCTCCCACGTGTCGTTTCGGCCCCTGGCTACCTCCCCTGGCCTGAAAGTTTGGTCACCTCCTCCCGACTCAACGCCCTGTCGAAGACCGCGATCTCGTCGAGGCGACCTTGAAAATATCCGTTTCCGGCGCAGCTTCCACCAAAGTAAAAAGTGTCTGGATTGGCCTCGGAATTTTCCCCGGCGAACTCGTCAGCGAGGGCCCCATCCAGATAGATTCGCGCGGTATTGCCATCTCTAACAAATATGAGGTGATACCACTTCCAACGTTCGACGCGAGGACTCTCCGCTTTGGTCGCGGGCCACTCGCCGAGGCTTTGGTTGCTCAGGACGACCATTCGCGAGTGGCCATCGACGTCTTTTAGTCCCACGTGATCTCCGCCGAGGAGGTTCGCTTTTGAAATATCCTGGGAAGAAAAGGAGGTGTTGTCGTAATTCCGTCCCCGTGAGAAGAGCCACTCGGAATCTGGCATCAGGCCTGGGGCCGTTCCGCTCCAGAACCAAAGCGAGACGGTGAAGTTTCGCCCGGTCAGCCCGGGGATGCGGGCGCTCAGACGATCTCCCGCAAAGTGCGCACTCCGATTGAGACCGCCGGTGGCAAAGGCCGCGTCATTCGGGCCGGGAAGGTAGAACAGAATTTGCGGCTCGTAGATCGCATCGAGTCCGTTCGGCGAGGAGTCGTAGGCGCGAGGTCCGGCGAATTCCTCAAGCCGCCAGTAGGCTCGCGGCTTGAGCGAAAGAGTATGGAGCGCTGCAGGACCTGGCCCGGCGCGGCGGTCGGTCCGCGGTGTTCGAGTGACTTGCTCCAGCATTTGAATGGCAGCTTCCGCAATGTTCGGTTCCGCATCGACTTCCAGTCCCGCCGAGCGGGCCGCCCAGGTGTTGTAACCGCCCAACAAATGTTGCTCGGGCGGTGGGATGTAGCCATCGCCGCCATTGGCCAGTTCGATCACCATGGTGTGCTCGGTCGGACTGGCTGCTTTGATTTTCAGGCCGGTCAGCGCATAGGTCTCGCAGGGGGTCGTGGCGATGCTGATGTGGTCGCCGAGCCGGAGGCCCTGGACCACGACTTCAGTCTCCTTTAACTCGGCGAGGATGACTTGCTCGGCGGCATAGACTTCGGGTTGGGTCGCGGGAAGTTTGTCGCCCAACTCCCGGGTGATCCGTTCGCCCCATTCGAGACGCTGCCGATCCGGCACCCGATATTTCAAGGGGATGCGGGTCTCCGCCATGGCGAGAGAGCTCGGAGACTCGTAGGTGATGTCGGCGATCGCCTCGCGGGCAAGGCGGCGCAGGTCGGCGCTGTAGTCCTCGATGGTGCGGGTGTCGGAAGCGCGGTCGGAGGATTTCTCGTAGTCGAAACGCCAAATGTCGCCGCTGCAGCCGTGCGACATGATGGCTAGAAAACGTTCGTCGTCGGGCGCAATTTCGTTTTTTAACCCCTCGCAAAATAGTCCGAAATAGTCCGCGCTGATATCCTTGTCGCCGAAATAGTGCATTGAGAAATTCGCCAGCATCGCCAGAGGCTTCCCTTCCGCCGTGCGGACTGAAAGGATGGAAAGCATCGGATCCTCCGGACCGCTCGGACCGGTCACGTCGTCGCGATTGGTGGCAGCGTGCATGTTCGCCCGCACCGTGGGATTGCCGAAGGGATCGTCGCGGACCCGGCTCGGATGAATCACCCAGCGGCGCACCGCGGTGTAGTCCCCGGCGTCGATTTCTCCCCAGCCGATCTCAGCCGGGACCATGTGCTCAAGCGGAGCGAGAATGGCCTCTACCAGTTTTTTGGTCAGAAAGAGTGAATAGACCGGATCCGCCGGTGTCCCTAGCGCTCCCATGCACGAGCCAGCCGTGTGGGTATGCGTCGCGGAGACCAGCATGTGCTCGCGCGGGATGCCCGACTTTTCGGAAGCGAGCGTCTTGGCCCGGTCGAGCAGATCGCGGGGCATCATGCAGCTATCCACCACCACGATCACGAGTGTTTCCCTGCCGTCGGAGAAGGCCAGAGATCGGGCCGAGAGAGGCGTCTTGATTCGATCAACCGTTCGGCTGGTCATCCCCCCGTTGACGATGACAGGTAGCGTCGTCGGGGTGACATCTGTCTTGGCCGTGCCGGCGAGGAACTCGGCATGGAGGGTGGTCTGAAGGATCAAGGTTCCCCAGAGGGCGAGGCAATGCGAGGTTCTCATAGCACCGGTGTAGACGAGTGTTCCGGAAATGGCCAGTCGAATCAAAGCGCGATTGCGCGTTGCGGGGCGAAAGGAGAGAGCCTCTTGACAGGGCGATCCTTTTCCTCTATCCCCCCAGATGCCTCGACCCGATCCTTCGTTCCTCCCATGCAGCCCCCTCGATGAATTCGGCGGTCTCAAGTATTTGCCTCGTCTTCTCGGGAAAATCCGTCTCCATGCGGCCGGTCGTCTCTGGGAAGAACTTCACAACAATCTCGGCAAAGGCTTTGACCTCTGGCTGGTCGAGTTTTTCCACCTCGACTACGATTCTCTCCGCGAGCGCACTCTCGCAGGCGGTAGCGACGAGGAAATTCTCGCGTGGTGCGAAGAGCGGGGACGCCCGATCAATGAGATGGACCGTAAAGTCTGGAATGCCTACGTCGCGAAGATCGGTTGGAACGACCATTTGAGCGAGACCCTGACCCGACGCAAGGCCGAGAGTGGATTGGCGGATCGGGATGACATCCAGACCATGTGTCACTATATCGATGCGGATGAGGGACGGGGTTGAGAGGCGAAGAAAACGCGATCTTGAAATACAGGGGAAGGTCTCCTACCCTTCCGCTTTTGAGCTAGCTGGATCGGATCACCATTGACCCTGAAGGTGTGCGGAAGGCGGCCCTGCGGTCGTGGATATCGATTTCGGGTCACGGATTTGCTGGATCTGCTGGCCGAAGGGGCATCGCGGCGAGAAATTCTGGAAGACTACCCTTTCCTCGAAGATGGGGATATTTCCGCCGTGTTGTCGTATGCGGCGCACCAGGCAGATCACTCGATTCTGGTCGAAATGTCGTGAAGTTGCTCATCGACAATCAACTGCCCGCGGCTCTCGCACCCGCCCTTTCGGGCCGAGGGCACGACGCGATTCACGTCTTGGATTCACGTCTTGGATATGGACTATGGCCGTGCCACCCGATTCCAACATCTGGGAGTTGGCTCTATCCCACGACCGCATTGTCGTGAGTAAAGATGAGGAGTTCTTTCACTTGGCCAATCGCGCGGGAAGCTCGGGTCGCCTGCTTCGGATCAGAGTTCGTAATTCCCGGAAAGACGCGCTGCTCCATTTGGTTTTATCGAAGTTGAGCGAGATCGAGGGGCTCTTCGCCGACGCTCAGCGCATCGGGGAGATTTGCGCTGGCACCCAGGAGTCTGTCGGACTTTGAACGTTTGAGCGGGAAGCGAGGGGTTCGAGTCAGAATTTTCATGAGTTTGAGGAGTTTGTGCGAGCACAAATGACGAAAACAAGGGGGAATTCGGGCCGAAATTCATCGTTTCGCAGCTGGGCAGGCTAAGTCCGACAGGCACCTGGCCTGTGATGTATTTACTAGAGAGCCTCCGCACATTTCATCCCATCGAGCGCGGCGCTGACGATCCCCCCGGCGTATCCCGCTCCTTCTCCGCAGGGAAAAAGCCCCGCTACGTCCGGGTGTTGCAACGTGGTGGGGTCCCGCGGGATGCGCACCGGCGAGCTGGTTCTCGTCTCGAAACCAACCAGCACGGCATCGGTGCTGTGGTAGCCGCGCATTTGCCGCCCAAATAGCTGAAGCCCCTCCCGCAGGCGAGCTACCAGATCGGCGGGCAGGATTTGGTCGAGCCGGGCGGAGTTCAGGCCGGGCTTGTAGCTGCTCTCCGGCAAGTCCGCAGAATCCCGCTTCGCCAGAAAGTCGAGCAGTCTTTGCCCTGGGGCCACTTGGCCGCCGCCTCCTGCGATTTTCGCGGCTTGTTCGAGGTGCTTTTGATAGGCGATGCCGGCGAGGATGCCATGCTCTTTGGCGAAGACTTGGGTATCCTCCGGTTCGACGGTCACCACCATGCCGCTGTTGGCAAACGGGGAGTCGCGCTTGGACAGGCTCATCCCGTTCACCACGACTTCGTCATTCTCCGTCGCGGCGGGCACGATGAATCCTCCCGGACACATGCAGAAGGAATGCACGCCGCGGTCCCGGATTTTTGTCGCGAGAGAGTAACTTGCCGCCGGAAGCAAATCGGGTCGGGGAGTCCCCGTGGGGATATGGTATTGGAGTTGGTCGATGAGGGGCTGCGGATGCTCGACCCGGACGCCGACGGCAAAGGCTTTCGCCTCCAGTCGCAGACCGCGACGGGCCAGCAGCTCATAGACATCGCGAGCCGAGTGCCCGGTGGCGAGGATCACGGCATCGGCGGGGATTTCTTCGCTTCCGGCGACGACAACGCCCTGGACCCTTCCATCGGAAAGCAGCAGGTCGGTCATTTTGGTCCCGAAGCGGACCTCGCCTCCGGCTTCGATGATGCTGGCCCGCATCGCCTTCACGACATTGGGCAAAAGATTCGAGCCGATGTGTGGATGCGAGTCGATCAGGATCCGCTCGGGTGCTCCATGCGCGACGAGGATCTCATAGACCTTGCGGACCGAGCCTCGTTTGGTGGCGCGGGTGTAGAGTTTGCCGTCGGAGAAGGTGCCGGCCCCGCCTTCGCCGAAGCAGTAGTTCGAGTCCTCGACGACCGTGCCATGACGGAGCAGGGGAGCGAGGTCGAAGCGGCGGGCCGAGGCATCTTTGCCGCGCTCCAATACGATCGGCCGCCAGCCCTGCTCGAGCGCGGTGAGGGCGGCGAAGAGTCCGGCTGGTCCGCTCCCGACAATGACCACGGTGCGGGCCGATGCTGCTACCGCCTGGAGGTGAAGCCGCAGCGGGAGCTCTTCGGGAAGCGCCTCGTCGAGACCGACCTCGAAACGCAGCTTCACTTTGATCTCCGCCTGTCGGGCGTCGATCGAGTGCTTGATCAGTCGCAACGTCGCGAGTCTGGCCGGGTGGACTCGCAGCCGTCGTCCCACCGCTTTGCGCTGCGCCACCGCATCCTCGGAGAGGGCGAGGGGCAGGGTCACGTCGACCACGAGCGGCTCGGGCGGGGCAGGGGAATCCATCGTAAGCAAGTCCGGGCGAAATCAGGCCGACTTCGTCTCTCCGGCAAAGAGAAATCCTGTGAGTGGACTGGTCGCCGCTGCCTCGCTGGAAACCGCGGGCAAGATCCCCTGCTCGTAGGCGATCCGTCCCGCCGTCACCGCGAGTCGAAAGGCCTCGGCCATGGCCACGGGATCGCCGGCGATGGCGATCGCGGTATTGACCAGCACGGCGTCGGCGCCCATCTCCAAAGCCTCGGCTGCATGGCTCGGGCGACCTATCCCCGCATCAATCACCACCGGCACCGTGGCCTGGCGGATGATGATCTCCAGCTGCCTCCGGGTCTCCAGCCCTTGGTTTGAGCCGATCGGCGATCCCAGCGGCATCACCGTGGCAGTCCCGACGTCCTGGAGACGCTTCGCCAGCACCGGATCGGCATTGATGTAGGGCAGCACGACGAAGCCCTCTTTCACCAGAATTTCCGCCGCCGCGAGTGTCTCGATGGGGCCGGGCAGCAGGTAGGTCGGATCCGGATGGATTTCCAGCTTGATCCAGCGGGGCAAACCTGCAGAAGCGGCGAGGCGGGCGAGTCGGACTGCTTCGTCAGCATTCATCGCGCCCGATGTGTTGGGGAGGAGCAGGTATTTTTTCGGATCGATGAAATCAAGGATGTTCGCGAAGGGATCCTTCTTCCCGCTCAAATCCGCCCGCCTTAGCGCCACGGTGACGATCTCCGTGCCGGAGGATTCCAACGCGTCGCGCATCGTTTCGTTCGACGAGAATTTGCCAGTCCCTAGGAACAAGCGGGACGAAAAGGTGCGATCAGCGATGGTCAGGGGCGACATGGGGAAGCGAGGCACTCAACTTACGAAAGGTGGGCGGTCGCACCACCAAAAAAGGTCACAAAAAAGCCCCTTCGGCCAACCACGGTCCGAAGGGGCTTTTTTTCTGAAGAAGCCCTAGACAAGGACAGCCTTCACAACAACAACCAAGCAATGAAACGGTCGGGCCAACAACAACCCGGAAACTTGCTAGGGAGAGACTAAGCGGCGCGGGACGGCTTGTCGATGGAAAAATGCAAAGATTTCTCCAAAAAATGCGTTTTTTCTCGAAAATGAGAGGCTTTTCCAAGGGCGCTCGGTAAGAAATTTGGAGTGCGGGGGCTTGATCCCGCTTTGGAGGGCGTCGTCTCGGCGGCGCGGGAGTGGCTTGGTTGCCTCGGGGGTCGGCGAGGTGTCCTCCTCCGGAGGGTCAAGCCCCGCCTGACGAAAGCGGTGTCGAGCCACCGCACTCCACATGCTGGCATGACCCGGAGAAGAGCGGGGATGTGAGAGTTTTGGCGTGACATCAGACGCTGATTTTGCGACAGAATTCCCTGATGTTTGCGAGTTCGCCAGAAGATCAAGCTCGTCTTTCAGGATTCCGCGGCTGGCACTTTGGGCTGTTTCTCGCGCTGGGCTGGGCGGCGCTGGTGACGCATCACGTGTATCTGAGAGAGCCGAGCGGGGAGCGGCTTTACGCCTCGTGGCTCAAGATTCTCGAGGGACGTGACTCGAATTGGGTCTTTAATTATGTGGAGGCTAAGTGGGGGATTCACTACTTCAGGATTCGCAGTCGGGAGCGGTTTGAGAGTTTGACGGAGCAGCTCTTAGAGGTCCCCGACTACGCTTTCGCAGCTGGTGCTTGGGTAGAGTCGGATGGGCTCTACCGACTGCAACGCGGTGACTCCTGGCCGTATTTTCAGGAAGCGCTTCGGGTGCTCGTGGCGGATCGCGGAAGCGGTCGCTTGGAGGCCGCCTTTGATCGAGTGGCCGGGCATGCCTCACCGAGCTATGATACGACCATATGTCTGAGCGCGGTGAATCATGATGACATTCCCGGGGGCGACGGCTTCTTGGGACACTTGAGGGAAGCAGAGCGCGACGGGGCGGTCGCTTCCGGATATGCCGAGACTCTCTCGCAAACGTGGCGGCTCTTTAAAATGACCCCGACGGACCTCGCCTGGGAGTGGATCGAACGGCGTGACGACTCGGCCAGCCAGTCATTGGTAATGGAGGTGGTCAGAGCGCGTCGGTTGAGCATTGAGCCAATGCTGCGGGACTGCGTGGCGGAGCTAGTCAGCAGACCAGAGGTCGCCACGGATTGGACGATGATCGAGGCCCTGCTCGAAGAACCATTCGTTGGCTCCGCCAAGACCGATTTGCTTGTTTGGCTGCTGACGGCCCCCGCCGCGAGAGAGCATCGAACCGTGCATCGTCCGGAGATTCTTGCGAGGGTGGAGCGGGTGTTCACCGGGGAACCGAATTTGGCCAAACCGCTGCTTTCGAATAGTGTTGAAGTCCTGATTACGGCGGAGGTCGATGATGCGGGTTCCTGGGAGAGCGGTGCGGAGCTGTTTCTGCGAGCGGCTTTGATTCATCCGGAACCTCGGAAGCTTCTCTCGGGAGCGCTCATTGAGCGGTTCACTCTCCGTCTCTCCGATCAGGACATGGCCCCACTCCTAGAGACCGCCGTCAGTATGTGGGGGGGGAGCATCACTACAAAAATGGAATGGATCGCGAAATTCTTCGAGCGGGGGCAATTCGAGGCGATGTATCGGCTGGCTGAGACAGTTCCAAAGGATATCCGACCGGAGGGTTATTTTTCTTCCGGAGGAGCTGAGGCACGCCCAGATTTCCGATCTATCGAGAAGCTACCGGATTTACCGGAGCACGAGCAATGCAAGGCTTTCCTGGAGTTGGTGTTCGCGCTGAATGGAGCAAGTGCCGAGTATCGTGAGCCAGCCAGCGGGCCGGGTCGGGAGGCGGCCTTGCGAGCGATTGAGGCGCTGAATGCGGTGGATCATTCGAATCGAGCGATGCTTGAGCAGGTTGTGATCGTGCTCTCCGACCAAGATGAAGAGTTGTTCAGATCAGGTCAGGTCTGTTTTGATCAATGGCGACAAGAAGGAACTCTGGCAAAATACGTAGATCAACTCGCTTCGGAAGGGGGGGGCGTGAATTCAGGAGACACTTCGTACCGAATTTGGAAGAACTATGCAAAAAAATTCATGGCCGAGGGAGATTTGCCGACTTTGCAAACGCTCGTCGAAAGCGCCATGCATCCCGCGATGGCGTGGGATGGTGCATTGGCCGAGAAATTTTCCATAATCGCTTGTTTATTGGAAACGAGACACTGGGGTGGTTCGTTTCCAAAAAAAGACGCAGGTGAAGTTGGTTCTTGGGTTATCGAGTGGATGGTGGAAAAAGGCGAGATAGAGGATGCTATTCGGTGGTCCTCGGATTTGGCGAATCGGTATCGGACGGGATATCCGAGTAGTGATTTGAATGTGCTATTAGAACAACTCCTGAATGGAGCCACTTTCGGGCTGCGGGGGCGGGGTGCTGCCGAGTCTTTCCGATTCCTCGTTTTGATGCTTGAAGAACGGGACAAGGAGGGCTTCGATTGGCCTGACCGATTTCAGTTTGAGGCTCAGTTTGGGCCGGTCGCACAGCTCGATCCGCAGGAATTCTGCGCAATGATAGACGGGGCAATAGGAGACCACCCGCTGAGGCAGTGGCTCGCCGCGGACATTCTTTCATACAACTTAGGTTTTTCTGGTAGTCAGGAAGAGATCCGTTCGTTTCTTGAGGACCTCCTCAAAGCAGCAACGGCTCCCTATCTCAAAGAAGCAATTGCGAAGCAACTTTCGAAAACTCTGGTCATCCCACAGTTTGAAGATTCGTTCA
>Ga0105044_10006013_pt1 | contig 16673 bp, 15 predicted proteins | sample MAT01_FD_78092 | JGI IMG/M metagenome (GOLD analysis project Ga0105044, IMG submission 78092) | Freshwater microbial communities from Lake Fryxell liftoff mats and glacier meltwater in Antarctica - MAT-01 | ecosystem: Environmental > Aquatic > Freshwater > Ice > Liftoff microbial mat | place...
AACGTTCACGTCGGGCGCGGGCTGTCTTCGCTGCCTCTTTGAAGAGCCGCCGGATGTCGGTCATGGGCAGACGTGCGACGTGGTGGGAGTGCTGGGTCCGGCGGTCTCTTTCGCCGCGGCGGCCCAGGCGGCCGACGTGATCGGTCTCCTCGCTGGAATAGACACCCTCGTTCCCGGCCGACTGCTCGAAGGAGGACTGTGGCCGCTCCGGACACGCGTGCTGGACGTGTCGCGGGCGATGGGCCGGAGCGATTGCCCATGCTGCGGCCTCGGGCGGCGTGACTTTCTACGCGGACCGCGATCCCAGGACGCCGCGACACTCTGCGGACAGGATGTGGTGCAGATCAGCCCCACGCGAGCTGGATCACTCGACCTGACCGCGCTCGCGGCACGTCTCGCGAGCGAGGGTGATGTGCGAGCGGGTCGGTTCTTTGTCCGAGTCACTTCACGTCATCGCACGCCGGAGGTGGGCACGCTCGAGATCACGATCTTTGCCGACGGCCGAGCGCTGGTGCGGGGAACAAGCCGCCCCGACGTTGCTCGCGCGATGTACGCGCGCCTTGTGGGATCGTGACTGGGCATGACTGGGCATGACCGGGCATGACCGGGTGTCAGCCCGGATGAAACGCGGAGCTGCAATCGACCCATCGTGTTTCCGAAAGACTCCACGGGAGAATCGAAATGCGCTACCTGCTCGCCATCCTGCTTCCACCAGTCGCGGTCCTCATCTGCGGCAAGCCCTTCCAAGCGATCATCAACCTCGTGCTCACGCTGATGCTGTGGGTGCCCGGCGTAATCCATGCCCTCTTCGTTGCGCACAACTACTACGCCGACCAGCGGAACAAGGAACTCGTTGCGGCCGTGAGAGGGCAGTGACAGAGCGGCGAAAAGCGGCGAAGAAGTGGTGACCACCGATTGACCGCCAAGTGGTCACGGTGCCGCACGCCCCTCGCCACCGCTCCGACGCAAGACCACACCGCGCTCACCTTGGACCGGTTTAGTACAACGCCCGCACGCGGATCGTCTCGGGCACCTTGCGAAGACCCTCCACGACCTTGCGTCCATCAGTCGGATCCACCTCGATCACGGCATAGCCAACGTCCTCGCGCGTCATGAGATGTTCCGCCGCGATGTTGGCCCCCAGGTCCGCGATGACCTGGTGCATCTTGCTCAGCACCCCGGGCACGTTGCGGTGGAAGTGCAGGATGCGGTGCCGCCGTGCCGGCCCGGCATCGCCGATCTGCTCGGGCAGGTCCACCACGGGCACATTGACCGCGCCGGTCGTGCTGCCTGTGTTCATGAACTTCACGAACTTGCTCGCGACGTCCTCCGCGATGGAGGCCTGCGCCTCCTCGGTGGATCCTCCGACGTGCGGCGTCAGAATCACGTTAGCAAGGCCGCGAACCGCGCTCTCAAAGGACTCACCCTTGGCGGAAGGCTCGACCGGAAAGACATCGAGCGCGCAGCCCGCAAGGTGCCCGCTCTTCAGAGCGTCAACGAGTGCCAGCATCTGCACCACACCACCCCGCGCGTTGTTGATGAGCAGCGAGCCGGGCCTCATGCGTTTGATCTGTGCCGCTCCCATCATCCCCTCTGTCTCTGGCGTCGCGGGCACGTGCAGCGTGACGACGTCGGAATCCTTCAGCAGGTCCGCGAGGTTCCGCACGCTCCGCGCGTTGCCCATGCCGAGCTTTGGAACGATGTCGTAGTAGAGTACACGCATCCCGAAGGCCTCGGCCAGGACCGAGACCTGTGAACCAATGTGTCCATATCCCACGATGCCCAGCGTGCGCCCTCGTACCTCGTGCGCCCCATCCGCAGATTTGTCCCAGAGCCCCGCGTGCATCTGCGCGGACTTGTCCGTCATGCGGCGCGAGAGCGAGACAATCTCCGCGATGGTCAGCTCCGCAACACTGCGCGTGTTGCAGAACGGAGAGTTGAAGACTGGCACACCCCGCCGACGCGCCGCGGCGAGATTCACCTGGTTGGTTCCGATACAAAAGCAGCCAATCGCGAGAAGCTTGCCGGCCGCCGCGATGACGTCGTCTGTCACCTCAGACTTGGATCGGATGCCGAGCAAATGCGCACCGTCGACCAGCTTCAGCAGCTTCGCATGATCGGGCGCGCCCGAGGCGGTCTCAACCTGGAATCCCTCGGCCTTCAGCAGCGCGATTCCCGCCGGATGCGTCCCTTCGAGCAGCACGGCCTTGATCTTGCCCTTTGGAAAAGAAGTCTTCATGGGGTCTGGGTTCCTGCGAGATGTGCAGCGGCGACTTCTGCGGTCGGCCCAGCGGATGCGATGAGTGGTGGGGCAGTCTCGGGCGCGGCATCGTTGCCGATCCGCACGATGCCCGTCTGGCTCAGCACGAGCAGCACGATGCAGAGCGCAATCCGGTAGATGGCAAATGGTGTCAGGCCGTATCGGTTGAGGAAGCCAACAAGGAACTTCACGGCCACCGCCGCGCTGATGGCCGCGACGGCGATGCCCAAGGCGCTCGCCGTCCAACCCAGCGCCTCAAAGACGTGCGGCTCGCCAGACTTGTGGCTCGCGTACAGGTTCTTTGCGAGCTTGTAGACGCACGCCGCCGTAAGGGTCGGAAGCCCAAGCAGGAACGAGAACTCCGCCGCGGCCCTCGGACGAAGTCCGATCAGTATTCCGCCCGTGATCGTCATCAGGCTGCGGCTGGTTCCGGGCCAGATCGCGATGCACTGAAGAAGCCCGATGAAGAGCGCCTGCCGCGGCGTCACATCGTGGATCGTCGTCTCCACCAGGCCCGATCGCGCACGCCCGATGCGGCCGCTGGCGTAGAGGTCGATCACCATCATGTACACAGCGCCGACGAAGAGTGCCAGGAGCACCGGCCCTGTTCGAAAGAGGTGAGAATCAATCCAGTCCTCAACGACTAACGCGAGCGCCGCAGAAGGGATGAACGCGATCACAAGATTCAGGAAGAGTCGAAGTCCCTGCGGATCCTGCATCAGGATCCCGCGCAGCATCTTGAGAATACTCGGCCAGTAAAGGCCGACCACCGCCAGAATCGCGCCACCCTGAACGATGATCAAAAAGTCGTCCACCGCCGCCTTCTTCGCCGGGTCGTCTAGACCCATGAGCGACGACGCGATGATGAGATGCCCGGTCGAACTGACCGGGAGGTACTCGGTGATCCCTTCCACGAGTCCGAGAACGATGGCCTGCCATAGCTCAAGCACTCATAGACTCCACCCGAATGGGACCGACAATCAGAAACTGGCACGATTGGCCCAAACGCTGGCCGCACCGTAGCATCGGCCCGTGAACCCCACCCGCGTGATCGAGGTTGAGACGAGTGCCGACCCGCGACTGGCGGCGTTGGTGAACCTCAAGGACGCCGATCTGCGCCGGGCCGACATGGCAGGCTCCCGGCCCGTCTTCGTCGCCGAGGGTGAGCTGGTGGTGAGGAGGCTGGTTCGATCGCGGTACCCAATCCGGGCCTTGCTGGTGGCTCGTTCGCGATTGGAGCGGTCTCTCCCCTTGATCCAGGCCCTTCCGGATGCGTCGCCCGTCTTCGTCGCCGACGACAAAGTCGTGGACGAGATCGTGGGATTCCACTTCCATCAGGGCCTCCTCGCTGCGGCGGAGCGTTTGCCGCCGCCGCCCTGGACGGAGCTCGCCGAGTCCTGCCGCACGCTTGTGATCGCGGAGAATCTGGCCAACCACGACAACGTCGGAGGCCTCTTCCGCGATGTGGCGGTGCTCGGAGGCCCCTCCTGCGGCGTTCTGCTCAGCCCGGGTTGCTGCGACCCGCTCTACCGCAAGTCGGTGCGGGTCTCGATGGGAAATGTCCTCTTGGTCCCATTTGCCTGGGCCAAGCCTTGGCCTGACGTGCTTTCAGACCTTGTCGCGGCGGGATGGGACGTGCTCGCACTGACGCCGCGCGAGGACGCCCGCGACATCCGCGAAATCCCTTTCGCTGGCCCCGGTAGCTCAACGCGCCGGCGAGCGATCCTCTTGGGTGCGGAGGGGCCGGGGTTGTCCGCCGAAGCCCTCGCAAAAGCCAGCCAGTGGGTCCGGATTGGCATGACGCCTGGTGCAGACTCGCTGAACGTTGCGGTTGCTGGAGCTGTGGCGATCCACCGGCTGGTGGATCCGGGCTCATAGGCGTCGAGACTGGCGTCATGTTCGGCTGCACGCGCGAACCTTTGGGCGTTCCGGGCGTCTATCTTGTAGAGTCTGCTTGCAGAGTTTGCGAGTTCGTCTATTGGTCCAATCCTGACCCCTCGCCCTCTTCTGGGGGCGGGATCGCCGCTGGTACTTATCTGTTGATGCAATGATTGGTCGCGCCCCTGATTCCGGGTGCGCACGGAGGTTCCCGATGCAGCGCCCCACACGCCCGGCCGTTTCTGTTCGCTCGCTCGTCCTCGCCGCACTGCTGGCCGCCCCGGTCGCGGGTGTGTCCGCTTCCGCGATGGCCCAGACAGGCGTGGATGGGATCATCCGCGAGGGCGAGGGAGCCCGCCGCAACCAGCTGAACGCAATGGAGCGCAAGCCCTTCGATTTCGCGATGCTGGGCTCGCTGAAGGACTGGAAGAATGGCGAGGCGCTCTCTGCGGGTGCCGCGTCGGGCAAGCCGGTCGTCATTATGTTCTGGACCGACTACCTTCGCGCTGGCAAGCGAGCGATGGCCCTAGCGCAGCGCCTCGCGACGCAGAACGCCGCGAATGGTCTGATCGTGATCGGCGTCCACGGTGCGAACGAGTGGGACTCTGCGGCCAAGCCCGCAGCCCCCGCCGGCGCCACGCTCCTGCTCGCCCACGATGTCGATGGCAAGCTCCGTCAGGCGCTCAGCTCAGACAACGACCCCGACTTCTACGTGATTGATCGCTCCGGCCAACTTCGGTTTGCAGACGTCGAGACGCAGGCCGTCGAGGCCGCCGTAGCGGTGGTCGTGAAGGAGTCTCGTGACGACGCCGCGGGCGTGAACACGCGGCTCGCGGCGGATGTCGCCAAGCGAGACGCGGAGATTCGCCGGACCGAGGCCCTCCGCTCGGCGGTCGACATGACGCAGCTCCCCGAGCTGCCCTTCACGCCCCCCACGGCAGACGAGTACAAGAGCGCCAAGTGGCCCGATCCTCCGAAGGATCCCAACGCTCAGAACCAGGATTCCAACGCGCCACCCGAACTCCCGTCCTCGCTCAAGCTGCCCGACGCCCCCTGGATGCCCGAGGCCCCCAAGTTTGACGGGCGAGTGCGGCTGATCTACGTCTTCCATCCCGATGCGCGCGTGACCTTTGACTATGGGCAGTGGAGCCGGTTCAACCTGCTCCAGCGCCAGCTCATCCGCGACGTGCGTGTCGTAGGGCTTGTCAGTCCGGTGATGGCACCCACTCCCGATGGCACGCAGTCCAAGAGGCTCGAAGTCGATCCGGCCAAGCTCACGCCAAAGCTCGAGGAGTGGAGGCAGCGCGTCTCGCTCGAGCACTACATCGCGATGGACCCGGCCGGCGGCATCCTGGAGATGCTCCTGAAGAACTACCCCGACACGGCGCAGGGCATCCCGGTCCCGTGGGTCGGGATCGTGAGCAGCGACGGCCTGCTCCGCTGGTGGGGGTGGATGGGCAACGAGCGATACCAAGGCAGCCTCGATCGGATCATCGCGGCCGACCCCGGCGTCAAGGCCCGCCGCGCCGCCGAAGAGGCCTTCATCCGAGAGAAGAACGGTCAGTGACCGGCCCAGCGAATCAATCAGACTCGTGCGTTGGCAGCTCTGACATTGCCGGGGCCGAACCGGACAAAGCTGGCGCGGCCCCGGTTCGTTTGGCACCACCGATCTTCGAGATCGTGCTGCACGAGCCGGAGATTCCAAATAACACGGGCAACATCGGCCGGACGTGCATCGCCACCGGGTGCTCGCTGCACCTGATCAGGCCGCTGGGGTTCGACACGAACGAAAAGGCCTGTCGCCGCGCGGGACTGGACTACTGGCCGCGGCTTGGCGTCGTTGAGCACGACACGCTAGACGACTACATCTCGTCGCGGCGTCCGGCGCGAGTCTGGGTCTTTACAACCAAAGGAACCAGATCACTGTGGGACGTGCCGCTGGCGCTGGGAGATACGATGCTCTTCGGCAAAGAGACCGCGGGCGTGCCCGAAAGTGTTCTCGCGATGTACCCGCAGACGCTGGTTCGGCTGCCGCTGATGCCCGGCGAGCGATCACTGAACCTCGCCACAGCGGTCTGCGCGGCGGTCTTCGAGGGACTCCGCCAGCTCCACGCCGATGGACGCCTGCGATTGACGCCCGAGCTCTGCATCGAACCCTCGTCCTTGGCTTGAAAATTCCGGTGTCGTGAGCGAACCCCGGGGGCCTCTCTCTCGTATGAGTAAGAGACAGCCCACGCTGATCGCACGAAGGATTGGCCGTGCGGATTGAGCCAACGAACGCAGAGGGGGCACGCGGGGCAAGGGTCGATCACGATCCGACAGCCCGAGCCCTGCCAACCAAAATCTCTCTCTCCTCCGGTGTACCGTTCCAGATATTGGGGCGGTACACTGCTTCCATGGTTGACTCATTTTCTGAGCATGTTGTCCGCCGCGGCCCTTCCTCTGGAGTGTGGCTCGTGCTTCGCCGCTGCTTGCAACTCTCTGCTGTGGCGTTCGTCGCGCTGGCGCCTGGTGCCTGCGTGGAGCCGCTGCTGACGCCCGACGAGCCTCGAAGCCAGTACGACCGCACCGACGCCGTCCGAGACCGGAGGGCACCGTCATACGTCATGGATGAGTTTGGCTCTCGCCGCCCCAACCTGCGCGGCAGGCTGGTCAAGGGCGAGTGACGGCCGCACTCGCATCGAACGCGGCCGGTGTTGGCGGTTGGTTTCTGGCGATCACTCGAATCAGCGGTGGTCCGATCACGAATCGTGCCGACGATAACATTGCCCTGACACGGCCAAACACGCTCGAGCACTCGATAGGCATGGGCTAGGCACGACCAGTGGTGCATTTGAAGACAAGTGCCACAAGTCGCTTGCCTCTTCTGCAATCATCGTGGACAATACGCTCAAGCTGGGCATTCATGCTCAATGAAGGGGTGTCCAACGTCCGATGCTTGGTTACGCTGCGAGACGCGTACAAGCGCAGCGTGGACGACAGGATGTCTGTGACGCGGCGTCTAACGCTGCGAACGAGGAATGCGATCGATGGCACGCAAGGACGCTCGCAGTTCGGCTCAGACCAAGTCAGGGGTGCCCACGCGCGCCCGCGTCGTGCTGGTCTCGCTCATCGCGGCCATGACGGTCGTTGGTGGCGGACTGACCCTGCTTGATCGCGGTCCTGTCGCGAGCCCGCAAGGCCTCTCGCTGCCGCCCCTGCTCGCTACGGCGGGCGCGGGTGGGATCGAATCCATTTTCAGCACACGCCTTCCGCTCGACCAGAAACGCTGGAAGGCGATCGTGATCCACGACACTGGCTCGCTCGCCGCGACGCCCGCGTCGCTCGAGGCCCGGGCCATCGAGCTCGGGCTCAACGGACTCGGCCACCACTTCGTGATCGGCAACGGCAACGGCCTCGACGATGGCGAGCTGCACGTGGGCGGGCGTTGGCTGCGCCAGGCGGCGGGCGCGCACGCGGTTGGCCCTGACCACGAGTTCTACAACCGCCATTCCATCGGCATCAGCCTGGTCGGTGATGGCGAGCGTCGTCCCTTCACGCAGGCCCAGATGCAGCGTCTGACGCAGCTCGTGGACGCGCTCCGGGCCGAATTCAACATTCCCGCCGACAAGGTCTATCTGCACAGCCAGATCGCCCAGACGCCCAGCCCCGGCAAGCTCTTCCCCGAGGCGATCTTCAGGCAGTCTCTGGGCCCTCGCTAGCACCAATCGCATTTGTCGCGATTTCCGTCCCCTCCACCCGGCAGCCAAGGTGTGTTGTGCGGTGTCTCGCGCGAGCTGGACGCGACCCCGAAAAACAAAGTCCACGAAGCCCGCGTTCGGGTTCGTGCAGGTTCGCCGTCGGCGGAGCGCTGCGGACTGCGTGGGCAGATCCGGGACGCCTTGTCGGTTGTTCGGTGCGGTCCGCCAGAACCTCAAGCGCGATTCGGACGAATCACTCTCATGAGGGGACGGCTTCGCTGCGAAGAGCTATGCTGTCGCCTCTCTCGGGCACATTCGTGCACCGGGATCGGATTTTGTCAGGTGCCGCGTTTCGATTCGCACCGATTGGATTAGAACTGAGGTGGCCCGGAGGCCATCTTCATGGATGAGTTGCTGGTCTTTGGCTGGCCCCAAGCCGGGTCATGTGGACGCCGAGCCATTGCGTGAGGGTTGAGCGCCAGATGTCGTCCCCGATTGCACAGTTCAAGGTCAACGACGAGGTCGAGGGACTTCGCATCCTTGCCGAGCTCGGCCAGGGAGCGGCCTCCACGATCTACCTCGCGCAGGACCCCAAATCCAAGCAGATCTACGCCATCAAGCACGTCCAGCGATTGGACGCGAAGGACGATCGCTTCCTGCAGCAGGCTGTGTATGAGCAGGAGGTCGCCAGCAAGCTCGACCACCGCAACATCCGCAAGATCTTCCGTGTCATCAGGCGCAAGCAGCGGTTCTTCACGCTCAGCGATGTCTTCCTCGTGATGGAGATGCTCGACGGCGTGAGCATGGATCGCAAACCGCCGACGAACCTCGACGACGCGCTCACGCTCTTTATCCAGACAGGCGAAGCACTCGCGCACATGCACGCCCGCGGCTACATCCACGCGGACATGAAGCCCAACAACGTCCTCATCGAGCCGGGCCCGATTGCCAAGATCATCGACCTAGGCCAGAGCTGTAAAGTCGGGACCGTCAAGCCACGCATTCAGGGCACGCCCGACTACATCGCGCCCGAGCAGGTCCATCGCCAGCCCATCACCGAGCGGACCGACATCTACAACCTCGGCGCCACGATGTACTGGACTCTGACTGCCCGCAACATCCCGACCGCGCTGACCAAGGGCGACTCGCTCGTCGCGCGGCTGGACGCGCACATGGTTCCGAAGGCCACGCCCGTCATCGAGCTCAATCCGAGCATCCCGCCCAAGCTCAGCGAGCTGATCATGCAGTGCATCGAGCCCGAGCCCGAGCAGCGGCCGACCAGCATGGCGAACGTCGTTGATCGCCTGCAGCTCGTGCACGCCCTGCTCCGGGCCAAGAGTGGCGAGTCCGGTGTCGCGATGGCCAACGGCCGCTCGCGCAGCGGGTCGGGAGTTTCCATGCCCGCCGCGCCCGCGCAGCCCGCCCCGACGCGTGACCTCAACGCGAGCGGATTGGACTGATCTGCCAGCAGAGTCCGCGTTGCAGCGCGAACGCTTGGTACGGCGCGGCGCGATCCGTCACGTGCTGGTCACTACCCTCGCCACCCCCGAAACGTTCGCCTTCACCCGCGTCGGCGCGTTTCCCGATACGCTCTTCGTTCGTGATTCCTCCACTACCGCCATCACCGGACCTGACCAACGCCGACGACGTCGTGGCGGTGCTCTGCGCAGGTGCCGCGGCGAACCGGGGTGCTCGCTGTCGCAGCGGCGCCATCGACGTGATCGCCGCACCCGGCCGCCTGATTGCAACCGGCGATCTGCACGACAACCCGATGCACCTGGCCAAGCTGATCCGCCTCGCAGGCCTCGACGAGGACCAGCCCGCAGAAGAGCGGCGTCACCTGACGCTCCACGAGATCATCCATGGCGATCGCCTCACCAACGGAATGGACTTCAGTTATCGCGTGATGGCCAAGGTCGCGCTGCTCAAGGCCCGGCATCCAGAGTTTGTTCATCTGCTGCTGGGCAACCACGAGCTGGCCCAGATGCAGCGAGCCAGCATTCTGAAGGATGGCGTTCGCAGTGTCGAGGTCTTTCGCGCGGGCGTGGAGTACGTCTTCGGCGGCGAGAGCGACCGTGTCGAGGCCGCCATCGATGACTTTGTGCGTTCGATGCCGCTGGCGCTGCGGTGCTCGACGCCGCGAGGCGACTTTCTGTGCGCCCACAGCCTGCCACCCGCCGCCTCCATGGGACGCTTCGATACCACGCTTCTCTCGCGCGAACCGAACGACGCGGACTACGAGCCGCGACAGGGCGCAGTTCACCTCATGGTGTGGGGACGCGGCTACGACGAGGAGGGGCTCGAAGACCTTGTCGAAGCGTGGGGCGTCTACATGTTCATCCTCGGACACGAGAAGTCGCCAGACGGCGCGCACTTCGTCGGGCCCAACGCCGTCGTGCTCGCGAGCGACCACGAACGCGGCACGTTCTTACCCATCGACCTCGCGCGGCCACCCTCGCCCGAGGGCGCGATGGCGAGCGTGCGATGGCTGGCGGAAGTTTGACTCGTACTTTCCAGACGCTCAGGCCGTACGCATCGGCTTGTTCTCGCGCATGTGGAGGTGAGTCTCGTGGGCCGCGGACTCGGCACCCCTCAACTGCAACGTGACCGGGTCGGCCAGGGAGCGGCCGTTGGTCGCGATGACGTTGGAGTACCAGTGGGCGGAGGCCTTCGGTGTGCGCTTCAGCGTGTTGAAGTCGACGTGAACCAGGCCGAAGCGATCCTTGTATCCCTCGGCCCACTCGAAGTTGTCCATGATGGACCAGTGGAAGTAGCCGCGGATGTCCGCGCCGTCGCGGATGGCCTCGCGCAGCGCGAGGAGGTACCGCCGCGTGTAGTCGATGCGCTGTCCGTCAATGATCTGTCCGTCGAGATCGACCCAGTCGTGGCTCGACATGCCGTTCTCGGTGATGTAGACCGGGAGCTTGTAGCGTTCGGCGAGCATGCGCGGCCCCCAGCGGAGCGCGGCGGGCTCGACGGTCCAGTTGAGTGCGGTGCGCGGTGCGCCGGCCTCGGGGCCGACCGTCGCGGCGACACCCTCGTGCCAGCGAACTGGTGTTCCCGAATAGATGTTGACGCCGTAGAAGTCCAGCGGCTGATGGATGTGGGCAAGATCCGAAGCGGGGAACTGCGGCAAGTGGTCCGCGAAGACGCGCAGGCCGTCCTCGGGATACTGGCCCAGGCACACCGGATCAGCGAACCAGGTGTTGCTCCAGAGCGTGGGCTTCTCGATGGCGAACGTGGCGATGCGCGCGGCCTCGATGTCCTGCGCCGAGTCCGAGATCGGGAAGGAGATGTGGCCCACCGGGGCCCAGCCGACGAGCGCGGGGCGCCTGGCGTGCGCGCGGATCGCGAGAACCGAGCTGCCATGGGCACGCAGTGCGTTGTGGGCCACGACAAGCTGCTCGCGCAGCGGGAGCTTGAGGCCCGGCGCGTGCGTGCCGTCGGCGTGCCCAAGCTGCACGAAGACCTGCGGCTCGTTGAGCGTCATCCAGTGCGTGACTCGGTCCGAGAGCCGGTCGACGATGTGCGCGGTGTACTCACCGAACCAGTCGGCCGAGTCGCGATTTAGCCAGCCGCCCTTCCTGAAGAGATCGAGCGGATAGTCCCAGTGGAAGAGCGTCGCCCAGGGCTGCATGCCGCGTGCGAGCAGTGAGTCAACAAGGCGGTCGTAGAAATCAAGGCCCGTGGCGTTCACGCGGCCCGTTCCCTCGGGCAGGATGCGTGGCCAGGAGATCGAGAAGCGATACGCCTGGAGCCCCAGACGCGACATCATCGCGACATCCTCGTCGGCGCGCGTGTAGTGGTCGCACGCGATCGCGCCGTTGTGCCCGGACAGCACGGCACCGCTGCGAGCGCAGAAGGCATCCCAGACGGAATCGCCCCGCAGGTCCGGGCCCGAGCCACCCTCAATCTGGTACGAAGAGGCCGCCGCTCCCCAGAGGAAGTCGGCCGGGAATATGGAGGCGTCGGGGGTGGGCTTCTTGGTTGGTTGCATGTGGTTCTTCTCTTGGGCTGGTAGCCGGTTGATCATCCCTTCACGGCCCCGCGGGTCAGGCCGGATACAAAGTCGCGCTGCATGATCAGGAACAACGCGGCGACGGGTGCGATGGAGACCACGGTGCCCGCCATCAGCAGGCCGTAGTCCTGGTAGTAAGTGTTCTTAAGCTGGGCGATCGCCACGGAGAGTGGAAACCCTTCGGGTGACTGCATGACGATCTGCGGGGTGAGAAAGTTGTTCCAGGTGCCCAGGAACGTGATCATGATAAAGGCCGAAACGGTAGGCCGGAGGAGGGGTAGCACGATCGTGAAGAACGTGCGAATCTCGCCGCAGCCATCGAGCCGCGCGGCCTCGATCAGCTCCTTGGGAACCGACGAGATCGCCGCCTGCCTGAAGAGATAGACGCCGAACGCGGGCGTGACAGCCGGAAGGATCAGGCCCCAGGGCGAGTCGAGCAGGCCGAGCTCAAAGAGCACCTGGAAGCCGGGCGCGATGAGCAGCGGCGGCGGGATGATGAGGGCCGCCAGGACGAGCCACGTCGCACCCGTTCGCCCCTTGAACGAGAGCAGCGCGAGCGCGTATCCCGCCATCGAGCACGCGAGCGTCGCGAGCACGGCCGTCACCGATGAGAGCATCACGGAGTTGAGCAGCGCTCGGGCGAAGTTGGGCTGCTCGAAGACCGCGAGATAGTTGCGGAACGTCAGACGCTCCCAGGCCACGTCGAAGAACCCGCCCCGGGTCGGGAGGAACGTTGAGGTGAAGAAGTCCTCGTTGGTCTTGAGCGAAGCGATGACAAGCCAGACAAAGGGCGTCAGGACCAGCGCGGTCGCGACGAGGACGAACGCGTACGAGAGTGCGGACATCGCCGCGGCGCCACCGGTGCCGGCATCGCGGGTCTGCGGTTGCATGTTCGTGCTCTTCATGCCCGCTCACCCCGCTTGCTCACCACGCGATGGCCGATGGCGCACGCGCCGAGGATGAGCGCCATGACCCAGCCAATGGCGGAGGCGTAGCCGAGGTCGCCGGTCTGGAAGCCGGTCTGATACAGGTACATCACCAGCGTGAGGCCGCGGTTCTGCGGTCCGCCGGTGCCATTCAAGAGAATGTACGGAAGTTCGAAGAGTTGGAAGCTGCCGATGATCGACAGGAGCACGACGAACGTCCCCACCGGCATGATCGCGGGAAGGATGACGTGGCGGAATCGGTTCCAGGCGTTCGCGCCATCGAGCATCGCCGCCTCGCCGAGCTCGGCCGAGACATTCTGGAGCGCGGCCAGGAAGTAGACCATGTTGAAGCCCACGTACTGCCACGTCGTCGCGATGATCAGCGAGGGCATGACATAGTCCTCGAGCCACGGGAAGTCGATGTCCCAGCCGAACGCCGCGTGCAGCGCGCGATTGATGAGGCCCGTGCGCTTGTCGAAGATCACCGCGAAGATCATCCCGACAAAGACAGCACCCACGAGCACGGGGCTGAAGAGCGAGACGCGGAAGAAGGTGCGCCCGCGCAGGTTCGGCCGGTTGAGCGCGAGCGCCAGCAGGAGCGAGAGGGGGAGCTGGATCAGCACGCTCCCGAGCGTGAAGACCACGGTGTTGCGAAGCGCCGTCCAGAAGAGCGGGTCACTGGCGAGGAACTTGAAGTTGCCGGCGCCGACGTTGGTAGAGAACTCGGGCCCGAAGGTCTGGCGCGTTGAGAGCTGGAAGCTGCTCACCAGCGGAACCAGCGTGAAGAGGATCACGCCAAAGAAGAACGGAGCCATGAGTAGCCACGGCGCAATCGGGAACGGCAGAGCCCGGGACTGCACGCGGGAATGCGAGAGCGAGGCGACAGGCTGCGCGCTCATGAGCCCTCGCCTTCTAGCGGCGTGATGAAGCGGTTGCGGCGTGCGTGCTCCATCACTTCCTCCTGCGCTTCCCAGAGCAATCGTCTGGCCTCCGGAAGAAGCGACTCGGGCGTGGCGTTGCCTTGTGCCTTCGCGAATGACGCGAGGCGGCTCGCGATGGTCCGCAGTCGTTCCACCGCGAGCAAGGAGAACGGCGAGCTATACCGCGGCGGCACATCCGTGGCGAGATTGATGTACATGCGTCCGGGTGCCTGTCCGCTGAAGTACGCGTCGGGCTTGTCGTACATCGGATCGGACCAGAACGCCTTCACCGGGGAGATGATGTCACCCTTGGTGTAGAGCTCGCGCGAGAGCTCGGGCGAGAGGTAGAGATGCTTGGCAAACTCCCAGAGCTGGTCGTGGTTCTCAGCATCGCGCGAGATGCCGAGCATGCTGCCGCCCCACACGCTGGTGCGCCGGCCGCCTCGCTCCCATGAGGGGAGGGGCATGAGCTTGACCTTGCCACGCAGCTGCGGGATCTCGTTGCGCCAGACGTTGCACATCCAGTCTGGAACGAACGAGGCGATGACGAAGCCCTCGAGCAAGAGCCTGTTCCCCGATGCGCTGAAGTAGGGAGCGTCCCCGGCGATTGGGTCTTTGCCGTGGCCCCACGCGGCGATGTGCGCCATCACGCGCGCGTTGGCGTCGTTGTCGAGCATGGGCATGCCGTCGGGATCGACCGCGCCGCCGCCAGCCTGGAGCAGCAGCACCTCGATCGTGTCCATGTGGGTCTCCCACATGTTGAGGAGGAAGCGGTCCGTGCGGCGGAGGCCCTTGTCGTCATAGAGCAGGGGTGAGAGGACGGTGATGAAGTCGTCCCACGTCTCGATCTTCGAGACGTCGATGCCCGCCGCCTCGACGATGTCAGCGCGGTAGCCGAGCATGACGGGATGGACATCGTGCGGAAGGCCGAAGATGCGGCCCCTTGTGGACCAGGGCGTGAAGGAAGAGGCGTTGATCTTCTGATCGAGCCCCTCGGCCTTGAGTCGATCGGTAAGGTCAAGAAAGCCGACGCCATCGAGCGGGCCCGCAAAGGCACGCGATGCGATGCGTCGCTCGATCTCCATGAGCTCGGCACCAGACTTCCGCGTGAGGAAGGAGGAGAGCATGCGCTGCTCCACAGCCTGGATGCCAAGCAGCGAGACCTCGACCTTGGGCTCGTTGGTCTTGTTCCATTCCTCGACTGCGGGCACGTACATGGCGTAGTGGAGGCGTGCAAAGGTCCACATGCGTGCCGCGCTCGACCGCTCGGTCCGCAGCGCGAGTACGCCGATGGTCGAGGCCAGAGCGAACGCGGCCACCAGCCAGAAGACGCTGATGCGAGGCGGCTGGCCAGTCTGTTCGGAGCGATGGTTGGGCATGTTGGAGCCAGCTCCGACGGGGCGAACGTGTTTGGAGGCTTCGCTCACCGGGGAACTGAATGGGTTAGTTGGTCAGGCTGAAGTCCTTGGGCGACCAGAGGACCTTGCGGGTGCTCTGATTGGCGGAGTCGACGAGATCGCCGAACTTGAACTGAGCGACGTGACCGTCGACGAAGCTCATGTTGGCACCGGCCAGGCGCTCGGTAGCGCGGCCCTTCTTGGGATGGCGGTTGAAGGGGACGTAGTTGCGGAGCCCTCCCGGTGTGGCCATTCCCGCGAACTCAGGAGCGCGGCCAAACCAGTCGCCAGGGAACGCGCCCGGCGACGTGACGCCGAAGCCCGCACCGAAGCGCTGCGCCGGCATGGCCGAAGCGCCGACCTGCCCGATGGAGAACCACGTGGTGCCGGTGAGGCCCGCGGTCTCCGAAGAGAAGAGGCCCCAAGCCTCGGAGAGAAGGAGCATGCTGGAGCTGTTCTCGACGGTGGTGTCGAAGCCAGCACCGCGCGTGCCCTCGGAGGCGTCGAAGGGATTGCTGCCGGGCTTGAAGCCGGTGACGCGGTTGTTGCTGGTATCAAGACGCCACGCGGCCGCGGACGCCGCCCAGTAGTTCATGGAGTACGAGCGGCCGCCAGCGGAGTGGTTCGGGCAGACCATCACGCCGCCGCCAAGGGTGTTGCTGCGGGTGTTGCCCTCGGTGATGTTGCTGCTGTCGATCTGGGGGAGGTATCGTCCGAGGCGATTCTCGTCGTACCAGATCATGCTGAAGCGGCCGGTCTCGCGATCGGGCGCATCGTGCATGGTGGGGGGGAAGAGGCCGCGGTAGTCGTTGGCGTAGGTCAACAGGGCCTGGCCGATGCCACGGATCTGCGCTTGGCACTTGATGTTGCGTCCAGACTCGCGGGCGCTGCCGAGCGCGGGCAGAAGGATGCCGATGAGCAGCGCGATGATGGCAATCACCACAAGGAGCTCGATGAGAGTGAAGGCGCGCCGAGGCGTGCTGCGAGTAGACTGCTGCGGCGAAACCTCACGACAAGATCGCGTGCGTAGATCCATGAGGCGAGCTCCTTGTGTTCTGGGCAGCGTTCTGGGCAGTGTTCTGGGCAGGGTTCAGAGAAGTGTTCTGCGACGTGCAAGAGAGGCTGGCTTCGACCCTGGGCCCCATTGGTCCGAGCTCGAAGAGGTGCGCTTTGTCGAGTTCGAACGAGAGAGCGACGGCCTGGCCGGTCTTAAAGGATCGGTCGGCCTTGACCCGCGCGATGACGTGCTCTTGCGAGCAGCGAAGTGAAATGTCCATCAGCTCACCCAGCGGCTCGATCGACTTGATCGTGGCCATGGCGATGCCGGAGGACCCAGGGTTCTGTCCCGCCACTGAACCCACGCTCATCGCTGTTGGACGGATTCCAAGCAGGATCTCCGGAGTGGCAGCCGTGACATTCATACCACGAGCACCGCCCAGCACCACTCGCGCAGAGATGCCGATTCCGGTGGAGAGCGAGTACACGCCGCCTGTTACTGCGACGAGGCGAGCGGGAATGAAGTTCATTGGAGGCGAACCGACAAACGACGCGACGAAGCGGTTCGCAGGACGCTCGTACACGTCCAGCGGCGGGG
>Ga0105044_10006014_pt1 | contig 16673 bp, 14 predicted proteins | sample MAT01_FD_78092 | JGI IMG/M metagenome (GOLD analysis project Ga0105044, IMG submission 78092) | Freshwater microbial communities from Lake Fryxell liftoff mats and glacier meltwater in Antarctica - MAT-01 | ecosystem: Environmental > Aquatic > Freshwater > Ice > Liftoff microbial mat | place...
ACATTTCTGCGATACGCGCGCGCGTCGCTTGCGGAAGCGGAACGCTGGCTTGGCGACGGCGTCGCTCGGGGATATTTCGAGCCACACGCCATCGCCCAAAGCCTCGACACTGCGGGCCGCTGCGGCGCCGCCCTCACAAACCTCCGCAAGAGCCTCGAACCGTTCACCGCGAGGAACCAGAAGAAATCTCGCAACCGCCCGTGACGACCCCAGGACCCCAGGACCCCAGGACCCCAGGACCCCAGGACCCCAGGACCCCAGGACCCCTACTGACTCTTGAACGCCACACTCCCCATCGTCTTGTCCCACATGACGGCGAGCCGGCCCCCGGTCTTCGTCATGTCCACGAACGCGATCGTGAACTCATCGACGGAGTACGGCAGGGCGTCGATCTTCATCGGTGCGCGAAGGACGTCGCGGTCTGGCGTGTAGTTGTACGCGCCCCAGAGTTCCGTCTTGTTCGCCGGGTCGTATTTCTGCTGCGCGGGCCACGTGGAGAGCACGAGCGTCCACTCCTTCTCTGCAAGGCCGATGAACATCGTGTATTCCCCGGCCGGCAGGGTCTTTCCGCCGAAGTCGAGCGCCACATCAGTCTTGAATCGCGTGGAGACGTCGGCGCCCGTGCGCCAGAGCGGCGCACCGGCATAAAGCGTCTTGCCGTAGTCGGCACCGGTACCGAAGATGTTGGCGCGCTGCCGCAGCACCGGCCGGCCGTACGTCACGTCGATCCACTTGCCGCCCTGATATGTCGAGGCGCGTTCACCCTTCACCCACTCGCCGCCGATCTGCGTCGAGGCCTGGCCTCGACCACTCGCCGATCGGTTTGCCGGCGCCTGCGCCGCAAGCGCCACACCCATCACCACCACCGCTCCACACACCAATAACCGCTTCACCATTCGTTTGCTCCTTGATTGGCGCGGCTAAAGCCACGCCCTACATTCCGGCCCCCCGGCCCCCCGGACCCCCAGACCCCGACGGCTACTTGACGACCTGCTCGACGGACGCCCTCGCCATAGGATGATACCCCTCGCGCGCCTTGGCGAAGATCCGCACCGCCAACGCCTTGCCGTCCGGCGTGGCTGCCAAATCCCGGTACAACGGAAGGATCAACTTCCGCCGGCCAATGCGGACCATGTAGTCTTCCATGGCCGCGTAGGCCTGTGTGTACCGTGTGGCGATCGCCAGCCTGAACCAGACGTGCGCAATCTCCGCATTGCCAGACTGCGTGAACCTGAACTGCCCGTCGAGGGCGCGCATCTGCGCCTGCGTCAGCGTGCGTGGCAGGGCATCGACAAAATGAATCCACTCGTGCGCAGACCACACGCGCGCTGTGGAGGCGAGCGTCGTCATCGGCCCGCCACCGACCCAGGCGTCGCGCGCGCGCTCCACTCGAGTGAACGCGTCCGACGTCGGCAGCACGGCAAAGGCCGGCACCCCTTCCGCTTGCAGCCACTCCTGCACCTGGGCATCGGTGACAACGCCCGGCTTGCGAGCCATGAGTTCGGTCTTCAAGAACGTGAGAAAGTCCTCGGTCGTCGCGCTCTCAAACGCGTGTGTGTCGAACCACTTTCGCAGAAACGTGTCGAACTCCTGGCGTCCGAACTTGTCTTCCAGGAACCTGAGGAACAGCGCGCCTTGCTCGTACGCCACCGACGAATAGGCTTCGTCTGGGTCGCGACCGGTCATGTCGGGCAGCAGGGTCTTGTCGCGCGGCACGGTGATGGTCGATCGCGAGTCTGCCAGATCGGCCACCCCGATCATCGCTTCCATGTCGGCACGAGCCTTCCCGTACAACGCCTCGATGATGCGGCGCTCGAGGTAGGTGGTGAATCCTTCGTTGAGCCAGAAGTCGGGCCACGTGGCGTTGGTCACGAGATTGCCCGACCAGGAGTGCGCAAGCTCGTGAGCCACGAGAGAGACCAGTGACTTGTCGCCGGCAATCACCGTCGGTGTGGCGAAGGTCAGCCGCGGATTCTCCATGCCGCCGAACGGAAATGACGGCGGCAACACCAGCAGGTCATACCGGCCCCATCGGTACGGCCCGTACAGCTTCTCGGTGGCCGCCACCATCTGTTCGGTGTCTTCAAACTCGCGCGCCGCGGCCTCCACCACGGACGGTTCGGCCCAGATACCGGTTCGAGGACTCATCGCCTTGAACGTGAGATCGCCCACGGCCAGCGCAATGAGGTACGACGGAATCGGCTGGGGCATCCGGAACGTGAAGACACCGGATCCGGCTGTGCCCGGCGTCATCTCGGCGGCCATCACCGCCACGAGCTCCTTCGGTGTCCGAATCGTCGCGTCGTACGTCAGCCGCACACCCGGCAGATCCTGCAGCGGGATGAACGACCGCGCCTGGATGGCCTGGGCCTGCGTAAACAGGAACGGGTGCACACGGCCCGCCGTCTGCGCGGGTGTGAGCCACTGCAAACCCTTCGCGGCGGGCGACGACGAGTAGGTGATGCGGGCGCGGTCGGTACCGGGCGGCATCGTGATTCGCAGGGCGCTGCCAAACGCGGGTGTCGGGGCATCAAGCCTGAACGCGGTGGGAATCCACGCGCCCGTGCCGACCGCGGCCTCGGCATTTGTAATCGCCAGATCGCGCGAGTCGAGCACCAGTGCAGTGGCGTTCGGATCGCGCCGCTCGAACTGGAGTTCCACCGTGCCTGCCAGCGTCTTCAGGTCGAAGTCCGCTGTCAGGTCCAGCACCATATGCATCGTGGCGAATGCGTTGACGTTGGCGTACGACGAGGAGTCGGCGGGAATGGGAATCATCGGAGTGTCTTTGGACCCGCAGCCGGTCAGAAGGGAGGCGACCGCCAGAAGCGGTGCGTATGCCATGACGGCCCGGCGCAATGCGTGGCTCATGCTCCCAGTCTACCGCCCGGACGACGATTGCGAGCCGCTGACTCGCGAGCGCGCGGGGCCGCACGGACGGTTGCGTCGACGCGAAACGATCAGGTCCTGGTCTTAACCGGACAGGTCGAGATTCCCAGGAGCGTGTAAAGCGGACAGGTGCCCACTGCGCCGGTGAGAATCGGCACCACCCCGACATAGCCCCACGCGCCGATGGTGCCCATGGCCGCCATGCCCACAAGGGCCACGCCCAGGACGACCCTCGCGACACGTTCGATCGAATGCTCGTTCACTGTCAGCAGATTGCTCATGTTGTTCTCCTAGTCAAGGTCACGAAGGTCGTCGGTCAGGCGGTCGTTCAGGGCGTGGTCGTCTTCGGCCGGGTGCGGGGCCAGCGTGGCCGGGGCATCGCCGGGGGAGGTGAAACGGCGAATCACGCCGACCACTCCCAGCACACTGCCCACCAGTGCCAACGGCGGCAGCACGTACAGGACGAGATTGCTGCCCTGCGCAGGCGGCACCACGAGGATTCCAGACCCATGCTCGGCGACATACGCGTCGAGGATGACCTGCCGGGTTTCCCCCTTCGCCAACCGGGTTCGGATGTCGCGCCGGACCTCGTTGGCCGTCGGTGACTGGTGAACCGAGACCTGCTGCCGGAAGCAACAGGGCGCCATCAACAGGTCCTCAATCTCGCGGGCCTCCCGCTCGGGGTCGGTTGCGCCCACCGCGACGGTGCCGACGACCATCATCCAGACCAGCCAGCCGCGCAGCCGTGTCATGAGGTTCCGCTCCATTCCAGCCGCCGCCAGGCGGCCTTCCCCTTAAGACTCAGAATCAGGAAAAAGGTGACAGATGGGCGTATCATCGCGAATTATGACCTCACGCCTCATCCTCATTGTCCTCGCCCTGGGAGCGATGATCTTCGAACCGGCCTCAATTTCAGCCCAGAACGCTGCCGCGGCGGCTGCCCAGCTCCAGGACGCCTCCCCGCGTGCGATTCGCCGGGATGTGCCCCTGACCAACGCCATTCGGCGCGCCATGGATGCCGGTACCCGCGACCTGACCGGGCGGCCTGGCGCGAACTACTGGCAGCTGGAGACCGACTTCACGATCGAGGCCCGTCTCGATCCCGCTACGCAGACGATCACCGGCACCGAAACCATCCTCATTCACAACAACAGCCCGGCGCCGCTGGGCGATCTGGTCATGCGGCTGGATCACAACATTTTTCGGGGCCTCGTGCCAAGGGGCATGTCTGTGCCGGCGGAGAACACCGACGGGATGGTGGTCACGCGGTTGGCCATTGACGGAGTGGCCATCGATCTCGCTCCGACCGCTGGCGGGCGGCGCGGTGGGGGGCCTGGCGGCGCACCCGCTCAGCGTGCGAACGCTGTCTCGGGACTGACCCAGACCGTGGCGCGCATCACCCTTGCCAACCCCATCCCGGCGAAAGGCACCGCGCGACTGGAAGTGGCGTGGCACACGAAGTTGCCGGGCGGTCCCGCCGGCAGCGGCCATCGCATGACGCAGCGCTGGGACGACACGTTGTTCCAGCCCACGCAGTGGTTCCCGCGGCTGGCCAAGTACGACGACATGCGAGGCTGGGACACGAGCCTGTATCTGGGCCCCTCAGAGTTCTACAACAACTTCGGCAAGTTCGACGTGAAGATCGACGTGCCCGCCGGCTGGATCGTCAGCGGCACCGGCGTGTTGCAGAATCCTGAGCGTGTGCTGACGGCCACCGCGCGAGAGCGGTTGGCCACCGTCCTTTCCTCCGACGCCATCGTCACCATCGTTGGACCGGAGGAGATCGGCCCGGGACAGGCGACGGCGGCCGGTGAGCGGTTGGTGTGGCATTTCGCCGCCGACAAGGTGAATGACTTCGCGTGGGCGACGGCGAAGAAGTTCGTGTGGCAGGCCACACGCGCCACCATTCCCACCAAGGGCCCGGTGCCGATCCACATGGTGTTCCTGCCCGAGCGTGCGGCACAGTTTGCCAATGCTGGTCAGATCTCGCGTCACGCGCTGGAGTTCTACTCGAAGCTCTGGGCGCCGTATCCGTTCCCGCAGCTGACCCTTCAGGATGGCCCCAGCGCGGGCATGGAATATCCCATGGTCATCAACTCGAACCAGGGTGCCGCCGATCATGAAGCGGGGCACCAGTGGTGGCCAATGGTGGTGGGGACCAATGAGACGCGCTACGGGTGGATGGACGAGGGGTTCAATCAGTACATGAACGTGCTCTCGGATGCCGACGCACGCGGGCGCGTGCCCAACCTGAATGGCGCGGGGCAGAGCTACGGGCGAACGAGCGGGAACGAAGACGAGCCATCGATGATGTGGTCAGCCAACGATGCCGGCGCCCTGTACGGCTTTCAGACCTATTCGAAGACGCCTTTGATGCTTTCGATGCTTGGCGGCATTGTCGGCGACGAGGCCGTGCAGCATGCCATGAGCGAGTACACGAAGGCGTGGAGCTTCAAGCACCCCTCGCCGTGGGATTTCATCTTCTTCATGAACAGCACGCTGAAGCAGGACCTGAGTTGGTTCTGGTACTACTGGCTGTGGACTACGGAGTCTGTCGAGGGTCGCATTGCCGGCGTGTCCACGGCCGGTGCGAGGACGACCGTGACGGTGCGGCAGGACGGCCAGATGCCGTCACCCGTGATTCTGAAGGTGAAGTTCACGGCGCCCGGACAGTTGCCGCGACCCGTGGCGAATGCCACGGTGAAGATGGTGGACCCGCAGACGGCGCTCATCACGTGGCCGGTGGATGTGTGGTTCAACGGCAGTCGAACGTTTAGCGCGGCCTTTGACACCGGCGGTCGGGCGATTGAGACGATCACGCTCGATCCGATGTGCCGCTTTCCGGACCGCGACCCGAACGACAACGTGTGGCCCGCCCCGACGACTCCCCTGGCCGCCGGCGCCCGCGCGTATCAGTGCGGGTGATAGGGGTCCCCCTATTGTTCGGCCACCTCGCCGTCGGCCGTCACGATGCGCGGGGTGCCGTCCACGAGTTGTTCACGGTAGGCGATCCCGAAGATTTGCCACGACGTGACGAACAGGCCTGCCAGCACGGGGCCAATGATGAACCCGAGTGGTCCGATCACCAGGAGGCCTCCCAGGGTGGAGAACAGGATGATGAGGTCGTGCAGCTTCGTGTCGCGACCCACCAGGCGCGGCCGCAGCAGGTTGTCCACAGAGCCGACAATCAGTGCGCAGAACAGGGCGAGGCCAACAGCGGTTCCCACCTGACCCGTGGCGAGCAACACGATGCAGGCGGGCACCCAGATGAGCGCCCCGCCGATCACCGGGATGATCGAGAGAATGATCATCAGCACCGTCCAGAACGCCACGCTCGGAATCCCTGCCACCCAGAACGCCAGCCCGGAAAGAGAGCCCTGAATGACCCCGATGACCAGGGTGCCCTTCACCGTGGCCCTGGTGATCGACATGAAGCGATCGGTGAGCAGGATTTTTTCTTCGGCCCGCAACGGCAGGTGATCCAGGATCTCCCGCAACATCTTTGGCCCGTCAATCAGGAAAAAGAACATCGCGTACAGTGCAATAAAAAAGTCGAAGATCAACGACACGGTGCTCAACGTGCCACTCGACACCGACGACATCAGAAATCTTCCCGTCGAGTTCACCACTTCACCAGCCTTGGTCAGGATCTGTTTCCGATACGGCCTGAGGTACCGGTCATAGCCCGGCAGGCGCTGCAGTGTTTGATCCAGGTACGAAGGCGAGTTGATCGACTTCTCGACAATCGGGCGGACGTTTTCCGTAATTCCCGCAGCCTGACTGATGACGAGGCCGCCGATGCCGATCAACGGTCCCACGATCACGACCAGCGTCAGCAGAACCGTGGCAGCTGACGCGGCCAGTGCATGCCCGCGCATCAGCGTGAGCAGTCGACGGTAGACCGGCCGCAACAGGCCTGCCAGCACCGCCGCCGCCACGATCGTCATCAGGAACGCCTTCAGGATGACCACCATCACCAGGGTCATGCCGACCACGAGGAACAGGAGGAAGGCTTTGCGGAACGAGGTCTCAGCGGTTACAGCCATTTCGCCCTCCTGAACCGAAACACGAGATAGAGGTCGATGGCCACCATCGCCGCCACCGTCAGCGGATAGCCATACGGCGAATTCAGCTCAGGCATGTGCCTGAAGTTCATGCCATACACGCCCGCGATCATCGTGGGCACCGCCACGAGCGCGGCATACGCCGCCAGCCGCTTGGTGACTTCGTTCTCCTGCAGCGTGATCAACGACAGATTCACGGACAGCGCTGTGTTGACCATGTCGCGCAGGTTGTCGGTGGACTGTTTCAGACGTTGCAGGTGGTCATAGACGTCACGGAAATAGTCCTGCAGCCCGGCACACAGGGGTGGCACCCGCCCGCCGTGCAGCTTGCTCGTGACTTCCAGCAGCGGATTGATCGCGTGGTCCAGCACCATGAGGCGCTGTTTGAAGGTATAAAGCGCCTCGACCTGGGCCCGCGTGGTGTGGCTCGCGAAAATGCGCTCTTCGATGTCCTCGATCTCACGCGTCAGTCGATCGATGAGCGGAAAGTAGCGGTCGACCACCGTGTCCATCAGCGCATACAGGACGTACGCCGGTCCGTGTTTCAGGAGGTCGGGTTCTTCCTCGCAGCGGCGACGCACCTCGGTGAAGCCCTGCCGCGCATCGCGTCGGACCGAAACGATGTATTGCGGACCAACGAAGATGGCGACCTCGCCGGTCAGCAGTTCTTCGCCTTCGGCTTCAATCATGTGGAGCACAACGAAAATCGACGAGCCGTACTCTTCAATTTTCGGACGCTGATGGCCCCGGCTCGCGTCTTCAACGGCCAGTTCGTGCAGGTTGAACTCTTCCTGGAGGCGTTCAAATTCCTCCGGCGCCGGGTCTTTGAGCGCCACCCACACAAAACACCCGGGATCGGTCAGATGCGCTCGGATGTCGCTGATCGGGATGTCGGCAACCCGCTCGCCCCGCCGATACGCCACGCAGTTGACCAGCACGACGTCATTCTAGCCGCGCTTGGCGTTCACCTGCCGTGCAGAAGAGCACTTGAGCACCGGGACATGGGAACGCTAGAGTAAGCCATGTCCATGACACGACGAGAACTCCTTTCCACGGTCGGCGCGGCGGCCGTGGCTGCGGTGGCGTCCCCCAGGCTCGCAGCAACTGGCCAGGCACCTGCAGCATCGGGACCGTACACGCTCGCCGCCCTTCCGTACCCGGCTGCCGCACTCGAGCCGCACATCGATGCGCAGACGATGACGATTCACCACGATCGTCATCACCAGGCGTATGTGACCGGGCTCAACACGGCGTTGGCGAAGGAGCCGGCGGTGGCCAGCCGGTCGCTCGAAGACTTGTTGCGCAACCTGGCCACCGTGCCCGAAGGCATCCGCCCTGCCGTGCAGAATCACGGCGGTGGCCACTACAACCACATGCAGTTCTGGACGCTGATGGCGCCCAACGCCGGCGGCGCCCCCACCGGTGCGGCGGCCGCGGCCATCACCAGCACCTTCGGCACCTTCGAGACATTTCGCGACCGGTTCAACCAGGCGGCCGCGGCACGCTTTGGCAGCGGTTGGGCCTGGCTGAGCGACGAGAAGGGCAAGCTCGTGATTCACAGCACGGCCAATCAGGACACGCCGCTTGCCGAAGGTCGCAAGCCGATCATCGGCCTCGACGTCTGGGAGCACGCGTACTACCTGAAGTATCAGAACCGCCGAGCGGAATACGTGAGCGCGTTCTGGAACGTGATCAACTGGACCGAAGTGAATCGCCGGCTGGCCTGATCAGCCCTTTTCCCAGGGCGGCGACGAGCAGTGGCGACAGTGCATCCGCCATCTTGCGGTATCCAGCCACGTCCGGATGCAGCCCGTCCGGTGAGCCGGCCAGGCGATCGGGTTGCCCAGGCGCGGCGGCGGCGGCGCGTGTATCGGCCACACGGATGCGTGAATCACGTCGGCCCTCGGAAACGATCCAGGCATTGATCTCGCGCATCTTCGCGTTCTGCTCATCGGTGGCCGTGTTGTACGGCACGATGGTGCCGGCAACGACGGGAATGCCCGCGGCCAAGGCACGGTCATACATCGCGCGCAGTTGGGCTGTCACGTGTGACACGGGCCGGCCCTGGTAGACGTCGTTGACGCCCGCGATGATGACCACGACGGCAGGCGTTGCCGCCATGACATCACGGTCGAACCGGGCGGCGATTTGATCCGTGCGTTCGCCGTTGACGCCGCGGTTGAGCACGGTCCAGCCTGGATGGCGCTGCATGAGCCAGTAGGAAAACTGGCTCTCCCGATTCCCTGCGCCGTCAGGCGGCGCCTCAATGGGCGACTTGAACTGCGGCGTCCCGGCGGTCGTTGAGTCGCCGAGGGCGACAATGATGGCCGGCGGAGGCGGTGGCGTCTGCATCATCGTCCCGTGCGCGCCACGTCTTCTGCGCGCTTGAGTACGCGCAGGATGTTCTTGCCGGCAATCTTCCGCACGTCTTCATCCGAATAGTCGCGTCGCAGCAGCTCTGCGATGAGGTCGGGATAGGTCGAGACGTCCTCAAGACCCAGCACCACCTGCGTGATGCCGTCGAAGTCGCCGCCCAGGCCGATGTGATCGATGCCCGCCACCTTGCGGATGTGGTCGATGTGGTCGGCCACTTGAATAATAGTCGCGCGCGGCGCCATGTTGGCCGAGCGCCACATCTCCACGCCCCGTGAAACTGACTCGGGCGAGCTGACCGCCACCGTCGTCAGCCTGGCGCGTTCGGCGTTCTCGCGCGCGTTGAAGTCGGCCACCTCCTGAGAGATGAACCCGGGCACAAACGTCACCATCACCACGCCGCCGTTCTTCGGCATCTGCGCCAGGATGTCGTCAGGCACGTTCCGCGGCACGTGCGCCAGCGCCTTGGCCGACGAGTGCGAAAAGAACACCGGAGCCTGCGACACGCGCAGGGCATCGGCCATGGTGTCCGGCGAAACATGGCTCAAGTCCACCAGCATGCCGAGGCGGTTCATTTCCCGAACGACCTCTTCGCCGAACGGTGAGAGGCCGCCATGCGCCGCCGTGTCCGTCGCCGAATCCGCCCACGGCACGTTCAGGCTGTGCGTCAGCGTCATGTAGCGGGCGCCCAGCCGGTACATCATGCGTAGCGCGCCCAGTGACGAGTCGATCGAGTGGCCGCCCTCCATCCCGATGAGCGATGCGATCTTGCCGGCCTTCTGGATGCGTTCCACGTCGGCTGATGTGAGCGCCAGTTCGAGACGATCCGGATACCGGGCGACCATGCGGTGCACGACGTCGATCTGCTCCAGTGTGGCCGTCACGGCCGTCGTGCCCTGCAAGGTCGACGGGACATAGACCGACCAGAACTGCGCGCCCACTCCGCCGCGCGCCAGTCGGGCGAAGTCTGTATGCAGCGCCTTTTGTGGTTGTCGCAGGTCCAGCGCCGTGAGGTCGCCCTTGGCGAGTTCCCGTACCTGCCACGGATAGTCGTTATGTCCGTCGAACACGGGCACATCACGCAGGATCCTCCGCGCTCGTTCCACCATCGGATCTCCCTGCTGCGTCGCGACCGTTGTCACACAGAGCGTACAAAGAAGCAGTCCCAGCGTTCGCATGGACCGATTATAGTCACCCCATGGACGTACGGCAGAGACTCTTGACCGGACTGATGATGACCGCGGCCGGTGCCACGCTGGCGGGGCAGGGCACGGCAGACATGGCGGCCCAACGATCGCGGATTGACGCACTGGCCACCGAACTGCATCCGGCGATCATCGCGATCCGACGCGATATTCACCGCAACCCCGAACTGGGGTTCCGCGAGAAGCGCACGGCGGCGCTTGTGGCCGACAGGCTCCGCGCGCTGAATTTTGACGAGGTACGGACCGGTGTGGGGCTCACCGGGGTGGTGGGTGTGCTGAAAGGCGGCAGGCCCGGGCCTGTGGTGGCGGTGCGGGCGGACATGGACGCGTTGCCGCTGCCCGAACTCAACGACGTGCCCTACAAGTCGCTGGAGCCGAACGTGAAACACGCCTGCGGTCACGATGGCCACACCGCCATGGCGCTCGGTGTGGCGGAGATCTTCAGTCGGATGCGCGCCGATCTCCCCGGCACCGTCGTGTTCCTGTTTCAACCCGCCGAAGAGGGCGATCCCGATGGCGGCAAGAGCGGAGCGGTGCGCGTGCTGGACGACTGGCCGCTGACCAATCCGACTCCGTCCGCGATCTTCGGCCTGCACATCATGCCGACATTGCGCGTGGGCCAGATCGGATACAACTCCGGCCCAGCCATGGCGAGCGCCGACCGGTTCACGGTCAAAATCATCGGCAAGAGCACCCACGGTGCGATGCCGCACACCGGTGTTGATCCGGTCCCCATCGCCGCGCAGGTGGTGCTGGCGTTGCAGACGATTCCGGCGCGCATGATTGATGCGCAATCGCCAACGGTCGTGACTGTCGGCACGATCTCGGGCGGCAGCCGCTTCAACATCATCGCCGACAGCATCACGATGACCGGCACGGTCAGGTCCCTCAGCGAAGCCGGCCCCACGACAGTGAAAGCCAAGATGACCCAGATCCTGCAGGGCATCACTGCCGCGTCAGGTGCGACGTACGAACTGAGTTACGTGGAGACGGCGCCTGTGGTGTTCAACCACCAGGCGCTGGTCGCGGCGTCATTGCCTGCGCTGGAAGCCGCTGTCGGCAAGGGCAACCTGGTGGCTCCGCCGGCGCAGATGGTGTCCGAGGACTTCGCGTTCTACCAGAAGAAGATCCCCGGCTTCTACTTCTTCCTCGGTATCGCCAACCCGGACAAGGGCATCACGGCGATGTGGCACACCGAATACTTCGACATGGACGAGGACGCGCTCCGCATCGGCATGAAAGCCATGGCCAGCGTGGTGCTGCAGTATCTCAGTAAATAGTGCTGAGGTGCTGAGGTGCTGAGGTGCTGGGGGCTGGGGTGCTGGGGTGCTGGGGTGCTGAGGTGCCGTACGTAGGGCGCCCTGGGTCTCAAGGGCGCCGCTTTGGCTCTGGCACGTGAGCCGGTTGGACCCCAGGACCCCTCAGTCTCTGAGCGCTCCAGCGGGATCGACCGAGATCGCATGACGCGCCGAGCGCGATCGCAATCTCGGCGATCACCAGACCCCGTCGAAGTCGGCTGCGGCCGATGCCCGCCGTGGCCGACCGACCGCCGTCCTTGAGTGACGACGCGAGTGGCGGTTTCGATGATTGCAGCGCGGGCAGCAGACCGAAGAGCGGCGCCGTGACCAGTGCCGCGAGAGAAGTGACCAGCACCACCCTCGGCGTCACGCCCATCGTGGTCCAGCCGGAGACAAAACGAATCAGCTCGGCGGGCATCATGCCGCGCAGGAGCGCGATCGAGCCCCAGGCCACCAGCAGGGCGGCCGGAATCGCAGCGGCGGCGAGCACCAGGCTTTCCACCAGCATCTGTCGCACGATGCGCCAGCGGCCCGCGCCGATGGCCAGACGCACCGCGAGTTCTCGCTGGCGTTCGGCGCCTCGCGCCAGCAGCAGGTTGGCGATGTTGGTGCCGGCTATCAGCAGCAGCAGAAGAGCTGCCGCCTGCCAGAGCGCGAGGACAGTGGGCAATCCGAAGTCCACCATACCCTTCGTGAAGGTCATGACCGTCAGCGAGAAGGCCCGGTTTGCAATTGATAACTGGCCCTGGGCCTGTTCGAGCGTGGCTCCCGGCGCGAGTTCGCCGACCACCGTGAGGTACTTGGACGTGCGGTCCGTCTGTTCCTCTGCGGTCAGGATGGTTGGCGTCCACAGGTCACTGCCGTTGGGAAAATCGAATGCGGCCGGCGCGCGGCCGATGACTGTATAAGGTTCGCCGCCCAGGCGGATGGTGCTGCCGACGAAGTTCGCGGTGCCGCCAAACCGGCGCTTCCAGAGGCTGTCGCTGATGACCACCGTGCGCGCGGCCCCCGCCGCCTCGTCGGGCGCGGCAAAGAAGCGGCCTTCGACAGGCGCCACGCCCAGCATCGCGAAAAAGTCGGCGCCCACTCGCGAACCCTGCACACGCTCGGGCTGATCCGTGCCCGAGAGGTTCAGGTCTCCCCAGCCAACTGTGGTCAGGCGCGCGAGGGCGTCCGGAGGATGGCGTCGGAGGTCCACGTAGTTGCCCGGTGCCACGGCTTCCTGCGGATCCGGGGCGTCGGGCGACAATTCCGCCAGCACGACGAGGCGATCCACGTTGGGGATCGTGAAGGGCCGCAGCATGAGCGCGTCGATCATGCCGAATGTGGCGGCGTTGGCGCCCAGTCCAAGGGCCAGTGTAATCACCACCACGCCACTCACAAGCGGCTGGCGCCAGAGCGCACGGGCGACGACGCGGATTTCCGAGATCAGAGTACGCATGCTTGAGTCCTTCTTGACGTCGAGTCGGGGACGGAAGCGCCGCCACGTGTTGTGAATACGATCGGTGAAAAGGATGTCGGCCAGCTCTTCGCGCAGGTCGCCAAGTGTCGTGTCGCGCCAGGGCTCGTCGCGCAGCAGCCATCGCACGAGGGCTTCGGCGATGCGCGGTGGCGAGGATGATGGCGTTGTCATCGTTCAGGGCCTGGATGTTCCGTCCCTGCGGGCGCCGGCAGGTTGATTCACCAGCAGTGCGTCGAGACCGGCCGATAAGGTAAGGAATGACGCCGCGCCTCTGCGCCTCCTGTGATCCTTCGTGAGGGACTTGAACGAAATTGTCAGTGTGACGTATTGTAAGACTGCCTATGATTTCTGCCCTTGAAGCCCTGGTGCTCGACTTGTTGGCCGCGAAGGCCCCGACGTACGGGCTCGATCTGGTCCACGCGGCCCACGGCCGCCTCAAACGCGGCAGTGTCTACGTCACCCTGGGACGCATGGAGCAGAAGGGGTTCGTGACATCCACGTTGGAGGAGCGGCCCGGTGAGGGCCCGCCGCGTCGGCTGTATGAACCGACCACGCTCGGTCTCCGCGCGCTCGTGGCCGCGCGACTGATGGAAGGCGATCTGCCGCTCGGGGCCAAGATCTGACACGTGAAATGACGAAATGTCACAAATGACCGAAGTGGCGAAATGTCTGCGATGAAGCCTATTGACCAAGTTGGCAGCGTGTCGCCGTGGCGCGAGTCATGGGCAGACTTTGTGTTTGAATCGCGGCGCGCCGCCGGGCGTGGTGCCCGCGTGGCACTCACGCTTGGGTACCTCGCCGTACTGTTGCGGCTCTCGCTTGCCTCGATGCCCACAGGAGTGCCGCCGATGAAGAATCTCCGCCACGACTTCAGGCATGCGGCCCGGCGGTTGTGGCGGACGCCGCTCTATACCTCTTTCGCCGTCGTCACGCTCGGCATCGGCATTGCGGCCACTGCGTCGATCTATTCCCTTCTCCACTTCATGATCTGGCGGCCGGATGCCGTGGTCGATCCAGACCGCATCGTCGAACTCAAAGGCGATACCGTGATTCCCGGCCGTCCGGGAGTGCCGGGGCGATTCTCCTGGCCGGACTGGCAGTCACTGGTCGAGCAGCAGCAGAGTTTCCGTCACGTGGCGGCATCTGGGCGACTGGCTGTCTCGGTTGTGAATGAAGGTGCCGCAAATCTGGCGTTGGGTGAAGGCGTCACGGGCGACTATTTCGCGATGGTGGGTGTCGGGCCCGTCCACGGTCGTGTGCTCACCCGCGCGGATAGCGCACCAGATGCGCCGATGGTCGTCGTGCTGTCCGCAAGGGTTGCGCGCGCACAGTTTGAGGACGAAGCCCGCGCAGTCGGGCAAACGCTCAAGATCAGCGGCCAGATTACCGAGGTGGTTGGCGTCGTCTCTGACAACTTCTCCGGCTTCGGCATGGCCTTTGCGCCTGCCACATTCTGGCTGCCCCTGGAGCACAGCCGCACGATGCCGGGGATCACCGCAGCCCGCTTCGATCCCGCGCGGCGCGATGCGCGTTGGCTCACCGTGCGAGGCAGGCTTCACGATGAGGTGACGCGACAGAAAGCCTCTGAAGAAATCTCGCTCATGGGGCACCGAGTGGAGGTGGCGTTTCCCACCACAGGCGCACCTGTCAATAGTCGATTCGGAAGACGATGGCGCGCCGATCCGGTCAGCACGATGGAGACCGACACGTTCTCGGCCCTCGGCATGGCGATGATGATTGGCGTGGGGCTCGTGCTCCTGATGGTCTGCACGAACCTCGCGAATCTCGGTCTGTCCAGAAGCGCGGCGCGGCAGCCGGAGTTTGCCGTGCGGCGCGCGCTCGGTGCATCACGCTGGCGGCTGGTGCGCGAGCAACTGGTCGAGTGCGGGCTGGTTGTGGCGATGGGAGCCGTCCTCGCGCTCCTGGCCACGCAGTGGCTGGCCACGATGCTGCAGATTGATGTGCCGATCTCGGCAGGCATGATGATGCCGCTCCGGCCCGAAGTCAGCTGGCCAGTGGTGGCGGTGGCTGCCGGGGCCTCGGTGTTGTCGATGATCTATGTTGGCCTGCGTCCGGCGTGGCGATCGACCGGTTCAGATCTTCGCCCTCTGATGGCCCAGGACGGAGCTTCCACGCCTGCTCGTTGGCGCAGCCAGCATCGGATGGTGGCCGTGCAGGTGGCCGGGTCAGTGGCCTTGCTGTTGCTGGCGGTGTCGATGGGGCAGAGTGTTGTGCGCGGCACCCGTTCGCCTGGTGTCGACGTTGATCGCCTCGCCCTTGCGACGGTGAATTTCTATCTGAGCCCGCGCGACCCGGCGCAGGCAGAGCGTGCGCGTGAGGAGATTCTCCAACACGTTCGTCAGATACCTGACGTGGAGTATGCGGCAGCGTCCATCGGCCTGCCGTTTGGCATGCGTGTTGAGCAGGGCAGCCTGGCGGTCAGTGACTCCGAGCTGGTGCCCACAGACCGCGGCATCAACGTGTACCTCGTGCCGGGCACGTCGGACCTTCTCGCCACTCTGGGCATCACCATCGTGACCGGGCGCACCATCACCGCCGATGAGGTCAGAGATCGACGGCCGGTGATTGTGTTGACGGAGAAGGCGGCGCGCGAGGTTTTCGGAAGCATCGACGTGATTGGCCGACCCGTGTGGTTGCAGCGCAGCACTCCAACGAAGGGCGCGCCGGGCGAGTTCACGGTCGTCGGCGTATCAACCGACACCGACACGTTCGCGATGGGATCGCGCACATCGGAAAGAGAGTCCTCAGGAGCGGCTTTCCTGACATTTGCGCAGGAACCGCGCGATCAGCTCGTGATCACTGCTCGTACGTCCGGCGATACCGCCGCGCTGGCCGGATCGATCCGTCGAGCGATCCGGGATGTCGATCCCTCACTTGTCGTCGACTCGGCTGGCTCCGGGTGGACGATGCTGAGTGGTCGGTTCTTTTTTCTCGGCGCGCTGGCCTGGGTCTCATCGGCGCTGGGCGCGATGACGTTGCTCCTGGTCATGACAGGCCTGTTCGGCGTGTTGTCCGCGATTGTCACTCAGCAGACACGTGAGTTCGGCATTCGCATGGCGCTCGGCAGCACACCGGGGGACCTGCTGACGCTCGTGGTCTGGCAGGGCCTGCGTCCAAGCGTCGTGGGCTTGATTGTCGGCCTGGTGCTCGGCGTCTTGTCGAGGATGGCCCTCGGCGCCATCCTGCCCTCAGGCTTGTCGGCGGTGGACGTCTTCGCGTTCGTCGTCGTACCGGCCGTGATTCTTGTCACGGCCGTGGCATCTGGCATCATCCCCGCCCGCCGCGCCGCGCGTGTGGACCCCAACGTGGCGCTCAGGAATCTGTGATCCTCGTCGGGGTCCTGGGGTCCTGGGGTCCTGGGGTC
>Ga0105044_10006015_pt1 | contig 16672 bp, 14 predicted proteins | sample MAT01_FD_78092 | JGI IMG/M metagenome (GOLD analysis project Ga0105044, IMG submission 78092) | Freshwater microbial communities from Lake Fryxell liftoff mats and glacier meltwater in Antarctica - MAT-01 | ecosystem: Environmental > Aquatic > Freshwater > Ice > Liftoff microbial mat | place...
ACAGCACGACGGCGCTCGAACCGGCAGCCATCAACCACTCCGACGGGCCGCGTGGGCTTCGGCGGAACGGGTCGGGAGGAGCCAACCCGCCGCGAGTCGCCCGGGGAGTTCGAGCAACGGTGGCCAGCAGCATGAACGCCAGGACGACCACCATCTGGAGCACTGCCAGGGCGGACGCAACATCCAACCGGAAGAGCCGTGTCGCCTGGATCCAGATCTCCACCTCGAGGGTGGTGCGCCGCCCACCCCCGAGGACCAGCATGGTCGAGAAGGCGGTCAGACAGAAGGTGACGACGAGGAGCCCGCTGTTGGCGATCGCGCCCATCGACGCAGTCATCGAAGTCCGCCAGGCTGCAGTGCCGGGTCCGCAACCGAGGGTGCGAGCGGCGTCCTCGACGCGGGCGTCGACCGACGACAGACGCGCAGCCACAGCACGCATGACCACCACGACGTTCATGGAAGCATGCGTCAGGATGATCACTGTCCAGGACACTTCGCCCGACACCAGCGAGCGAACGCCGGCTGCGATCACGATGGCGGGCATGACGAATGGGAGCACCGAGGCGGCCCACACCACCGAGCGGCCCCGGAAGTTCAGCCGGACGTGACACCAGGCGGCCACGGTGCCGACGACCAGCGCCAGGGCCGTTGCCACGAGGGCCTGGCCGACGCTGGTCAGCAGGATCCGCCCGACCCGCCATGACACGACCTGGGCGATCAGGCTGTCGCCTCCCGTGCTCCTCCCCGCCCGGGAGGCCACAGCGGTCAACGGGACCACGGTGCCGCCAAGGAACGCTGTCACCACGATGAGCCACGCTCCCCGAATCGGCCAAGGGGATCGACGGACAGGAAATCGCTGGATGCTCGGTGCCGTCCGGACCGTAGGTGCTCTCACTCCATCACCGACCGCCAGGCGCTGATCCACGAGTCACGCTGCCGTCCGATGGTGGCCGGATCGACCGAGATCGGACGCTCGGGACGCACCGCAAATCGCTCGAACAGATCGGGGAGCTCGACTTCGGAGCGGATCGGCAACACGAAGTTGCTCAACGGAAGGGCAGCCTGCCAGCGGTCGGACAGCATCTCATCGATGAGGGCTCGGGCGCCGGCGGGATTCGCCCCGCCGCGCAGGACACCCGCGTACTCGATCTGGCGAATACATGTGCTGGCGACAACCGCGGTGAGTGGTACCGCCGCGGGATCGTCGGATCCGACGACCTCGGCCGGCGGACTCGAGGCGTAGGACACCACGATCGGGCGATCACCACCGCTGACCGTGTACCGGGTGAACCAGGCGTCGGACCAGCCACCGGCGATCGCCACGCCGTTGTCCGAGAGCGCACGCCAGTATTCGGTGACGTCATCGCCGAACGTGGCAGCTGTTGCCGCCACGAAGGCCAGTCCCGGTGTCGAGACCGCAGGGTCCATGACCACGGTCAGGTCGGCCAGCCGGGGATCGATCAGATCCTGGAACGAGGTGGGGGGAGAGATCTGTCGCTGAGCGAACCAGGACTGGTCGTAGTCGACGCACACCGTCGCCTCGTTGATCGGGGTCAGCGCGCCGCCGGGGTCCAGGAGCGCGGGGTCCACACCGTCGAGCCCGGCCGGTCGGTACTCCACGAAGGCGTCGGACTCCTGGGCCCGCGACAGGAAGGTGGTGTCGACCCCGAAGAAGACATCGCCCTCGGGGGCGCCCGACGCGACCAGCGCCCGGTTCAGCGCCGCGCCGCCGTCACCGCTGGCCAGGACCTCGATCCGTTGTCCGGTCTCGGACCGGAACTGCTTGGCAGGTTCCTCCGGCAACACATAGCCCTCGTAGGTGACCAGCTTGACCGTGGCCGCAGCCCTTGGACCATCGTCGCCGGAACATCCGACTGCCGAGCCACCGAACAGGATCGATACCGCCATGAACGACAGGACTGGATTCCGGCCACGGGTCGATGCCCTGGATGGAGTCGGCTGGTCGGCGTGTGTCATGGTCGACTCCTCGGAACGATATGCAGGTGGTGCTCGACGACGGGGGCGTTCGGCGTGATAGCGGTCAGGACACCTCGATCAACCGCAACCGAGGCTCGATCGGCCTCGTATTCGTTCGACGTGCCGATAGCCGACCCGGCACGAACCGTGGCCCCGGCAAGCCCCCACTTCAGCCGGTCGGTGGTGACACCGGTGGCGTCACCGTGCCAGGCGAGCAGGGACACCACGCCGCCGGGAACTCCGATGAGGGAACGATGCCGACGGACCACATCGACTCGCGCCGTGCCGATCCACGCCGTGAGCTCCAGATCCGACCATCGAGGCGACGTCAGGAGTGCCAGATTCGCCAGCTCGTGATCGAGCCGACCCCCCGCACCGCCCAGGACCAGCACATGTCCTCCAGCACTCAGACGCTGCGCAGCCTGGAGCGCGAGCTCCAGGTCGGTCTGGTCCTTGTCCGGTTCGTGTCGATCGACGTCTGCGCCCTGTTCTTCGGCCCAGGCCAGGCCGTCAGCGGACACCGAATCCATGTCGCCGATCACCAGGTCGACCCCCAGACCCCACGCTCGGGCATGGTCCACGCCGGAGTCCGCGCAGATGACCAGCGCTCCGGTCACCGCCGGCACGGCCTGATCGGCAAACGCGCCGCCCATCACCACTACGGCGTCTACGCAAACCTCGACATCCACGCCGACATCGGCATCTACGCCAACGTCGACACCAGCATCGAGGGCTCCACCGGACTCGCGCATCTCATCCCTCCGCTGGCATTACCCAGATCAGGTTGCGGGTCGACGACGGTCGGTCATCCTCTCAGCCCGGCCTCCCGAGCTCCCCGTGAACTCTCTGGACCCTACTGCGTCAATCCGCAGCGAATCCGTCGAGGCGGGCCAGCGTCCGCAACATGACCTCGTCGGCCCCGCCGCCGATCGACCAGAGCCGTGTATCTCGAAAGAATTGCGCGGTCCACGACTCCTCCATGTAGCCCATGCCGCCGTGGAACTGCACGCAGATGTCTGCCACCTTGCGGGCCAAGCGGCCCGATCGGAGCTTGGCCACCGTGGCGAAACGCGTGACGTCCTCACCCGCAGACATGGCCGCGGCCGCGGTGTAGTTGTAGTACTTCAGCAGGTCGACCTCGCTGATGAGGTCCGCCAGCTCGTACGACAGATGCTGATTGGCCAGCAAGGGCTTACCGAACGCCTGGCGGTCCAGCAGGTAGTCGCGGGTCTTGGCCAGCGCTGTTTCCATGGCACCAACCATCTGGTACGACGCAATCAGTCGCTCGTCCTGGAACTGCTGCATCTGCTGTTGGAAGCCGCGTCCGATCTCACCGATCGTGTTGGCCACCGGCACCCGCATGGAGTCGAAGACCAGCTCGGCGGTGTCCGAGCTCCGCATGCCGAGCTTGTCCAGCTTTCGGCTCACGATGAACCCGGGGGTGTCGGTCGGAACCACGATCTGGCTGATACCCCGACTCCCTCCCTCGTCGGAGGTCCTGACCAGCAGGCACATCCAGTCCGCCTGGGTGCCGTTCGTGATGTAGGTCTTCTGGCCGTTGATGACCCACTCGTCGCCGTCGCGCACCGCACGGGTGCGCAAGCCGGCGACGTCGCTGCCGGCGTCCGGCTCGGTGACCGCAATGGCGGCAACCTGCTCCCCCGTGATGGCCGGGCGCAGGAATCGCTCCTTCAGGTCGTCGTTGCCGAAGCGGTGCAAGGACGGCGTGGCCATATCGGTCTGCACGCTGATGGCCATGGCCACGCCGAGGCACGGCATCCTGCCCAGTTCCTCCCCCAGGATGGCTGAGTAGAGATGATCCGCACCTCCGCCGCCCCACTCCGGGTCGTAGGTGACTCCGAGCAGGCCGACCGAACCCATCTTCGTGAAGAGCTCGCGGGCCGGAAAGATGCCGGCTGTCTCCCACTGGTGCGCATTCGGGGTGATCTCGCGTTCGACGAACTCGCGAGTCGTCTTTCGGAACATCTCATGCTCTTCGGTGAACAGTGCGCTCACGTGGCCTCCCGGTCTGATGTGCGCTCAGCGTACGGCGGCGTGTCCGAGCCGGGCGAGGTCGAACTCGGTTGGGCTCGGGAGGACCATCGCCGAGGTGAGATCAGTCGGGGCGAGGTCGACCTCGGCCGGCATCACGGCGAGGTGACAGCCCGCCGCCCGCACGGCGTCGAGGTCCTCACGGCTGAGCGGGCCACCGGCGACCAACTGCTGGCCGACGGCATCAGCGATCCGGGCCAGCCCCGCCACCATGGCGAAACGGGCCGAATTCGTGGCGACACCGCGGCACAGCTCGCCGGAGAGGCGGACCTCGTCGACCTCGGCCGAGGAGAACAGGTGCAGCGAGGACACCCCGACTCCGAAGCCACGGAGCCCGACCGAGACACCGAGTTCGGCCAACGCCTCGATCTGGGGCAGGGCCGGTCCGATATCGGCCAGCTCGCGCTCCACCACCGAGCAGACGAGTACGGAGGGGTCGACGCCGTGGTGACGACAACGATCGGCCAGCCACGTTGCCGTCGACCGGACCGACAACAACCCGACCGGCAGGTCGACCCACCAGCGCAGACCGGTGGCTCCCGACAGGGCGTCCTCGGCTGCGCCAACGAGCGCTCGCTCCAACATCCAGCGACCGAGATCCAGAGCCAGACCATGGGCGGCCGCCAATTCCCGGAGGTTGACGTCAGCGGTGGCCGCTCCCCCCCACGTGACATCGAGACGGTGGCCGATTCGGCGGTCGGTGCGGAGATCCCAGACGTGGTCGACGATCGCGTCCATTGCGCCGGAACGAATGGCCGCGGTCACTGCCTCCGCCATGTCTGCCTGGTTGGACGCCCAGTCCCGCAGATCATCGTCGAACAACACGACACGATTGCGGCCCCGGCGCTTGGCCCGGTACAACGCAGAGTCCGCGTGGTGCATCAGGGTCTCAGCGGGCTCACCAGGCGAGCGAATGGCCAGGCCGATCGACGCATGGACAGCAAAGGGCTGACCCTCGATCACGAATGGATCACTGAACGCCGCCAGGCATCGAAGGGCTATCCGATGGGCCAGGTCTGCGATCTTGTGGCCCTCCACCAGGATCACGAACTCGTCGCCCCCGTAGCGCGCCACACGGTCCTCGGTACGCACCACCGCCTTGAGCCGGTCGGCCACCGTTCGGAGGAGCTCGTCGCCGGCGGCGTGACCGAGCGTGTCGTTGACCAACTTGAAGCGATCCAGGTCGATGAACAACAGACCGACCTGCCACTCCCGTCGCTCGTCGCCGTGCGCAATGGCCCGAGCAAGCGCCTCGAGCATCCACCGGCGGGTCGCCAACCCCGTGACGGGGTCGGCATGCACCTCGGCCAAGGCCTGCAACTCGGCTCGCTTCCGGGCGACAGCGGCCATGAACGCGTTGTGGAGACGCAACCCGGTGGCATCGTGCATGGACAGCACGTCCTGGGCGCCGGTGACCACGGCGTCGAGCGCGGCATCCGGATCGGTCCCGTGGTGGATGACCACAACGGGCAGGGCGACATCCGCGGAGCGAAGGCGGTTCAGCCGGGTCAAGCCCGATGGGTCGTCGGTGACCACCACGAGGACAACGACGTCCACCTCGCCGGCCGCGATCAACTCGAATGCCGCCTCGAGATCCGTGGCGTGGCGGAATCGGTACTCCCTGGGCGCCGCACGGCGGACTCGACGGCGCACCCGCTCGAAGACCAGGGAGTTTTGGTCGATCACCACGACCTCGCAGGTCTCCCGTTCAGCAAAGAGTCGGAGTTGTCGCATTCTGTTCCAGTCGGCAACTGCGGCTCGGACATGAGGGGTTCGGCCAAGGATCTGGGCCAGGTCGCCATGCCATGGCCACAGTGTGGCATCGGCGTTGGGCCCGCGACCGTCGCCGTGTGATCATGAGCCGATGGAGCGCACCATCTTCGACGAGGACCACCTGATGTTCCGGAAGGCCTTCCGGTCGTTCCTGGACAAGGAGATGGTGCCTCGGGCCGACGAGTGGGACCGGGCCGGAATCGTCAGCCGGGACGTCTGGGAGTCGGCCGGGCGCAGCGGATTCCTGGCGTTCGGGGTACCCGAGTCCCACGGCGGGACCGGGGTCGACGACTTCCGGTTCAACCAGGTGGTCGTGGAGGAGATCTGCGCCGCCGGAGTCTTTGCCGCGGCGACCGGCTTCACGCTCCACAACGACGTGACACTCCCGTACTTCTTGCACTCGACCACCGAGGAGCAACGGGCTCGGTGGCTCCCCGGGATTGCCAACGGCACGTTGATCACCGCCGTCGCCATGACCGAACCGGGCATCGGATCGGACCTGGCGTCGATGACGACGACCGCCATTCGCGATGGCGGCGACTACGTGGTCAACGGTTCCAAGACCTTCATCACGAACGGGATCAACGCGGACCTGGTGATCGTCGCCGTGAAGACCGACCCGAGCGCCCGCCATCGGGGCATGTCGCTCCTCGTCATCGAACGTGGCATGCCGGGGTTCGAACGCGGCCGCAACCTTGACAAGATCGGGCTTCATGCCCAGGACACCGCTGAGTTGTTCTTCACCGACGTCCGCGTCCCTGCCACCAATCTTCTGGGGGCCGAAGGGGAGGGCTTCCTGCAGTTGGTGCGCAATCTCCCCCAGGAGCGACTGGGCATCGGTGTCGCCGGAATCGCCCACGCCCGAGCATCGCTCGACTGGACCATCGAGTACTGCCGCGAGCGCACGGCGTTCGGCCAGCCGATCGCCGCGTTCCAGAACACCAAGTTCCGTCTCGCCGAGATGCACACCGAGATCGAAATCGGTCAGGCCTTCATCGACACCTGTGTACGCGGGCTGATCGCCGGCACGCTGACCGCAGAGGAGGCGGCGATGGCCAAGTGGTGGTGCACCGAGCTCCAGAAGCGGGTGTCCGACACGTGCCTGCAACTCTTCGGCGGCTACGGGTACATGCTCGAGTACCCGATCGCCCGCGCCTTCCAGGACGGTCGGATCGCCACCATCTACGGCGGCACGACCGAGATCATGAAAGAGGTCATCGGTCGCAGCCTGATCTGATTTCCGCCTGGCGCCGGTCGTAGGGATCATGATTGGCGGGATCGGCCTACCGACTGCATCCATTCAAGATGTCGCCGCCGAAGAACCACTATCTCGTACCGGGCGCTTGAGCGGCGCGGGAGGCCGAAGTTCCGGATCCGATCGGCAAGAAGGGCAAGGTGAGTTGCGCGTGACGACGTTCTGGGTCGTGGCAGCGGCGTTGGTCGGTGGCACGATCGCATTCGGTCGGCTTCGACACCTCGCCGGCCGTCCCGACGGCCTCGTGCTCCCCAGCCGCCCGATCACCATTGTGATCCCGGCACGCAACGAGGAGGCGTCGATCGGCCACCTGTTGTCGGACCTGACTGCTGGACGCCCGCTCGGCTCCCGGGTCGTGGTCGTCGACGACCACTCGACCGATGCCACCGCCGAGATCGTGGCCGGGTTCGAGTTCGCCGAGCTGATCACCGCTCCCCCGCTCCCGTCCGGATGGTGTGGCAAGCCCTGGGCGTGCCATACCGGAGCCACCGCCACGTCCGAGGGCGTGCTGCTCTTCCTGGACTCCGATGTCCGGGTTCGACCGGGTGCGCTGGATCTGGTCGTCGAGCAACTCAACCGGACCGGCGGAATCGTCTCGGTTCAGCCGTGGCACGACGCGAGGCGACCGGTCGAGCAGTTCTCGGCCTTGTTCAACGTGATCGCCGTCATGGGGGCGGGCGCCGGTTGGCCCGACCCCTCCGGGGTGTTCGGCCCGGTCATCGCCACCTCGGTTGCGGCCTACCGCGCCGCTGGGGGTCACCAGTCGGTCCACGACGAGGTGGTCGAGGACCTGGCCCTGTGCCGGAGCTACCGGGCCGCCAACCTGCCCGTCAACGTGTTCGGAGGCGGTGAGCTCATCTCGTTCCGGATGTACCCCTTGGGAGTGCGACAACTGATCGAGGGGTGGACGAAGAACTTTGCATCGGGAGCGTTGGCGACGCCCGCCGGGATGCTCGTGCTGATCGTCGGCTGGGTCACCGCCTTGCTGGCCATCTCGGTCCAACTGGTGGAACATGCGATCGGGTCCGGCACTGTGCCCTGGTGGGCGACCGCCCTGCTCTACGCCGCCGCAGTGGTCCAACTGGGGGCGATGTTGAGGCGGGTCGGCAACTTCTGGGCCGCCACTGCATTCGCCTTTCCCATCCTGATCGCCTTCTTCCTCGCCGTGTTCGCCCGCTCGACCTACCGCACCGTCGTTCGACGGAGCGTGCCGTGGCGTGGACGCGACATTCCGATCGGTCGAGCAGCCCATCGGAGATCTGCCACATGAGCGGGCTGACGTTGGTGGCGCTCACCTCGTTGCTGTGGATGTCGACATGTCTGGTGGTCGGATGGCGAGCGGTGCGCTGGTCGGATCACGATCTGGCCACTCCCGGTCCCTTCACCAGGATCCGCGGCTGGGAACGATCCCTGTGGAGTTACCGACGGGTGCTTCGAATCTCCGCCTGGAAAGATCGGATTCCCGAGGCGGGCGACTTCTTCAGGGGTGGCATCTCGAAACGTCACCTCCCCGACGGGACCAACAACACGCTCATCCGATTCGCCCTCGAAACCAGGCGGGCCGAGCGGTGCCACTGGTCGATCATGGCGATCGGCCCGACATTCCTCCTGTGGACTCCGTGGTGGTTCGCCCTGATGAATACAGTGTTCGGCATCGTGGTCAACACTCCGTTCATCCTGGTGCAGCGCTTCAACCGGATCCGCTCCGAGCGCTCACTCGCTCGACGGGGCATCGATGCCGCAGCCATCGCCGCCCGGTGTGCCACTCCCGGTGGCCACTTGGCCGTGAACTGATCACGCGTCGTGTTCCTCGCCCTGAAGGAGATGCGTCGCGCCAAGGTTCGGTTCGCTCTGCTCATGATCGCCATCGGCTTGCTGGTCTTCTTGATCCTGTTCCAGGTGACGTTGCGAAACGGCCTGATCACGAGCTTCGTGGGGGGCGTCCGAACACAGTCGGCACCGGTGCTGGTCTACGACACCGAGAGCCTCGGTGAGCTGCCCGCCAGCTCGATCAGCCCGGAACTCGAGGCCCAGATCAGAGCAGTCGATGGTGTGGCCGAAGCCGGCAAGATCGGCCAGGCGATCCTGTCCGCAACCGTCGGTGCGGACAAGTCGCCTGGGGAACCTCAGCCCATCACGCTCTGGGGGTACGAGTCCGAGACGGTCGGGGCGCCAACGGAGCTGTCCGAGGGCCGGATGCCGGCAGCTCCCGGCGAGGTGGTCGCCAACTCGGTCGACACCGAGGACGGATTCATCGTCGGCGCAACGGTGAGGATCGTCCCGGCGGGGGCCGAGATCCAGATCGTGGGCCTGGTCGACAACGCCAGCTTGTTCGGTCAACCCACGATGTACGGACTCTTCGAGACCTACGAAACGACGCTCCGGGCGGTGAACCCCGATGCGCCCTCGATCCCCGCCAGCGTGATGGGGTTGCGACCCGAACCGGGAATCACCGATGCCGAACTGGTTGACCGGGTCAACGACACATCCACCGACGTGACGGCCCGGACCCGGCAGTCTGCGGCCGAGGACACACCCGGCATCTCACAGATCCGGGCCTCGTTCCTACTCATTTTCCTGCTGTACGGGTTCGTGATCCCGCTGGTGACCGGATTGTTCTTTCTGATCATCACCCTGCAGAAGGCCGGATCACTCACGCTGTTGCGGGCCATCGGGGCGCCGTCGGGACGGCTGGTCCGCTCGCTGATGGTGCAGGTGGTGATCGTCACCGGGGTGGGGATCGCCATCGGCATCGCCATGTACGCACCGGTGTCGAGCGCCCGGCTGGGATCGATCCCCCTGCGTTTCGAGACCGGTTCGGTCATCTTCTGGTCGGTGCTCCTGCTGGCCATGGGGGTCATCAGTTCCGCAGTGTCGGCTCGCCGCGTGCTGGCGATCGACCCGATCGAGGCCACGACCGGCGGGGGCCAGCGATGAATCTCGCTCTCACCGAGCTGCGACGCCGACCGAGCCGGTTCGTCACCGCCACCCTGATCCTGACCTTGTTGTCCGTCCTCCTCATGTTGTTGGGCGGCCTGCTCGACGGGCTCACCAACAATTCGGTCGGAGCGATCACTGCCCAGCGGGCCGAGATCATCACCTATTCGCGCGAGGCCGGCGTGATCCTCACCCGGAGTCGCATCGACCCGTCGACCCGGGCGTCGATCGAAGGAGTCGATGGCGTCGACCGGATCGGTGGTCTTGGCCAGACCACCATCGGCGCGCGGATCAACGACGCCGGGCCCCGGGATCTGGTCGGCGTGGCGCTGTTCGGCTTCGAGATCCCGCCGGTCGGGATCACTGAGGTGCCGGCCGACGGCGAGGCGATCGCAGACGATTCGCTCCGGGAGCAGGGGGCGGAGATCGGAAGCGTTCTTCGCCTGGGACCGAACGAGACCCCGCTGAAGGTCACGGGCTTCATCTCGGATTCCAACTTCCAGAACAACGCGAGTGTCTGGGTGTCGCTCGACACCTGGCGGCAGGTGACTGCCGAGAACCGACCGCGGGCCGCCGTCGGCCAGGACGTGTCCCAAGCCATCACCGTGATGGGCGACGGCACCGTGCCGGTGGCTGAGCTGATCGATCGAATCGACGCGGCAACGAACGGAACGACCGCTTCGTTCACTCCCGAGGGGAGCGTGCTCGAGAACGACGCGGTGCAGGGCCAGCAGGGTACGTTCAACCAGATCATCGGCGTCACCGTGACCATTGCTGTCGTGGTCGTGGCGCTGTTCTTCGCGCTCCTCACCGTGGAGCGAACCGGCCTGTACGGCGTCCTCAAGGCCATCGGCGCCCGCTCGTCGACCCTGTTCATCGGTGTCGTGGCGCAAGCGATCGTGGTCACACTGATCGCGTCCGCCATCGGCTCAGCGATTGCCGTGGTGTTGGACGTCACACTCCCGCCCGGAGTCATCCCCTACCAACTCGGACTGAGTCGGGTGCTGTTCTCCGTGGTCGCGCTGCTGTTCGCTTCGGTGGTCGGCTGTGCGTTCTCTCTCCGGCGCGTCCTGCGCATCGACCCAGCCTCAGCCATAGGAACCGCTCTGTGACCTCTGCCCCTGCTTCTCCGCCCGACTCGCCCGCCTCGTCAGCAGTCGGTGCGCCGCCGGCGCTGCATCTGATCGACGTACGCAAGTTGTATGTCACGGGCGACACCGAGGTTGCAGCCATCGACCACGCCACACTGACCGTGGCGGCCGACGAGATCGTGGCGCTGGTCGGGCCGTCAGGATCGGGCAAGACCACGCTGTGCTCGATCGCCGGAGGAATCCTGGGCGCCACGAGTGGTCAGGTGGTGGTCACCGGCCAGGACATCACCGGCTACTCCGAACGCCAGCTGTCGGCTTTTCGGCGGGAGTCCGTTGGTTTCGTGTTCCAGTCCGTGAACCTGGTCCCCTTCCTCACTGCCCGGGAGAACCTGCTGGTGGTGGACGAACTGGGGAAGCGCACCGGCAGCGCCGCCCGCCAGCGGGCCGATCAGCTCCTCGAGGAGCTCGGTCTGAGCGATCGGGCGCGGAACATGCCGTCGGAACTTTCCGGTGGCCAGCGTCAGCGAGTCGCCATCGGCCGGGCGCTGATGAACGATCCGAAACTGGTGCTCTTCGATGAGCCCACCTCTGCGCTCGACTCCAAGCTGGGCGATCAGGTGACCCAACTGATCCGACACGAGATGAAGTCACGCGGCACCGCTGCGATCATCGTCACCCACGACGATCGGATCACCCAGTACGCCGACCGGGTCGTTCACATCTCCGATGGCGTGCTCCAGGCGTAGCGTCGACACCATCCCCAACCAGACAGCCGTCATGCCCTCACGCCGTCATCGCCTCACAGGGATGACGAATTCAGAAACAGTGGGCGGAACGACCTGCAGGCGACTCCGCCATCGGGTAAACCACGGGTCATGAGCGATCTCGACATGCCCAGCACCGAGGACGAGTGGCGGGCCAAGCTGGGACCGGAACGGTACGCGGTCCTGCGCCAAGCCGGCACGGAACGGCCCTTCACCGGTGAATTGTTGAACAACCACAACGACGGCACCTTCGTCTGTGGGGCGTGCGGCCTGCCATTGTTCCTCTCCGGAGCGAAGTTCGAGTCCGGGAGCGGCTGGCCCAGCTTCTTCGAAGCGCTCTCCCCCGACGCAGTCGACCTGGTCGATGACTCGACCCATGGCATGCGGCGCACCGAGGTCCGTTGCTCCCGCTGTCACTCACACCTGGGTCATGTGTTCGACGATGGGCCCCGTCCCACTGGTCAGCGCTTCTGCATGAACAGCTTGTCGTTGGACTTTGCGCCCGCCGCCGAGGACCCGGGGCCGTCGGTCGACTGAGACAAGCCAGCCCGGTCGGCATTCGAGTTTGCTTCACGTTGAGAAGCATCCAGCCGACCGCTACCTTGTGCTGAAGCGCGGAGGTTGGGGATGCACGATTCACGTCGGAAGCAGTTGGCGTGGCGCCATCTGGGAGCGCTGGCCCTTGTGGCATCGGTCCTGGTCATCGGCGCGCCCGAAGCGGTCGCGGCGAACGAGGTCCATCTGACCGCCGCCGGGGACTACGGGGCCCGAGCAGCGACCGGCACCGTGCTCCAGAAAGTGGCCGAGCTTGCCCCCGACGCCCATCTGGCCCTCGGTGATCTGGCCTATGGGGACGCCGTGCCCGAGTCCGCCTGGTGTGCTTTCGTCAAAGCCCGCGTGGGCGAGGGCTTTCCCTTCCAATTGATCTCGGGGAACCACGAGAGCCTGGACCAGGCGGATGGCGCGATCAACAACTACAGCGCGTGTCTGCCCAACCAGATTCCAGGTGTTACCGGCACCTACGGACGCGAGTACACCATGGACTTCCCGAAGGATGCTCCCCTGGTCAGGGTCATCCAGACCTCGGCCGGCTTGAACTTCGAGGATGGCCGCTGGAACTACAACCAGGGCGACGCCCACTACACCTGGCTCTCCAACGCCATCGACGCCGGACGGGCCAAGGGCGCCAAGTGGATCGTCGTGACCACCCACTACCCCTGCCAGTCCGTCAGCGTCAACAACTGCCCCGCGACCGACTTCTACCGGCTCATGATCGCCAAGAAAGTCGACCTGGTCCTGCACGGTCACGAGCACGCCTACATGCGGACGCACCAGCTCCGGGCCGGCTTTCCCGCTTGTCCAACCATCCCGTCAGGCACCTTCGACGCCGATTGCGTGGCGGATTCCGACAGCACGTTCACTGCCCAACAAGGCACGGTGTTCGCCACCGTCGGAACCGGCGGCACCCCACTTCGCGACGTCAATCCAGCAGACTCAGAAGCCGGCTACTTCGCCACGTACTCCGGGCTCAACTCGAACCCCACCTACGGACTGCTCGACCTTCGCTTCACAGACACCCAGATCATCGCCGGCTTCGTCCCCACCTCTGGCGGCAACTTCACCGACGCGTTCACCATCACCAGCGGCGGGCCGCCAGTCAACATGGCGCCGATCTCGTCGTTCACCACCCAGGTCCAGGACCTCACCGTCACGGTCAACGGCTCCGGATCGTCGGATCCCGACGGGACGATCAGCAGCTATAGCTGGGACTTCGGTGACGGCACGGGCGCCACCGGCGCGACGCCGGCAACTCGGGCCTACGCCGCGGCCGGGACCTATCAGATCACCCTGACCGTCACCGACAACCAGGGTGCCACCGGCAGTTCCACCAGACCGGTCACCGTCAGCGATCCGGTGCCGGTCACCACGCTCGCTCAGGACCTCTTCACCAGATCGGTCGCCTCCGGTTGGGGCTCAGCTCCGACCGGTGGGGCATGGACGGTCTCAACGCCCACGGCATCGACGGTCAACGGGGCCAGCGGCGTGATCACCTCGACAATCGGCGCTGGACGCAACGCCTACCTCCGGAGCGTGTCGAGCACCACCACAGACATGGTGATGAGCCTCGCCAGCGACAAGCTCAATACGGGCGGCGGCTTGACGGTGTCCGCCGTCGGTCGATCCATCGGCGGGGCGGGCGACTATCGCTCGGTCGTCAGGTTCCGTTCGGACGGGCGGATGGCGGTCCGGCTGTCACGGGCGCCGGCCAGTGGCGCCGAGGTGACCATTGCGCCGGACATCATCGTGCCCGGCGTGACCTACACCGCCGCTGACAAGATTCTCGTTCGAGTCCAGGTGACCGGCACGGCACCCACCACCATCCGGACCAAGGTCTGGCGGGCCGGGACAACAGAGCCGACCGCATGGATCCTGAGCGTCACCGACTCCACGGCGAACTTGCAGGCGGCGGGAAACCCGGGTCTGGTCACCTACCTCTCGACGACTGCCACCAACGCGCCGATCGCCCTCTCGGTCGACGACCTGTTGGTCACACGGCCCTGAGGATCTGGGACCGCGGCGGCGCCTTGCCGATTCCCAAGCAGCGCCCAGAATCTCCCAGCAGGGCCCAGCATCCCCCAGCGGCGAATGGGGGTTCGGCCCGATGGTGATCGGTGGTCCAGCACCCGACACTGCTTCCAGAAGCCGACGACCGTCGGCTCGCGACTGGAGCTGTGATGAACTCGAACGACACCCAACGGCCTGCAGGCCCGGATCAGGCGGCGGGCCCCGCTACTGCAGCATGGTTGGTCCGATGCAGAAACGCCGGCTGGACCCCCGACCAGATCTGCGTGGGCCTGGTCGAGCACGGATGGGACGCCGATGCCGCTGCGGCAATGTCACTGCACTCGCTTCGTTCGAGCGACCGACATCAACTGCTCTACAACGGCCTGTGCTGGGGCGCTGGACTGGGAGTTCTCGGGGCCGGTAGCGCCGCACACATCGCGCTGACAGCGGGTCGAGATCCGGTCGAGTTGGCGTCGGCGATCACGCTCATGCTCGTCGCCACCCCGCTGGCGATCGGATGTGGAATCGTGGCTCGCAAAGTCGAATCCAATGAGGCTCACTCCATCTGGAGCCCGACTCGCCGAGTGCTGTTCGCCACCTTGGCCGCATGTACCGCAGTCGTTGGTCTGTTCCGACTGCTGGCCTACACGTTCGAGGCTGTCGCCGCAGCCGTGGGCGCCGACGGATTCGATTTCACACCAGCGTCGGTGGTCCAGGTCATGGTCACGATCTGTTTGGCGGGTCCGCTCTTCTGGTGGTCGCTCAGCGAATGGAAGAAGTCGAGCGTCGTGCACCGGAGTCTGACGTCGGTCGGCCGGGTCGAGCGAGACACCTCGGCGCCTCAGCTGGCCGGTACCGTCGGAGCGTGAACCCGGTGCCCCAGGCCACGACCCAGACCGCCCTGGATCCGCGTGTACGGGAGATCCTCGGCGGTGTCGTGGCCTTTCGGGCGCTCACGTTGGTCTGGGCTCTGGCCGTTGCCACGGTCGACATCCGGTCAGCAACGCTGTGGCGACCGGAGTTGGCCATGGCGGTGATCGTCGGAATGGCTCTGTGGAGTGCCGTGCTCGGCATCTGGGCCACGACCGGTTTCCCGTTGATAGCAAAGCGCGCCGTCCTCGGGCTGGACCTGTTCCTCGCCGCAGTGGTCGTCACCATGGACTCGGTGGTCTATGGGATCCCGCATCCGCAGAGTTTCGGGTCGGCATGGCCGGTGGCCGCGGTGATCGGCATGGCCGTCGTCGTCGGATGGCCTGCCGGAACGCTGGCGGGGGCCGCTCTGGGGATCACGAACCTGGTCGCAGCGGCACTCACCGGTCAAGCCGGCGAGCGATGGCTCGGCCTGACCGGGTCAATGGTGCTGATGGCTGTCGCCGGCGCTGTGGCCGGCTGGGTAGCGGCACGACTGGTCGAGGCCGAGTCCGAGGTCGCGGCGGCCCGGGCCAGAGAGGAGTTCGCCCGAACGCTGCACGACGGAGTCCTGCAGACGCTCGCCGTGATCCAACGCCGCAGCGACGACGGTGCGCTGGTCGATCTGGCACGCGAACAGGAGTGGGAGCTGCGGGACTACGTCGAGCGTGAGCGCCCGGCTGTTCAGAACGATCTGCTCGGGTCGCTCCGACGAGTGGCGTCCCGTGCTGAACGGCATCACCCGGTCAAGGTCGAGCTGATCGTCATCGACCACGCCGAGATCGGGTCGATCGGGGTCGTTGCCCTGGTCGGAGCCACGACCGAAGCGGTCACCAACGCTGTGGCGCACGGTCGAGCCAACAAGGTGACGATCTGCGTCGACGCCGTCGACGGGGGCTGTCTCGTCACGGTGAACGACGACGGAACGGGCTTCGACATCCGAGCGCCCTCCTGCGGAACAGGACTCGATCGCTCGGTCCGCTCCCGAGTCGCCGAGGCCGGTGGGCGGGCCGAGATCCGCTCGTGGCCGGGCCGGGGTACCGAGGTGACGCTGTGGGCACCGTGACCCCCCGATCGACGCGGCTGGTCATCGCCGATGACCATCCGATCTGGCGGACCGGGCTGCGGGCGGACCTGGGTGAATCCTTCGCCGTCATCGGCGAAGCCGCCGATGCCGACGAAGCCATCGAGGTGATTCGCCGTGAACGCCCGGATCTTGCGCTGGTCGATCTCAACATGGGTGCGGGCGGCGGGATGGCCGTCGTCCGGGCCTGCGCAGCCGACCTGCCCATCGTGATCCTCACGGTGTCCGAGGCTGAACGAGACCTGCTCGACGCAGTCGCAGCCGG
>Ga0105044_10006018_pt1 | contig 16671 bp, 14 predicted proteins | sample MAT01_FD_78092 | JGI IMG/M metagenome (GOLD analysis project Ga0105044, IMG submission 78092) | Freshwater microbial communities from Lake Fryxell liftoff mats and glacier meltwater in Antarctica - MAT-01 | ecosystem: Environmental > Aquatic > Freshwater > Ice > Liftoff microbial mat | place...
GCCGCTCCTGCGTGCGGCAGCCTGCTTCGTGGCGCTCTGGCTTGCGGTGCCATCCGCACAGGCGCAGATGCCGGATAGAACGATGCTGCAAACTCTGCGGGAACGCCTGCTCGTAGTACCAGATGCATACCCACACGCAGCCGATATTTCTGCTGTCTCGCTATCTCTCAAAGATAGACGCCTCGCGATGGACGTGGAGGTGCATACGGCTTTGCAGACCGCTGTGCCGCTGCCCGGGCAACTCGCGTCATGGTCGCCGGTATCGCTCACGGTCAATGGCAAAGCTGATGCCGTGGTGCGGCGCGTCAACGGCTTTCTCTTTGTTGTGCTTCCGCCGGGAGTTCACAAGGTGAGGGTGGAAGGCTTGCTGGCGGATGTGACGGAGTGGGAGTGGAGATTTTCTCTCAAGCCGCGGGCAGTGACGATTGATGCGCCGGATTGGAACGTGGTGGGATTGCGGCCGGATGGTGTGCCGGAGCAACAGCTCTTTTTTTCTCTCAAGGAAAAAACTGTGACGGGAAGCTCGGGTTATGACCGTCAGGATTTTGAGAGCGTAGCCGCCGTGGATCGCCACATAGAAATTGGTCTCGTCTGGCAGGTGCGAACAACTGTGACCCGCCTCTCGCGTGAACCGAAAGCGATGGCTCTGCGCGTTCCGATTTTGCGTGGAGAAAATATTCTTACGTCAAATGTGGTATCCTCACCTGATGGCCTTGTGGAAGTGAGGCTCGGGGCGCATGAATCGTCATTCACATGGGAAAGTGAATTGACGCCCGTGGAATCCCTTGCGCTTGTGACAAAGGCCGAGGACGCTTGGGTGGAACGGTGGCGCCTCGTGGCCTCGCCCGTGTGGAATGTGGCGATCTCCGGCCTACCGCCCATTTTTGAACCCAACAATGCGGAACTTGTGCCCGTGTGGAACCCATGGCCAGGCGAAAGCGTAGAGCTAAAAATAAGTCGCCCGGCCGCTATCCCCGGTGCGACCGTTACCGTGCAAAGCGCCAATCACTCCACGACTCTCGGCAGCCGCCAGCGCGTCTCAGAGCTCGCACTTGCGCTCCAGTGCAGCGTCGGTGAAGACTTTATTATTGGCCTCCCTGCCGCAGCGGAAGTTACCGCTCTCACGCAAAATGGCCAGTCTCTGCCGGTTCGGAAGGACGGTGACGGGATCATCGTCCCATTGCGTCCAGGCGAACAATCCATCGCTCTCTCTTGGAAGACAGACATCCCGCTTGGCTCCCAAGCCACTGCAGATCGAGTGACGCTTCCGGTCGAGAGTGCGAACATCACGAGCATCGTGAATGTGCCCGATAGCCGCTGGGTGCTGTGGACGAGTGGACCTCTACGCGGGCCGGCTGTGCGATTCTGGACAGTGCTCATCTGTGCCCTCCTCGCCGCATGGATCCTTGGCCGCATTCCCCGATCCCCGCTGAGCACGACTTCATGGATGCTGCTCGCGCTCGGCCTCACGCAAGTGCCCTTGGCTGCTGCGTTCTTGGTCGTGGCGTGGCTCTTTTTCCTTTCGTGGAGGGGAGGGGAATCCTTCCGCAAATTCTCGCCATTGCCATACAATGTGCTGCAAATTTTGCTTATTGCCCTCACAGCCACAGCACTCGGTATTTTCATCGCGGTTGTTGCAGAGGGACTTCTTGGAAGTCCGGAAATGTTCATCATTGGCAACGGCTCGACACGCACAGCGTTGCAGTGGTATCTGGCGCGATGCGAGAATGTCCTGCCCGAGGTAGGGTGCTTCTCGATCTCTATCTGGTGGTATCGCTTGCTGATGTTGGTGTGGGCACTTTGGCTCGCGGCTGCGCTGATTGGGTGGCTGAGGTGGGCATGGACGCAGTTCAGTAGTGGCGGAGTATTTCATCGCACAGCTCGCGCTTCTGCGACCCCTCCGCCGCTTTCGCCTGAGAACTCGTGAGGCGTATCGCTCGAAAAAGAAAAAAATTCCGCTTGTCGCTTCGTGCTTGAAACGAAAGCCTCTGCGGGATGAAAGCTCTCGTAACCATTCTGCCTAAACCATCTGTTCTTGACCCCGCGGGTGCCGCCGCTGCTGAGGCAATGAAACACCTGGGCGTGGAGGGAGTTGGGCGTGTGAGGATTGGGAAAATCATAGAAATCGAACTATCCGGATCTGTGGACGAGGCACGCTTGCATAGCGTGGCCACAGACTTGTTATCGAATCCGGTGGTCGAGGACTACACGCTGCACATTCAGGCGTAGCCGCCAACCTTCTTATGAAATTTGCCGTCGTCCGTTTCCCGGGTTCCAATTGCGACCAAGACTGCGTTCTTGCGATCAATTCCTTGCCAAGTGCCAGCGCCGAAATCGTCTGGCACAAAGATGAGTCTCTTGCCGGCTACGATGCCGTGGTCTTGCCGGGAGGCTTCTCGTATGGCGACTACCTACGCTGCGGTGCCATCGCGCGGTTCTCTCCAATCATGACAGCAGTGAAAGCCTTTGCGGCCAAGGGCGGCACGGTCGTGGGCATCTGCAATGGCTTCCAGATTCTGTGCGAAAGCGGACTCCTCCCGGGCGCGCTGATCCGCAACCGCGGGCTCCACTTTATCTGCCGTCACGTAGGAGTGCGGGTGGAGGTATGGAACTCCCGCTTCACAAGCGCAACGTGTACGGGCCAAGTCCTTAACTTACCCATCGCGCATGGCGAAGGGTGCTACTATGCAGACCACGCGACTCTTGCGAATCTTCGCGCGAACGACCAAGTCCTGCTGCGCTATTGCGATACGCAGGGCCGCATTCAAGCGGACGCAAACCCGAACGGATCGCTCGAAAACATTGCGGGCATCCGCAACGAAGCAGGCAATGTCTTCGGCCTCATGCCCCATCCCGAGCGCGCATGCGATCCTCTCCTCGGGAGCACAGATGGACGAGCCCTCTTCGAAAGCCTCCTTAGCTAAGCACGCCTCACCATGATTACGCCCGACACTATCGCCAAGCACGGCATCACACCTGAAGAATACGAGCGCATTTGCAGCATCCTCGGTCGCAGTCCGAACCTCACGGAACTTGGCGTGTTTTCCGTCATGTGGAGCGAGCATTGTTCCTACAAAAACTCCAAGCTAGAGCTGAAAAAATTCCCCACTACGGGTTCTCGCGTCCTCGTGAAAGCCGGAGAAGAAAACGCGGGTGTCATTGATATCGGAGATGGCTGGGCGATTGCTTTCAAAATGGAAAGCCACAATCACCCGAGCGCCGTCGAGCCATTTCAAGGGGCCGCGACAGGTGTCGGGGGAATCATTCGCGATATTTTTACAATGGGTGCGCGTCCTGTGTTCTCCATGAATTCGCTTCGCTTTGGGGACATCCGCGGCACATCACCCCAAGCTGCCACCAATCGTCGCCTCTTTGCCGGCGTCGTTGCCGGCATCGCGCACTACGGGAATTGCATCGGTATTCCCACGATCGGCGGCGAGGTCTATTTCGACGACTCTTATTCTGGAAACCCCCTCGTCAACGTGTTTTGTCTTGGAGTCTTGCGCCACGAGCAGATCGCACGGGGCGCCGCTCGCGGCATTGGAAATCCCGTTTTCTACGTGGGAGCTGAGACCGGACGCGATGGGCTGGCTGGTGCCGCTTTTGCTTCGCGTGAACTCACCGAGGAGTCAAAGCAGGATCGTCCGGCCGTGCAGGTTGGCGACCCATTCCGCGAGAAACTTCTCCTTGAAGCCTGCCTTGAACTCCTAGCTAGCGGTTGCGTCGCCGGAATCCAAGACATGGGTGCCGCTGGCCTCACCTGCTCAACCTGCGAGACCGCGAGCCGTGGCGGCACGGGCGTCGAGATTGATGTTAATCTTGTGCCCAAACGCGAGAGTGGCATGTCTCCTTACGAAATTCTGCTCTCCGAATCACAAGAGCGTATGCTCGTCATCGTCAAAAAAGGCCAAGAAGACAATGTCCGCGCGATCTTTGAAAAATGGGATCTGCCCTACGCGCTCGTCGGCATCGTAAATGATGATGGGATGATGCGTGTGCGCGAGGGCGATGATATCGTGGTGGAAATTCCCGCCCGCCAACTTGCTGACGAAGCACCACTCTACTCCCGTGAAGCAGCACCCAATGTCCCAGTGGCCCCAATTGATGTGGCTACCATCGCAGAAGCAGATTGCCACGTCGCGCTACTGACTCTCCTCTCCCACCCGAGCATTGCCTCCAAGCGCTGGGTCTGGCAGCAATACGACCACATGGTGCGCCTCGGAGCCGTGGTTCTACCTGGCTCCGATGCCGCAGTATTTCTCATTCGGGAAGCGAATAAAATTCTGGCCGCCAGCACAGATTGCAATGCCATCTACTGCAAGCAAGACCCGCGCGAAGGGGCCAAGATCGCCGTTGCCGAAGCCGCTCGGAATATCGCCTGCACGGGTGCCATTCCGCTCGCCGTTACCGACAATTTGAATTTCGGAAATCCCCACAAGCCAGAGAATTTTCTCCAACTCCGCGAGGCAATCGAAGGCCTCGCCGAAGCCTGTCGTCGCTTTGACACGCCGGTCACCGGCGGCAATGTGAGCCTCTATAACGAAAGCCCCGAGGGAGCGATTGATCCCACGCCCACCGTTGGCATGGTCGGTCTTGTCGAGGATGTGGCCCACATCACCACCCAGTTTTTTAAGCAAGCGGACGACGTCATTATTCTCGTCGGCGAACCCGGCGACGAACTCGGCGCCTCGCACTATCTCCTTGCGGTTCACGGCCGCAAAGAAGGCCTGCCGCCTCAACTCGACTTCGATCGAGAAATCGCTGTCCAAAACGCAGTCCGTGCTCTTATCCGTATGCGCCTCGTCCAGAGCGCGCACGATTGCTCCGAAGGTGGCCTCGCCGTCTCGCTCGCAGAGTCCTGCCTCGCAGGCAGCCTTGCCCTCGGCGCAGAAGTCGCCCTGCTCACCGAAGCAAAGCGGGCGGATGTCGTGCTCTTCAACGAATCCCAATCCCGAATTGTCATCTCCGTGAAACCCGCCAACGCCACCAGCGTGCTCTCACTCCTCGAGTGGCGGGGCGTTCCCGCTCGGCGCTTGGGACTCGTGACCACTCACCCCGCACTTCGTATTTCTACCGCAGCCGAAGTGCTAGAGTGGTCAATTTCCGAACTAGAATCCGCCCACGCCACGACGATCGAAAATGTGATGGCCGGCTAGCACACACTGTGTCCTCCACCCCTAAGGCAACCCCAGAAGTCACGTCCAACATCATACGCCTTGCGTGGAAAGACCGTTGTAGCTTCGACGAAATCCGAGAGCGCACCGGCCTCGCTGAGCAAGACGTGATCAACATCATGCGCCGCGAGCTCAAGCCATCGAGTTTCCGACTCTGGCGAAAGCGCGTTCGGGGCCGCATCACCAAGCACCGCGATCTCCTGAAAGCCCACCTCGGTGGAGATTGGCAGGAATAAACGCTCGGGTGTGAGTGGGTTTGGTATAAACTCGGACTCCGAATTTGAAGCCATAAAGGGGAGTCACTCCATTTGATGCAGCACGAGGGCGAGGGTTTCACCAAAAAAATGATTATCCGTGGTAGATTAGAGTGGTTCGTGCCGGTCATGATTACGGCGCTTTCCGCACGCATCGCGATGGTTCCCTTCGTCCTCGCGGGCGACCAACCGGGCAAGGAAATCCTCCATCCCGTGGCCGTTTCCTGTATAAAAGCCCCGGAGCTTTCCTGATTTTCTTATGTCAAATAGCACCTGCACAAACTGCGAGCACAGCCATACAGAAGGCCGCTTGCCACAAGGCACGCTTGTCATCACATCTGGCCTGCTCACTGGCATCGGTCTGGTATTGCACTGGCTTCACTTGGATCCCGAGTGGATGTCCATCGCCGCTTTCGCCGGGGCCACCCTAGCGGGTGGCTTGTTGGTGTTTCCAGCGGCATGGGGGGCAATCAAAAAACTCCGGCTCGATATCAATGTACTGATGGCCGTGGCCGTCACCGGCGCATGGATCATCGGCCAGGGTGCGGAGGCGGCCAGCGTCGTCTTCCTATTTTCCCTATCTGAACTTTTAGAATCATGGGCCGCTGGGCGGGCGCGCAAGGCAGTCGATGCCTTACTCAAACTTTCGCCAGCCACCGCCCTTGTTAGAAATCCCGATGGCAGTGAGCAGGAAATGCCCGTTACCGAAGTCGGCGTTGACCGGGAAATCCTCGTAAAAAGCGGCAGCCGCATCCCGTTGGATGGCCAAGTGATTTCAGGCAACTCCACTGTCAACCAAGCCGCGATCACCGGCGAGTCCATGCCTGTGGATAAACAATCCGGCGATCCCGTCTATGCCGGCACGGTCAACGCAGAAGGCTCGCTTGTCGTTCGCGTTACCAAGCCCGCTTCCGAATCCACGCTCGCCCGAATCATCCAACTCGTCGGTGAGGCGGAGGAAAACAAACCACCCACGCAGCGCTTCGTGGATCGTTTCGCCGCCATTTACACCCCTACCGTTTTCCTCGTCGCCATCCTCGTCGCACTCATCCCACCACTGTTTTTTGATCAAGCGTGGTTGTTCTGGGTCTATCGCTCGCTGGTCCTGCTAGTGATCGCCTGCCCCTGCGCCCTTGTCATAGCCACTCCCGTTAGCATCGTTTCCGGTCTCACTGCGCTAGCCCGCCGTGGCGTGTTGGTAAAGGGCGGCGTGCATTTGGAATCCGTCGGGAAACTCCGCGCCCTCGCCGTTGATAAAACTGGCACCATAACTCAGGGAAAACCGCAGGTCGTTGCCGTTATTTCCACTTCCGCTTTATCCGAAGATGAAATCCTCGCTCGCGCCGCCGCCATTAACGCCCACTCTGAGCACCCGCTGGCCATCGCCATCACCGAGGCCGCCAAAGCAAAGAATCTGACCATCCCGGTCGCCACCGATTACGCCTCCGTAACCGGTCGTGGTGCCCACGCCGTGATCGAAGCTCACCAGTATTTCATTGGAAATCACAAGATGGCCCACGCCACCGGCCTTTGTGGATCGGAGATTGAGGCAAAGCTTGCCGCCATTGAAGAAAAAGGCCAATCACTCGCCGTGATCGGCCACGCGCCGCATGCAGGTTGCGCCGGAGAAATTCTCGGCATCATCGCCATCGCCGATACCTTGCGTCCGGAAGTCAGCGATGCCCTTCGCCTCATCCACGCCGCGGGCATTGAGAAAATCATCATGCTCAGCGGCGATAACCAACGCGCCGCCAGCGCCATTGCCGAACAAGCTGGAATTGACCAAGCCATCGGCGATCTCATGCCTGAGCAAAAGGTCGAGCACGTCCGCAAGCTCGTCATCCAATACACTCACGTCGGCATGATCGGCGATGGAGTGAACGACGCCCCCGCCCTCGCCGTCGCTACAGTCGGCTTTGCGATGGGTGCCATCGGCAGCGATACCGCCATCGAGACGGCGGACATCGCCCTCATGAATGATGATCTCACCCGTGTCGCCGAAACGATACTCCTCGGTCGTCGCACCCTCGGTATCATTCGTTTCAACGTCGCTTTCGCCCTCGGCATCAAGGCTGTCGTCCTCACCCTTGCCTTCATGGGCTACGCTGGGCTCTGGCTCGCGATCCTAGCCGACACTGGCGCGACCTTGCTGGTAATTCTTAACTCGCTCCGCCTTCTCACGCCTAAGATCGGTCGGTGGCATCGGTAAATTTGCAGTCAGTGGTGGGGTCAGTAACTTGTTTTTGCTCGACGGCCCACTGTCCGGCACAATCGAACAGGCCACCTCTGCCTACGATTTATTAGGCGGCGATTCACCGCGTTGACCTCCAACCCCCTCCGCCAACTCTTTTTTCGGCTTTTCTGAAATCCGACTACCGTACCTGACCGCAACCACGGATAAGGTATTTATAGGTGGTGAGTTCCTCGAGGCCCATGGGTCCACGAGCGTGGAGCTTGTCTGTGCTGATGCCGATTTCTGCGCCGAAGCCAAATTCTCCGCCGTCGGTAAAGCGGGTTGAGGCATTCCAATAAACCGTCGCGGAATCTACTTCGCGGAGGAAGCGTTCGGCCATTTCAGGATCTTCTGTAATGATGGCGTCACTATGGTGCGATCCATATGTCTCAATGTGCGCGATGGCAGCAGCCACGTTGGGGACGATACGTAGGGACATAATGAGGGCGAGGTATTCTGTGCGCCACGCAGTCTCGTCGGCTGCGCGAACATGCGGATAAGCTTGCTCATTGAGGAGTTCGTAAGCTTCGGCGTCTGCACGAATCTCGATGGCTTGTTCTGCAAAAGTTGGTCCGGCAAAACGGAGAAAATCTGCTGCGATACTCTGGTGGAGGATAAGCGTTTCCATGGCGTTGCAGACTCCGGGACGCTGGCACTTGGCATTAATCGCGATGGCGAGTGCCATATCGAAGTCAGCACTGGCATCCACAAAGACATGGCAAACCCCATCGTAGTGCTTGATCACGGGCATCCGTGCATGCGTGACGACAGCCTCAATGAGGGCATGCCCACCGCGGGGAATAATCAGATCCATCCACTCATTCATCTGCGCCATGATTCGCACGGCATCCCGGTCTGTGCTTGGGATCACTTGGACCGCGTGGTCGGGTAAGCCAGCGCGCGTGCCGCCACACTGAAGGGCCTCTGCGATGGCGAGGTTGGATTGCAGGGCCTCGGAACCGCCGCGAAGAATGACGGCATTGCCGGTCTTGAGGCAAAGGACGGCGGCGTCGCTTGTGACATTTGGACGGGATTCGTAGATGATTCCTATGACGCCTATAGGCGTGCGGATTTTTGTGAGGTCTAGGCCATTTGGGCGCGACCACTGTCGAAGAATTTCGCCGACCGGATCGGGCAGTGAAGCGACTTGGCGAATACCCTCGGCCATTTCGGTAATTCGGCTATGCGAGAGGCGCAAGCGATCTTTTGCAGCGTCACTCAGGCCCGCAGCGTCGGCGCGATCAAGGTCTTGCGCATTTGCGGCAATGAGGCGATCTGCGGAAGCGTCCAGCGAATCTGCCATGGCCCGCAGAATCGTGTTTTTTTTCGAAGTCGTGAGCTGCGCAAGTGCGCGTGATGCGGCGCGGGCTTGTCGGCCCATGGTTTGGATTTGGCCGGTGAGGTCACTCATGCTGCGAAGGGCACGAAGGGTAGATTGTGCGCCTCGGCAACGGCTTTGCAGGTGATCGCGCCGTGGTGAATATTGACACCACTGGCCAGTCCCGGCTGGCGGTGAATCGCTTCCGCGAGCGGAAAATCAGCTAGTGTCTCGATATAGCGGTAGGTGGAATTTGTGAGTGCAAGGGTCGCCGTGCGCGCGTAGGCACCGGGCATATTTGCCACACAATAGTGCAAGATGTTTTCCTCAACAAAAACGGGATTATCGTGCGTCGTCGGCCGGGAAGTCTCGACGCAACCCCCTTGATCAATAGCGATATCTACGAGCACGCTCTGGGGTTTCATAAGGCGGAGCATTTCGCGTGAGATGAGCTTTGGAGCCCGTGCGCCAGGCACGAGAACAGCTCCAATAAGGAGATCTGTGCTGGGCAGGATTTCCAATAAACTTGCCTCACTTGAATAAAGCGTGTGGGCGGTATGCATGGTGATGTCGAGGAATCGCATGCGCTCGAAGTCAACTTCCAAGATTGTTACATCCGCGCCGAGGCCTGTGGCCATGCGGGCGGCATTGACGCCAGAGGAACCGCCGCCAATGACAACGACCTTACCTGGTAGCACGCCCGGAACGCCGCCGAGCAGAACACCCTTCCCGCCATTGTGCTTCGCAAGAAAGTATCCGCCGACAAGCACGGACATCCTGCCAGCGATCTCACTCATCGGTTCCAGCAGGGGAAGGCGGTGATTGACTTCCACAGTCTCGTAAGCAACACACGTCGCGCCTGTCGCCATGAGTGCCTCGGTGAGCGTGCGATTCGCGGCCAAGTGCAGGTAAGTGAAAAGCAGTTGGCCCTTGTGTAACAGGGCATATTCCTCGGGCAGTGGTTCTTTGACTTTTACGACGAGGTCGGATTCCGCGAAAACAGCCGCATGTTCATCCACGATTCGCGCGCCGGCCGCCTTATAGTCGTCGTCGTCAAAGCCCACCCCGATACCCGCATTCCGCTCTACCAACACAGAGTGCCCACGCTTGATGAGTTGATACGCGGCCGAGGGCAACAAGGAGACGCGATATTCTTGGGCTTTGATTTCTTTGGGAATGCCGATAGTCATAAAAAGATCTTATCGGAAAGGCATAGAATCCAAAAGCGGATTTTGCTTTTTCGTCCCGGCGCGGGTCGTCTTCTTAAATGTTGCAAATGCGCATTTCGAAGTCACCTTGCTTAAAAAAGAGAGAACCATCACGGCATGAAAACTTGGGTCATCTACGCGGTCGTTTCCATGGTTTTTGCCGGCCTTACGTCGGTGATTGCCAAGCTCGGCCTGTCGGGAATTTCCGGGGAACTCGGCTTGACGATTAGGACGTGTTTCGTCTTCGTGATGGTGCTGGGTTTTGCCGTCTTCGCTGTCTCGCCCTCCGAGATCTCAGCGGTGACCCGCACGAACTATTTTTGGCTTGGGCTTTCAGCCGCGACCACGACGCTCTCATGGGTTTTTTACTACAAGGCACTCAAGGAAGGCGACGTCTCAACCATTGCCCTTATTGATAAAGGCAGCATCATTGTCGCCGTCTTTCTTGCGGTTTTCATTCTTAAAGAGAACATAACACCCAAGACGATACTCGGCGCGGGTGTCATGCTCGTGGGACTTCTCATCATCGGGAAGAAGTAACCCAGCAGCGTGCTACTTATCGGTGGAAACCGGATGCTCTTGGGCTTTCGCAGGAAGCAGGATCGAAAGCACTGAGGCGAGAAAGAGAGTTGAGAGAACCACGATGAGGGAAATCATCGGTTCTATTTTTATACTCTTGATTTCGGACGCTGTCAGCCCAAGGTCGTTAAAATATGGCGGGAAGGCCAGAAGGAGGAGCTTCACGCCCACGAAAGCGAGGATGAGGATGAGTGCAGGTTTCAGGAAACGGAACTTTGCAATAAGGGCAGCTAAGCAAAAGTAGAGAGCACGCAGACCGAGGATGGCAAAGATATTACTGGTAAAGACAATGAAGGGATCTGGCGTGATCGCAAAAATTGCGGGGATCGAGTCCACAGCAAAAACGAGATCCGTAATCTCCACCATGATCAGGGCCAAGAACAGGGGCGTAATGGCTGACTTCAGCGAGAGTGATCCCGGACGCGCAGGCAGTTGGGTTGCCTTGCCTGTGATCGAATCCGTTTCGTAAACCGGGGGTTCTGTTCGGCGGGTGAAAAATCTCTGCCCATCAAAGAAGTCCACCGTGCGAAAATACTTGCGGGCTAACTTGACGATTGGATTCTTGCTAGGATCCTCCTCGCTCTTGATCAGTGCCATTTTCAGGGCGGTAAGGATCAGGAAAAATCCGAAGAAAATCAGGATCCACGTGTAGCGCATGATCAACTCGGCCCCGAGAAAAATCATCCCCCCGCGCATCACTAAGGCACCCACGATGCCCCAGAACAGCACTCGATGCTGATATTTGCGAGGTATAGCGAAGAAGCCGAAGACCATCGCGATGACGAAGATATTGTCCATCGCGAGCGATTTCTCCACGACGTAGCCTGTCAAATACTGGATCGTCGCCACGCTGCCCGTCACTTCGCCGAGAACGATCTTGCCGTCCAAATACTTCGGTGTGTTGAGTCCCAGACCGAGCCAGTGCCCTTCGTAGGCAAAGTAAACAAAAGCCGAAAAAGAAATACCGCAGGTGAGCCAGATTGCCGACCAGATGAGCGATTCCTTCATGGAGACTTCGTGCGCATCGCGGTGGAAGACGCCGAGGTCAAGGGCAAGGAAAATCAAGACCAGCGCAACAAAGCCCACGTAGGCCCAGACTTTCAGGTCGCTAGGGGCGGCGGAGGTGAGGCTTTGCGCAAGAAATAAGGTGGTCATAAGTTTTAAGAGCAGCAACGTTCACAACAAAAACCAAACGTCGCCCGCGTTTCATAGTCGCGAAAAAGGACGATGCAAATAAGAATCTTAGAATAAACTCCGAGGAATTATAGCCGATCTAATGATGCCAGGGGGATCGTCGGTATTACTTTTTGACGGCCTGCACGAGTGGGCGAACGAAGGACTCGAGCGCAGTAGCCAGGTCGCTGCTGGGCGGCTGCTCGGCGAGGTGGCGCACGATGGCACTACCAACGACGACGGCATCAGCGTGCTTGGCGACTTCAGCGGCTTGTGCGGGGGTGGAAATACCGAAGCCGACAGCAATAGGAAGGGACGTGTGGGCTCGAATGTGGGCCACCTGATCGGCGATAGTCGAGGAAACACTCGTCTGCTCACCGGTGACGCCTTCGCGGGAAACATAGTAAATGAAGCCCTCGGCCGAGTTGGCGATCAGTGCCATGCGGGAAGGTGGGGTTGTCGGGGCAATGAGTTGGATGGCGCAGATGGCCTGCGAGCGGGCGAGCTCGGGGTTGCGCGCAGCTTCGTCCGGCGGCAAGTCGAGGATGAGCAATCCATCGGCGCCTGCGGCCGTAGCTTCCCGTTGGAAGGCCTCGAAGCCGTAAGCAAAGATGGGATTGAGATAGGTAAAGAGGACGAGGGGAATCTCTGATGTCTCACGAATCTGACGCACTATTGCCAGCACGCGGGCAACGGTCGTTCCTGCCGCTGTGGCGCGTCCGGCTGCCGCTTGGATGGTGGCACCGTCGGCAAGCGGATCCGAGAATGGAATTCCGAGCTCCACGACATCTACTCCGCTGCGTTCCATGGCGTGAACGAGAGTGGTAGTCACGTCCGGATGGGGATCGCCGGCTGTGATGTAGGCGATGAAGCCGGTTTGATTTTTCGAGGCCAGCTCCTGAAATTTTGCCGTGATGCGGTGGGACATTGCCTCAATCCTTACGGATCTCCGCGGCAGGCGGCAAGTCTTGTGCTTGGCGGGACTCTTCACGCCCGCGAAAGACGCCTTGTTGAAGATGGGGTTCAGCTTCTTTGCTACGGTGCGGAACGCCCTTCAGCCAAAGCCTGAATGCCTCCCAGTGGATGAGGGCAATGACCTTCAGCGTGATGAGCGGATACTTGAGGGTGAGACCAAAGAGATTTGCGAGCGTGAGGTCACGGCGCTGTCCGGAGACGGTGCTCACAAGTGTTTTTTGCGTGGCATCGTAATCATCAATCGCAATGCGGAGATGCGCGCCAGGATTGCTAAATCGAAAATCAAAGCTCAGATCGAGGTCGGAAAATGGCGAGACGTAAAACATTTTTGGTGCACGAGAATAAAATCCCTCCGCAGAAATCGGAACAACGAAGGGCTTGAGCTCACCGAAGGTATTGCCGACTTGAATGACGCTCACGAGGGGCTGCTCCGCTTCGTCGAAACAGTAGAAGATAGAGACTGGATTGAATGTGTAGCCCAAGAAGCGTGGTAGTGTGAGCAAACGAATCCGGTGTGGCGCGTGGGGAAAGTTTTCGCTCTGGAGGAAAGAGACCAAGTTCTCACGAATCGAGCCGCTGTGAAACTGAAAGTAATCCTCGCGGCGAAGCGCGTAGACATTGGCAGAATCGTTTCCGAAAATCGGAATGTCCTTGGCGATGTCGTCGAGTTCGTCGAGGTCGAGAAGAAACAAAAAAACGCGATAAGTAAACGCGTGGGGCTTTGGGGCGAAGCGACGGTGAAAGACGGTGCATTCGTAAAGGCAGGAATGTCTCATGGCCGCAGGAGCGGACGCACGACGCGCGAGAGGGCGACGGCGGATGCGTATGCGTCTTCATGAAATCCATGTCTGAAATAGCTCCCAGCGAAGAAAATCTGCTGAGTAGGGGACTGGGAGTTCAGCGCGCTGAGTTCCTCTTGTGCCCGCATGGTGTCGAGCGTGAAAATGGGATGCTGATAAGTCGTTTGATAGAGAATCTTTTCAGCCGGAATATCATCCGCCCCATTGACCGAGACAAAATAATCTCGCCGCTTCGAGACGCCTTGCAGTGCATTCATCCAGTAGTGGGTTGTCGCGGAGGTTGTGCCATCTTCCTGCGCCTGCACACGATAGTTCCAAGCTGCCCATGCTAGTCGTCGCTGTGGCATGACACGCGCGTCGGTATGGAGAGTGGCCACGTTGCGTTGATAATGAAACGGCGCGAGCAACCTTTGCTGCAAGGCGGTCGGGTGTTCCAGCATCGCAAGCGCTTCGTCAGCATGCGCGGCAATGATCACGCGGTCAAACAGCGTGCTCGTGCCGTCTTCGCTTACGATGGAAACGCCATCTGTTTGCTGAACGACCGACACGACTTTGGCGGGGAGTCGCACTGGTCGCAGAACAGCAAGGATTTTCTCCACATAGGACTTCGAGCCTCCGCTAACAGTGAACCATGGATGATGCGTGGAAACGCCGAGAAATCCGTGGTTTTCAAAAAAGCGGATAAGGCTCCGAGCCGGGAAGGTGAGCATTTTGTCTGGTTCCGTGGACCAGACAGCTGAACTCATGGGCACGAGGTAAAGGTTCAGGAAATCGCTGCCAAGTCCGTGGCGTTGAGCAAATTCAGCCACAGACAAGTCCGCAAGTGTCGGGTCGTTCAACGATGCCTTCGCGACGCGAAAGAACGTCATGATTTGCAGGAGAAGGTGGTAGAAGCGCGGCTTGAGGAGATTCGCCCTCTGCGCAAAGACTTTGTTGAGGCCCATGCCATTGTACTCGATCCCCATGGGAATGTGCCGAACACTGAAGGACATTTCGGAGGGTTTAATTTCGACGCCCAGTTCCTTAAAGAGCTGAACGAGATTCGGGTAGGTCTCGTGGTTGAAAACTATAAATCCCGTATCAATGGCCACCGGCGAGCCGTCCTCATCTACAATGACCGTATTTGAGTGGCCCCCAGGTCGTGCCTCTTTCTCGATCAGCGTGACATCGGCTACATCGCGCAATTGCCATGCACAACCGAGCCCTGCGACTCCTGTTCCTACAATCGCGACGCGTTCTCTCACCGAATCACAGAGCGAAGGCTTGCTGCCTTTTCATAGACGCGTGCGGGAACCGTACGAATGCCCCAAACGATGCCAAGAGCTCCGAGTGCTCGAATAACATAGTATGACAAATCAATTTCCCACCAGTAGAAGCCTTGCCGTGCGGAGGATTGGTAGTGGTGATGATTATTGTGCCAACCTTCCCCAAGTGTAATGAGGGCAAGTATGAAGCTATTTCGACTCTCGTCGCCATCGTCAAATCGCTTCGAACCAAGCGTGTGCGCGAAGGAATTTACCGAACATGTGCCGTGAAAAAGAAGCGTCGTGCTTATAAAGAATCCCCACACGATCATTTGCCACGCATTGGTTCCAAGCGACGGCGCAAAGGTCTGAAGTAGACCTCCCAGCACCGCGAGGAAAACGGCCAAGAGTATCGGCCCAATAATGTCAAAGCGGTTCAAAAAAATGAGTTCGGGAAACTTAGTCAAGTCTCGAACGAGTCGGTAATCCGTGGGGAAGTTTTTGCTGCTCGTAAGCCATCCGACATGCGACCAAAGAAAGCCCTTGGCGACAGGCGAATGTGCGTCGCTCTCTTCGTCAGAATGGGCGTGGTGGTGCCTGTGCACAGATGCCCACCAAAGCGGACCGCGCTGCACGGCGGTGAGACCAAGTAGAGCGAAGAAGAACTGCGAGACCCGGGACGTCAAATACGCGCGATGGCAAAAATACCGGTGATAAAAGCCGGTAATCGCAAACATACGAACTCCGTAAAGCACCGCGGCGGTGATGACCGCCGCCCAGCTCCAGCCTGTCCAGATAACCCCGAGGCAGCCAACATGTAAAATGATGAAGGGGATACTACGCGAAACATCGAAACGCTCAGGTTGCGAGCGGACGACCTCCGCACCCTCAGGAAAATAGTCCGAATCAACCATCTGAATAACTGGTCGCAAGAAGCGTTTGAGCCGATTTGTCATAGGATTATTGTTCGTTTTCTAGCCCTAGGACTGAGAGCAGGCGATTGAGGTCATCGTCGCCGTAATACTCAATCTGGATGGCCCCTTTTTTAGCGCCATGGTGGATTACGACACGGGTGGACAGTCGGTGCGTTAAAAGATTTTGCAAGTGCAAGATTGCAGGAGCCGTAGAGACCGAAAACTTTGGCTTGGATATGCCAGGATTGTTTTTAGCCAACTGCTCGGCGGCAATCTTTTCCGCCCTCCGAACCGATAAGCCCTGTCGAATGATCTGCTGTGCGAGGGCTTTTTGTTCGTCGCGAGATTTTACGGAGAGGAGAACCTTTGCGTGGCCGACTGAAATGAGCCCCTGTTTTAAAAAGCCCTGAATTTCCTCCGAGAGTTCCAGCAAGCGGAGGGCATTGGCGATCGTGGCTCGCTTTTTTCCAACGCGTTGAGCGATGTCTTCTTGGGTGAGGGAAAATTCTTTTGCCATGCGGGAATAAGCCGCAGCTTCCTCGATGGCGTTGAGATCCTCACGCTGCAGATTCTCGATGAGCGCGTGTTCGAGAGCCTCACGGTCGCTGGCGTGACGAACAATTGCAGGGATATCCTTCAAGCCAGCCTGACGTGCGGCGCGCCAGCGGCGCTCGCCAGCGATGAGTTCGTAAGCCGCAGCGACCTTGCGAACGATGATGGGTTGGATAATTCCTTGCGCGCGGATGCTTTCGACAAGTTCGGAGAGCTGATCTTCCGGAAAATCTTTTCGTGGCTGGAA
>Ga0105044_10006021_pt1 | contig 16668 bp, 11 predicted proteins | sample MAT01_FD_78092 | JGI IMG/M metagenome (GOLD analysis project Ga0105044, IMG submission 78092) | Freshwater microbial communities from Lake Fryxell liftoff mats and glacier meltwater in Antarctica - MAT-01 | ecosystem: Environmental > Aquatic > Freshwater > Ice > Liftoff microbial mat | place...
AATCCATCACCAGCGTGCTGCCGGAGATCGTGCCGCCGGAGTTACCTCGACGTTCCGGGTGCAGGATGTACCCACAACCGACCGAGCTGACCGACATGCTAATCAGGGTCGCGAGTGCGGCTGACTGGAGAAAATGGCTCTTCATTTCCTCGGTGGCGATTGCAAGACGAAAGCCGGAGAGTCACGCTACTTGTCCACGGGTTCGGCGAACTTCGGCCCGCACTTCGAGCGCCAGCGCCCACCTCGACGTGCCGCTCGCCACAGGAGCGCGGTCTGATCACCGCTCGCTCGCCGAACCCAGACTGGCCCGGCCCGCTCATCGAAGAAGGTATCCGGCGGCTGCCCGGCCAGGCTCCAGATCGTGAAGCAGTCGGATAAACGGCGTGTCCCGGGAGGGGGAGGGGGGTAGTTGAAAGAATCTGGGCCACGAGCACTGCCCGGGCGGAACGCCCGTGAGCTCTGCGGTTCGCCGGCTTTCGCCGGTCTGCGGTTCGCACAGAACGCCGCCGCTCTGTGGTTCGCTAGAATTCGAAGTCGAAGCCAGCGAACCACGTCCTGTCGCCGACCGACAGCTTCGTATCGCTCCCGAACCCGTTCACGATCGCCGCCATCGCCTCGATATAGAAGCCGGCGTGGACGATGCCGCTGTTCTTCATCGCGCGCGACGCATCCTTGTCGATGCGCTCGGCGCGAATCGACAGGCCGAGCGCACCCTGGACGCCGAGCGTACCGCCATAGGCCTTGTTGCCCTCGCAGTCGCTGTCCTGGGTGCCGTCGGTGCAGATCTTCGAGAGCGAGCCACTCGGCCCCTTCATCCACCACACGTAGTACGCGAGGCCGCCACGCAGGTACGGCACCAGCGGGATGCCGTACAGATCGTCGAGCTGGGTGACGCGATAGCTCGCGGTGATCGCCAGCGGGATCAGGCGAAACGTGTTGCTGCTCGCACGCGAGCGCACCCGGAACAGCTCGTCCGCGGTGGTGCCATCGCGATACGCGAACGCGCTCTTCTGCATGTAGCCGATCGATCCACCCAGCGTGACCTGCCCGGAGCCCGACCAGATCACGCGATCGACATCGAGCATCGGCAGGAACTGATAGACATGCTTGTCGTGCGCTTCGGCCACGCCATCATTGTCATCATCGGTGTAGTAGTTGCCGAACATCGCGCCGTACGGGCCGAGCCCGGTTATCGCGTTGACCCCGAGCTGATCGTCGACGCCCGGTGTGTACGGACCGAGCTTGATGCCAGCGCGCCACTTGACCTGGTCCTCGTAGACCGCGGCGCCACTGTCGGTGGTGCTGGCCGGGTTCTCCCAGTACGGCGTGAAGTCATCCGCGTGCACGACGGCCGGCATCGCGATCAGCCCTCCGAGCATCGCCAAGGGCGCGAGCCGGCGGCGTGACGATCGACGGAGTAACCAGATCAGCCCGAACGGCACGAGCAGGCCCGGCAGCGCATCGCCTCCGCTGGTCGAGCAGAAACCGCCTTCGATCTTGCCGCCGCGATCGTGGATGTCTTCCCAGAGGTCGATCACCGGGCGCGGGGTGATCGTACGCGTCAGGAACGTGCCCGTCGGGTTGCCGTAGAAGTCGACCGCGATGAGCGCGATCTTGTACTCCTGACCATTCTCGAGATCATCGATCTTCAGGCTCGTCGCAGTGCCCGAGACCTGGGTGCCGCAGATGAACGCCTGGTCGAGGTTCGCGAACTCCGGGGGGGCCGTGGTGACCTCGGTACCCTCGGTGCTATCGACGGTGGTCGCGACCAGATCCTGCGGCGACGGGATGCCGCAGACGGTCTCCGTCGTCGAATACAACGGAGTGCTGCCGGCTTTGACTGCCGCGCCGCTGGCGTCCATGCAGAACGCTTGAAACGCGAACAGGTCGGCCGCGTTCGCCTGGGGAATCTCCCAGGTCAGCTCGATCGATCCCTCACCGCCGCTCGCCGCGATGTTTTCCGGTAGCGGTGGCGGGTTGGTGTCGTAGCCCGTGACGTCGGGGAAGATCTTGAGGTCGATCGGCCGCGGATCGAAGAAGTCGCGGTCGCCATTCTGATCGGTATCGACGGACACCCAGACGAACGCGCTGCCACCGTTCGCCTCGTTGCAGGGCGAGTCGACCTGATCGGTCCGTGCATTGATCAGGTCGAACAGCGGGACCGAGATGAAGGTCTCGTTGATGAGGATGGTGTCGAGGTCGGCGATCGTCTGGTTGGCGATCACGCGGCAGTTGGTCGGGAACTGGATATCGTCCGAGCACTCCGCGCCGACCAGCACGTCGGCGGGCAGGTTCGCGTTCGTCGTCGCCGACAACGTCAGCTCGTAGTAGATGCTGGTGTCGACCTCGGTCGAGGCCTTGCTGCACGTGCACGCTGCGAGGTTCAGGTGTTGCCGGAACTGATCAGAGTTGGCCGGCTCCTTGAGGTCTTCGGAGGGCGAGAAGTTCGGCCGGATCCTCAGGCGTGGCCACCCGAGGGTAGCGCCGTTGGGAAGCGGCTCTGCGTGAGTCGTTCCGGTCAGTGACCAGATCAGGCCCGACGCGATTAACGACGCGAACGACAAACGAAGCATGGGCGGCGTCCAGGTTTGCAAGGGCAGGGCCGCCGAGGAAGTTGGCTTCCCCGTCGACAACCGTCGATATCACGCGCAGATACGTGCATCAACAATCCGGCCGACTCGTGCAATCAGGAGCACGGGATGCCAATCTGGCACCAGCCCACGAACCCGAGCGACTAGCTGGCCTTGCGCTGCTTGGCCACGTCGCGGAGGGTCTGTTTGATCTGCGCGGCCAGGGCCTCGGCCAGGGCCTCGGCCTTGGCATCGCGTCGGCCCCCCCACTCGGCGGCGTAGTACAGCTCGACGAGCTCGGAGACCTGATGCGCGGCCGGGTGCCCGCCGAGCGTGCCCGCGAGCTCGCGCGGCGTCGTCGTGGACGTCCGTGGGAAACCGGCCTTGGTCAGTTGCTTGGCCGTCCCGTCGAAGATCTCGGCGACCGTCGAGCGCTTGCGCGGTTTGCTCACCCGACTGGCGACCGGGAGCTTCGACCGCTTCTTGCGGCGTCGCAGGACGTACGCGGCGATCAACAAACCTCCCAGCGGTGCCGAGATCGGCCAGTGCTCGACCGCACGGTTCCAGGCCCAGAGCGCCGCATCCTTGACCCAGATCGCGGCCGTCTTGAGCGCGCCGCCGATCGACTTGAACAGCGACAGCTGCGAGACCAGGTCGTACTCGATCACCCACTTGGTCCACTGGAACCGCAGCGTATCCAGGAACCGCGACATCTTCGCGCGCCAGCCCGTGCTGCCGCGACCGAGCTGATCGACATCGCCTGGCGGCGTCGGATCGAACGTCACCCACACGCCGGTGCCATTGACCCCAGGAAAGAACACCTCGTCCCACGAGTGCGCGTCGCCCGCGCGCACGGCGATGTAGCTCTGGTACTCGTTCCATTCACCGCCGAGGAAGCCGTTGACCTGGCGCACCGGGATCTGCACGGCGCGCGCGAGGATCGCGAACGCAGACGCGAAGTACTCGCAGTGACCCTTCTTGCGATCGAACAGGAAGAAGTCGATGGGCTCCTGGGTGCCCGGATCCTCTTGCTCGAGGGTGTACGTCGCGTTGTCCGCGAGCCATTGCTTGATCGCGAGTGCCTTGTCGTAGGTCGTGCGCGCGTTCTTCGTGATCTCCTTCGCGAGCGTGAGCGTGCGCGGCGTGATCTCCTCTGGCAGTTTGAGATACACGCCGAAGCTGGTGGGCGGCGTGCCACTCGCGGCGCGGAGCTCGTTCGCGCTGGGCGCGCGGAGATCCGAGTAGACCGTGTAGTGCACGGTGGTGCCGTGCTGGAGCCGGATCTCGTCGCTGCGCTCGGGCACGTTGCGTCGCCGCAGCACGTGCGCGTATTCGACGATCCGCGGATTCGACGCGCCGAACAGGACGTCGGAGTCGAGCGGCTCGAGCCAGATCTCCTGCTTGACGCTCGTTGCCGCGAGTCGCTCGATCTCGGGGATCGGGAGCCCGGCACCGGTCCACAGCAGCACGCGACGATCGCGCGTCTGACCCTGTTCGAGCGTCTGCGCGGTCAGTGGTGCATCGCTGGTGCGCGTCCACTGGCCCTTCTCGTACTTGTCGAACGCGACACCGCGCCAGTGCAACTCGGGAGCCTCGCGCGCGCCGTACTGGCTATCGATCTCGACGCGCATCACCACGGTCGAGTCCTTCTTGATGACGCCGTGACCTCCGAGCTTGACGCCGTCGGAGAACCCCGAGAGCGTCATCCCGCCGCGGCCCTTCAAGAAGAAGCCGATGCCGATGCGCGGCAGGGCGAGGAACACGACCGCCGCACCGAGGAACACGCCGAACGACAACAGGCCCGTGCCGAGGAAGAACCGGCCACCAACGATCCGTCTCGAATCGAGGATCCGCCGCACCTCGACCCGCTCGCTCGCGCGGTCCGCCGCGTGCTTGACCAGCAGGTTGTCCTCCATCTCGCGACGGAGGTGGAACAGCGTCAGCGCCCAGGTCACGGTGATCACGAACCCGAAGAAGAACAGGCCGTAGGTGATGTCGGGGTTGAGCACCGAGCCCGCGACCAGCATCAGGAACGACAGCAGGTACATCTGCTGCCAGTCGCGCGCGGCCTTGCGGTTGAATGCCTTGACGACGATCAACCAGATCAAGAACTCGGCACCGACGTAGAGGAAGTCGAGCGTGACGACCGCTGACAGGATGCAGTACGCGAACACCAGCACGCTGAGCACCGTCCACACCCAGCCCCAGCGCTCGTAGCGGATCCGCGGCGGCTCCCACCACCACGAGATCGCCAGCGCGATCATGCCGCCGTAGCTCGCGAGCGGCGACAGTCCACCACCGCCGATCATCGCGAACAGCGAGAACACGACGACGAGGTACGTCGACACCTTGTGGGCGACCGCGAACCTCATACGTCCATCACCGTGGTCGCCGACGGCCGGTTGCGCGACGGTACTTCCTTCGGCGTGATCAGCACGCTCTCGATCCGCGCGGGAATCGGCGCGAACGCGGTGTCGTCCGAGGCGTACGGCAACAGCGCGAGCGCGCGCAGGACCTTGGTCTCGTGCATCCGGCCGACTCCCGGCGGCACGTGCTGGCCACGCGCGCACAGCTCGACGGTCCAGCCGACGTCGAGATAGCTCGACGCCAGACTCGCCGCGACGCTGATCGCGCGCTCGACCGAGCTCACCTGCGCCTCGAGATCCGGCGTCAGCGCGTTGTCGGTGACCGCCTCGCGAACCTTGGCCGGCAACGCGTTATCGACGCCGATCACCACGCGCCGCGCGAGCTCGTCCTCGTATTCGCGCACCAGCAGCCGGCCGGTGCGAGCAGAGGATCGCCAGTGCACGTCGCGGCGATCATCGCCGGTGCGGCGCTCGCGCAAGCCGAAAAATTCGCCGCGGCGCCCGAGCCGGTTCGCGACCGCATCACCCGTGCTCGTCGAGCGCGGCTGTGGGATCGGCACGGTGACGCGCGCCGGAAACACCAGCACCTCGAGCGGGGCGTCGATGTCGCGCGACTTGCGAAACAGCGCGAACGGGAACTTGGTGGCGAGCCGGTAGCCCGAGAGCTCGTAGAGGCCGCGCTTGCCGAACGTGTGGCGATAGCTCGTGCGCTGCGATTTCGCGGCTGGGATCTTGAGGAAGTAGCAGCGCTTGTCGAGCGGTGTGTTCCCCATCAAATCCTCGACCTCGATCGAGAACGACGCGCGGGACTTCTTGGTGTTCTCGATCATCACCTCCATCAAGAACGGCTCGTTCGCGTAGACGCGACCCGGGGGCCGGCGGTCGACGGTGAGCTTCTTCAGCGTCATCTCCGAGAGAATTCCGCTCGCGATGATGAACGAGAGCAACCAGCCGAGCAGGAGGTAGAGGAGGTTGTTCCCGGTGTTGATCGCGGCGAAGCCGACGCCGACCGAGAGCAACACGATGACGCGGCCCTCGCGGGTGAACCGCAGCCGGCGCGGCGGCCGGAACCGGCGACGAAGCCGAGCCCAGAACGCTCCCATGCGTCAGGTCGGGACGGCCACGCGGTTGACGATCTCGGTGACCACGCGCTCCGCATCGGTGCGCGCGCGACCGAGCGAGTCGTGGACCTGGGCGAGCGTGATGCGGTGAGCGAGACACGGGACCGCGAGGCTCTTGATGTCGTCGGGGACGACGAAGTCGCGACCCGCGGCGAGCGCGGCGGCCTGGGCGGCGCGATGCCACGCGAGCGCACCACGCGTGGACACGCCGATCGAGATCGACGGATGGCGGCGCGACTCCTCGACGATCGACATCGTGTAATCGGTGAGTGCGTCATCGACGCGGATCGTCTCGACGCCGTCCTGGAGGACGCGCACGACGGCGAGGTCGACCACCGGCGTCAGCTTCGCGACCGGGTCGCCGCCGGCGCGGTTGCGCAGCAGCTCGCGTTCGACGGACTTCGCCGGGTAGCCGATCGAGATCCGCAACAGGAAGCGATCCATCTGCGACTCGGGCAGCGGATACGTGCCGTAGTGCTCGGCAGGGTTCTGCGTCGCGAGCACCATGAACGGCGTCTCGAGCTGGTGCGTGGTGTCATCGATGGACACCTGGTTCTCGCTCATCGCCTCGAGCAGCGCGGACTGCGTACGCGGCGTGGTGCGGTTGATCTCGTCGGCGAGGACGATGTTGGCGAAGATCGGGCCGCGCTTGAGCTCGAACACCTTGCCGCTCTGGTCGTAGATCGAGACGCCGACGATGTCCGACGGCAACAGATCCGACGTGAACTGGATGCGGCGAAACGTGCCGCCGAGCGAGGAGGCGAGGGCGCGTGCGAGCGTGGTCTTGCCGACGCCGGGGATGTCCTCGATCAGCAGGTGACCGCGTGCGAGCAGCGCGACTACCGCGGCGCGGATCGCCTCGGGCTTGCCCTTGACCACCGTCGCGACCGCGTCCTCGAGCTTGCGGACCGCACCGATGTCAGTCGACGAGAACGGAGCTGGTGCCACCACGTCGGACGAGTATAGCTGCAATTGCCCGCAGGCTGCCGAAACGACGACGGGGGACCCACATGCTTCACCTCGTCGGCCGGCGACCATCGACGTCGACGTCGACGGACCTCTATGTCAGCGTCAACTGGTCACGATGCCTCACCCTCGACAGGAGTCCGAGGTTCATGCACTGGCGCTCGCCAGCCCGAAGTTTCCGCAGTCGATATTTCCGGGACCGCCTTCAACCCATTGATCGACACCTCTTCAGTGCTGGATCTGGTGAATCTTCAAGATGTTGGTGGAGACGCCGCTGCCAACCGGCACCGCCATGGTGATCAGCACGTGCTCGCCGGGCGAGGCGAGGTTCTTTTCGATCAGCGTTCCTTCGACCCGATCGAGGAGCTCCTCGGTGGTCGCGCTCGGACCGATCATCACCGGGGTCACCCCCCACACCAGCGCGAGCCGGCGGAACGTGATCTCGTCGGTGGTCATGCAGATGATGTTGGCCTCGGGGCGGTACTCCGAGATCAACCGGCCGGCACCGCCGGAGTCCGAGACCGCGACGATCGTCTTCAGCTTCATCGCGCGCGCGGCGGTCACCGCGGCGTGGGCGATCGCGTTGGTCGACGTCGCGAGCTGCAGCCCGGGCACCTCGACGTTGGCGTGGTAATACGCGCTCTTCTCGATCTCCTGGATGATCCGGACCATCGTGCGCACGGCCTCGACCGGGTGTGCTCCCGAGGCGGTCTCGCCGGAGAGCATCAGCGCGTCGGTGCCGTCGAGCACCGCGTTGGCGACGTCGGACGCCTCGGCGCGGGTCGGGCGTGGCTGCGTGATCATCGACTCCAGCATCTGGGTCGCGGTGATCACGATCTTTCCGCGCTTGTTGACCTCTTCGATGATCCGCTTCTGCCAGAGCGGGACCTTTTCGGGCCCCAGCTCGACGCCGAGATCTCCACGCGCGACCATGCAGCCATCGGAGGCGTCGATGATCTCGCCGAGCCGCTCGAGCGCCTGCGGCTTCTCGATCTTCGCGATCACGGGGATCGACACGTTGTCGGCGGTCAGCAGCCGCTTGGCCTCGATCACATCTTCGGCGCGGCGCACGAACGACAACGCCACGTAATCGACGCCGTGCCGGAGCGCGAACCCGATATCGGTCCGGTCTTTCTCCGACAGCGCCGGGGCCGAGACATCGACGCCAGGCAGGTTGATGCCCTTGTTGTTCTTGAGCACGCCGCCGGTGACGACGACCGTCTTGACCTCGCGCTCGTTGACCGCGGTCACCGCGAGCGACAGGTAGCCATCGTCGAGCAGCAGCGAGTCGCCCGGCTTGACGTCGTTCGGGAGCAGCGAATAGCTCGTCGAGCAGCGCTTCTCGTCGCCGACGCACTGTTCGGTGGTGATCGTGAACTCGGCTCCGGGCTTGAGCACGACGCCAGCCGGGGTGGCGAACTTACCGACCCGGATCTTGGGACCCTGCAGGTCGAGCAGCGCGGCGACCGACTTGCCACGGCGATCGGCCTCCGCGCGCAGGGTGTGCAACAACTTCGCGTGGTCTTCGTGACTGCCGTGTGAAAAATTCAGCCGCGCGACGTTCATCCCGGCGTCGATCAGCTCGCCGATTCGCTCCGGGCTCGACGAGGCGGGACCCAAGGTGCAGACGATTTTCGCGCGCGGCATTAGATGTCGGGTTTCTTACATCCCCGTAGACGCGAAGTCGATGCCCCTTGCTGAAACCCCGCCAACTTAGGTATCACCCGACCAATGCAGCGCCTGCTTCTTCTACTCGGTGCGGCTACCGGTTTCGGTTGCACCGTCAAGCAGGACCAGCCCGACCTCGTCGGGCAGGATATCCGGCTGACGTTCATCCATACCTCGGACATCCATTCGCGGCTGTTCCCCTACAACTTCGTCCCGAACTCCTTCGATCGCGGCTATGGCCTGACCAAGCCGCCGTACGGTGGCATCGCGCGGATGGCGACGATCGCGAAGAACATCCGCGCGACCTCGAACCGCGCGCTGTGGCTCGATACCGGGGACTGCTTCCAGGGCGCGCCGGTGTTCAACCTGTTCAAGGGTGAAGCCGAGATGCGCGCGCTGTCGCTCGCCGGCATGGACGGCGCGGTGCTCGGCAACCACGAGTTCGATCTCGGCGCGAAGAACCTGTTCGAGAAGATCGATAACTGGGCGACGTTCCCGCTGCTCGCGGGCAACTACGCCTGGGACAACCCGCCGCCCGGCGCGATCAACTCCGACGGTCGCTCTCTCCGCGACGTGATCGCGCCTTATGCGATCTACGACGTGCAGGGCCTCAAGGTCGGCGTGATCGGCATGGGCAACACGTCCACCATCACGTCGATCTATGAAGGCGGCAACAACCTCGGCTTCCGGCCGATCGCCGATGGCCCGGCGCTCGATGGCTGGGTCCGGCTGCTGCGCCCGCAGGTCGACGTGATCGTCGTCGTCAGCCACCTCGGCCTCGACGAAGACGAGGATCTCACCGCCGCGCAGGTCGAGGACGATCCGAACGAGAGCTTCTCGAACGATACGCTGAAGGGGATCGACGTCATCCTCGGCGGCCACCTCCATATCGTCACCAACCCGCCGAAGGTCATCCCGAACGACGAGGACGCCGACGGCGACGGCAAACCCGACGGCCGGCAGACCGTGCTGGTGCACTCGGGGGCGTTCGCGAAGTTCGTCGGTCGCCTCGACGTCGTGGTCCACGTCGGTGCCAACAACGGCGACCCCACACAGCGCAGCCGCGTGACGTCGTTCAGCTACGTCAACATCCCGGTCCAGGCCGATGTCCCCGAGGACCCCGAGGTCACGACGTTGATGTGGCCCTACTCGGTGCAGCTCAACCAGGAGATCGATCTCAACGGCGTGTTCGCGTTCATCAACTCGTCCGGGCAGGGCACCTCGCAATGCCAGCCGGACGGGACGTGCTCGGGTGAGGACGTCTGCAACTTCGCCACCAACACCTGCGGTCAGCGCCAGAAGGTCATTCGCAACGATCTCGGCGGCGGTGATTCGCAGCTCGGCAACCTGGTCGCGCGCAGCATGCAGGTGCAGGAGGGTGTCGAGGCGGAGCTCGCGATCACCAACTCGCTCGGGATCCGCGCCGAGTTCGAGTACGGCCCGCTGACGATCGAGCAGATGTACAACGTGTTCCCGTTCGAGAACTCGATCACCGTGATCTACCTGTCGGGTCAGGAGATCAAGGACACGCTCGATTACATCGCGCAGCGCTCGGCCACGCGCGGTTGCCGCACGCAAGCGCAGGTCGCCGGCATCGCCTTCGACATGGTGTGCGGCGGACCGAACGGTACGTACGCGAAGAACATCGCGCTCGGAGATAACTGCCGCACCGGTGGCGATCCCAACGCTGACATCGACTTCTCCAGGTGCGCGCCGCTCGAGATCTCCAGCTTGTATCGCGTCGCCGTCAACGACTACATCGCGGCCGGCGGATCGGGCTTCGAGGTGCTTCGCCGCAACACCTCCAAGCAGGACACCGGTGTCTCGCTCCGTGATTCGCTACGCGTCTATCTCAACACGCAGACCTGCCCGGCGGGCACCTCATGTCGCGCGCGGTGCGACGCGCAGCTCGACAACTCGGTCGTCGGCACGATGGGCCCGAAGCTGAGCGATAAGTTCGGTGCCATCTCCTGTCTCGACGAGAACGTCGAGGCGCACGACGGCCGCATCCGTCCCACGTTCGAGTGAGGCAGTCGATCATGCACAAGGTTGTTCTCCTCGTTGTCGCTGCCGGGTGCACCGACACTACCCCTGCCTTCGAGGGCACGCAGTCGCTCGAGGTCGTGCTGGTGTCACCGACGTTCACCGGGAGCCCCGAGACGCCGCTCGGCGATCTCGAGCGTACGGTCGTGGTCAACGTCACCGCGAAGGACGAGCAGAACCAGCTCGACACCACGTTCGACAAGGACGTCCAGGTCTACGCGCAGTTCCTCGGCACGCTGACGCCGTCATTCGGCACGGTGCCGCTGGCCTCGTTCCGCGTCACCGCCGGCCAGGCGGAGAACCAGTCGATCACGCTGCCGAATGCATTCGGCCCCACCGTGATCTGGATCGACGACGGCCAGGGCGTCGGCCCCGAGTACGTGCACGGTGCGATCACCGGCACGTCGCCCACGCTGTTCTATCGCGACCCGTTCGTCGTCGATCTCCAGAAGCCGCGCGACGAGATGGCGCTCGACGCCCTCGCGGCGACGCCGCTGCAGGACAAGCAGGTCGCGGTCAACTCCTCGCGATACCTTGCACGGGGCCGCCTGGTGGTCACCAGCGTGTTCCCACAGGGCTACACCGTGAGCGACGTGCAGTGTGCCAACGATGCCGGCGACCCGCCGTGCACCACGCAGGCGTACGACCATATGTTGGTCTTCTCGTTCTCGGCGCCGCGCGATCAGTGCTTCGATGCGGTCGAGGTTGGCCAGACGCTGGCCGGCTTCGGGGGCGGGCTGTCCGAGTTCAACGGCCTCAGCGAGATCGGCTTCCCGCAGACGTTCGCGCCGACCGATGAGAGCGACGAGTGCATCCACGACGTCAACATCGCGCGGCTGCCGCCACCCGTCGTCGTCGACCCGACGACCTGGTTCGGCGGGCTCTCGGAGCCGGAGGGCATCATCAACTTCGAGCGCAATGAATCGGCGCCGATCCAGATCAGTGGCGGCAAGGTGTGCGACCTCGACGAGGACTTCGACACCTTCAAGCAGTGGAAGGTCGATCCGGCGGGAGTCGGCGGCGACTGCTCGCGCAACGACGACGTGCTGAACGTGATCTCCAGCGGGATCACCTCGATCGACCCGACCACCCTGGTGGGTAAGACGCTGACGAAGGTCGTCGGTGTGCTGCGTCCTGTGAACATCGGTTCGTTCAACGTGTGGATCATCTTCCCGCGTGATGCGAGCGACGTCGTCCAATAGAGAAAAGAGAGCTCTCAGTGCGTATCAATCGCTTCGTTCTCGCGGCCCTCGTCGCCGCATCGCCGCAGGTCTTCGCGCAGCAGCCCGGTGAGCCGGCCCCGACCGCCGTCCAGATCGATGAAGCCAAGATCAAGGAGATCGTCGACCGCGAGATCGCCCGCATCCTGACCGAGCGCGCCGCCCGTGAAGCGGCGGAGCGCGCCGCGAAAGAGGCGACCGAGAAGGAGACCCATACGAGCGCCCCGGGAAAGGACGACAACATGGTCGGCGGCTCGGGCTTCATGGATACCCGCCTCGCGTTCACGCTGACCAACGAGAACATCCTCGCGAAGCCGGGTGAGACGATCCCGAGCGTCCCGGGCTGGCGGTTCGGAACGCCGAACTCGCTCGGCGTGCTGTTCTTCGACAACTACGACACGCGGTTCTCGGGCTTCGAGACCCTGTCGCACGCGATCATGTATCGCAGCTTCCAGAAGGGGCACCTCCAGGCGGAGGGCGCGTTCGTGCTGCGCATCAACGAGCTGTCGGAGACCCAGATCTCGCTGGCCGATGCCGGCTCGTACATGGTGATCACCAACTGGAAGGATCCGACGCACAAGGATCCGACGCGGATCTCGCTGACCGCGTTCCCGGTCAGCTCGGATCGTTTCCGGCTCGGCTACTCGTTCCGGATGTCGTGGGGCGGTAGCCCCGAGTACAAGCGCGCGCGGTCGTCGAACCCGGGCGCGAAGCTGCAGTACGACTTCAAGCAGGGCTACGTGTTCGTCGGCGCCAAGAGCGCGGTCGTGGTCGATCCGGCGGACGGCGAGCAGAAGGCCGCACTCGCGATGCTCGGCGGTGCCGGCATCGATCTGATCCAGCCGTGCGCGATCGGGACGCCGGGCTGCAAGGGCGACGACCTCGGCGTGCGCGCGGAGATCAACGGCGGCTACTTCGATCGCGGCAAGAACGAGCTGCAGGACGTCCAGTCGGAGACGGTCCAGCTGTTCGGTGCTTCGGGGCAGCTGTCGATCTACAAGGGCCTGCCGCTACGCAACTCGATCGACTTCCGGCTGTACCGCTTCAACAACGAGCAGGTCACCAACCTGTTCGCACCCGAGCAGTATCCGGGTGGGCTCGCCTGGATGGCGCAGGCCGAGTTCACGGCGATGGGCCAGACCCTCAAGGATCCGGAGAACACCGGCTCGACCGTCAACCAGATGGGCTACGCGGGCGACCTCAACGTTCGCGTCAAATACAACCGCGTCCGCCTGCGGATGGACCTGTCGTTCCGCGATCTGGCATTCATCCTCCACAGCCAGCCGAGCCTGCCGCCCTACTCGGACTTCCCGGACGACTACCAGCTCACGCCGAACCTGTTTGCGGCGGTCGGCGCCGACAAGAACTGGGGTGACTGGCTGACCGTTGGTGTGATCGCGGGCATCGAGCTGCCGGCCACGCTGACCACGCCGAAGGGCATTCCGGGCCAGGCGATCGGTGCGGGTACCGGCACGTCGACCGCCGTGATCCGGAACAACAACATCGACACGCTGATCACCATCCTCCCGCCCGGCGAAGACGCGCTGCCGCAGAGCGCCGTGAAGTTCAACGCGAGGATCGACTTCGGTCGGATCTACGCCGCCGTGCTCGAGGTGTTCTACAGCTACGATCCGAACCAGACCAAGTACTCGCGGGTCTGCGAGGATCCCGACAACTGTGCCTTCGCGTACGAGCCGGGGCAGTTCAACCAGCTCGGCGTCAACGTCACGTTGCAAGCACGCTTCTAGCTAGGAGGCTGGACGCACTGCACACTGAATCCGCTTCGCGGGAGTGTGCTTTTTCGCGAAGCGGACCGCTGGTGGCGGGGTGATCGAGGCTAGACTCGATGAACCCGGCGTGTCGTAGACGCTGGGCGCTATGACGAAGCGACACGATCACGAAGCCAGCACCGTCGTCGGCTTCGCGACTATTTTGGTGAAGGATACGGTCTCGTACCTCGCCGATTTGTTCGCGCGAATCGTCAGGAGTATCAAGAGCATCGCGCCGCTCGCGGCAGCGGTGGCGTGCCAGTCGAATACGCCGGATCCGTCGGTCGTCCCCGCCCAGCTTCCGCATGAGGTCGTGAGTGTGGTGGAGAAGTCGGTGAAGGAAGCGGCGCCCAAGCCGATGGGCGACTTCTCGATCACCTTCTATTACGTGGTCACCGAAGACGAGGTCGCCTCGAAGCCCAAGAAGAAGCTGCCGCTGGTCGTGGCCGCGAACGACAACGCGGCGATCTCGATCGATGAATCAGATCCCGAGCTCGCGGCGATCACGCCGCCCGATCAAGTGAAGCTGTTCGACTCGACCTGCCAGCCGATCTCTGAGGTCTCGCGTGAGTTCGCCTCGCAGATCGCGCTGCAGGGTACTGGCAAGTTGAAGGACGGCCGGGTCCTCAACATCTGGGGCGCGTGCCGTTGCGAGAGCTCACCGTGCTTCAAGGTGACCGCGGCGCAGTGGGGTACGGGTGGCACGGGTCGCCAGCTCCAGCCGTTCCGCACCGTGGCGGTCGATCCCAAGCTGGTGAAGCTGGGCTCGCTGCTCTACATCCCGCTGCTCGAGGGTCGGCAAATGCCGGGCCGCTCGCCGTGGGGCGGCTTCGTACACGATGGCTGCGTGGTCGCCGATGATGTCGGCGGTGGCATCAAGGGCACCCAGCTCGACCTGTTCGTGGGGCGTCGCGGATGGTTCTTGGGCATGTCCGGCAAAGAGAGCAGCCACGCCTGGGCAAAGTCGGTGCCGGTCTATGACGGGACCAAGCTGTGCGAGCGGAAGGGTCGTCACGTGACCCGTAAAGCCGGCGCGATCTAGCTCCGTAATCGCCGAAGTTGGTGATCACGTGCTCGTGCCCCACGTTGGCACACAGGGCTCTTCGCTCGGCGCCTGGCCTCCGAAGCCGTGGACGAGCACGTACGGGCCCAACAGCGGGGCTGGCAACCAGCTTCGGGGCGCTCAGTAGGGCAGGATCAGGCGGGTCGCCGGGGTCGGCGTGACCGGACCCGCTCCCGGAGTGGTCGTCGGCGTCGGCGTTGCCGTGCCCGCCTTGATATTCTCGCTGTCGTCCACCGCGGTGGTCGTGGTGGCCGCGAAGCCGACCAGCCCGAGCAGGATCATGGTGAGGCCGACGCCGCTGATCAGGCCCGCCTTCGACTTGCAGTCCTGCCTGGGCATCCCGAGGCCGATGTCCATGTCGCAATCCGCCTGCGTGCTCGAGACTGCAAGCAGGCCGATGCCCGCGGCGAGCGACACGCCTTCGGTGATCTGGGTGTACATGCGGTGCTTCGCGTTGTTGGGGAAACACGCGGTGAACACCAGGCACATGGTGAGAGCGACTGCGGCACGCATGGCTTGTTTGTATCAAACCTTGAAGGGCGTCGGGACAACGGCTGCTTGCAAGCTTCGGCTGTTAGCTGCGCGGAAGCATCGCCGATGCGACGATCTTCTTGTCGGCGCGCTGGGCGAACGCCACGGCGCCGACGTTCTTCCAGGTCGGATCGAGAGGGATGCGGACGTGCTTTGACGCTGGGACCCGCACGAGGGAGCGGACGACGCGCGAGTTCGACAGCGTCTCACCGGCGTTCTCGCCGCTCGGCACCTTCACCTCGCGCTCGGCCTCGTAGACCGCGATCAGCACCTCGGCACCAGCGGGGACGTCGGTGGTGATGTCGAGGGCGCCCGCGCTCCACGTCGCGGTTGCCGCCAGCAGCGCGGGGCGCGAGGCTTTCGCGATCGCCATCTTGATCTGTCCGGTGCTCGAACCGACGAGGCCGGTCGCGCCGCCGATCACCAGCTCCGGCGTGTAGACGCGTTTCTCGCCGAGCGCGCTCGCGTACTGATGCTGGCGCGTCGTCCACTCCTCCTTGGAGTACGGATCGGCCCAGCCGAGCCCGTTCCAGTAGTCGACGTGAAATGACAGCGGCGCGAGGTCCGGCTCCTTCGCGAGCGTCGCGAGCAGCTTGTCGGCCGGCGGGCACGAGCTGCAGCCCTGCGACGTGAACAGCTCGAGGACGAGGGGACCGCGACCACCCTTGGAATCGATCATCTTGGAATCCCCGACGGCCTGTGAGCAGGCCGTGGCGGAGGCGAGAACAACAACCAAGAGGTCGCGCATCGCAGAGCCCTACGCAGCGCGCGGGCCGAGGTTACTTGCGAAGCGCGCGGACGATCTCTTCGCGGACGATCGAGGCAAGGTCGCGAGTCCCTGAGGGTGAGATGACCGGGACGTCGCTGTGGGGAGCCGGCGCGCACGCGACCACGGGCCTGGCGGGACCGCCCAGCTGGCCGGCCAGCTCGACGGCGCGATCACCCGCACGTCCGAGGTTGGCCTTCGCGCGGGCGGCGAGCAACGGTGCGATCGCGGAGTCGGGCAGGGGCTGGATGCCGCCGAGCGGGATCGCGGCGATCGCGATCTTTGCGAGGTGCTCCACGAGCTCCATGCGGAGCAGCGCCTGCTCGACATTCGCGCCCCACGAGATCACGCCGTGATTGCCGAGGATCACCGCATCGACGAGCTCGCACCACGGCGCGAGTGCGGCCTTCGCGGCGTCGCCGGGCTGCGCGTACGGGATCTTCGGGATCTTCGGGCCGAGCGAGACCACGGCCTCGGCGATGAACGGGCGGTCGATCGGATTGCCAGGTGCCGAGCCGACTGCGGTGGCGTACGGCGGGTGCGCGTGGATGACGGCGTGAACGTCGGCGCGGCGCTCGTAGACCG
>Ga0105044_10006022_pt1 | contig 16667 bp, 11 predicted proteins | sample MAT01_FD_78092 | JGI IMG/M metagenome (GOLD analysis project Ga0105044, IMG submission 78092) | Freshwater microbial communities from Lake Fryxell liftoff mats and glacier meltwater in Antarctica - MAT-01 | ecosystem: Environmental > Aquatic > Freshwater > Ice > Liftoff microbial mat | place...
CCCGCGACGGCCATCGCCGCGGCGTGGGCCAGCCGGTTGGACGGGCCCACCACGAAGTTCTCGAACGAGTAGTCCGGATTGATGATCAGCGAGTCGTGGGCCGGGCGCATCGGGCGGCTGACAAGGTCGAAGGTCGGACGCGCGGGCGGCTCGGGCTCGCCGGGCCGCGGGCCGGGCTTGAGCTCGAAACCGGGCGCGCTCGGGCGGGGCAAGCCCGCGGGCGGCGTCGCGGCGGGCGCGGGCACGGGGTCGTCGGGGCCGAGGAACAGCACGCTGATAAGGTGGTGGGAGACCTGCTGGGCGGCGTCGTTGAACGCGTCGGCGCACTTGTGCTGGAGATAGTCGCGGTGGATCGTCGACTGGGCCCGCAGACGGAGCGACCCCGCGTCGATGCCCAGGGGCTCGATCTGCTCGAACCACTGGCGGCAGAGCCCGGCGTGGGCTTGAGACAGGTGCGACAGCATGCCCGACCAGAGCTGGCGGTCGGGACCCGATGCTGCGCTGTGCCCGTTTGTGCCTGCCATGCCCGCACGCGACTCCCGGATGCCTGTCGCGATCTCTCGCACGCGTTAATCCCTTCGATTCGTAGCTCGGCCTGCGTGCCGGAGATCCCGCACCGATGCCGCGCGAGCTTGTCGGTTGCTCGTGCTGCTCGTGTTTCCCGGTGGGGACGCCGGCCGTGGGCGTAGGCCACAACGCTAATCGATCTAGGCGGCATGTCAACCCGGGTTTTGCAAAACCGGGGGATCGAAAACTTCGTCGGCTTGCACAGAACACGAACAGGCCAAAGCGGAGGGCGCGCGAGCGCAGACAACGCCGCGAATCCATCGGGAGCGGGCGCGATCTGCCGCCGCCGCGAACGCGCGGGCTGAGAGTGCCGCACGTCGGTCGTGCTCGGCGGCCTTCAGATGTCTAGCGAGGATCAGCGCATCGGCCGGCGCGGCGGCCCGCCGCGGCCGGGCCCGCCGGGCCCACCGGCGCCCGCCCCCGGCCCGCCGCGGGCCTGGAGCTTGGCCAGCCGCTCGGGGAGCTGCCCGTTGTCGGAAAGCTGCTTCTCGTACTTTTCCTTGTTGTACTTGTGGTCCATGAGCAGCTCGATCTTCTTGACCAGTTGCGGCCCGGCAAGGTCGCCCAGCCGCTTGCGGGCGTAGAGCAGGTTGGTCCGGCGCGACAGGTGCGTGAGCACCAGCGTCTGGCACTCGAGCACGCGGAGCCACTCGGCGATCGCCTCGGCGTGCATGTGCATGCCCACCTTGGCCCGGTCCTTGTGCTCGGGCTCGGTGAAGGTGCACTCGCAGATGACGATCTGGGCCTTGCGCACGTCGTCGCGGACCAGGGCCGGGCCCGGGGCCGTGTCGCCCAGGAAGGCCACCAGCGGCACCTCGATGATGCGCGTGATCTCGGTGCCGCGGTCGCGCAGCTCCTTGAGCTTGTCCTGCGGCAGGCCGTTGAACTCGTCCTTGAGCTTCGAGCGTTTCTCGACGATCGAGTACCCGAAGGCCGGCACGGTGTGCTCGACCTCAAAGGGTCGGAGGAAGATGTTGTTCTTGATCATGTGCTCGTCGCCCTGTCGCAGGGGGATGAGCTTGAAGGGCGTCGCCTGGCGCTCGAGCTCGACGTAGCCCTCCATCATGCGCTGGATGTGGGGGGCGATTCGGGCGTCGCAGACAATCTGGCCCTCGCCCATGCCCTGGAAATAGCGCTGCGAGAGGTAGTACGCAAGGCCGCCGATGTGGTCCATGTGGCCGTGGGTGATGGCCACGGTCTTCATGGCCAGCATCGAGCGCGGGCAGATCCCGAGGTCGAAGCAGATGTCGAGCTCCGGGATGCCGATGGTCGTGGCCTCGCCGGCGATCGACGTGCCGAAGACGCGATAGGGCGGGAGGTAGAGGAAGCCGAGGCCGCCCTCGCGGGCCGGCGGGTTGGGGATCATGTTCATTCGACGCTGAACCTCCGACGCCGGGCGGCTGGCCCGACGCGTCCACTGGGTGAAAAAACCTCGCGCGAGAGCAGCCCCCCGCGAGTGCATTGTACGGGGCCCCGCCCGCCGGTGCCACGACCGCCGATCCCCGGCCGGGCCCGTCGTTGGGGTACCCTCTCCCACTCTTGACCACCGACACGCCGCCGCCCGCGTCCCAGCCGTCTCTGCTCGCCCGCCTGGGCCCCGCGGGGTTTCTGGGCATTGGTGCGCTGATCCTCCCGCCCCTGGGCGGCTTTGTGCTTATCGCGTACATGGCCAGCGTCAGCGAGTGGCTCCGCTCGCACGCGGCCTCGGGCCTGGCCATCTATATCGGTGCGTTCATCGTCCTGGCGGGGCTCGCGCTGCTGCCCACCTATGCCCACGCGGCCCTGGGCGGCTATGCCTTCGGGTGGCAGACGGGCCTTCCCGCGGCCCTGGTCGGCTTCGTCGGCGGCGCATGGGTGGGCTACGAGATCGCCCGCCGGGCCAGCGGCGAGCGGGTCGAGCGGGTCGTGGCGGAAAAACCCAAGTGGCAGGCCATCCGCGACGCGCTGGTCCGCGACCACGACGCCCGCAGCTTCTGGAAGACCACCGGCATGGTCGCGCTGCTTCGCTGCCCGCCCAACTCCCCCTTCGCGCTCACGAACCTGGTCATGGCCTCCGTCAAGGTCCCCCGCGGGCCGTTCCTGCTGGGGACGCTCATCGGCATGACCCCGCGGACCGCCGCCGCCGTCGCGATCGGGTCGACCGTCGAGGCGTTCACTCGTGAGAACCTCGATCAGGCGGCCCCGAAGTGGCTCTGGGGCGTGGGCTTGGGCGTCACGCTGCTGGTTGTGGCGGTGGTGGCGATCATCGCCGATAAGGCCGTGCGACGAATCACGGCCCCGCCCGCATCTGTATAACAGCCCATCGACCGGGCCAGAATCCCCGCGCCCGAGCAACCCGGCGAGCGATCGCCGGAACAACCACCCGTCCCCGACCCCGCGCCGGTCCTCGGCCGGGTCACTCCGAAGGAAGCCCCCGATGCCCGCAAGCCGCCCCCGCGTGATCGTCTCCGCCCTCGCCTTCGCCGCCCTCTCGGGCCTGGCCTGTCCGGGCGTGCTGGCCCAGGACGCCGCCACCCGGGCCCGCACCGCTCCCGCGGCGGACCCGCGTGTGCAGGTCTCCGCCCCGCTGATCCCGCGGCAGGTGCTCTTCGGCAACCCGACCAAGGCCCAGGGCCGCCTCTCGCCCGACGGCAAGACGCTCGCGTTCCTCGCGCCCGTCAACGGGGTTCTCAACGTCCACGTCGCCCCCGTCGACGCGCTCGACAAGGCCCGGGCCGTCACCAGCGACGCCAAGCGCGGCATCCGCCAGTATTTCTGGGCCTACAACGGCCAGATCGTCTATCTCCAGGATACCGGCGGCGACGAGAACTGGCGCCTGTACAGCGTCAACCCCGCCGACGCCGCGGCGGTTGTCAAGGACCTCACGCCGATCCCCGGCGTGCAGGCCCGAGTCGAGACCGTCAGCCGCAAGTTCCCGGGCCAGATCGTGGTGGGCCTCAACGACCGCGACCCACAGCTGCACGACCTCTACCGCATCGACCTGGCGACCGGCGAGCGCACGCTGCTGATGAAGAACGAGCGTTTCGCGGGCCTCATGGTCGACGACGACTTCGTGCCCCGCATCGGCATCAGCCAGACGCCCGACGGCGGGCAGGCCTACGCCCGGATCACCTCGCCCGGCGACGACAAGACGCCCGCCAAGGCCGAGCCGCTGCTGACCGTGGGCCAGGAGGACACCGGCTCGACCCGCCCGATCGACTTCTCCGCCGACGGCAAGGCGATGTACCTGGTCGACAGCCGCGGCCGCGAGACCGGCGCGCTGTTCGAGTACGAGCTGGCGACGGGCAAAGCCAAGCTGCTCTTCGAGGACGAGAAGACCGACGTCGCCAATGTGCTCATCAACCCCGAAACCAAGATCGTCGAGGCCGTCGAGACCGATTACGACAAGGCGATCTGGACGCTCACCGAGCGGGGCATGGCCATCGAGCCCGACTTCCGCGCCATCCGCAGGCAGATCGGTGCGGGCACGATGACCATCACCAGCCGCAGCCTCGACGACCGCTTCTGGACTGTCGCGCTGGTCAGCGACTCGGGCCCCGCCAAGACGTTCCTCGTCGACCGCGTCGACATCAAGGACGTCAAACGCAAGGTCAAGACCACGCTCCTGTTCGTCAACAAGCCCGAGCTCGCGGAGGTTCCCCTGGTGCCCATGCACCCCAAGGAGATCACGACCCGCGACGGCCTGACGATGATGTGCTATCTCACGCTCCCCCTCGAGGCCGACCCGGACCGCGACGGCAAGGCCGATGAGCCCGTGCCCATGGTCCTGCTCGTCCACGGCGGGCCCTGGGCCCGCGACTCCTGGGGCCTTGATCCCGAGGCCCAGTGGCTGGCCAACCGCGGCTACGCGGTGCTGCAGGTCAACTTCCGAGGCTCGACGGGCTTCGGCAAGAAGTTCCTCAACGCCGGCAACCGCGAGTGGGGCGCCAAGATGCACGACGACCTGCTCGACGCCGTCGAGTGGGCCGCCAAGGAGGGTGTTGCGCAGCGCGACAAGGTCGCCATCATGGGCGGTTCCTACGGCGGGTACGCCACCCTCGCCGGGCTCGCGTTCACCCCCGACGCCTTCGCCTGCGGCGTGTCGATCGTCGGCCCGTCCAGCATCTCGACCCTCATCGCCTCGATCCCGCCCTACTGGGCCCCGCAGCTCGAGAGCTTCTACGCCCGCGTCGGTGACCCCCGCACGCCCGAGGGCAGGAAGCTCTTGGAGGAGCGCTCGCCCCTGAACCGCGCCGCCGACATCAAGCGCCCGCTGCTCATCGGACAGGGCGCCAACGACCCCCGCGTCAAGCAGGCCGAGAGCGACCAGATCGTCAAGGCCATGCAGGAACACAAGATCCCCGTCACCTATGTGCTCTTCCCGGACGAGGGCCACGGCTTCGCCCGCCCGGCCAACAACATCGCCTTCAACGCCGTCGCCGAGGCCTTCCTCGCCCAGCACCTGGGCGGCCGCTTCGAGCCCATCGGCGAGGCGTTCAAGGGCTCGACCATCTCCGTCCCCGCCGGGGCCGACGACGTGCCCGGCCTGGCCGGCGCGCTCGAGAAGAAGAACTGATCAGCAGGCCCCACCCATGAACGAGCAGGACGTCCGCAAGATCGCCCGACTGGCCCGCCTGCAAGTTGACGAGGCCGGCATCGACGACCTCCGCACGCGATTGTCCAGCGTGCTGGGCTACATCGAGTGTCTGGGCCGCGTCGATCTTGCGGGCGTCGAACCCATGAGCCACCCCGGCGGCACCGTCAACCGCCTCCGCGACGATGAGCCCGGCCCCGCCCTCGCCCCCGACGTGCTGGCGGGCATGGCCCCCGAGACCGTCGGCCCGTATATCAGCGTGCCAAGGGTCATCGGCGACGGCGGCGGGGCCTAGCACGGTCTTGACATCGCCGCCGGCTTCCGCTCAATCCTCGCCCAGCGTCTTCTTCCGCCGCAGCACGTGGTGGTAGTGCTGGGCGAAGCGGTGCGCCTCGTCGCGGATGGCCTGCACAAGCCTCAGGCCCAGGTGCTCGCGCCCCAGGCGTATGGGCTCGCTCCTCTGCTGCACATAGATGAGCTCCTCCTTCTTCGCCAGGCTGATGACCATCGGCGGCTTGATGTTCATCTGCTCGAAGGCCTCGAGCGCGGCGTGCAGCTGGCCTAGGCCGCCATCGATCACGATCACGTCGGGGAACAGCTCCTGGCCGTCGCCCGCCTCGCGGTACCGGCGGCTGACCACCTCGCGGATCGACGCGTAGTCATCATTGATCCCGGCCCCCCCACTCCCGCCGCCCTCGCCAAGGCCTTTGCCCTTGATCCGGTACCGCCGATACTCGTTCTTGAACGGCCGTCCGTCGAGGAAGCAGACCTTGCTCCCGACCGTCTCGCCGCCTTGCAGGTGCGCGATGTCGATGGCCTCGATGCACCGGACCGGGCTGGGCATGTTCAGCGCTTTCTGCAGGCTGGTGAGGGCCTTCTTGGGCTCGATCGCGCTCATCTCCGCCTCGGGCTGCCAGCCGGACTTCTTCCCGTCCTTGGCCCGCTGGTCGAGGCGCTCCAGGGCCTTGAGCTGGTCGCGCAGCACCGCCGCCTTTTCGAAGGCCATCGCCGCCGACGCCGCCATCATCTCCTGGGTCATCTCGCGGATCATCACGCTCCGCTTGCCCTCGATGAAGCGGACGAACCGCTCGACGTCCAGGAAGTACGGCTCCTTGGCGACCTTGTCGGCGCACGGGGCCGTGCACTGCCCGATCGCGTGCAGGATGCACGGCCTGAAGTACCTGTTCTTCGGGTCGCCCTCGACAATGTCCAGCGAGCAGGTGCGGAACTTGAAGACCCGCTGGGCCAGCGTCAGGGCCTCCCGCAGCGAGCCCACCGCCGTGAAGGGCCCGAAGATCTTCGCCCCCTTGAGCAGCGGGTCCTGCAGGTCCCGCGTGATATACACCCGCGGGAAATCCTCCCGCAGAGTGATGGCCAGGTACGGGAACGTCTTGTCGTCCGTCAGCCGCACGTTGAACCGCGGCGAGATGTCCTTGATCAGCCGGTTCTCGGTGAGCAGCGCTTCCCACTCGCCCTCGCACACGAGGAAGTCGAAGTCGTGCACGAGTTCGAGCATCGGCTGCTTCTTGAAGCCCAGGTCGGCGCTGGGCACGAAGTAGCTGCCTACCCGCGAGGGCAGCCGCGACGCCTTGCCCACGTAGAGCACCACGCCCTTGTGGTCCTTCATCAGATACACGCCCGGCACGTCCGGCAGGTCCCGGGCCTTCCGCAGGAGGCGGCCCAGCCGCACCTGGCGCGCTTCGACACCCCAGGCCGGCGGCGCGTCGGCCGCCTGCAACCCCTCGGCGTCGGTCATGGGCACATCGGGATCATCGGGCACCATCGATGCTACGAGCCGCGGCCGCCCCGGTTCGCGCCCGCGCGGGTCCGGGGCCCTGCTCCACTACGATCCCCCGCGTGAGCATCTACCTCGACAACAACGCCACCACCCGCCCGCTCGGGCCGGTGGCCGACGCGATGGACCGGGCCAACCGCGAGCTGTGGCACAATCCCTCGAGCATCCACCGCCCGGGCCAGGCCGCCCGGGGCCAGATCGAGCTCGCCCGAAAGCACCTGGCCGCCCTCATCGGTGTTCGCCCGCGGTTCATCACGCTCGTCGGCTCGGGCACCGAGGCCATCGACCTGGCCGTCCGCGGCACGCTCCAGCGTTTCATCGCCGCCGGGCCCGCCACGCCCCCGTCGATCATCACCTCGCGCATCGAGCACTCCGCCGTGCGAGAGCTCGCCGAGGCGATGCAGACCCAGGGCCGCTGCCGCGTCCACTGGCTCGACCTCGGGCCCGACGGCGTCGTCACCGTCGACGCCGTTGCACGCCTGCTCGACGCCGACCCGCACGCCGCGCTCGTCAGCGTGCAGTGGGCCAACAACGAGACCGGCGCGGTTCATCCGGCGCTCGATATCGCCGCCCTGTGCCGCGCCCGCGGCGTGGTCATGCACTGCGATGCCACCCAGTGGGTCGGCAAGATGCCCGCCCCGCCCGACGAGGCGCCGCGGCTGCCCGACCTGGTCACCTTCTCGCCCCACAAGTTCCACGGGCCAAAGGGCGTGGGCGTGCTCTACGCCCGCGCGGGCGTCCCCGTCAGCCCGCAGATCCACGGCGAGCAGGAGCTGGGACGCCGCGGCGGCACCGAGAACACCCCCGGCATCCTGGGCGCCGGTGTCGCCGCCCAGCTCGCGCTCGCCTGGCTCGCCGACGACGCCCCGCGGGCCGGCATCGCCGCCCTGCGCGACCGCTTCGAGGGCCTCGTGCTCGCCGGCTTCCCCGGCGCGGTCGTCAACGGTCCGCGCGATCTGCCGGGCCAGCCGCCCGGCACCCTCCGGCTCTATAACACGAGCAACATCGGCTTCCCGCGGCTCGAGGCCGAGGCCCTGCTCCTGCTCCTAAGCGAGCGCGGCGTGTGCGCCTCGGCGGGGGCCGCCTGCTCGTCGGGCTCGCTCGATCCCTCGCCCGTCTTGCGGGCCATGGGCGTGCCCGCCCACATCGCCCACGGCTCGCTCCGCTTCTCGCTCTCGCGCGAGACCACCCGGGAGGAGGTCGACGCCGCGGCGGCCATCGTCATCGACTGCGCAAGCCGCCTGAACGCCTCCATGGCCGGGCTGCCGGGCTGAAAAGTCGCGTCGGCGCAAGAGAAACGGGCGGGAACCGGAGTCGGCCAATGGCCGCGCTCCTGTTCCCGCCCGCTTCGGTTCTGCCGTAGATCGTCCGGGGCGTAAACCCCGTCGTCGTGCTCAGGGCCGCGACGAATCCGAGTCGCTGGGCACGGGCCGCTGCCGGATCCCGCCGGCGGGCGGGCCCTCGCCGAACATGAATATCATCCCGCCCCCGCCGCCGCCGATCTTGTCGGTGTTGTAGATGAACTGCGAGTCGAGCACCTTCTCGATGCGCAGGGCGGCCTCCGAAAGGTGGGCGAAGGTGTAGTCGTCGGCGTTCTTCTTGCCGTTGCCCTTCACGTCGATGACCTTGTCGATCTTGGAACGGATCTCGCGGAGCTGGGCCGTGGCCAGGTTGCTCACGGGCTTGGCCGCCGCCCCCGAGAGCCCGTCGGGCATCGAGAGGTCGATCAGGCGGGCCAGGTGCTCGCGCTGAAGGTTGCGACGGAGGCTGGAGATCATCGGGTTGCGGTTGTCGAAGCCCTTGCCGCCGGTGGTTTCAAGCTCGCTCCAGATCTCGTCGCCGATGGCTTTGAAGAGCTCGGGCAGGGTGAGCGAGTCCTGGTTGGCGGGGACGCGGAACTCGTTGTCGTAGACGCGCTTGAGAATGGTGGGGTTCATCACCAGCGTCAGGGCCGTGGCCTGCACGCCGATGATGCGGTCGTGGATCGGGAACGCGGGCTCCTCGAGGATGTCGCGCATCCCGCCCCCGTCCCACCACTTGTCGACGGTCATGTACTTGAGGATCTCGGGCGTGAGCCCGTACGCCTGATCGCGGAACGCCGCCTGCATGACAAACCGCAGCGCCGCCCGCTGCTTCTCGACCGCGACGACCTCGACCGGCGGCCGGCCGTTGGGGTCGCCCTTGCGGTCGCGGTTGACGTGGGCCCCGCCGATCCACGGGGCCATCATCGAGATCGATTGCAGCTGCTGATTGAGCGTGATGACGTAGCCGCGCCGGGCCTTGGCCCAGGAGTCGCCCTCCTTGACGAACTTGTCCAGGAGTCGCCCGCGGTAGTACTCGATCAGCCGCGTCTGGTTGTTGGCGTAGTCGAGCGGGTCCGACGAGAGGTCGTACTGGCGGGCCAACGGGTCGGGCCCGCCCACGTCCTCGTCGGTGAGGAACGCGAGCTCGGGCTCGGCGACGCGCTTGAGCACGTCCTTCGGGTTGCCCGAGGTGTAGCCGTACTCGATGACCCAGAAGTCGTACGGGCCGATGCCCTTCATCGCGTACTCGCCCTGCACGGGCCCCGAGTCCTTGTTGATGTTGACGGGGTTGTAGTCCATCACCGAGCCGGCGAAGGCCTTCTCGCCCTTGACCTCGAAGGAGTTGATCTTGCTCAGCGGGTAGATGCTCGAGGCCTTGAAGTTGTGGCGCAGGCCCAGCGTGTGCCCGACCTCGTGGCTGGTCAGGTCGGCCAGCAGCGGGCCCACGAACCAGTCGGGGATGCCGTCAACGAGGTTCTGGTTCTTCTTCTCGGGCTTCTTCTCGTCCTTCTTGCCGTCGTCCTTCTTGGCGTCCTTGGGCTCGTCCTTCTTGTCCTTGTTCGCCTCGTCCTTCTTCTCGCCCTCGGCGGCCTTGTCGCCCTCCTCCGGGTCGTCGATGAGGTTCATCAGCTCCATGTGCATCCGCATGAACGCCATGTCCATGCCCTTGCCCCGGGCCGCCATGCAGTGCCCGTTGAACTGGCTGGTGTGCCCGATCAGGCCCTGATACTGCGGGTCCTCGAGCGTGCCCGGGGGCAGCGCGTCGGTTCCCTCGGCCCCGCCGACGGGCCGGCCGCCGAACCGCATAATCCCGCGATGCGAGCGCTGGGCCAGGATCAGGTCGCGCTGGGCCGGGTCGGCAAGCCGCAGGCGCGGGTCCCACGTGGGGTTCTTGTCAAGCCAGGAGAGGGTCTCGGCGGTGACGCCCTGCATCGCCACCTCGGGCAGCAGCTCGTTGGCCTGGAACCAGAAGTAGCGGATCCAGCCGTCGGTGAGCACCACGTCGGCGTCGAGGATCTGGCCCGTCCGCGGGTCGGTCCGCGACGGCCCGATCGCCGTGCCCTGGTCGTTGCTCAGCCAGCGGATGAAGTTGAACCGGACGTCCTCGGGGTCCTTCTCCATGTGGGCCCCGGTCGACTTGTCCTGGTAGTAGACCTCGATCGCGTCGGCGATGCCGACCTTCTCGAAGGCCTTGTTCCACTCGAGCACGCCGTCGCGGATGAACCGGCGGTACCGCACCGGCACCGTGTGCTCGATGTAGAACACGATCGGCTGCTTGGGCGGGCTCAGGCTCAGGCTCGCGTCACGCTTCTCGAGGTGCCAGCGGTTGATGTACCGCACCCACTTCTTGTCGTCGCGGAACTTGCCGAGGTCGCGGAAGCTGGTCGTGAAGTACCCCAGCCGCTCGTCGGCCTCGCGGGGCTTGTAGCCGGTGGTCTCCGGCAGCCGGCTGATCGAGTAGTGGAACGTCCGCAGCTGCCCGCCCGCGGCCGGCATCTTGATCGAGATCTCGACGTTCTCCGGGAACGCCTTGGCCTCGCTGATGACCGCAAGCCGCACGTTGGCCCCGGCCCCCTGGGCCCCGAAGAACCTCCCGACCTGCCCGGCCAGCAGCGCCCTGAAGTCGATCACCGGCCCGCCGCCGGGCCCGATCGCCACGATCGGGACGTCCAGCAGCACCTTGTCCGTGAACGTGTTGCTCACGCCCGACTTGGACTCGTCGTCCCCCGTCGAGCGCGTCTCGTAGTTGGGCTGGATCAGCGCGAGGGCCTTGTCGAACCGCTTCCAGTATCCCACGGCCTCGTTGCCCTGCAGACCCGCCCACGTGTCCCCCGCCGCCACCGTCATCGCCCAGAAGTGCTTCTGGCTCTCAAAGTCCCGGGGCAGCTCGGCCAGCAGGGCCTGGTCCTTGTCGCGCTTGTACAGCGTGTAGAGGCCGGGCCTGTCCTCGCCCGCCTGAGCCACCTTGACAAAGTCCTTGGCGACCTCGGCAAAGGGCGGGAAATCGGGCTTCTTCTCGTCCTTCTTTTCGTCCTTCTTCGCCTCGGGCGCGTCGCCCTGCGCAAGCGCCGTGCTGGGCAGCCCCAGGGCCCCTCCGCATACCAGCACCACCGCCGCCGCCCACCGCCCGATCCCATTCAACCCGAAAGCGCCGCCAAGGTCCCTACGCATATCGCCGACTCCTTCTCCCCCGCCGCTGTATCAACCGGAATGTTGAGCCCGTGTCCCGATGTCCAGACGTTCCGTGCCATGTCCGCACGCAGGGTTTGAGGCGTGCATCTCAGTCTACCGTCGAGGTGAGCTCGATGTTCCGCCCGGCCGTGGATTCTCGCCCCCGGGCATGCCAATCGGTGCCGAGTCCTGCGCTTTGACCGGTATATACCCGCCGATCGATCCGAGCATCACCACCCCCGTCAGCACCGCGAACACCAGCCCCGAAAACTGGAACGCCCGGTCCCTGACGGCCAGCTCCGTCGGGTCGTCGTACACCCCGCGCTCCACCAGCACGATGCATCGGAGCAGCCCATAGGTCGCCGGCAGCATCGTCAGCCAGAGCAGGTTGAACCCCAGGGTGTACTTGAACCCCTGGGCCTGGACGTAATCTGAATAGCTCACCAGCGTCGCCACCGCCGTCACCACCACGCCCATCCGCAGCAGTTCGTCGGTGTACTTGGCCTGCACGCCCCGGGCCAATGCCGCCTGCTCGCCCCCGCCCATGGTCCGCCGCTCGCCCAGGCGCTTGCCCAGGGCAAGAAACATCGAGAGGAAGAACGTCACATTCAGCAGCCAGCTCGAAGGCTCGACCCCGGCCGCCGCGCACCCCCCCAAAACCCGCAAGACAAACCCGCTGGCCAGGCTGATCGTGTCGGCCACCACCAGCCGCTTGATCCCCAGGCTGTAGAGAGTGACGTTGACGACGTACGCCCCAAGGGCCGCCCCCAGCAGCCACCGCGTCTGCCCCGCGGGCATTCCCGGGGCATCGGGCACTAGGGCCGCCACGCACCCGGCCGCCAGAACCCAGCACGCCACGGCGAGCCCGACCGCCAGCCCGACGGGCACCCGCCCGGCCGCCAAGGGCCGATGCCGCTTGCGCGGGTGTAGCGCGTCAAGCCGCCGGTCCTTCAGGTCGTTGATGATGTAGCACCCGCTCGAGGCCAGCGCGAAGGCGATGAACGCCCCCAGCGCCGCGGCCAGCACCCGGACGCGTTCATCGCCGCCGACATCGGCCACACCCCCGGTGGCCAGTGCGTACACCGGCCCGACAAGGACGAACACGCCCTTGCTCCACTGCACCGGCCGCAGCAGGCGGACCAGGTCGCGGAACAGGCCGGGGGAGGGTGTGGTTGAGGGATCGCTGGACACAGTGGATGGGCCGGCCCGGAGAAGCGTATCGGCCGTTCGCGGTACGGCTCTCCAGAGCCGTGTGCCCCATCCGCTTGCATCCTCAACCCCTCCATACCCGCAGACCCGTGCTGGTACGCTTGCCCCTCACGGCTCTCCCGGCCGTCCACTCCCCGGCCTCCTGATCGACCTCCCAAGATGCCCCAGGCCGCTCCCGAGCGTCAGACGACCGATACCGCCACCCCGCTGGCGACTCCTTGGCACGCCCTGCCCCTCATCGGCGGCGGCTTCCTCCTGCTCGCGGCGTTCCTGCTCCAGGCCCTGCCGCTCTGGCTCCTGCGGGTCGATCAGGGCCGGGCGTGGTTCGACGAAGCCTTCTTCCACTGGCCTGTCATTCGCCAGTTCCTCGATCAGTGGCCCGCGCCGGTGCTGGCCGACTATCGCTCGGCCACGACGCCTGGCTTCCACCTAGTCATGGCTTGGCTCGCGCGCTCCGTCGGTGCCGATCCCCACGTCCTCCGCCCCATCGCCGCGATCTTTACCGCCCTCATGCTCCTCATGGCCTACGCCGTCGTCCTGCCCTCGCGCCGCGGCTCGGGCCCCGGCGGCCCATGGTGGGCCGCGCTCCTGACCCTCCCTCTGGCCTGCTCGATGTACGTCGTTCTTCCAGGCGTGTGGCTCGCGCCCGACAACCTCGGCTGGCTGCTGGTGCTTGCCCTGCTCTTTGTCTGCCTGCGGGCCCTGGACCGCGGCGTGCTAGGCATCCAGAACTTGCTCGCCGCCGCCGTGCCCGCATGCGTTTTGCTGTTCCTGATGGTCAACGTCCGCCAGTCGCACCTCTGGGCTTGGACCATGCTGCTGGCCACGGCGTGGCTCACGGCGTCGCCCATCGCCGGCTCAGGCCCCGCGGCGTTGTTCTCAAATCCTCGTCGCCGTTCGGGTGCCCTGTTAGTGGCGCTCATTGCCGGGGCCCCGGCGGCGTATGCCCTGTTCGAGTACCACTCGCTCTGGGGCGGCTTGGTCCCACCGCGATTCCAGGCCCAGCACGCCTCGGGCATCAACCCCGCAGCCCCCGCGCTGGCCCTGTCGCTCATTGGCGTATATTCCGTGTTCTTTGCCGCCTGGCTCCGCCCGGGCCTGGGCCGGCTATGGCGGGAAAGCCGCCCGGTTCTGGTCGTCGCCGCCCTCGTCGGCGCGGCGCTGGCTCTCGGGCCTGCCACAACCTATCTCTACGAGCCTCGCTCCAGCGGCCTCTGGAACCTCGCCAAGATCGAACAGCGGCTGGGCGTCTCGCTGCTTGGCCACACCAGCCCGAGCATCCTGATCCTGTCAACGCTCGGGGCAGTCTGTCTGGCCGGCTGGCTGGCCCGGCTGGAGCCGGCCCGGCGATGGTTTTTTCTGGCGACCCTTGTGGGCTTCGAGCTGGCTCAGGCGGCCAACGCCAACGCGTGGCAGCGCTACCAGGAGCCCCTTCTATTGGTGCTCATCGCGGCGCTGGCTCTGGCCGCGGGCGACCCCGATGACGGGCTGGACGTGCCCCGCTCACGCTGGCACCAGCCTCTGAATGTTTGGCGGGTGATCGGACCACTCGCCCTGTGCGGGGTGTTCCTGATGCTGAGCGTTCAGGGAATCTCCTCGGCGGGCGAGGAGGCGCGGCTGGATTCGTACCGCCGGGGCCAACAACCCTGGCCGACAGACGTACCACCCCCGCCCGGCGTAGCCCCGATCAAGCCATCGGCCCGATAAGCCGATGCACGATCCCTGACGCCACCCGCCCCCCGCCCCCCGCCTCCGATCCCAACTGCCCCGCCTCCTGCCCGTCCCACTCCCAGACCGTGACCAGCGTGCCCGCCCCATCATCATCGTCCCCGGCCCAGAGCCCGGCCGACGCCCACTCCGGCAAGACCGCCCTGATCACCGGCATCACCGGTCAGGACGGGTCATACCTCGCCGAGCTGCTCATCGACAAGGGCTACAGCGTCCACGGCATCGTCCGCCGGGCCTCGCTGTTCAACACCGCCCGCGTCGATCACCTCTACCTCGACCCGCACCAGCGCCCCGGGCCCGGGCGGGGCACGATGACGCTGCACCACGGCGACATCACCGACGCCTCGTGCCTGGAGCGGCTGGTCCGCACCGTCGGGCCCGACGAGGTGTACAACCTCGCCGCCCAGAGCCACGTCCGCGTCAGCTTCGAGCAGCCGATCTACACCGCCGAGACGGTCGCGATGGGCGCTCTGAAGCTGCTCGAGGCCGTGCGCGATTATGAGCAGGTCTCGGGCCGGCATGTGCGGTACTACCAGGCGTCGAGCTCGGAGATGTTCGGTGCCGCCCAACCGCCGCAGAACGAGAACACACCGTTCCGCCCCCGCTCGCCCTACGCCGTCGCCAAGGTCATGGCCCACCAGGCCAGCGTGAACTACCGCGAGGCCTACGCCATGCACGTCTCCTGCGGCATCCTCTTCAACCACGAATCCCCGCGCCGCGGCGAGACGTTCGTGACGCGCAAAATCACCCGGGCCGTCGGCCGCATCCGCCACGGCCTGCAGGACGCGGTCTACCTGGGCAACCTCGACGCCAAGCGCGACTGGGGCTTCGCCGGCGACTACGCCCGGGCCATGTGGCTCATGCTCCAGCAGGAGGCCCCCGGCGACTACGTGATCGCCACCGGCCGCGCCATCAGCGTCCGCCGCTTCGCCGAGCTGGCCTTCGCCCGCGCCGGGCTCGAGATGCACCAGCACGTCAGGCTCGACAAGCGCTATCTCCGCCCCGCCGAGGTCAACGCCCTGGAAGGCGACGCCTCCCGGGCCCGCGCGGCCCTGGGCTGGAGCCCCGAGACGAGCGTCGAACGCCTCATCGAGATGATGGTCGACGCCGACCTCGAGCTCGCGCGGCAGGAGGCGATGGTGCGGGGGTCCCTGTCGCCAACAGCCGATCGCCAGGACGGTGCCCATGCCCGGTGAGCCCGCTCCCGCCCGTCCCGGCACCGCCGGATCACCGCGTCAGGCACGCGTACAGCGTGTGCCCGGGCAGCACGCGCCCCAGACGCAGCGTCCGCGCGGCCTTGGAGAGCACTCGGGCCGCCAGCCCCGGCGGCTTGGTGATATCGATCAGCCTTCCCGTCAGGCGGCCAACGACCCCCGCCGCCCAGTGCCCGGCATACGCGTCCGTCAGCGGCTCGACCTCCAGCCGCTCGACCCGCAGACCCAGCAGTTCCGCCGCGCCGACCATCGCGCGTCGGCCCCACCGCGTCATGTGGTGCGGCGGCAGGTCCAGCGGGTCGTTCAGATGCTTGAACCAGCCGTCGGCGTTGGGCACACCCAGGATCAGCCGCGAGCCCGGCGCCGAGGAGAGCAGGGCCGCGCACTGTTCGAGAAACACCCGCGGCTCGGGCACATGCTCGAGCACCTGGAAGGCCAGCACCGCGTCGAAGCCCCCCGAGCACTCGGGGAGCAGCTGCTCGGGCGAAGCGCAGCGAACATCCAGCCCGCGGGCCCGGGCCGCCGCGACCGCGTCGGGGTTGATCTCGATGCCTCGGGCGCACACGCCCACGCTCTCAAGTCGCTTAAGCAGGCTCCCGTCGCCGCAGCCGACCTCCAGCACGCGGGCGCCCCGCCCCAGGCCGCGGCCAAGCGCCCGCACATCATCGACGGCCGCCCGGAGTTCCCACTTGTCGCCGGGGTAGTAGGGCAGACGCGCCTGAAGCTGCGCATAGAACGCGCCGGAGCCGGCCTTGGCGGGGTGGTAGAACGCCAGGCCGCAGGACCGGCACGACCAGAGCGAAACGACGGGCCCGGGCGGCATGTCGCCCGCGGCGTCGACGCCCAAAGCCTCGCGCCAATCGGCGACGAGGCGGCGAGCGTCGTACTCGCGTGTAAGTGCAGGCGCGGCCCGCCCGCACAACGGACAGTCGGGCGGCTCGCGCCCCGGATCGGCGCTGCGCTCGGCGACGCTTTGGGAAGTGGTCAGGGGCTTGGGCACGGGGAGCGGGTCCATTTGATGAGGCGTCGTCGACTGACGCGCGGTGCACGACGGTATCGTTCCGCTGCCGCGACGTGTGACGGGAGGGGCACGTGGGTGCTCTGAC
>Ga0105044_10006023_pt1 | contig 16667 bp, 13 predicted proteins | sample MAT01_FD_78092 | JGI IMG/M metagenome (GOLD analysis project Ga0105044, IMG submission 78092) | Freshwater microbial communities from Lake Fryxell liftoff mats and glacier meltwater in Antarctica - MAT-01 | ecosystem: Environmental > Aquatic > Freshwater > Ice > Liftoff microbial mat | place...
AGTTTTGAGTTTTGAGTTTTGAGTTTTGAGTTTTGAGTTTAATTGCACGGTTTGTTAATACCAAATAAAAATGTTCATTTTTCAATTTAAATTAACTTAAATAATGGAGATATCGAGGTTGCTTCAGGAGGTAAAAAAAGCTTCCGTTTCTGTTCGGAAATTAAGCGATGATAACCGTAAAAGTCTTCTTCTTTCCATTTCGTTGTTGCTAAAAAATAATTCAGAAAACATCATCAGCGAAAATAAAAAAGACCTTGATAAAATAGACGATTCAAATCCGAAGAAAGACCGCTTGATGCTAAATGCAGAGAGGATTGGCGGCTTAATTTCATCTTTGAATGATGTTTCTCAATTGCCCGATCCATCTAACCGCTTGCTTTCTTCCTATTCAATGGAGAACGGCTTGCTCGTGGAGAAATACTCGGTTCCAATGGGCGTTGTCGGGGTTATTTATGAGAGCCGTCCAAATGTTACAATTGATGTAGCAGCACTCTGTTTACGTTCGGGAAATGCCGTTGTATTACGTGGTGGATCGGAAGCCGAAAATACCAATAAATACCTTATAGAATTAATCCATTTGGCATTAAAAGAAAAAGGTATTTCTGAAGCAGCTGTCACTTTATTTCCATCCGGACGTGAGCATGTTAAAGAATTGCTCGAAGCTGTAAAATATGTTGATATAATTATTCCCCGTGGATCACAGGAATTAATTGATTTTGTACGCAAAAATTCTCTTGTTCCAACTATAGAAACGGGAGCTGGCGTTTGTCATACGTATGTGAGTGAATCGGCGGATCTTCAAAAAGCTGCAGACGTGATCATAAATGCAAAAGTCACACGCCCGTCTGTCTGTAATTCATTAGATACAATTATAGTAAATGATAAAATGTTGGAGGCATTTCTTCCATTAATTTGCATTGGATTAAGCAAATTTAATGTAGAGATATTTGCGGATAAATCTTCCTTTCCTGTACTTGAAAAAGAAAATTATCCGCTTCTGCAACACGCCACAGACAATGACTTCGGAAGGGAATTCCTTGACTTTAAATGTTCCGTTAAAACGGTAAACAATCTTGATCAGGCTTTATCGCATATTGCTGAATATTCGTCGCGGCATTCTGAAGCAATTATTTCGGAAGACAAGGAAGAGCAGGAACGTTTTTTAGATGAAGTAGATGCAGCTGCCGTGTATGTAAATGCCAGCACGCGGTTCACGGATGGTGGCTGTTTCGGACTGGGCGCAGAGATTGGAATTTCGACACAGAAGCTTCATGCACGAGGACCATTTGCACTGGAAAAACTGGTGACGGAAAAATGGATCGTAAAAGGGAACGGTCAAACACGAAATTAAATAAGAAATCCTAACGAGGAATCACGAATAACTCCGGCAACTACTCCTTCACAAAAAAAGCAGTTCCGCCTTTTTCAGATTTAAGGATCAGGCTGTCTTCAGTAAGCTTTTTAATCTCGCTGCGTTCTGATCGCTTTTCTCCATCTGGTCCTGCCTGCTCAGTAACAATAAACTTCCCTTCCTCTTCAAGCTTGTAAGTGCCGCCCTTAGAACTTTGATTCAGTTCTTCCGGAAGATTTGCCTTAAACGTATTATCGGCCAAGTATTCCATTGTCACTTTACGCAGAATAACTTTCATCTGCTCCAGCTCTGCCTTTTCATTCGGAGAAAGATCCTTTGCACTCGTTAAAGTTGCCACATCGATATCACTGAACCGCCATTTACCGACTATCAATTTATCCGGGCTCTTTGAGCATGAACTAATAAATATAAACGTGACAATTATCAGGAAGCCAATTACTTTTTTCATAGAGTGATTTTACCTTTAATGTGGACCCGAAGTAGGGCTGACAAAGATATAAATAAACGCATATTCAACACTTTTTCCGGAAGTCCGTCCTTGACTCAATTTAATTGTCGCAGCGCTGCCATTTAAAAACCAGCCATCTTTGCTTACTCATCGCTGCATGGCATCTTCCATTCTATTTCCCGAATATCCCCGAATAAAAATAATTATCTGGATATGGGCCTCGGGCGCTGTTGTGAAAATGTTTTAGAAGGATTAAATTCATTGCGGCGTTTAAGCGGATGCCCTTCCGATCTAGCGTTAAGTTAAGCGTGAAGCGCCGGATAATTTTGCTCGCCCCATCGGGACAGATATTCGCTGAAGTTCTGCACGAGTCAGTCTCAACGGGGAGGGATTTCCTTTGACATGTGATCGTTGACAAGAGACCAGGGAAATTTAAATGAGAACAAATCATAAAACTCCGTATCCCCCTTTTTAGTGTTTTTTTTGCCGCAAAAAAAAATTAGTTTTACTCCTTGATTAGTCTTCAGCCTAACCAAAAGAGTAATCATTGTCTTCCTCCCAAACAAAATGAAACATTTTCTACTTTTTGCTTTTGTATCGCTGCTAATTCCTTCCCTGGTCAAAGCTCAGGGGGCGGATTGCGCGAACTCCGAGCCGTTCTGCACTGGAACTACTGTGGTCTTTTACAACACCACAGAAACTCCGGAACAGCCTGGACCATATTATGATTGCCTAACAACCCAGCCCAATCCAGCCTGGTATTTTCTCCAGATTGCTGATCCGGGAGATATCGTTATTGATATTGCGCAATTCGACGACTTCGGAGACCCAATCGACGTTGACTTCATCGTATGGGGGCCGTTTAACACCGTATCAAGCGGCTGTGCTTCCGGGCTAACTTTTACCAATGTTGTTAGCTGCAGCTATGACCCGTCCGCATTCGAAACTGCAGTGATTCCTTCGGCTTCCACTGGTGAATTTTACATTTTCCTGCTGACTAATTTTCAAAATGCCCCAGGAGTGATAACTTTTGAGCAAACCGGAGGACTTGGCACCACTGACTGTGATGTTCTTTGCGGCGTTACCGGCTTTTCTGCAAACCCTTCTGCATGCAATCCCGCAACCAATACTTATTCTGTTTCAGGAACGCTTAGCATTTCAAATCCACCTACTTCCGGCACACTTACCATTCAAAGTGATTGTGGCGCTTCCCAAGTGTTTAACCCGCCCTTTGGGAACAGTATCAACTACAATCTTTCCGGAATTACTGCAGATGGCTCGGCTTGTACTGTTACATCATCGTTTTCGTTAAATCCGGAATGCAACAGCACTGTTTCCTATTTTGCACCGGCGAGTTGTGCGGTTTCATGCGCATTTACAAACATTGATATTACAATCGGAGCGTGTGTTGCTGGCAATTACCAGATTACGGGGTCCGTCGATTTTGATTCTCCGCCAGCAACGGGAACTCTTACAATTACTGCATGCGGAGGGCAACAAACGGTAATAAATGCCCCATTTGGAACCTCTCAGAATTTTACGATCAGTAATATTCCCGCCGACCAGACAGCAAATTGTACAGTAACGGCAGCATTTTCGGCGAATGCAGCCTGTAGCATAACAAGTCCCTCGTTTACAGAACCTATCTGCGATTGCAGCATTACAAATTTTACATACAATGTAAGTGCCTGTGATCCTGCAACAAATTCTTATACTGTTAGCGGAAGCGTTGCGTTTTCATCACCACCGGCAGGCGGTCAGCTTATTGTTGAAACGTGCACAGGTGATCAACAAATCTTTAATCCGCCATTTGTTTCCCCTGTAAATTATTCGTTAACGGGCTTGTTTCCTGATGGATTTGCGTGCGACGTAACTGCATCATTTACTGCATCAGCGGCATGCACCGAAACACTCAATTTTACTGCCCCAACACCCTGCCTTTGCGATGCAGATGCAGGCACATTCAGCACACAAATAACCGGAAGTTCAAACAATGATTTTGTGCTCTGCTTCGGTGATCAGCTTGATGTTACCTCAAATAACGACTTCACATATCCTTCTGAGGCCGTAACCGCCACCGTTGCTTATAATCCAGCGATCTGGTACCTGGTGTTTAGCTGTCCGCCGACAATATATCCCGACGACGTTAACAATGATCCATGTCTATTGGGAATCGCAGAACAGGCTCCGAACTTTTCGGATATTAACGATCTCACCCTGCTAAACACATACCCTGGACTCATTGCCAACAATACGGTTTACATTGTGCCAATCACGATGTACGATGTTACCACCCAAACATTCTCGATGACCGACTTCGTTGGCTATTGCTATAGCCTTGGGGAAACTGTTGAAGTTACTTACCTTCCTCAAATCACCTCTACAACTGCAGAGGATTGCACAGCAGGAAGCGTAACAGCTGCGCTAAACGGCGGAGACGCTCAGATAAACGGAACTGTTTTTACCGCGAGCAACCTTAGTCCTGCCACTGCATCTTTCTCAAATACCACTGCTGCAAATGGCGGGAACATCTTAGTTACCGGGTTGAACAATGGCGATAATTATTCCTTCACCGTTACCGATGCAAACGGTTGCGATATTAGCGTATCGGGAGGTCCATTTGTTGGCGGTCCGTCGCTAATCGTTACTCCTGCAGGTCCTTTCTGTATCACTTCTACGTCTTCACTTTTACAGGCAACTCCAGCCGGAGGAACATGGTCGGGGCCAGGAACAGATGCAGCAGGTAATTTTGACCCTGCAACAGCGGGGACAGGCACACATACGATCACTTACACGGTTGCTGGTTTGTGTACAGTTTCTGAAACGATCAGCATTGTTGTAAATTTTGAAGCGAATACGAATATTGCCCCGGCAGGGCCGTTCTGCGCAGATGCTTCACCTGTGACCCTAACCGCAGGTTCCCCCGGGGGCACCTGGACAGGTCCTGGAATTATCAATACTACAACCGGGCTTTTCGATCCGGGCGCAACGGGCGAAGGAGTTCATACCATTTTTTATACACTTTCAGGATCATGCGGAACTGCGGGGTCAACTCAGATAATTGTGAATGCTTTGCCGTTTGTTGATTTTATTGCGACCGATACTGCAGGATGCGCACCGCTTGTGTCTACTCTGATTAATAATACCATTCCTTCCGGCATCGACTGCACCTGGTTTATTAACGGTGATTCAATAGGTGGTTTCTGCACCAGTCTTTACAAAGTGTACACAGACCCGGGATGTTATGACGTAACGTTTCGAACTACGATTGCTGGTGGCTGCAGTGCAACACGCACTATTGAAGACCTTATTTGTGTGTTGCCAAACCCAAAGTCCGATTTTACCTGGGGCCCAAAGGATGTTACATTTGTTAATCCAGGAGTACAATTCATAAATCTTTCATCCCAAATAGTTAGCTCGTTCTGGAATTTCGGAGACCAGGACACATCGGATCTGAAAAACCCTTACCATGTTTTTCCTCAACTCCCGGATGAATCTTACCAGGTTTGTCTTGGCGTAACCAACATTCACGGTTGCGTTGATACAAGCTGTCAACGGGTTTTCATAAATCAGGAATTCCACATTTTTATTCCAACTGCTTTCACACCAAATAATGATGGTTTAAATGATATTTTTAAACCTGTGGTGAGCGGTGACGATCCTGCATTTTATGAATTTACCGTTTTCAATCGCTGGGGTGAATTACTTTACGCTTCGTCAACGAACGCAACTGGCTGGGATGGCCATCACCTCGGGAAATTGGTGCAGGACGATATTTACCTCTGGAATTTGAACGTTAAGAAAGATGTGCTCGGCACGAAGACAGAGTACCGCGGTGTTGTGACTTTGCTGAAGAACGAATGATAAGGAATGGTGAATGGTTAATAGCGAATTAATCGGCTGGAGCAAACAAGGTAGTGATTGCCTATTAATTCCAAAGACCAATCGTGACCCAAAAGAACTTCTCTCGGATAACCCAACCATTTCACCAACCCCAACTTAAAACTCATAACCTCTTTCATTTCATCAAACCCAACTCATAACCTCTTTCATTTCATCAAACCCATAACTTCGTTCGTTAAAGCAACTTAACACTCATCACTTAACAACTTAAAAATCAACACTCAACAATCAACACTTAACACTTAACACTCAACCCATAACTCCCTTGCCCCTAAGGAAAGCATCACCTGCAGATATTCCGGTAATACATTCACTTGCTGAAAGAATCTGGATTAAACATTATATTCCGATTATAGGAGAGCAGCAGGTGAACTATATGCTCGGGAAAATGTATGCGGCGGAAACACTGCGCGATCAAATAACTAAAGGCTCGCCGCAATTTTACATGGTTGAAAATGAGAATGAAGCAATTGCATTTATTTCATGGGAAAATAAAAACGCTTCAGAAGCATTTATTCATAAGTTCTATGTTCTCAATGATAAGCAACGGAAGGGTGTTGGAATGAATGCATTTAATGATCTGTTGCTGGAATTTCCAGACACAAAAACGATACGCCTGCAGGTTAACAGGATGAATTACACTGCTGTTAATTTTTATTTCAAATGCGGGTTTACAATTGAATCAGTTGCTGATTTTGATATTGGGAGAGGCTATTTTATGAATGATTTTATAATGCTCTGGAAAAAGCCGGAAGTGCCAAATCAATGATAGTAAGCAAAACAGATCCACTTGAATTTCACAAATCGGGATATGAAAAAGCAACAAGTCGGGGAAAAGAATTTAAAAGAAAGCAAACATTCATTGCCTGGCTACGATTATTTCTTTTTTTAATCATTCCATTCGGCATCTGGATAATATATCATGGAAATAGTGCAGGATATTTTCTAACGGCAGCAGGCATTATCAGTTTTCTCGTAGCAGTAAGATGGTATATAAAGCTGGAACGAAGCACCAGAGAACAGATGATAATTACCAGGCTCCATTTACAGGAACTGGCAGCAATCGGAGACGACATTACTTCTTTTGATGCAGGATTAGAATTCACGGATACAAAACATCCTTTCTCCTACGATCTGGATGTTTTTGGAAGGGAATCGCTCTTCCAACACATTTGCAGAACGGTAACGTTGAAAGGAAAAACACGGCTGGCAGAATTACTTTCTGATCCGGTAAATTCGCCCGAAGCAATAAAAGCAAGGCAGGAATTTGTAAGTTCACTCGCATCCGATCCTTCCTTCAGCACCGAATTCAGAACTGCAGGAAAGATGAATATGGCCGAAAATTCTTCACTTGAAGGACTCGAATCATGGCTAAAAAGCGCTCCAGGATTTTTGCGTCATAAATGGATTAGGAGCGCCTCGTTTTTTTCTCCGGCAATAATTATTCTATTGCTCATTTTAAATGCCACTATAGGACTTTCAACAACATGGCTATGGCTTCCAATAGGATTTAATTCACTTCTGCTCGGAAGGTATCTTGCAGAAATAAATAAAATTCATGGAGACCTTTCCACTACTTCCAGTCTCATTGCGCAATTAAGTGGGCTTCTATCTGTAACTGGAAAATACTCTTTTTCAACTATTGAATTTCAGCAGATAAAGAAAGATTCGGCTGATGTTTCACAATCTATTAACAAGCTTTACAAAATATTTAACACATTTGATTTGAGGTTGAATATGATTGCCGGAGCAGTTTTAAACCTATTTTTTCTTTTTGACTTTCATTGCCTTTTTTCGCTGAAAAAATGGAAATCCGAAAATTCAGGTCTTCTCAAAAAAAGCCTGGAAAACATGGAATCGCTTGATGTCTATCAAAGTCTTTCAATGTTTGCATTTCACCGGCCCGGAAATATTTATCCTGAAATTACTGCACACAACTATGAAATAATTGCCGAAAATCTCGCTCATCCGTTAATCGGTGAAACTGCTGTTGGCAATATACTTTCATTAGGAAAAGACGAGCAACTTATCCTGCTTACCGGCGCCAATATGACAGGAAAGAGCACCTGGCTGAGAACAATTGGTCTCAACTGTATTGTAGCATATGCTGGCCTGCCCGTTTCTGCTACCAAGGCCGTATTCCCCGTTCTGCAGCTCTACACTTCGATGCGAATTACCGATTCCCTTGAAACAGGAATTTCCTACTTCAGAGCCGAACTAAACCGTCTGAAGAACATGCTCGACCAACTTCGTCAAGCAAAATCAAACTGGCTCGTATTACTGGACGAACCTTTACGGGGAACAAATTCCGGTGACAAGCAAAGCGGAACAATCGGCCTGATTAGTAACCTTTTGAAATTGCCTGCAACTGCAATTGTTGCTACACACGATGCTGCACTTTGTGACCTTGAAATAAAACATCAGGGAAAAATCAGTAATTATCATTTCGACAGCACAATTTCCGGGCTTGAACTAACTTTTGATTATACATTAAAACGGGGCTGTTCTGTTTCAAATAATGCAACACTTTTAATGAAGCTTACCGGTATATTAGACTAAACAGGTTTTACCACAACATTGTAATTTTTTTATACGCCATTTATTAAGCAAACATCAAATTTCCGTTTGCAGGAACATTCATTTAGTACGCAAACGCCCTCCTGTTAAAACCAAAAAACAGAAGGGAATCATCATAATATCGGACAGCCAAATTTAGCTCCGGCTTCCTTCTGCACCAAACAAGGACACGACTTTTTTTGATCCGGTATCAGAATTCACCGACACAAAACATCCGTTCTCCTACTATCCTGGTTATCCGGGTCTATTCCCGATTTAAACCGAATGTTTTTATTTCCTTTGTATAACAAGCCTCTAATTAGTGTCTGTCCATAGAGTCGGGAGTCTGAACTATAGAGGCTTCTGATTAGGCGTACGACGGCTGAAAAAGCGCAGTCCCGTTTTGTGCGGGATAAGCATTTTTCAGCCTAGTGCAACGACATCAGGAGACTCTATAGACAGACTCTAATTAATATGTCAACTTAATGGTTAAACTACGTCCATGGTTTGAAACAGATGCCGGGCTGCTGGCAGAATATTTCAATAACCTGAATATCTGGAATAATTTGCGTGATTATATTCCGCATCCTTATTTACTAGAAGATGCCGAACGGTTTATCAGCGCTCAGGCTAGTATGGAAATCCACAGGAATTTTGCAATTCTTTCAGATGGAAATCTAGCTGGTGGAATCGGGATTATCCTTGGAGAAGATGTGTACAGGATGAATGTCGAAATGGGTTACTGGATAGCCGAAACTCAGTGGGGAAATGGAATAGCTACAGAAGCTGTGAGACTTATGACAGAATACGCTTTTGACACATTTGCGATCAACAGAATTGTGGCTTCCGTTTTTGAATTCAATCGGACAAGTATGAGAGTGCTTGAAAAAAATGGGTACGGCCTCGAAAACGTGCGCAGAAAAGGAGTACTAAAAAATGAATTTTTACAGGATGAATATATCTGGGTAAAACAGAAAATATTTTAATGCCAATTAAACTATGGTCTGTTTCCTGATTCTGAAAACTCCTGATTTGATCTAACCGATACCTAAACTTTTAAAAATGATCAGAAAAAATATTGCTACAAATGAATTTGGCTTTGTCTTTAATCCTTCTACGGGCGATTCCTATAGCAGCAACCCTATCGCTGCCGAAGTGATACGGATGATGAAGGAAAATATCGCGATGGCCGATATCAGAAAATCACTTTTTGAAAAATATGATGTCGAAAAAACAATTCTTGAAAAAGATCTCGATGATTTTATTTTAATCCTTAAAGAAAATAACCTTCTCGCCGTTTAATTCATTCCAAATGTCCGAACAATCAACGCTAGTTATTGCTGTTACTGGATTAAATGCCATCGACAGTCCGGGACCCGGAGTTGCCGTTATAAGGGCGATCCGTGACGGCTTAAAGAGGCCGGTAAGAATAATCGGACTATCCTACGAATCGCTGGAACCCGGCATTTACATGGACGGAATCTGTGATAAAGTTTATCAGGTGCCGTATCCCGCTGCCGGAAGCGATGTGCTTTTTAATAGGTTGGTTTATATCCACGAAAAAGAAAAGCTCGACCTCGTAATCCCAAATTTTGATGCAGAACTTTTCAGCTTCATCAAAATTGCACCGCGACTGAAACAATTAGGAATTAATTCATTTCTTCCATCTTTTGAAATGTTTGATGCACGTGATAAGCTTAATTTATATGCCTTTGGGCAGAAGCACGGCTTGCTGGTTCCAAAAGACAGGATCATTTATAATACAGATGATCTTATGCAGATTTGCGAAGATCTTTCTTATCCTGTTGTTGTAAAAGGGAAATTCTATGATGCTGTTGTTGCTTCCACACTCGAGCAGGCTCATAAAGCATTTTATAAATTAAGCGCGAAATGGGGATTACCAATAATTATTCAGCAGCATATTTCAGGAACCGAAGTAAATATTGCTGCGCTCGGTGACGGGGAAGGCAGCGCCATCAGCATAATTCCGATGCGTAAAATGTATATTACCGATAAAGGAAAGGCCTGGGCTGGAATTACTATAGAGGACGAAAGTCTGCTTGACCTCGCAAGGAAATTTATCAGCGCTACAAAATGGCGTGGCGGATTTGAAGTGGAAATAATGATGACCGCTGAAAATGAACTTTATATAATGGAAATAAACCCACGATTTCCTGCATGGATCTATTTGTCGGCCGGTGCAGGGCAAAATCAACCTGCAACATTAGTAAAAATGGCCATTGGAGAAAAAGTCGAACCCTTTAAAGACTACGACATCGGGAAGTTATTCATACGCTATTCGTGGGACCTGATTACCGATGTTTCCAGCTTTCAACAGATAAGTGCATTTGGAGAAATGTAATTATCCACACAAAAAAATCATTGTTCCCTATCATTTTCAATTGCACAAAATGGAGAAATTAAAATACGAGCGCCCGCTTATTAAAAAAATGAACGCAGCACTCATGAACAAATTTGGAACTCAGTCTGAATTTACACCAGTGACTGAGATTGACGGTGTATCCGTTAAACGCATGATTGAGCAATATGGCTCGCCGCTATTTGTGATCAGCGAACAACGAATCAGGCATAATTACAAAGCTGCTGTCCGGGCATTCGATACACGCTATCCGAAAGTTCAGTTTGCCTGGAGTTACAAAACAAACTATATGAATGCAGTCTGTAATGTTTTTCACCAGGAAGGCAGTTGGGCGGAAGTTGTGAGTGGTTTCGAATATAAGAAGGCATTGGGTAACGGAGTTCCCGGAAGTAACATTATTTTCAACGGTCCGGATAAGCACGTCGACGAAATTAAACTTGCAATTCAACACAATTCGTTAATTCACATAGATCACTCGGAGGAATTATACGATCTAATTCAGTTATGCACTAAGCTTAATAAAAAAGCCAGGGTTGCAATACGTGTGAATATGGACACCGGAGTTTATCCAAAATGGGATCGGTTTGGATTTAATTATGAAAACGGGCAGGCATGGACAGCACTCAATAAAATTGTTGAGTCGGGAAAGCTCGAATTAGTTGGACTACATACTCATATCGGCACGTTCATGTTAAGCACGCATGCTTATGGAGTTGCTGCTGCTAAGTTATGCGACCTGGCGATGAATTGTAAAAGCCAGCTTAATGTTACAATTAAATACCTTGATCTTGGAGGAGGATTTCCAAGCGCAAATACATTGAAAGGATCATTTCTTCCCGGAACAGACAGCGTTCCGTCAGTTGATGAATTCGCAGAAGTGATAACAAATGTGATTCTGAATTACGGGTTTAAAACCGAGGAATTACCATTACTTATCCTTGAAAGCGGCCGGGTATTGATAGATGACGCTGGATATCTTCTAGGATCTGTATTAGCAAACAAAAGGCTTAGTGACGGGCGTAAGGCAACAATTATGGATTTCGGTGTAAATATCATGTTTACGTCTTTCTGGTACGATCATAAAATAAGTCCCGCCCAGGAATTAAGCAGTTTTTCAGAAGAAACCGTGCTTTATGGACCTTTGTGCATGAACATCGATGTTGTGCGTGAAAGTGTTACTTTGCCCTTGCTTAATAAAGGTGATCACGTTGTTGTTCATAAAGTGGGCGCATACAATATGACGCAATGGATGCAGTTTATAGCAATGCGGCCGAATATTGTTTTAATTGATACAAATGGTCAGACACATGTTATTAGAAAAGCTGAAACGTTGGACTATCTTCAGCAGCTCGAACACATTCCAGAACATTTAATTAATAAAAAATAGTGCAGGAAAAGAAATTAATAGCTCTTCTCAATGCCGTCCTTAATACCTACGCATTGTTGTTGTTTTCGAACAACCGGCTCCTCGCCATGCTGTTACTTGTCGTTTCATTTTTTAATCCAACAGCTGGCCTCACAGGACTAATTTCCGTGATCGCCGCCATTGCAGTTGCAAATGCAAGTAGTTTGGCCAAATGGAATATCGAAAACGGAATCTTCAGCTACAATGCTCTTTTCATCGGTATTGGAATGGGTACTTTTTATAGCTGGGGAACCGCCTTTTTCGTATTGCTATTCGTTTCAATATTGTTTTCTGTTGTATTATCTGCAGTGCTTAATAACTGGCTTAGCAGGCTGGCATTACCGTTCTTGTCTCTCCCGTTCATTCTTTGTTTCTGGTTAATCCTTCTCGTTACCAAAGAGTTTTCTGCTATTGACCTTAGTATGCGAAACGTTTACTGGATCAACGAAATGTATGCTGTGGGAGATAACAGGCTTGTAAGCTTCGTTATGTTCATGGAGAACCTTGATCTTCCTCCACTAGTTGCAACTTTCTTCAGAGCGCTCAGTTCAGTTTTCTTCCAGAACAATATACTTGCGGGTTTGCTCATTGCTACAGGAATTCTAATTCATAGCCGCATTTTATTCTCATTGATTGTTGTTGGATTTCTTTCGGCCTACGCATTCAACGACCTGGTTAAAGCCTATGATTCCGGGATAAATTATTATCTCCTCGGAGTTAATTTCATGATGGTAAGCGTTGCTATCGGAAGCTTTTTTGTAATTCCTTCTTTCCATTCTTATTTGTGGGCAATTATAAGCGTCCCGTTAACATTTATAATGGTTATAGGTCTTGGGAAAATAATGTCCATCTGGATTTTGCCAGTCTTTTCTTTACCTTACTGCATCACGGTCTTGTTTCTGCTCTTCTTTTTCATGTTAAGGACGAATAATAAAAGACTGGTGCTTACTCCTCTCCAATTATTTTCCCCCGAAAAGAACCTTTATAATTACCTGAATAACAAAGAACGATTAAATTACAAAAACTATTATCGACTTCAGCTGCCTTTTCTTGGGCAATGGATGGTATCGCAGGGATATGATGGTTCGATAACCCACAAAGGCGATTGGAGCAAAGCGTTGGATTTTATCATTGTAGACGACGAACTTAAAACCTATTCCGGCCAGGGAACTGAACCCGAAAATTTCTATTGTTTTAATAAACCAGTTCTAGCTCCGGCCGACGGTTTTGTTCAGGAAATTATTGATTATGTGGACGAAAATGAAATCGGCCGCATAAATAGGGAGCAGAACTGGGGAAACAGCATTGTACTTAAGCACGCCGAAGGCTTATTTACCAAAATGAGCCACCTCCGTAAGAATTCATTTCGTGTAAAAACGGGCGACTATGTCAGGAAGGGAGATATCATTGCCGCTGCAGGAAATTCGGGACGTTCGCCAGAGCCGCATCTGCATTTTCAGGTACAGGCAACGCCATTTATCGGGAGTAAAACAATTGAATATCCGTTTGCTTTTTATATCCGGGATAATGAAAACAAGCGCACAATCAGGAATTATGACAAGCCTTCGGAAGCGGAGCTTGTAAGCAATGTAACCGCTAATTCCGCATTAAAAAAAGCGTTCGAATTTCTTCCGGGTTATCGTATGACTGTTGAAGCGAAAGGTTTTGCCGAGGAGAGCTGGGAAGTACTGACAGATGCATGGAATCAATCTTACATTTTCTGTTACGAAACAAATGCAACAGCTTATTTTGAGCAGAATGAGGCATTTTTCTATTTTACCGCCTTTTATGGAGAACAGAACTCATTGCTTTATCATTTTTATATTTCCGCATACAAAATATTTCTCGGATCAGAAAGAAATGTTGCTACACAGGATATCTTTCCATTTCAATTAACTGCCGGTGGCGTTATTAAATGGCTCCAGGATTTTATTGCACCGTTCTATATTTTCGGACGACTACACTATGAGTCCAAAACCCAAACGAGTGGAAATGAGCTTTTCAACCCTTCCATCAGTATCAGATCAAAACAAATGATGGAATTTCTAACCATAAAAAAATTGATTTCGGAGTCTGGAATTGAAATAAAAGACAATGAAATTATTTCGTTCAATATAGAAGTAAACAGCAAATTAATTAAAGCAGAGTGCTCAAAAAGATACTGATCGCCGGCTTCTGTTTTCTTTTGATGCTTTCTGCTTCGGGACAAATAACTCCAGCCGAAACAGAAGCTGACGGAAAAAGCCTTGAATTGTATAATGCGACAAGGTGGACAGAGCTACTGGCATTCTGCAGAACATCGTTTGAATCTGGTATCGATTTCCCACTTCTGCGAATGCGGGCTGGATATAGTGCATTTATTTTAGGGAATTACAGCGAATGTCTTGTTCAGTATAAAAAGGTTCTCAAAGTAGAACCTGCAAATGAGACAGCCATTTATTTCTGTTATCTAAGCAATTTGTTGTTAAATAATAGTTCTGTATCACGGTTTTATGCGGCAAAACTTCCGGAGATAACCCGGAAATACGAAAAAATAAAACGATGGAAATTAAACGCTGTTCAGGGAGAATTCAGTTTCAAAAAAACGACTGATTCTTTACGGGGAAATGCGATTTACCAAAGGATTGGTGTAAATTTTCAGCCAGGTTTCAGAACAGACTTTTCAATCAGCGGGGCTCTCTACAGTCAGGTCATAAGTGAAACCGCGTTCATTGCTGTACGTGATAGCGATAACATAAACATCGCGCAGAAGGAATTATACGCAAGAATCGGCTTTTCTGCAACTCACAATCTCACACTTACCGGAGCCTTTCATTATCTTTATACGCCGTTTAATAACTTCGTTTACGATAATACTGTTGCAATGGCTGGAATTAAATATCATTCTCCATACATCAATATTCAGGTGGCTGGAAATTTTGCCAACCTGGCCGACAGTACATTTAACCAATATGATGCTACCGTTAGCACTTATCCATTTGGTAACCAGAAGCTTTACACCATTACCCGCTTTTCTTATGCAAACGATTTTACATTTTCGCAGGTTGCAGGATTTGGAATCGCCAAAGGAATCTGGCTGGAAGCAAACCTGGTTGCAGGCAGCTATAGCAAGCTAATAGAAAATGACGGCCTGTACGTTTACAATGATATCGACAGAAAGAAATTCAAGGCAGGCGCAAGCATTTACGCAGTTTTATTCAGGAAATTGACTGCCTCATTGAGCTATACCGGAGAACGCAAGCTGAAAATTTTCACCACAGATAATTTTTTTAATCAACATTCATTTAACGCAAGTCTGACATGGAATTTTTAAAAAAATATTTAATTGCATTCTGCATTCTGCAATTAATTGGCATCAATGTATTTTCCCAAAGCAACGATGATCAGCAAAATGCTTTCAAAGCCAGTTATGCCAGTGAATACAGGGGCGATTATCCAGGCGCGATAACAGCTCTTCAAGGAGCGTACAAAGCTGATTCGTATGAATTTAATCTTCGTATGGGTTGGCTGAATTATAAAGCAGCAAAATATACCACCTCAATGGAATATTATCAGAAAGCGATTGATCTGAAGCAATACAGCATAGAGGCACGATTCGGCTATATTAAACCTGCCAACGAATCAAAGAAATACGACAAGGTTTATGAAATGTATGAGCAGGTATTAAAAATTGATCCGTACAATAGCACCGCAAATTACTGGGTAGGAGTTACATGTTATACAATGAAAAAATACGATTTCGCAGCAAAATATTTTGAGCTGTTAGTCAATATGTATCCGTTCGATTACGACGGAAATCATATGCTAGGCTGGACTTATTTAAGCCTGGGAAGAAGTGCGGAAGCGAAGTTGTTGTTTCAGAAAGCTTTATTAAATCGTCCGGGAGATACTTCTGCCACCGACGGTTACAATAAGAGCAAATAGACGGCTATTCCTTCACAAACCGCTTATAGTAAACCTGGCTTTTAGTATCAATAACCTGCACGATATACTGCCCGGCTTTTATGCTTTCCAACGAGATTGATAAGCTGCTCTCCCCATTGAGGCGTTGCTCTTTCAGCATCCTGCCGGAAAGGTCGTAAAGCCGAACCGTTCCCTCGACCGGTGAATCAAAACCAAGCTGAATTGCGGCCCCTGCAGGATTAGGAAAGGCAGAAAACCCGCCTTTTTCATTTTCCCCAATTGAAGTGGTTATACATTCACCCTGAGTATAAATGGCCACTCCAAAACCATTCAATGCGACACAGCCATTGCTATATGTAACATTATCGCAGCCACATACAGGATCAAAGACAGCCGGGCAAAAAACCTGATCATCTATAAGCGACGGATCCGGACAAACAGAAACAGTTGTATCGTCAAAACAGGAGCTGTTGCATTGAAACTCGCTCTCAAAAAAGTATGCTGAATAATCATGTCCGTTGTTCCCTGTCGCGCTGCAACCTGAAACTGCCTGGCATGTTTGATCACCTATCTTAGCATAGCCAAGCATCATCTCACAGTCGCCAAAACTTACGTGTACCGGAATTACAGCACAATAAAGATTATCGCAAGTCCCAATTGAATAAGTGGTAACCCCTCCAAAAAAATAAGCAAAACATGA
>Ga0105044_10006024_pt1 | contig 16667 bp, 17 predicted proteins | sample MAT01_FD_78092 | JGI IMG/M metagenome (GOLD analysis project Ga0105044, IMG submission 78092) | Freshwater microbial communities from Lake Fryxell liftoff mats and glacier meltwater in Antarctica - MAT-01 | ecosystem: Environmental > Aquatic > Freshwater > Ice > Liftoff microbial mat | place...
CCCTGCAGGCTGTGCGGCAGTGACCAGCCCCCGGCCAGTGCCGCCTCCGCGCCGTCAAGTCCCTGCGAAAGCCATTGGTCGAACATCTTTGAACTCTTCCAATCCATCTCGAGCGTCTCCCTTGAAAACGGAATTTGCACTACCGTAGCTAACACCCTGTGTAATTTTTTGCAAAATTAGATCCACCGCGCCATTTTTGCGCGTTTGTCCGGCTGGCATAGTTTATTTTACCACCCCGCATTGGAACTGATTCTTTAAGGACGTGCGTGCAATCATCAGCAACAATCCCGAAGTGTAGGTTTTCTCTACCAGAATACCTACTCTTCGGCCGCTGACCAAGCAGGCTGAACCCTATGGGGCCATCGGCCATCTGATACTCCATCCTGCGCGATGACTTCGGGACTTCTTGGATTAATACCGTTATCGAATTGCTGCTATTGCCGCCTCAATCGCAGGCTTGCGGTCGTAAAGCCCCAGAACCTGCCCCTGCATCCGCAAAAGGGTGGCCACCCGGTCAATCACCGGGGTCATTATCCCGGTGCGGCGGGCCAGTTCCTGTACCGATGATATCAAGGGATCGATCTCCATCGGGCGGCCCAGCTCCACGTCGTGCCGGGTCGATGGTTTGTGCCCCACGATGTCGGTGCCGCCCTTGATGCGCTGATCCAGCGTTACGGAAAACCGCGCTCCCACGGCTTGCCCCACCGCTTTGCATTCCACCATCATGTCATGGATCAGCGAACGGCTGGCGGGGTCTGCGCCGATCACATCAAGGCTGGCCCCGGTCAGCGCCGACACCGGATTGAACGAACAGTTGCCCAGCAGTTTGATCCAGATCTCGTCGCGCAGGCGTGACTTGCGCGGGGCACGCAGGCCGCCCGCAATCAGCATCTCAGACAGCAGGCGCAGCCGCGCAGTGTCCGACCCGTCAGGCTCGCCCACGGTAAACCGGTCGCCCGAAATGTGGTTGATGATCCCCGGTTCGGGCACGTCGCAGGCCGGATAGACCACGCAGCCGATGGTGCGTTCGGGGGTCAGGGTCTTCCACTGCACCCCACCCGGATCGACGCTTTCCAGCCAGGCGCCATCAAGGTCCGTACCGGTGTCGGTGCCGTGAAAATACCACCACGGCAGCCCGTTCACCGCAGGCACCACGGCGGTATCGGGGCCAAGCAGAGGCACGATGCTGTCCACCACGCCGGGCACCGAATGGGCCTTCATGCCGATGATCACATAATCCTGCGGCCCCAAAGCCGCTGCATCGTCGGTGGCGCGGATTTTGCAGGTCATCTCCCCGCCATCCTTGCGCAGGGTCAGGCCGCGCGCTTGGATCGCCTCCAGATGGAGCCCGCGCGCCACCACGGACACATCTGCCCCGGCGCGCGCCAGCGACACGGCCAGATAGCCGCCGATGGCCCCGGCCCCGTAAACGCAAACCCGTGTCATGCTATTCGCCCCCCAGCCCCAGAACCTTTGCAAGGCCGATCCGCTGCACCTTGCCCGTTGCCCCCTTGGGTATTTCGTCCAGAATCAATATCTTGCGCGGCACCTTATAGGCAGACAGGCTGCGCGCCGCATGCTCGCGCACGTCTTCGGCACCGATTACAGCCCCTTCGAACAGCACAACGGCGGCGGCCACATCTTCGCCATAAGATTCGTGCGGCATTGCGAATGTCACCGCCTGCGCCACACCGGGGCAGGTCAGCAGCACCTCGTCCACCTCAAGCGGTGAGATCTTCTCGCCGCCCCGGTTGATGATTTCCTTGATGCGCCCGGTGATCTTTAGATAGCCGTGATCGTCAAGAAATCCCTGATCGCCGGTACGGAACCAGTCGTCGAAAAAGCCGGTCGCATTGGCCGTGGGATTGTTCTCGTAGCCTGCCGTCACATTGTCGCCGCGAATACAGACCTCACCCTCCGACCCCACGGTCACCGTGCCGCCCGCGCCATCAAGGATGCGGATTTCCGGCCCCGCCGCCTTACCGACAGAACCGCTGCGCTGGCCGCCGGGGGTCAGCGGGTTCGACGCCATCTGATGCGCAGCCTCAGTCATGCCGTAGGCTTCGATCACCGGGCAACCGAATGTTTGCTCGAGGCCATGGAAAACAGGCCCCGGCAGCGATGCCGACGATGACCGGACGAACCGGAACGCAATCTGCGACAGGGCATCCGCGTTGCGCGCCGCACGTTGCACAATGGCCTGATGCATGCTGGGCACGGCGGAATACCATGTGGGCCGATGTTCCAGCGCAAGGCCAAAGAATGTTAGCGCGTTGAACCCCGGCGTACAACAGACCGAAGCCCCTGCCCGCACCGAAGCCAGAACAACCGCGACAAGCCCGTGAATGTGAAACAGCGGCATCACGTTCAGGCAATGGTCCTGCGGCGTCAGCTCCAGCGTCTGCGCGATATTACGGGCCGAGGCGAACAGGTTCGCTTGGCTCAGCGGCACCACCTTGGGCCGTGACGTGGTGCCAGAGGTGTGCAGCACGAGCGCCTCATCCGAGGGCGCGGGCATTGCGGCCTCGACCTCTTCATCCCACAGCGTGAAGGCACCCGCAGGGCCGTCCGATTCCACCCTCAGCTCGGCCACCGCAATGCCGAGGTCCATTGCCGCCCGCCGCACCGGATTGTCGGAACCGGGTGCTACCAGAACCAGTTTCGGTGCCAGATCCGACAGGTAAAACGCATACTCCGCCAGCTTGTAGTTGGGATTTAGCGGGGCGGCCGATGCGCCTGACGCCACCGCAAGAAACGCAACCGCCATTTCAGGGCCATTCGGCAGCACTATTGCCACCCGATTCCCCGGCCCAATGCCGCGCGCCGCCAACTGACGGCGCACGCGGGCCACCACGTCCCGCAGCGCGCCATAGCTCAGGTCGGGATCTCCAGGGGCGGTCAACGCGCGGTGGGTGGCGGGGGCCGTGTCAAGCAGTACGGATACGGTTTGCGTCACGTCATTGGTCCTTTTACAAAGGGGCGGCCACGCCGCTATCTTTGCCGCACGATCCGGTGCCAAGCAACAAGCGGGCCGCGCGTTCATAGATGTCGACACAATCAGTCAGGTCTTTCTCGAAAACATAGTCGTCCACACCCGAAGCGAGTTCGGTCTGCGGTCCATAACAGACGGCGGGAACGCCAGCCCTGCGCCAACGGCTTGCGTCGGATGCGGGCAAGCGAGTGACCAGCTGCACCGGCACTTGGCGGACATCGCCAGCGACCGCCTGCAACGCTGCAACCAATTCATGCCCAGGATCGGCCCAGTTCGCATCCCACCCCTTTATCTGTTGCCATTGTGCGCCGTAGGTCTGGCAAATCGCATCCAGCCGCTTCGACAAATCTTCAATTGTCAGGCCCGGCGGCAGGCGAATGTCGATATCGGCTTGCGCATGACTGGCCGCCTGGCTGATAAACCCGCCGCCCTCGATCCGGCCAACGTTGACTGAAACCCGCCGCCCGTTGCGATTGAAATCGTGGTCAAGTGCCGGGATCGGGCAGGGCACTACAAGGTCATTCAGTTCATCAAGCGCCACCAGCGCCGCTGCAATACGGGTGGTGGCGGCGGACCGCGGCCGCGCAAGCATGCCCTGCCCGACCGCACCCGTGGCGACAAGGCGCAGCCACAACAGCCCCTTTTCGGCAATCGCCAGGTGCATGCTGCCCGGTCCCTCACCACAGATCAGCAGATCGCCCAGCAGATCGGGCCTGCGTTCCAGCAGCGCCCCTGCGCCATCGGGGCCAAACACACATTCATCGGCCACCAGCGTCAGGCTGATCCGCCCCGACCACCCCGCCCGGTTACGCGCCAGATTTCGCGTGGCCAGCATCATTGCCGCCGCCGCCCCCTTCATGTTGCCGGTGCCCAGCCCGTACAGCCGCCCGTCCCGCAGCGTCAGGTCGTGCAAAGGCACGCTCCACGCTGCCACATCGCCGGGCGATACGGTATCCAGATGCGCGTTGAACACCAGATGGCGGCCCGGCCCGTTGTCGATCTGCACCACGATATTGGGCTTGTCGGGGTGTGCGGCGAAGATCCAGGCGGGCAGGCCCTGCGCGCGCAACCAATCTGCCGCCACCCCCGCCACGCCAACCGTATGGCCGGGCGGGTTTATGCTGTCTTGCTGCACCAGCGCGCGCAAAAGGGTGACACCCTCAGCCAACCTGCCAGCCTCCGTCGACCACAATGGTCTGCCCGGTGATATAGCCCGCCAGATCTGACGCAAGCCATACATAGCTGCCAGCCAGCTCCTGCGGCGTGCCAAGGCGACCCATGGGAATACGGGCGCGCAACCGCTCTCGCGGGTCGGGCAGCCCCTCGGCAAGACGGGTTTCGACCAGTTTCTCGATCATCTCGGTCTGGATCTGGCCGGGGCCGACCGCGTTCACCGCAATGTCGCGTTCGGCCAGATCGGCGGCCATGGATTGCATCATGCCGACCATACCGAACTTGCTGGCGGAATAGGCCACGTTCCCCGCCCCGCCGCGCAAGCCGAACAAGGACGCGGTAAAGATGATCCGCCCGCCCGCAGACATGCGCGTGGCAGCTGCGCGGGCAGTTAGAAAGGCGCCTGTAAGGTTCACGTTCATCACGTCGGTGAAATGCTGAAGCGGCATGGCGGTGGTGGTGGCCAGATGCAGGATGCCCGCATTCGGCACCACGACATCGGGCAAAAGCCGCCGGTCCTGCAACGCGTCAAACGCGCGTTCGGTGGCGGCCTCATCCGTGACATCAAGCGCTATCGCTTCTGCTCCGGGTATTCCGGCTACATCGGGCGCGGTCAGATCTGCCATGATCACCCGCGCGCCATGGCTTGCCATCGCCTCGGCCACGGCGCGGCCTATGCCGCGTGCCGCACCCGTTACAAGTGCGGTTCGTCCTGTCAAAAGCTGCATTTCCGTCTCTTTCGCCATTGGTGATACTGTCCCGGTTCAAACAGCCGAATAGCCGCCATCGACCACAATCTGCGTGCCCGTCACATAGCGCGCGGCGGCTGAGGCAAGGAACGTAACCACCCCCGCCACATCTTCGGGCGTGCCCTGACGGCGCATCGGTATGCTGGCGGCCAGCTTTTGCTGCGCGGCATCAGCATCGTCCTGCGCGGCCCAGAACGGCGCGTTGAACGGCGTGTCGATAAACCCCGGCAGCACGGCGTTTACGCGGATGCCGTCGGGGCCCAACTCATCCCCTAGCGACCGCACCAGCCCGATCAGCCCGGTTTTCGTGGCATGATATCCGTGCATCTGCGCATGGCCGCGCAGCGCGCCGGTCGAAGCGGTCAGGACGATGCTAGCATTGGCCGACAGGCGCAACGCCTCTGCCGCCGCCTGCACCAGAAAGAACGGCGCACCAAGGTTGATTGCCACTGACCGCTGCCATAATTCAGGCGTCCAGCCGGCAAGGGGGGCCGAGGCCAGCACGCCTGCGTTGACAAACAGCGTGTCGATCCCGCCAAGCGCCGTCACGCAGGCATCGGTGATCGCACGCGGGGCAGCGGGGTCGGCAAGGTCGGCGTGCAGGAAATGCGCGCCCTGTTCCTCGCAGAGCGCACGGCCCGCGCCATCGTTCACATCTGCCAGAAAGACCTCATCGCCCTGCGCCCGGAACGCCATCAGCGCTGCCCGCCCAATGCCCGTGGCACCGCCCACAATCAGAATGTTTCCCATAGCCCTGCTCCCGATTTCAGACCACACCGGCCCATGTCGTGCGCCGCCAGTCGCCAAGCGCAAAAGGCGTGCCATCCGACAGCCCCGCCGCCGTAACCGCACCAAAGCGCATGTCGCCAGATGCGGTATCGCGCACCTTGTGGCCCATTGCGTGCAGGCGGTCGCGTGCGGGGTGCCCCGCCTCGACCAGCAGCGCGCCGTCTTCACTGCGCCAGCGCGGGGCGTCGACGACCTGTGCCAGATCGCGCCCTTGCACCAGCCAGCCCAGCAGAACCTGCAACAGCGTCTGCACTTGCCCGTCCGCACCGGGGGTGGACAAAGCGACCACCCCCATGGGCCCTTCGACCAGCGCGGGTGCAAGCGTGTGGATGGGCCGCGCGCCGGGGGCGAACGCGTTCAGACCCCCGGTAAACCCACCGCCCCGGTTGTTCAGCACAAAGCCGCTGTCGGGCAGATAGACGCCAGAGCCAAAGTCATCGAACACACTGACCAGCGAGGACGCGACCATACCGTCCGCATCCGCAACTGAAACCCCTGCCGTGTGCAGATAGCTGCGCGGACCGCCGCGCAGACCGGCCTTGTCGGGGTCTATGGTCAGGGGTTCATCCAAAAGCGCCGGGCCCCGCGCCACATCGTTACGGAATGCAAAGGCGGCTTGCGTCAATTCGATTGCCAGATGGTCGAAGTTTGCGGAATCGACCCCCCCCTTGGCCCAGGCATTCAGCGCCATCGCCAGCAGCACGCCCTGAGACGCCGGAGGCTGTACATGCACCCTGTGCCCGGCGATCTCGACCGTGATGGGAGCCAGTTCGGTGGCCGCGTCCGGTTCCAGATCGTGCAGGCCCAGAACGCCGCCGCCCGCTTGCACCCGGCTGACCATTTCCTGCGCGACGGCACCCCGGTACAACCCATCGCGCCCATTGGTGGCAATACGCTCCAGTGTGCGCGCTAATGCCGGTTGAACAAACCGCGATCCCGCCGCTGCCTGCATCAGCGCCCAATCCGCAGCACCACCCGCAATCAGGCGTGCCTGTTGCGCATCACGGGCAGCAGCCAGTCCCGGATCGACCCGGCACCCGTTGCGCGCCAACCGGATCGCGGGGGCAAGCGCCGCCGCCAGTCCAAGGCGCGCGTGGCCTGCAAGATGCGCCCATGTGTCGACCAACCCCGGCACCGTCACGCTTTGCGCGCCATCGCCGGCCATTTCGGTCGCATCACGGGGTGCAGCACCGGCCCCGTTTATCGCGCGCACCCCATTCCGGTCGTGCAAAAGCACGAACGCATCGCCACCCAGCCCGCAGGCATCGGGCGCAATCACCGCCAGCACCGCCTGTGCCGCGATCAGCGCATCAACGGCATTGCCGCCAGCCGCCAGCATCTGCTGCCCTGCTGACACCGCCAGCGGATGGGCCGCCGATATGGCACCGCGTTGGCCTGCAAGCGCCGGGCGGGCGGCGCTGGAGAATGGATTCAGGGAAATCAATGACCCAATACCTGTGCAAGGAACGTCTTTGTGCGCTCATTCTCGGGGTTGCCGAAGAATTCGGCAGGGGGCTTTTCCTCGACAATGCGGCCCTGATCCATGAACACGACCCGGTCGGCCACCTGCCGTGCAAAGCCCATTTCATGCGTGACGCAGATCATCGTCATGCCGTCGCGCGCCAGATCGACCATGGTATCCAGAACCTCGCGGATCATCTCGGGGTCAAGCGCGGATGTCGGCTCGTCGAACAGCATCAGGCGCGGCTCCATGCACAGGGCGCGCGCGATGGCGACGCGCTGTTGCTGGCCACCCGACAACTGGCCCGGATATTTGTGCGCCTGTTCGGGGATGCGCACCTTTTCAAGATAGCGCATTGCGATGGCATCGGCTTCGGCGCGCGGGGTCTTGCGGCTCCACATCGGGGCCAGGGTGCAGTTTTCCAGAATGGTCAGATGCGGGAACAGGTTGAAGTGCTGGAAAACCATGCCCACTTCGCGGCGCACGGCATTAATATTGCGGATCTGGTCGGTAAGCAGGGTGCCGTCAACGGTGATCCGGCCCTTCTGATGCGCCTCAAGCCGGTTGATGCAACGGATCAGCGTCGATTTGCCCGACCCCGAAGGGCCGCAGATCACGATACGCTCGCCCTGTTGCACGGTCAGGTTTATGTCATGCAGAGCCTGAAAAGCATCGTACCATTTCGACATGCCGTCAATGCTGACCGCCGGTCGGTCAGACGCGGCCTGGACCGGGGCGGTCATGCCTTCCCCTGTGGCGCAAGCCTTTCAGACAGCGCGAAGGCCGCCATGGCGCAGGCCACATCGACGTCCGCCGGACCGGATGACACACCGATGCCGCCGACAAGAACACCGTCAAGATAGATCGGCACACCGCCCTCAAGTCCGGTCTGCCGCCCGCCGCAGGCAAGCGCCACGTCCAGGTCCTGCCCGCCTGCGCCGCTGGCGGAAAAGGTTGACGCCGCCGTGACCGCCTTGGTCACGGATATGGCAAGCGCGTTCAGCCGCGCGCCATCCATCCGCACCTGTGCAACGACAGTACCGCCCGCATCGACGATGGTGATGCACTGCGGCTCGGCCCTCCGGTCAGCCTCGGCCATGGCAAGCGACAGCATCTGCAACGCTGCCGCGTGGCGCAGGCGCAGGGTGGGGTTGGCAAGTGTGTCTTCGGTCATGGCTTAACTCATGGCGTTGGCCAGCTTGCGCTCAACATGTTCGGCGAAGCGGGCGACAGGAAAGATGACGATGAAATAGACCAGCGCGATGGCGGTCAGAAATTCCAGATAGCGGAACGACTGGGCGCCAAGCACATAGCTTTGCAGGGCAAGTTCGGCCACGCCGATGGTGGCCAGCAAGGTCGTGCCCTTCAGAAGTTCGGTCATGTGGTTGATGAAGGGCGGAATGGCCAGCCGCGCCGCCTGAGGCACCACCACACGCAGCCAGACGGCATTGCGTGGCAGGGCCAGCGCCTTTGCCGCCTCCCACTGGCCGCTGCCGAGGGACTGTACGCCACCCCGGAAAATCTCGCACAGATAGGCCCCCGACACCAACCCAAGCGCCAGCGACCCCGATGCAAGCCCCGACGCCCGGTATCCGGTCAGGGGCGGCAGGCAGTAGAACATCCAGAATATCAGCACCATTTCGGGAATGGCGCGAAAGATCGTGACATACCCCGCCGCCACCCACGACAGGGCGGCGCTGCTGCCCAGACGCATCGCGCACAGCACCATGCCCAGTGGAAACGCAATGGCAAGGGCAATGCCGAATGAGGCCAGCGTGATCTGCACCCCGGACCAAAGCGCCGGAAGGTTGGCAAAGACCACATCGAAGTTCAATTCCATTGCCTAGACCCCCGTCGTTGCGGTTGCGGGAACGGCAGGGGTCTTTTGCGGCCCGGTCGCGCGGCGTGTCAGCCGGTCAGCCCCGAAGCGGCGCTCGACCATGGTGGCAATCGCGGTCAGCACCAGACCGACGGCCAGATAGGCAAGCGCCGCCGAGGTGTAAAGCTCGATCGGGCGGAACACCATATTGTTCACCCGATTGGTGATCTTCATAAGATCGTTGATGGCAAGCACACCCAGGATCGCCGTCAGCTTGAACGTAGAGATCGCCACATTGGCCAGCGCGGGCAAAATCAACGGCCAGACCTGTGGCAGGATCACCTTGATAAAGCAGACGATCGGGCGCAGGCCAAGGGCCTTTGCGGCCTCCCACTGACCGCGCGGAATGGCGGTGATGCCGGATCGCATGATGTCGCACACATAGGCCGAGACGTGCAGCGTCAGCGCCAGCACCCCCGACTGCACCGCCGAAAGGCTGGCCCCGGTCACGATGGGCAGCGCGAAATGGATCCAGATCGCCTGCACGAGCAGTGGCGTAAAGCGCATCAGATCGACAAAAGCCAGAATCGGCAGACCCACCAGCCAGCCGCCCTTCAGGCGCCCCAGCGCCAGCAGCAGGCCCGCCGGCACCGCCATGACAAAGGCTGCACAGGCCATCCACAGCGTGGTGAATAGCCCCCACAGCAGCGGCTCGCGGTATTTCCAGACGGCGCTGAAATCAAGGCTGGCAAGCAGTTCCATTGGCGGGTTCTCCTGTTGCACAAGACCTGATGGGGCGGGGCGGGTTCCCTGCCGCACGCTGAAAAGGCGCGCGGCAGGGTGTATTAGAGCGTCAGATCACTCTTGGGCGATCTTGTCGAACCAGGCGTCACGCTGTTTGGTTACAACGCCGTTCGACACCTTGTCGCGAATGAAGACGTTCAAAAGGTTCATCATGTCATTGTCGCCGTGGCGAACCGCATAAGACAGCGACACTGGCTTGAGCAGGTGCTGCTCATCGTTCAGCAGACGAACCTGACTCATAAAGTCGGGGTTCTGCGCGGACACCACACGGAGATACCCAGGGTCCATGAACACGGCATCGGAATTACCGGACAGTACGGAACTTGGCCCCGCATTCGCCTGATCCGTCACCAGATCGTTGACGGTGGCGTTCGGAAACAGCTCTTTTGGAAAGGTGTTTTCGACCGTGCCGACCACTCCGGCAAAGCTGACGTCGGGGTTGTTCAGATCATCCAGCGTCTGCAGCGCGCTGTCGGCCTTTACGACCACATGAAACCCGTAGGTGTCATAAGCGTCTGTAAAGGCTACGGAAACGGCGCGTTCCGGCGTGGCGAACAGGTTAGCGAAGATCACATCATACTGTTCAACCTGCAATCCGGTCACAAGCGTCGCCCAGGTGGCGGGCACGATTTCCAGCTTTACGCCCATGACCTTCGCCAGATCGTTGGCGAGGTCGATGTTCAGGCCGATGTATTCACCGGTCATGGCGTCGGGGAATTGATAGGGCGGCGAATCGGCCACGCCGATACGCAGCGTTCCCCGGTCGAGCACCTGCTTGATCAGGTCTTGCGCCACAACGGCTTGCGCCGACAGAACCAGACCGGCCGTAAGTGCTGCTGCGCCAAGGATGCGTTTTATTGTTTTCATCTGTTTACCTTCTCTGTTGGTAGATGGGGGCTTGGGCCCCCGGGTTGCGGACATTTGCTGCCCGTTTCATTAGACCCGAACACCCATGCAGGCGTCTGCGGGCTTACGGCCTACAACGTCGGCCCAAACCTCAGGCGCTGTCGCGCCTTCACTGCCAATGGCAAGCACGCGCGACGTGGCGGTCAGACCCAAGGCCGCGCGCAGGTCTTCGTGGTTGCGCAGTGCCAGAACGGCCGCCACGGGCGCACACCCACTTTCGCCCGATACAAGCGACGCATCGCCAAAGCGGCCATCCGCAAGAGCGCGCATCGCGCTGATGGCGCTGGCGTCGGAAATCGTCACCACATCATCCACAGCCTGCCGCAGTATGGGCCAGGCCACGGGCGACACCTCACCCGCCGACAGACAGGCCATGAAGCTGTTGACATCGCCCTCAAGCGCCTTGGGCGTACCGGTGGCAATGGCGCGGAAAACGCAATCGGCGACATGGGGTTCGACCACCACCATACGGGGGCGGTTGGCCCCGGCGTGCAGCGTCCAGGCCCCGCTGATCGCGGCAGCCAATCCGCCAACCCCTGCGGGAATGAACACGTGCGTCGGCGGTTCGGTCATCTGTGTCAGCAACTCGCGCACGATGATGGTATAGCCTTGGGTCACAAGCGTCGGCATCTCGGCATCGCCGCCGCCTGCGTTCGTGTCGGCCACCAGCGTCCAGCCGTTCGCCACCGCATCGCGGGCGCAGGCGCGCACGGATTCGTCATAGTCACCCTTCAGCCGGACCATCCGCGCGCCATAGGCGGCTATGCCCGCCTCACGGTCGGCGCTTACATTTTCATGGATGTAGATACGGCACTGACAGCCGAACATCTGCGCGCCCCAGGCGACTGACCGGCCATGATTGCCATCTGTGGCACAGACCACCGTCATGCCATCGACCACCGCGCGGTGCGCGCCGCCGATCAGGTCCGCCGCTGTGGCCGTGATGCCCCGGCCTTGCAGAACCTTTTGCAAGACGCGCAGCACCGCATAAGCACCGCCCAATGCCTTGAAGCTGCCCAGACCGAAACGGTGCGCCTCATCCTTGTACAACAACTCGCCGATCCCGGCGGCTGATGCCACCCCGGCCAGATTGACCAGCGGCGTGGGCGCGTAGCCCTGCCAAGAGGTGATTTCACGCGCTGCATGTTCGGTGGCCGAGGGGTCGAGCATCACCGCTGCATTGGCGGAAAGGGTATGGGTGGCGGCTGCGTTGCGAACGTGGCGCGGGGCGTCTTCGGGGGCGGTGTGGCGTGTCATGAATTCGGTCCTCTCAATTCGTCGGATGCACGGGCGACCAGAGGCGGATGCGCGCCGTCTGTTCATAGGCCTTGCCGTTAGGGTAGCTGACCAACTCCATCTGAAGGCCCCAAGGGGTCTTGAAATACAGCCAGTCCGACCCGGCAGCCGGGCCTGTGCTGATGTGTTCGGGCGGGCCCGACATCGAAACGCCGTGCCGGGCCAGATGGTCGGCGGCGGCATGGATATCGTCGACATAAAGCGCGATATGGTGGCCGCCGGGCTGGCTGTTGGCGGGGTGGTCGCCGCCCCGGTCAGTGGTGTATTCGAACACCTCAAGGTTCAGGCCGGTGCCCAGCCGAAAGAACCGGTAGCGGCAACTCTCGCCGGGGTTGGCCCCCAGCACCCGCACCATGGTGTCGTCATCGGCGATGGTGCCGCCGTCAAACACCAGATCGGCCCCCAGCACATCGCACAGGAACCGGTGCGCTGCATCCAGATCGGGCACGGTCAGGCCGATATGTTCGCCCCCGCGCAGGCCGGGCAGGCCGGTCATGTCGCCACCCCGTCCAGATGGGCGGCGATGGCCTTGTTGACGCTGGCTGCCGCCTCCATCTGCGGCATGTGGCCGGCGTTTTCGACCAGGATCACAGACGCGCCATCAGGGGCCGTTTTCGTACCGTCGGGTGACAGGATGCGGTCCTGTGCGCCCCAGATCACCAGCATCGGGCACGTCAACTGGCCAAGGTTTTCGGCAACGCCGTCGGATATCGCAGTTTCCGACAGGCTTAGCGCCACAATCGCGGCCAATGCGTCAGGCACGCCGTCGATGCGCTTGAACGACAAGGTACGCTCGATCATTTCGGACGACACGGCGTCGGGGTCGGCGACCAGCATCTGCAATGCGGCCTTCATCGGGCGGCGGCGGTCGGCTTCGGTAAAGGCGGTCAGGAAGTCCTGGTTGACCCCGCCGCCAAACCCGGCAGGTGCGACAAGGCACAGGCTGCGCGCTTGGATGTCGGCCTGCGTCGCCAGCCGCAGGGCGATGCGCCCGCCCAGCGAATGGCCCACCAGATGCACGCCACCGGGCGCGATCTGCGACAGCACACCTGCGACAGCCCCTGTCAGCGCGGCCAGATCGGCGCAACCGGGTGCCACATCCGACGCCCCGTGCGACGGCAGATCAACCGCATGCACATCGCGGCCCACCGCAAGCTCTGCCTGATTGAACATCCACGCCCCGGTGTCGGCCCCGAAGCCGTGGATCATCACCACCGGCACCCCGTCACCTCCGGCCGCCGTCACCACGTTCAGGGTCAGGTCGCCCACCGCAACCTTGCGCTGGGTCAGCGACGGCTGTGCGTCATCGCCCGCGCCTTCAATGACAAAGCCTTCAAGATAGGTGTCGATGGCGGCATCGGTCACCTCTTGCGGGGCCATGACCGCAATCAGACTGCCACAGCGGGCCGACTGCCCCGCAGGCACCAGAATGCGGCGCAGGTGGCCTGCATGTTCCGCCTCGACGACATTGGCGATCTTGTCGGTTTCCACCTCGACAAATTCATCGCCTGCACCGACTGCATCGCCTTCGGCAAACAGCCAGGCAGTGATCTTGCCTTCGGTCATGGTCATGCCCCATTTCGGCATGGTGATGGCCTGAATCTGATCGGACATCACGATTTCCCCTTGTACGCCATGCTGCGGCGCACGGTCGCGGCGATGCGCGCGGCATCGGGCAGATAGGCGTCTTCCAGCGACGGCGCGTAAGGCACCGGCGTGTGTGGCGGCGTGACCTTGTAGATCGGTGCTTTCAGCGCACCGAACGCCTGTTCGGCCACCAGCGATGCAATGTCGGCGGCCATGCCGCAACGCGGGCTTGCCTCGTCCACCACGATCACCCGTCCGGTTTCTTCGGCAAATTCAAGGATGGTTTCAGTGTCCAGCGGCGAGGTGGTGCGCGGGTCGATCACGCTGACCTTGATGCCTTCGGCTGACAGCATGCGCGCGGCCTCTTCGGCGCGGCCAACCATGCGGCCAAAGGCGATGATCGTGGCATCCTTGCCGTCGCGCAAGATACGCGCCTCGCCGAAGGGCACGGTAAAGGGCTGGTCCGACACTTCGCCCGCCTCGTCATACAGCATCTTGTGTTCCAGAAAGATCACCGGGTCATCATCACGGATCGCCTGTATCAACAGCCCCTTGGCGTCTGACGGGTTTGACGGGATCACGACTTTCAGGCCCGGAATATGGGTGAACAGCGGATACAGCGCCTGACTGTGCTGGCTGGCCGAGCGTGCGCCCGCGCCGAACGTCGCGCGCAGAACCATGGGGCAGCGGGTCTTGCCGCCGAACATGTAGCGGAACTTGGCCGCCTGATTCATCACCTGATCCAGACAGACCCCGATGAAATCGACGAACATGATCTCGACCACAGGTCGCAGGCCGGTCAGCGCCGCCCCTGCCGCCGCACCGACAAACGCGCTTTCGGTGATGGGGGTATCAAGCACGCGCTTGCGGCCATAGGCGCCCAGCAGGCCCTTGGTCACGCCAAAGGCACCGCCCCAGGCGTCTTGCTCGCCATCGCCGCCGGTGCCGCCGGTGACATCTTCGCCAAACACCACCACGCGGGGGTCGGCGGCCATTTCCTGATGCAGCGCCTCATTCAGGGCAGCGCGAAAGGTTTTCTTGCCCATGATCTCAGGCCCCTTGTCCGTAGTGAATATAAACGTCGGTGGTCAGATTTGCCGGATCGGGTTCGGAAGCGGCACGTGCGGCAACAACGGCGGTTTCAACCTCGGCTTCAACCTCGGCGTCGATGTCGTTCAGTTCGGCGGCTTCCAGCAAACCACCTTCGGTCAGCATGGTGCGCAGACGGATCAGACAATCGCGGTTTGCGCGCTGATCTTCCTTCAGAGCGGCGCTGCGATAGGTGTCTACGTCGCCGTTGAAGTGGCCATAAAACCGCTCGGTCGTGATGTGCAGCAGCGTGGGGCCGTTTTCGGCACGGGCGCGGGCCACGGCCTGAACCATGCTTTCGTACACATCCGACAGTGATAGCCCATCAACCTTGTGCGCCGCCATGCCGTAGCCTCGGGCACGATCAACGATGCTGCCTGCCGTGGCAAACTCGGAACTGGTGGCCTCGCCCCAGCCGTTGTCTTCGATCACGAAGATCACCGGCAGGTTCCAAACCATCGCAAGGTTCAGCGATTCGGCCGTGGTACCCTGATTGACCGCGCCATCACCCGAAAAAGCCACCGACACGGCCCCGGTGCCCAGCGTAACCGCCGACAGTGCCGCCCCACAGGCCAGTGGCGGGCCACCGCCCACGATGCCATTCGCGCCAAGCATGCCCACGTCCAGATCGGCAATGTGCATCGACCCGCCCTTGCCCTTGCAGGTGCCGGTTTCCTTGCCCAAGATCTCGGCCATCATGCCACCCACATTGCAGCCTTTGGCGATGGAATGGCCGTGACCGCGGTGTGTGGATACGATGTAATCAGTGTCGTTCAGCGCCATGCAGACGCCCACGGCAACAGCCTCTTGTCCAGCATAAAGATGGGTAGATCCGGGAACGCGGCCCGCCTGCGCCTCGGCGTGAACGCGGGTTTCGAACGTGCGGATAAGACGCATCTTGCGGTAGGCTTGCGCCAGGTCTGTGTGTGTCAGTTGCATCGGCATCGCCTCATTCGTCTTGCGGTTGGGAACGATGTTATTCGGGTTTTCGTTTGAAATTTGTGCACGTTTTATTGTTTGACGCCAAAAAATCGTTAATGTAGGCGGACATTCGGGAAAAAATGCCATGAAGCTTGATAACTTCGATCGCAAGATTCTGCGCGAGTTTCAGCGCGACACCCGTCAGACCGCTGCCGATCTGGCCAAGATCGTCGGATTGTCGCCCTCGGCCTGTCACCGCCGCCTGACCGCGCTGCGCGAGGCTGGGGTCATTCAGGCCGAAGTCGCGATCATTAACCCAGAATCTGTGGGCCGCGGCGTTACCCTGATCGTCGCCGTGACGCTGGAGCGGGAACACACTGATGTTATCGCAAATTTCAAGAGGGAAACGCGGGGCAGTATTGAGATCATGCAATGCTATTATGTCACGGGAACGGCCGATTTCATTATGATTCTGACTTCAAAGTCCATGGAAAGCTATGACGCCTTTGTGGAACGGTTTCTCTTCGCCAACCGCGACGTACGCCGCTTTGAGACTTATGTGGTCATGGACCGTGTCAAGGTTGGTTTCGATCTTCCCATCACGCTTGACCCCAGCTCACCCTGACAAGGGGCCCTCATGCGTCGTTGGATGAACGCGTGTCACGATCAAACTTACAACATGCAGGCGGCTTAGGTGCTGGAAAAAGTTCGGGATGGGCAGTTTGCGTCTTGGTCTCGAAAGGTTTCATTTGAGTTTTTCTCCTCCTCTTGGTGTTCGCCACCTGACATAAGATTCCCGAGGGCAGCTTGGTGTGCCATACCGGGCGCATGAGACGCGATGAGATCTGCCTTCACCTTGGCCCCGCCGACCGTGCTGAACTTCAAGTTCTGCCCACCAACCGCAACACCCGTTGCAAGCTTGTCTGGCGTGCCGAGATCGTTCTGGCGACGGCAGACGGCTGCGGCACCTTTGAGATCATGCGGCGCGCAAACACGTCAAAGCCCACCGTCTGGCGCTGGCAGGCGCGTTACCTTGACGAAAGGATAGACGGCCTCAGGCGCAACAAGACCCGGCCGTCG
>Ga0105044_10006027_pt1 | contig 16661 bp, 15 predicted proteins | sample MAT01_FD_78092 | JGI IMG/M metagenome (GOLD analysis project Ga0105044, IMG submission 78092) | Freshwater microbial communities from Lake Fryxell liftoff mats and glacier meltwater in Antarctica - MAT-01 | ecosystem: Environmental > Aquatic > Freshwater > Ice > Liftoff microbial mat | place...
CAAACCGCAGACATAGCCTGGGCTATGGCGAGGATTTGCAACGCCGCAGACCGCCCAAAGCAGGGATGCGGGCGCCGCGAGGGACTTGTTCAGCGTTGCCCTTAGATGCCGAGACCCGTTTCAAGCACCGCGCTGGGCGCGGGGCAGGGCGGGTGCAGCGCCGTCTGGCCTTGCTGGACAAGGCAGCGGGGGCAACCTGTTGCTGACGAGGCTGGACCGAGGCGAGCCCGGCGCTGATTTTGATGCTGATGTTGATGTTGATGCGGCGCAGCGGCACGGGCTGCGCAGTCAAATCAACTGCTCCCCCGCACCACCAGACTCCACCCCAACGCCGTTGACCGCGCAGCGCGCTTTTGCTGCAGCGCATCCAGCAGCAATTGCGCAGTCGCCAGGCCGATTTCTTGCCTGGGTAAGCGCACGCTGGACAGCGCCGGGCTCAGTTGCTTGGCGATGGCAAAGTCGCCAAAGCCCAGCAGCGCCAGGCGCTGGGGCACGGCGATCTGTCGTCGGTTGGCCTCCAGCAAGGCGCCGCAGGCCAGGTTGTCATTGGCGAATGCGGCGGCCGTGATGTGGGGTGGGCCCGCGCGTACCAACTCACCCAGCACCTGGCGGCCGGCATCGAATGCGTCGCCTGTGGGGGCCGAGATGATTTGCACCGTGGCCCCTGCGCGCTTGACGGCAGCTGCGAATGCGGCGCCGCGTTCGTGTGCGCGGTAGTCCTGTGCCACACCGCTGTCGATATAGGCCAGGCGGCGGTGGCCGGCGCGCAGCAGGTGCTCGGCCATCGCCTGGCCCACCTCGTCGTGGTTGAAGCCCACTTGCGTGAAGCGGGGCTGTTGCGCGCCAGGCTCGGGCGGGTGGTGATCCCAGATCTCGATCACCGGCGTGCCGGCTTTTTGGGCTTGGGCCAGCATCGCCAGCGCGGCGGGCGAGTGACGCCTGCCGGTGACGACGATCGCTGCAGGGCGCCAGCCCAGCAGCGCGCGCAGTTGCTGCTCTTCACGCGCCAGCGAGTAGCCGGTGGCGGTGATGAGCAGTTCCATGCCCGCCGCCTGCAGACCATCGCTGAGGCCTTGCGCGGTCTCGGCAAAGATCGAATTGGCCAGGTTTGGCAGCAGCGCTGCGATGACATTGCTGACGCCGCTGGCCAGCAGCCCCGCTTGTTTGTTGGGCATATAGCCCGTATCCGAAAGCGCCTGGATGATGCGCTGTGCCGTGTGGGCTGCCACCAGGGCTGGCTCGCGCAGGTAGCGCGACACCGTGATGGCAGTGACCCCTGCTGCCGCTGCCACTGTTTGCAAAGTGACGCGGCCGTGGCCTTGTCTGGACTGGCGCGGGCTGGGGCTCGGGCTCACACCAACAAACTCATCCCTGCCGAGCGCACCGCTGCTTTGTCAAAACTGACAATGCGCTGGCAGCCAAACTTGCGCGCCAAGTGCGCAATCAAGATGTCGGGTAGTCGTGGTCGCAGTTGCGGTTGCACTTGCTTTGCTTTACTTGTCTGAACCTTGCGCCAGTCTTCAAGTGCCGCCTGCACGCACGCGCGCTCCTGAAACTGCCAATGCGCAACATCCAGCATGTCCGCCAGGGCATCGACAATTTCTGCAGGCTGCGCGCCATACAGCCGCTCCAGCACCCAGTACAACTCAACCAACACAACCAGTGTGATGAAACCCGGCTGACGTGCGCTCAACTCGGTTTCGATCAATCGCGTCGCCGCTTGCGACTGCTTGGGATCGTCCTGCGTCAGATACCGGACCAGTATGTTGGTGTCGAGGCCGATCATTTGCCGGCGCGGCTTTGTCGCCTGGTTTTTGGTGTGTCTTTATCGAACTGGCCAGGGCTGGCTGCGCCTGCGGCAATTGCCGCGTCCATCTCAGCCAGCGTCACTGGCTGGGTGACACGTCCTGCAAACCGCCCCTTCAGTGTCGAGACCTGGCGTGTCAAGGCCACCACCTTGAAGCCGTCTTCCAACGCGATGAAATCCACCTTGGTGCCGGCTTCGAGGCCAAGAGCCTCTCGCACCGACTGCGGCACGGTGATTTGCCCCTTGCTGGTCATCGTTGCAACTGCCATATCGCTTCCTTTGCTGCGTTCTTTTGTCGGACTTCCTTACTGAGGGTAAGATTCTAAATTGAAGAAGCTGTGCCAGCCCCGCCACCGGGTAATTGAGGATGGACGCTGCAGGGCCAACTGGTAATGTTAGCGGTAACAAAGAAGCGCGTCATCAACCTGAATCAGTCCTCCGCATGACAAGCCGTACCCCCCATCTGCGCAGCGCCCGCTGGTTCGCAGCCGACAACATGCGCGGATTTGCGCACCGCCAGCGCATGCAGCAAATGGGCTTGCGCCGCGACGACGTGGTGGGCCGGCCGATCGTGGCCATCGTCAACACCTGGAGCGATCTGTCGCCTTGTCATGCGCACCTGCGTGAGCGGGCCGAGGCCGTCAAGCGCGGTGTGTTGCTGGCCGGCGGCATGCCGCTGGAGCTGCCGGCAATGAGCCTGGGTGAGGTGATGGTCAAGCCCACCACGATGCTGTACCGCAACTTTCTGGCGATGGAAGTCGAAGAATTGCTGCGCAGCCTGCCGGTTGATGGCGCGGTGCTGCTGGGCGGCTGCGACAAGACCACGCCAGGCTTGCTGATGGGGGCCACCAGCATGGACGTGCCCGCGATCTTTTGCCCCGCTGGCCCCATGCTGAATGATCGTTATCAAGGCAAAACGGTGGGCGCCGGCACCCACACCCGGCTGTTCTGGGACGAGCGCCAGGCCGGCAAGATCGATGACGCCGAATGGGTGCAGCTGGAGTCGCGCATGACACGCAGCCCCGGCACCTGCAACACCATGGGCACGGCCAGCACCATGACGGCGATTGCCGAAGCACTGGGCATGGCATTGCCAGGCAGCAGCAGCATCCCGGCAATGGACTCAGCGCACCCGCGCATGGCGGCCGATTGCGGCGAGCGCATCGTGGCGATGATTGCCGAGGATCTGCGGCCCAGCCGCATCCTGACGCGGGGTGCCTTCATCAACGCGGCGGTGGTGCAGATGGCCTTGGGCGGCTCGACCAATGCCGCCGTGCACATCCTGGCCATGGCCGGCCGCGCCGGTGTGCCGCTGACATTGGCCGATCTGGACGAGGTGGCGCGCAGGGTGCCGGTGATCGCCAACCTCTTCCCCAGCGGCGACCGACTGATGGAAGACTTCTATTACGCCGGCGGGCTGCCAGCACTGATGCACCGGCTGCAGGCTCTGCTGTCACTGGATGAGCTGACCGTCAGCGGCCAGACGCTGGGGCAGCAGATTGCCGGGCGGCAGGTGCTGGACGATGAAGTGATACGCCCGCTGGACCATCCCGTCAGCCCACACGGCGCCTTGGCAGTGCTCAAGGGCAATCTGTGCCCGATGGGTGCGGTGATGAAACCCAGCGCCGCGAGCCCGGCGTTTTTCAAACACCGCGGCCCGGCGCTGGTGTTTGACAACCAGCCACAGATGCTGGCGGCGATGGCCGATCCCGACCTGGACGTCGATGCCAACACCGTCTTGATCCTGCGTCATGCAGGTCCGGTGGGAGCGCCCGGCATGCCCGAATGGGGCGGCCTGCCGATCCCCAGGAAGTTGCTGCAGCAGGGCGTGCGCGACATGGTGCGCCTGTCTGATGCGCGCATGAGCGGCACGCATTACGGCAGTTGTGTGCTGCACATCAGCCCCGAGGCGGCGGTGGGCGGGCCGCTGGCGCTGGTGCAGACCGGCGACATGATCGAACTGGATGTGGCGGCCCGCAGCCTGAACATGCAGGTGGATGATGCCGAGCTGGCGCGACGCAAGAGCCTGTGGGTGGCGCCTGTGCAGCCCTACCTTCGCGGTTTCGTGCGGCTCTATCAGCAACATGTCACCCAGGCCCACGAGGGCTGCGACCTGGACTTCCTGCAAGGCAACGCGCCGACACCCGAGCCGGTGATCTATTGATGACAACTGCCCACCCCACATGAACGCATTCCGCCAACTGCTGCAGGCCCGCGACCAGCACACGCCTGCCGGAACCTGGGTGATGTCGGTCAGCCCGCTGGTCGCCGAGGCCATCGGCACTGCGGGTTTTGACTGGGGCGTGATCGACATGGAGCACACGCCCATCGACCTGATGGGGCTGGTGCACCTGCTGCAGGCGGTGGGCAACACGGCGATGGTGCCGGTGGTGCGTGTGCCGTGGAACGACACCGTGATGGTCAAGCGCGTGCTGGACGCAGGCGCGCAGACGCTGATGTTCCCGTTTGTGCAAAACGCCGACGAAGCCGCGCAAGCCGTGGCTGCCACTCGCTACCCGCCTGAAGGCGTGCGCGGCATGGCCGGGATGGGCAGGGCGTCGAAATTCGGCACCGTGCCGGACTTCTTCAAGGCTGCCAACAAGAGTGTGGGCGTGGTGCTGCAGCTCGAAACGCTGGCCGCCATCGAACAACTGGAAGCGATCGCGGCGGTACCCGGTGTGGACGCGCTGTTTGTGGGCCCTGGCGACCTGTCGGGCACGATGGGCCATGTGGGTGACTTGACGCATCCGGATGTGATCGCCGTCATGGGCGCAGCCGCGCGCCGCGCCCACGCCTTGGGCATGCCCATCGGCACCGTGGGCGGCACGGTGGAGACGGTGGCGCGTTACCGCGAGCTGGGTTACGACTATCTGGCGGTGGCTTCTGACCTGGGGCTGTTGATGCGGGCAGCCAAGGCTGCCTTGCAAGGTCTCAGGGAAATGGGCGCCCCAGGTGAGGTTGGCAGCGCTGCAGAAACCGGCAAGCCCGGCAACGCCCCACAAAATGCAGTGGCTGCACCATCGTCCGCACCGTCGCCAGCATCACCGCCCGCATACCCACACTCAGCGACCGCCTACTGAAATGCCTGCGGTCGAGCTGCAAGGTGTGACCAAGAGCTACGACGGCAAGACCACCGTCATCCATGGCATCGACCTGCAAATCCGGCATGGTGAGTTTGTGGTGTTTGTGGGCCCCAGCGGCTGCGGCAAGAGCACGTTGCTGCGCATGATCGCCGGGCTGGAGCCGATCAGCGGTGGCCAGGTGCGCATTGGCGACAAAGTGGTCAACGACCTGCCGCCACGCAGCCGCGACATCGCGATGGTGTTCCAGGACTATGCGCTGTACCCGCACAAGACGCTGTACGAGAACATGGCCTTCGGCCTGCGCCTGCGTGGCACTGCAGATGCCGAGATCGACCGCCGCGTGATGGACGCTGCGCGCTTGCTGCGCATCGATGCAATGCTGCAACGCCGCCCGGCCGCACTCAGCGGCGGCCAGCGTCAACGCGTGGCCATCGGTCGCGCCATCGTGCGCGAGCCGCAGGTGTTCTTGTTCGACGAGCCGCTGTCCAACCTGGACGCGCAATTGCGCAACGAGATGCGCAGCGAGATCAAGCGGCTGCATCAGCGCCTGGATGCGACCATCATCTACGTCACGCACGACCAGGTCGAGGCGATGACGCTGGCCGACCGCATCGCTGTGCTCTCGGGTGGCCACCTGATGCAGTACGACACACCCGAAGGCATCTACAACCGGCCGGCTGCGCTGTTTGTCGCCGGCTTTACCGGCGCGCCGCCGATGAATCTGGTGCCTTGCACCCTGGTCGACGGGCAGGCTGAGTTGGGTGGCGTGCTGGCGCCTTTGCCCGCCGCTCTGGCCCAACGTGCAGCGGGCCACACGGCCTTGAGTTTTGGCGTGCGGCCCGAGAACCTGCGTCTGGCTTCCGGTGCTGCGGACGACATTCACTTGCCCGCCCAAGTGGCCTTGATCGAGCCGCTGGGCTCTGACACGCTCGTGACCTTCCAGATCGGCCAAGCCGAGTTGGTGGCCCGCTGCCCCGCTGGCTACGTTGCGCCACAGGGCAGCGCAGTGGCTTTGTACGCCAGCCCGCAACACCTGCATCTCTTCGACCGCAACACAGGAGTCGCCATATGAAGCGCTTGTTCACACCCGCATCGAGTCTCGCAGCTGCTGTCACAGGCACGCGCCGAGCCAGTCGCAACTTGAGATTGACCCGTGCCGCCCTGGCCGCTGCATTGGCAGCCGCCTTGACACCCGCCGCAGCACAAAGCAACTTCCCCGAGCGGCCGATCACGATGGTGGTGCCCTTCGGCCCAGGCGGCACCACCGACATCATGGCGCGCTTGCTGGCCGATGAGTTTGGCCGGCAGATCGGTGGCTCGGTGGTGGTGCTCAACTCTGCTGGCGCGGGTGGCGCCATCGGCATGAGCACCTTGTCGCGGGCTGCAGCTGACGGCTACACGATCTCGATGACCACCGTGGGGCCGCTGACCATCCAACCCGCCAGGCGCAGCAACACGGGTTATTCGCCCGAGAGCTTCGACTACATCTGCGGCACCTACGACGTGCCGATGTTCACGCTGGTGCCGCAGAACTCGCCGCACACCAGCTACAAGGCGCTGGTGGCCTGGGCCAAGGCCAACCCGGGCAAGTTCAACTACGGCTCGTCTGGCATCGGCACCATGCCGCACATCAGCGGCCTGCAGCAGTGGAAACACGAAGGCGTAGAAGGGCTGCACGTGCCCTACAAGAGCACCGGCGACATGGTGGTGCCGCTGAAGAATGGTGAGCTGACGGTGTTCAACGAAACACCGCCGGTGGCCTTGCAGCACCAGTTACGCCCCTTGGTGGCATTGACCGACAAACGGGTGCCGGACTTCGACAACGTGCCTTCTGCCAAAGAGCTGGGCCTGCCGGTGCGCGGTTCGGTGTGGGGTGGCGTGGTAGCGCCCAAGGGCCTGCCTGCGGATGTGCGCCGGAAGCTCGAATCAGCTTGCCGCAAAGCCACCGAAACCACGCTGTACCGCGCCCGTGCCCAGGCCGCCCGCAGCCCACTGGTGTGGCGCGATGGCGCGCAGTTTCAGAGTTTTGTGATGGACCAGTTCAAGCAGTTCAACCAGGTCGTCACCGACAACAATTTGCGCGAAAAGTGAAGGTCCCGAACTTGCCCGCTGCTTGCCCTCTGCGTCGAGTGAACGGCCCCATCTGCATGCCTGATCTGTGCATCAACCCACGAGCTCGAGACAAGTCATGAAACATCGAATCGGATGGCTGTTGGCAGCAGGCCTGCTGGCACTCAGCACCTTGCCCGCACTGGCGCAGACCCAGTTGCGTGTCTTCTCTGGCGGCCAGAACCAGCGGCCCGATCTGATGAAGAAGCTCTTTGATCAATATCAGAAGGCCAACCCGGGCGTGACGATCCAGGTCGAGACGGGCGGTGCCACCAGCGAACTGCAGCGCCAGTACCTCAGCACCGTGCTCAACGCCAAAGACCCGTCGATCGACATCTACCTGATCGACATCGTCAACCCGGCGCAGTACTTTGGCGCCGGCTGGCTGGAGCCGCTCAACGCCTATGTGGGTGATGCTGCCACAGCGATGAAGCCTTATCTGCCGGTGTACGCCAGCTCTAACGTCATCAACGGCCAGGTGGCTGCGATGCCGGCCTTTGCCGATGCGATGTTCATGTACTACCGCAAGGACTTGCTGGACAAATACAAGATCGCCGAGCCCACCACCTGGGACGAGTTGGCAGCGGCGTCCAAAAAGATCCAGGCAGGCGAGGGCAACGCCAACCTGCAGGGCTTGTCTATTCAAGGTGCGCCGATTGAAGGCACGGTGTGCACCTTCTTGCTGCCGTACTGGAGCCAGGGCAAGGAGTTCAACGACGCGGCGGGCAAACTGACTCTGGACCGCGAGGCCGCAGCCAAGGGCTTGCAGATGTGGCTGGGCCTGGTGGATGCCGGTGTCATCAAGCGCAACGTGGCCGAGGTCAAGACGCCCGACACGGTCAACGAGTTCAAGGCCGGCCAGGTGGTGTTTGCCATCAACTGGGGTTTTGCCTGGGACCGTTTCAAAGATGACGCCGACAGCAAGGTCAGCGGCAAGGTCGGTGTGATGCCGCTGCCGGCGATGCCGGGTGGCAAGAGTGCGACCTGCATTGGCGGTTGGCAATGGGCCGTCAGCGCTTTCAGCAAGAACAAGGCCGAGTCCGCCAAGCTGGTGCGCTACATGGCCAGCCCGCAGGCCAGCAAGTTTTTGGCCACCGATGGCTCGCTGTTGCCCACCTACGCCAGCGTCTACACCGATGCCGATGTGGTCAAGGCCGTGCCCTGGTTCAAGGACGCTGCCAAGGTGGTGGTGGCCGGCAAGAGCCGCCCGCAGTCTGCGCAGTACGGCCAGGTCAGCGACGCCATCCGCACCACCACCAGCGCGGTGCTGGCGCGCACCAAGACACCTGCTGAGGGCGCGGCAGAGATCGGCTCGCGGCTGGCGCGGGTCATGCGGTGAAGGTGATGCGGTGAAGGTCATGCGTCGAACTGCGCTGAGCTGCGTTGTGTGTCGTTGAATCAAACACCCGATAGTTGAATGGCAACAGCCAGCGTCATCGACCGCCTGCGTGACCCCAGCGAAAAGACGCTGGGCGTGCTGCTGCTTGCGCCTGCGTTTTTGTTGTTGGCACTGATCGTTATCTACCCCATCGGCAAGCTGATCTTCAACAGCTTCTTCGATCTGCGCTTGTCGGGCGGGGGCGCAGCCAGGTTCGTCGGTTTCGAGAATTACCTGCTGGTCTGGCAAGACGCCGACTTCTGGAACGCGACCAAGAACACCGTGCTGATCACCCTGGTGACGGTGCCCGGCGCGCTGGTGGTCGGGCTCGGGTTGGCGATGCTGGCCAATCTGCCTTTCAAGCACCAATGGCCCGTGCGGCTGGCTTTGCTGCTGCCCTGGGCCCTGCCGCTGGCCTTTGCAGGACTGATCTTTGCCTGGTTCTTTCACACCGAGTACGGCGTGGTCAACGATGTGCTGCGCCGGCTGGGCCTGCAGGGCCCGCAAGAAGCCACGATGTGGCTGCTGCGCCCGGGCTGGGCGATGGCGGCGATCTGTTTGACGATCATCTGGAAGACCAGCTCCTTCATGGCGTTGATCCTGCTGGCCGGTTTGCAGATGATCCCGAAGTCGCTGTACGAAGCGGCCGAGGTGGACGGTGCATCGCGCTGGCAGCAGTTCTGGGGCATCACGATCCCGATGTTGATGCCCAGCATCATCGTGGCGCTGATCTTTCGCACCATCACCGCGCTGCAGACCTTCGACATCCCGTACACGATGACCAAGGGCGGCCCCGGCAACGCCACCGAGACGCTGGCGATGCTGATCCACAAGACCACCATCGAGTACCTGGACGTGGGCTACGGCAGCACGCTGGCGGTGTGCATGTTCTTGCTGTCGATGGTCATCACGGCTTTCTACTTGCGTCACGTGGGCAGGTCGGCATGAAGATGCTGCAGCCCAGAGTTTTGCTGTTTCTGGCCGCCGGCATCGTCGTGCTGAACGGGTTTTTTCCGGCGTTGTGGATTCTGTTGACCTCGCTGAAGACCGAGGCCGAGTTGGTCTCCAAGCCCATCACCTACTGGCCGCACAACCCCACGCTGAACAACTACGTGCAAGCCTTCAGCGACCAGCCCTTGCTGCGCTACCTGGGCAACAGCGCGCTGGTGGCCATCGGCTCGACGGTGCTGTCGCTGTTTGTCTCGGCGCTGGCCGCTTATGCCATTGCTCGTCTGAACCTGCGCCGCCGCCAGTTGATCCTGACCTGCATCGTAGCGAGCTCGATGTTTCCGCTGGTGACGCTGCTGGTGCCGATCTTCGAGACCATGCGCTCGCTGGGTTTGCTCAACACCTACATCGCGCTGATCATTCCGTACACCGTGCTCAACCTGCCGGTGTGCACGCTGGTGTTGGTGGGCTTTTTTCAGAGCATCCCCAAGGATCTGGAAAACGCCGCGATGATTGATGGCTGCACACGCCTGGGCGCGCTGTGGCGCGTGGTGGTGCCCTTGGCCGCGCCGGGTGTGTTCACGGCCGGCATCCTGGCCTTTGTCAACGCCTGGGACGAATTCTTGCTGGCGCTGTCGCTCAACTCCAGCGCCAGCATGCGCACGCTGCCGGTGGGCATCACGCTGTATCAAGGTGAGTTCTCGTTCCCGTGGCCGATCATTTCGGCTGCGCTGGTGGTGGCCATCGTGCCGATCGCGGTGTTGATCGCGCTGTTTCAAGAGCGCGTGGTCGGCGGCCTGACACAAGGCGGGCTCAAAGGTTGAACAACAGAAACACGACGATGGACAAGATTCGTTACGGCATCATCGGCTGCGGCAGCATGGGCCGCGAGCACATCGAGAACCTGTTTGCGATGGGGAACTCGCAAGTGACCGCCATTGCCGACCCGCACGCCGCCAGCCGTGATGCAGCGCTGGCCTTGTGCCGCGAGCCGCCCCAGGTCTTCGAGCACCACGAGCCCTTGCTGCAAAGCGGCCTGTGTGATGCGGTGGTGATCGCCACGCCCAACCACACCCACATCGAGATGTTGCGCTCAGCTTTGGCGACAAAGCTGCACATCCTGGTTGAGAAGCCGCTGGTCACGCGCATCGAAGACGGTGTCGAGCTGCTGTCGCTGCAGCGCGCGCGCCCTGCTGGCGCCGGCATCGTCTGGGTGGCGCAAGAGTACCGCTACATGCCGCCGGTGGCCGAGATGATCCGTATCGCGCACGCAGGCGGTGTGGGCCGCATTCAGCAAGTGGGCATCCGCGAACACCGCGAGCCCTTCTATCCCAAGGTGGATGACTGGAACCGCTTCAGCGCCAACACCGGCGGCACGCTGGTCGAGAAGTGCTGCCACTACTTCAACCTGATGGATCTGATTCTGAGAGAACAACCGCTGCGTGTCTTTGCCAGCGGCGGCCAGCGCGTCAACCACCTCGACGAGGTCTACGCCGGCCAACGCAGCGACATCCTGGACAGCGCTTACGTCGTCGTCGAGTACCCCAGCGGCGCCCGTGCGATGCTCGACTTGTGCATGTTTGCAGAGAACACGGTCGACAACGAACACATCACCGTGGTCGGCGACGAAGGCAAGCTGGAAAGCCTGCTGCCCAGCCTGACGCTGCGCCACGGCCGGCGCGAAGACTGGGGCAGCCGTCAGGCCTGGGGCCAGCCCTCCGGCACCGGCAAGGGCGTCAACGTGCGGCGCGTGTGGGACACGAACATCAAATACGCCGGCCACCACTTTGGCGCCAGCTACATCGAGCACCAGCGCTTTGCCGCCGCCATCCGCGCCGGCCAGCCGCCAGAGATTGCGCTGGAAGAAGGGCTGCGCGCCGTGGCCACGGGTCTGGCGGCACACAAGAGCATCGATGAGGGGCGCGTGGTGGCGCTGGCTGAAGTGCTGCCGGCGGGGTTGTGATGGCGGGCACGAAGGCAGCAGCGGCGGTGGGTGCAACGGCCGCACCCGCCGCGCCGGCGTACGCCCACTACCCATCGCTGCGTGACCGGGTGGTTTTTATCTCGGGTGGCAGCTCGGGCATTGGCGCTGAGCTGGTTCGGGCCTTCGCTGCGCAAAGTGCAAAAGTGGCCTTTTGTGGCACCAAGCCCGAAGGCGGCGCTGCCTTGTCTGAAGAGTTGAAGGCCGCTGGCTTGGCCGCACCCTGGTACGCCGCTTGCGACGTGCGCGACACCGAGGCCTACCAGCTGCTGCTCAAGCGCGTGATCGACGAGCTGGGCCCCGTGCGCGTGCTGGTCAACAACGCCGGCCGCGACGACCGCCACACGATGGAAGAAGTGACGCCCGCCTATTGGGACGAGCGCCTGGCGCTGAACCTCAAGCACTATTTCTTCGCCATTCAGGCCGTGGCGCCTGCGATGGCAGCAGCCGGTGGCGGCAGCATCATCAACATGGGCAGCGTCAGCTGGATGCGTGGCCGGCCCAACTTGGTGGGCTACACCACAGCCAAGGCCGGCATCCTGGGCCTGACCCGTACGCTGGCGCGCGAGCTGGGCGAACGCAACATCCGCGTGAATGCGCTGGTACCCGGCGCCATCGTCACCGATCGCCAGACCACGTTGCACCGCGACCCGGCTGCCGACCAGGCATTTCTGGACGCGCAGTGCCTGAAGATCCGCCTCGACCCCGGCCATGTCGCGCGGCCGACCTTGTTTTTGGCCGCAGACGACAGCAACGGCATCACCGGCCAGCATGTGCTGGTGGATGCGGGCATTGCGCAGCAGTCGGTGATTGGCTGAGTTGCAGGGCAAGGCATCCACTGAGGCAGCGGAAGAGCACCACCAGCGGCCAGAGAGCGCCATCAGCTAGCCAGAGTCTTTCTGTCCTGCCAAAACCCGCCCGTCGTCGTCATCGCCAAAAAAAACAAATCCCCCGCGTCCCCGCCTCTTCGACCTGTACATGGCGGCGTCGGCGTTGGCAATCAGCAACTCCGGCTCGTGGCCGTCTTGCGGGAAGATCGCGATGCCGACGCTGGCCGACAATGCCGGCAACGCCTCCGGGCCCGGTTCGCCCAGCGCCTGCAACATCTTGGCAGCGATGAGGGCGGCATCGGCAGGGTGCGAGATTTCGGCCAGCAGCACCAGGAATTCGTCGCCGCCGTGGCGGCTGACGGTGTCGGAGTCGCGGATCACCGACTCCAGCCGGCGCGCGGTCAGGCACAGCACCGCATCGCCGACGGCGTGGCCCCGCGTGTCGTTGATCTGCTTGAAGTCGTCCAGATCGACGAAAAGCAGCGCCCCTCGGGTGCCGCGCCGACGCGACATGGCGATCGCGCTTTCCAGGCGATCCAGCATCAACGCGCGATTGGGTGTGCCGGTGAGGTCGTCGCGCTGAGCCGTACTCCTCAGCTCGACGAGATCGCCCACGGCCGATTCGGCAGCCTCCTCCGCATGCAGGGCAGACAGGACCAGCGCCCCGTTGGCTTCAACGAGGCCGGTGGTCTGCCCATCGTCCGCAGGTCGCTCGGCCGCTGCCAGCGTTTGCATCAGGCTCAGGACTTGCCGCCGAAGGGATTCGACTTGCCCTCGCAGATGGGCAATGGTCTGGGTCGCGATCAGGTGTCGTTGGCTGTCGGCGTCGTGCGGCTGGTTCTGCGCCCGCACGACGGGCGCCGGCGGCAAATCGCGGCTTGCCGCCGTGGGCCCGCCGTCAGCGCGCCCGCCGTCAGCGCCCCCGCCCTCACCGCGCCGGTCTACAGCGCGCCCGTCCTCAGCGCGCATCGCCGAGTCGATGATGCGCAGCAGCACCTCGGGGTTCGCGGGCTTGACCACGTGATGGTCGAAGCCCGCCGCGACCCCGCGCTGGTGATCGTTCTCGTTGCCGTACCCGGTCAGAGCGACCATCAAGGGCCGCTGGGTGGGTCGGCGTTGCCTCATCCGGACTGCGACCTCAAAGCCGTCGGGGCCGGGCAGCCCGATGTCGCACAGCACGACCTGCGGATTGAACCGATCAAACAGATCCAGGCCCGCCAGGCCGTCGCGCGCGAGCGCGACCTCGTGGCCCGATAGACGCAGCAGTTCGGCGAGGGCGTCGCCGGCGTCGACGTTGTCCTCGATCAACAAGATGCGAGCCGGCAAGGGCGCGGGGCGCCCCACCGCAGGCGGTGCAATTTCTGCTTCGCCGCGGGATTCCAGGCGCGGCAGCGTGACGACGAACTCGCTGCCCTGACCGCTGCCGTCGCTGAAGACCTCGACGCTGCCTTGGTGCAACTCGACCATGCTGCGCACGACCGTGAGCCCGATGCCCAGGCCGCCCTGGTTTCGCGCCAACGCTCGTTCGTCTTGAGAAAACAGCTCGAAGACGTAGGGCAGGGCCTGGGCCGAGATGCCCATGCCGTTGTCGATGATGCGAATGACGACCGACCCACCCCTGCGCTCTGCGCGCAGCGTGATCGCGCCGCCGACCTGGGTGTACTTCGAGGCGTTCTGCAACAGGTTGCTGAAAACCTGGGCCAGGCGCAGCTCGTCGCCGTTGACGTGCAGTGGCACGGCAGGCAGGTCCAGCGTCAACTGCTGGCCCCGATCTTTCACCAGCGCGCTGGTGGCTTCGACCGCCTGGTTGATGAATTCGCTGAGCGCCGTGGGCCGCCGTTGCAAAGTCACTTTGCCCTGCGTCACGCGCGACACATCGAGCAGGTCATCGAGCAGGCGCGCCATCTGCTGAACCTGGCGCCGAATGATGTCCAGGACGGGCTGCGGAACGGGCCGGCCGTCCAGTCGCGCCAGGATCTCCACCGCATTGCGGATGGGGCCCAGCGGGTTGCGCAACTCGTGCGCCAGCATGGCCAGGAATTCGTCTTGCCGACGGCGTGCGATCTGTGCCGCCTCGCGCAGTTCCTGCGCTTCGATCGTCGCCAGTATCAGGTGTTCGTTGGCCTGGCGAAGCTCGCTGTTCTGCGTGTCGACCGCAGCACTTCTGTCGCCCTCGACGCGTTGGGCTTCCTCACGCACCTGCGCGTTGCCCGCCCAGTCGCTGGCGACCTGTTCGCGCTGGCGCACTGCTGTCTCGCGTTCGCCCAGCGCGTCTTCGTTGCGCTCCAAGGCAGCCTCGCGCCCATCCAGAGTTCGAGCGCTGGCGCCCTGCTTTCGCTCAGGGTGGTCGAGTGCATCCTTGGAGCTCACGACGCCATGCCCTAGAGGGAGGCGATGGTCGACGCCGATCGCGGATGACCGGTGAGCAGCGCGTCCATTTCGGGGCGGGGTTCACCGATGACGATGCCCTGGTCGGTGATTTCGTACATCCGCATGGCGTGACTGTGCGGGCTGTTGCGCACCTTCACCACGGCCATGACGCGCTTGAGATTGCCCTGCAACTCGACATACCGTTGCACGATGATCGCGTCGGTCAGGAAGGCCGCGCCGTAGGGGCTGAAGCGCAGATCGGTGTAGCGGTCCTCGAGCTCGCACACCACCAGCACGGTGGCCCCCAAAGCCGTCAGCACCGCCACCATGCGGTGCAGCGACTCGCGGAAGTCTTCGTGGAAGGCCGGCGCCAGCGCCAGCTCGAACCCTGACAGCGAATCGATGACGACCCGCGTGGCGCCGGTGGACTTGATCATCTCCGTGAGGGCGAAGAGGGTCTCGTCGATCGACAGATCCAGCGCTCGCGTGTCGATGACACCGACGTGGCCGCTGTCCACCAGCGCTTCGAGGCGCGGGTTGTGTGTCTGACCGGGTGCGATCTCGAAGGCGGCAACGACTCCCTTTTCGCCGAGCCGCGCACCCTCGGCCAGAAAGGCCGTCGACAGCAGCGACTTGCCGGAACCGGAGGGGCCGGCGACGAGCAGCGAATAACCGGCGGGCAGACCACCCCCCAACATCTCGTCGAGCACCGGCGTTCCCAAAGAGAGTGCGGGTCGATTTGCCGGCTTGGGAACACCCGCGTCCCGTTTGTGGGCACTCACCGGGAGCGTTCGCGGAAACACCTGAATGCCGTCGTCGGTGATGCGAAAGGTGTGCAGCCCGGCAATGGTGGCCTGGCCGCGCATCTTTGCAACCTGGATCTTGCGCACCATCGAGTTGCGGGTGATGCTTTGCGCCATCACGATGATGCCGTCGGCAATGGTGAACACCGGGTGCGCCTCGCTGTCGTGAAGGTGGTACTCGCCGATCAGGAAAGTCGTGGCTTGCCAGGTTGTCATGAGGATGCCGAGGTGCTGCACGAAGTTCTGCAGCGCGCCCTGCCGCCCCGTGGCACCCGCCACCTGGGTGACTGAACGAAAGGAATCGACGAAGACGAAAGTAGGGTTGAAGCTCTCGACTTCCTGGACGATGCGCGCCAGCACACGATCGAAGTCGCCGCTCAACACTTCCTCGCCGAGGTTGATAAAGCGGATCGAGCTGTCGAGCTTGGCGCTGTCGAAGAAGTTGTACTGCTGCTGGTAGCGCAGCATCTTCAGCGCGGGCTCGCCGAGCACGGTGAAAAAGAGCGCTTGTCGCTGCGGGCTGGCCATCGCGAACATCATCTGGTGAGCCAGCGTCGTCTTGCCCGAACCAGGCTCGCCGGCAATGATGTTGAACGAATATTCCGGCAGGCCGCCACCCAGCAAAGGATCGAGTCCGGGTACGCCGCTGGGCAGACGCGTGATAGGTACTTTGTCGTGATTCATAGCGGTTTCATCTCAGAAGATCTGGCCGAGGGCAAGTTCCCCCACGCCTTCTGCATCATGCGGTTGGTTAAAGGCTCACCGATCAAGGAAACCAGGAGATTGGCCAGGGCCAGAAGGAGGGCCTGTGCGGCACTCAGCGCCTGGCCGGGCTCGCGCGAGGCAAGGTCTCGATGCAGGTGGGCCAGCAGCTCATCGGGATTTGCCCGGTCGGCGCCGGGCCGCTCGAACGAGGCGTTTGCCAAGTGAAGACTGCGCGCGTACAGCGCCCGCAGGGCCAGCATGCCTATCAAGGGCTTGAGCTCTGCAAGCAGCAAGCTCAACGCCCCGACAGTCGCGTTGGCGACGGCCCTGGAGTCGGGATCTCCCATGGCTGCCTCGCCTAGCGCGGCCTGGATCATCTCGCTGCGCGTTGTGAACCTCATGGGTCAGTATAGACAGGTAGACGTAGAGGCCTGAAGCCTTGAGCGGCTCAGGCTGCTGGCTGCGTGTAAGCTGTGCCGCCCAGTCACAGCCCGACGCGAGTATCGACCCATGCACACCCTGACCTTGTACGACTGCGCCACCGCCCCCAGCCCGCGCCGTGCCCGCATCCTGTTGGCCGAGAAGGGTGCGAGCTTCGATACCGTGCAGGTGGATCTGGCACGCGGCGAACAACTGGGTGCGGCCTA
>Ga0105044_10006034_pt1 | contig 16645 bp, 11 predicted proteins | sample MAT01_FD_78092 | JGI IMG/M metagenome (GOLD analysis project Ga0105044, IMG submission 78092) | Freshwater microbial communities from Lake Fryxell liftoff mats and glacier meltwater in Antarctica - MAT-01 | ecosystem: Environmental > Aquatic > Freshwater > Ice > Liftoff microbial mat | place...
GACGCATGCAATGCCGGCAAGGACGTCTATTGCGAAAAACCGCTGTCACTCACAATCGCAGAAGGTCGTCGCATGGTGCATGCAGCCCGTGAACACAAACGCATTGTGCAGACCGGATCTCAGCAGCGATCATCAGCGGAATTCTGGAAGGCCTGTATGCTGGTACGCAATGGCTTTATAGGCGACGTGACGGAAGTGCTGGTCGGAATACCCGGTCCGAATCATCCTGGTTCGATCGGCGCTGAAGAAATCGTACCGCCGGAACTGGACTACCAGATGTGGCTTGGCCCTGCTCCTTTAAAGCCGTATCACAGTAAACGAGTTCACTACAACTTCCGGTTTTGGTGGGATTACTCCGGCGGTCAGATGACAAACTTCGGCGCTCATCATCTGGACATCGCTCAGTGGGGACTGGGAATGGACAACAGCGGTCCTGTCGTGGTGGAGGGGACCGCTGAGTTTCATCCTCAGATGCTGCATGAAGTCACAGAAAAATGTCGCCTTACATACACCTATGCCAGTGGCGTCAGGCTGACCCTTGGACAGGGCCAGCAGGACATCGCAGAAGGGACAACTTTCATCGGCACAAAAGGTCGCGTGGCAGTTGGGCGAGGAAAGCTGGCGACGGAACCGGCCGAACTGGCCACATCGCCGCTGGATGCCGCAGAGCTGACTCAACTTTATCGAAGTGCGGATCACACAAAAGATTTCCTCGACTGCATGCGCAGTCGTGAGTTACCGATTTGCGATGTCGAAATCGGTCATCGATCTGCCACCGTCTGCCATCTGGGAAATCTGGTCGCCCGCCTCGGACGTCCGGTGAAGTGGGATCCGACGAGTGAAACCTGCCCCGGTGATGCGGAAGCGCAGCTGATGATCGACCGACCGTATCGCGCGCCGTGGACTCACTGATTCGACGGTCCCGGATTCACGTGCAAATCTTTGTAAGCCCCTGTCCAAAAACAAATCCGTGGAGCCGCGCCCGTCAGGAAGCGGAGGTCAAGCCCCGCTTCCTGACGGGCGCGGCTCTGAATCACACGGTTCCGAATCGCGGACAGGTTTCTGGACAGGTTCTAAGGCGTGACAAGTGAGCATCGCGAACTCCGGCTCACCATTGGTACTTCCAAAAGTCCGGTTACCATTCCCATGAAATCATCTGTTGGTCTTCGTCCGTTGTCTTGAATTCCCAGGCAATCATTTTTCCTGCTTCATCGGTCGCCGTGATTTGATATGTCTGACCTTTTTTCAGCACAGCCTCCAGAAAATCGTTGGTATCTCTTGTCTCATCGCGAGTCTTTCCCGGTGTTTTCTCGTCCCCGCTGGCCGGGCCGGTCGCATCGGCTCCCGGTGACAATGCAACTCGCAGGGCGACACGTTTGCCGGACTTGTCTTTTGCCGAAAACAAAACTCTCGCAAACCCCTGCGGTAGATCGATTCGTGTGTTGACGTATCGCTCCGTGACGTTCACTGCGTGAATAGAGTCGTAACCGGGGTTCCACGGCAGCGGGAAATGGATGCCGGTTGGTTCGTACCTGACCGCATAAATGCTGCTCAGTCTGCTTTCCGGATCCGCCAGTGCGGCGTCGTTTGTGAACCAGGCGTGATCGAGTCCCTGCGCGTCGTACTCCGCAGCACCAGCAAAGTGCCAGCCGTGATCCCAGACTTCGACCCACGTATGATTACCATCCTTGTTTGCCCATTTCGGAATTCCCGCGATCCGTGCCGGGACTCCGACACTGCGACACGCATCGACAAGAATGACTGAGAGCCCGGAACACGAAGCAAGACCCTGTTCGATGCTTTCAGCGGGACTCTGGTTCGCTCGTCGGCGTCCTGTGGAATACCTGACCTTGAGTTCAGCGAAAACTTTCTGGTTCAGAACCTGCGCGGCCTCAGATGTGGTCCTGCAATCTTTCACCCACGGCCAGAAACGATGGTAAAAATCAGCACGCCATGGATCGCGTGGTTCATCGAAGCAGGCATGTGGCAGGACAAAGTTGTTAAAGATATCGTCGGGAATCTGCTGTTGCCACGGAGCCAGACTGCGCACCTCGGTTGCGAGTGCGACGTTTTCCAGCAAACGTTCCGAAGTCAATTGCTTCAAATCGTCCTCGTTCATCCACGCCACCAAAAATCGCATCGATTCCTTTTGTTCGTCTGGAACCTTTGCCAACGCCTGTTCGATTTCACCTTTGTTAACGCCGGATTCCGCCAGTTGCAACTCGATCTGACGGTCGATGTCGTCGGCCGCACAGAGACTGGCGACTACGAGACTCAACAATGACGACACTATTCGTATATTCACGCTTCGACTGCACATAAAATCGTCCCCTTAATCTACAGCTAATCCGAGTTTCTTTCGACCTTCGATTGTCACACGATTTGAGTTCCAGGCTGGATTCCAGGTGTGTTCAACGACGACCTGCCGTACTCCAGAAATCTGCGCCAGCCGTTCGCGAACCGGTACCGATAATGTCGGATGGACTGAAATCGAGCCATCCACAAAATAGCCAAGTCGAGTTCGACCACGATGTGGCATGGACATGACCACAGTGACGACATCGCCGCGGACTCGAACATCGTGTACCAGCCCAAGTTCCACGACGTTGATATCAGCCGTGTAAAGTTGAGCGTCTTTACAATCCTGCAATGCATTCCAAATGACTGATTTGGAGATCGAACTGTCTCCGGATTCGCCATGTCGAGCCAGGCGATCCGATCGCCGTTCCGGGGTGACAGCAGTTTCATTGGTTTCGTTCGCTGACTTCTCCTGACCTGCCGAGATCAGAAGCGGGCTCATCAGACATCGACGCATTTTCTCGATGGCTGGCGGACCATCGGTGGCTGTGAACGGAATGGAAATGTACGCATTTTTCTGACGCAGAATTGCGCCGACAGGGACATCTTTCAATGGCAACGGATATCGACTCCAAACGGCCCCATGCCACCGATAATACATCGTCGGAGCGCCGGTATGTTTCAGTTCAGGAAGACCTTCAGTGGAGTGATCCAGAAACAGCGAAATAAATGAGTCTTTGCTGTCCTTATGGAAAAAGCCGACCCCGTGAATGTTCTCCTGTTGATCATCAGGCACATTTCCGATCTGTAACTTTCCAATGTGATCCATCCACAATGGGTCGGTGAAGGACTGACCTGAAAAGACCCACTCGTCATCCCGCAACGCTTCCGCGCGAAAATCCTGCACGGCGGTCATTGAGCCGATCTTAAGAAACCAGGGGAGCCCGGAGTAGAATCGATATTCCACGTCAATCTTCAGGCGCGCGGGCGAGTAAATCGGATGGACCGGTGAATGCGGAAAGCCCCATCGACGAACGATCGTACAGAGCGGTCCGCGAATAATTTCATAGTCAGGACAGGTGTCCCAAAGCGAGATCCGCAGTTTCTGAAAGGATCCCGTGTCAACGTAATCATGAGCCCAGTCGATTCCTGGTGCTTCACCGTGCCCCTCGCCGCCCGAAAACAATTCCAGGCCATGTTCGCGTCGCAATGTGAAACGCTGAAGCTGTCCGGTTTGGCGCGAGAGTGAGGCTTTGAAGAATGCGTTCGAAATGTCGAGTCCAAATCCTTCGCCGCTTGTTTCCAGATCCGAAGGATATTCCGGCAGTTCAGCATCCGGATTTCCGTAGAAGATAAGAAAAATCTGTTTCTGAAGGGGAAGACTGTCTGCCATCCACAGGACGTGGCAGAATCGTTCATTCCTGCGTCGCAATTCACCGAAGACCTGGCTCGGTACCTCGATCAATCGGCCATCGGCGACTCTGGCTATTCGCAGTTCACGGCCGAGTGAGCTCACCTGATCTTCTGGAAAACCCATCAGCACTTCGACAGGCTCTGAACTTCTCGTCTCGCCTGCGATTTCAGTCATTGAAATCTGCTTGACATACTTCCAACCTTGAGCCCACTGCTGCCATTGAGCAGGGAGAGCATCCACCGTCTGAAACTGGGACGCCGGAACGAGCGAGGTCCCTGGATTTTCCTCTTCGACCTGCGTCTGAACGACTGTATCGCGCAGAGAATGAGTCAAAGATCGTGCCAGGTCATAGTCCTTCCGCTGCCATGCGTCGTGCAGTAGTTTCATTTTCGCGTCGAACGAATCCGTGCGTTCGGCTGCCGACAGCGTCGTTGCCTGATGCTGCCCGCTGGCGATCCTCACGCCGCACACGTTCAGTCCCGATACCGCAGCGACTAAAAGGATTATCGAATACGAAGGAGTTTGAGTGGGTTTCATGGGACTGGACTCAGTCGAGGGATCAGCATTTGTAAAGCCCCTGAGGAATTCCCTGGCAGGAATGCGGGCAACAACAGCGGGACTGAAAGTATCGACTCGTTTCTCGTAGAACACAAGACTCTCAGTGGCATTCCGCTTTTTTACCGCTTTCTTGACTTGACAGTAAGGCGAGCGGAAGATTAGTAACTACCACGCCGAACAACCGGACGCAGACCACCCGTCATAATTGCCCGGACTGGCGGTCAGGAGTTTTGTGGATGCGATATGAGGAGCACGGAGTGAGAGAAAGAACAATGATGAGTGCTACCACCAGCGATTTGCTTCACGGCGTACTTCCTGTACTTCAGACGCCGTTCACCGACTATGGTGAGATCGATCGCACGGTGCTGCAGCGGGAGATCGACTGGGCGTTTGATGCCGGTGCGGATGGCATCGTTGTGGCGATGGTGAGTGAGATTCTGCGACTGGGACACCGACGCCGAAGAGAACTTGCCGAGCTGGTTTGTCAGGCTGCTCAGGGACGTGGTTTCTGCGTGGTGAGCGTAGGTGCAGAGAGTATTGCCGAGGCGGTGGAATTCGCCGGGCACGCCGAAGCTCATGGAGCCAGTGCTGTCATGGCGATCCCGCCGGTGGCGACCGGGCTGGGAAGCGCTGCGACGCGGGAGTATTTCGCGGCAATCGCCGGCAGTATTTCAATTCCGCTCGTGGTTCAGGATGCATCCAGTTACGTCGGCGCAGCGATCGACATGAGTGTGTATCTGAGCCTGCTGGAAGAGTTTGGTGAAGATCGAATCTACTTCAAACCGGAAGCCAGTCCGCTTGGCCCGAACCTTTCCAGGCTTCGCGATGCGACTCAGGGAAAGGCACGGATCTTTGAAGGGTCGGGAGGAATCAATCTTGTCGATTGCTACCGTCGTGGAATTGTCGGCACGATGCCGGGAACGGATTTGCTCGACGGTATTGTGGCGCTCTGGAAAGCGTTGCAGGCCGGTGACGACGAACGAACTTACAAGTTGTCCCTTCCCATATGTGCGATTGTTGCACTTCAGCTCCAGGGCGGATTGGATGGATTTCTGGCCATCGAAAAGTACCTGCTGAAGAAGCGAGGAATCTTTGTGAACACGAAACAGATTCAGCCTGTCGGCTGGAAACTCGACGGTGAAACTCAAGCAGAAGTCGATCGGCTGTTTGCCAGACTCCAGGCGGTCACCTGATGACAGACAGTCCGACAACGGTGCGCTACCGCGTTCTTGCGTGGCTCACAGTGGCGGCTGCGTTGTCGTACCTCTGCCGAAGTGCGGTCAGCGTGGCAGAGAGCACCGTTCGCAGCGAACTGGGCCTGACTCTGGAAGAGTCCGGCTGGTTCATGGGCGCGTTCTTCTGGACCTATGCCATCTTTCAGGTTCCCAGTGGATGGTTTTCAGAACGTGTCGGGACGCGAATCGGTCTGAGTATTTTTGCCGTCGGCTGGTCCGTGGCCACGATCGGAATCGGAATCGCGCCGGGTTTCTGGCTGTTGATCATTGCCCAGTTGGTCATGGGCGTTGCCCAAGCCGGAGTGTTCCCGGCGTCGTGCAATTCCATCGGCCACTGGATGCCTCTGGCACAGCGTTCTCTGGGCTGCGGTATCTTCACCGCAGGTATGCAGGTCGGTGCAATCATCGCCAGCGGGAGCGTTGGAATGTTGATGCTTGCGCTCGGCTGGCGGTGGGTGTTCGTGGCATTTGCCCTGCCTGGAATCTTGTGGGGAGTCGGATTCATGTCCTGGTTTCGCGATCAACCGGAGCTGACTCCTGCCGTTGATTCAGGGGAACTCGAACTGATCCGTGCAGGTCGCAATACGATCGATCTGAATTCGAACGATGCAGATCCTTACGAAAATCCTCCACTCGCAGACGAAGATCGGGCTGGGCTGCTGACCATTGCGTTCAGTCCGGTGATGTTATGGCTTTGCGGTCAGCAAATCTGTCGAGCCAGCGGATACATGTTTTTTGCCAGTTGGTTTCCGACGTTTCTTCAGCAGACGCGCGGCATTTCAGTGACCCAATCGGGTTACCTGCAGGGACTCGTCTTTGCAGGTACTTTGACCGGCTGCATCTTCGGCGGAATGCTGACTGACTGGATCTGGCGACGAACGGGTGGTTTGCGTCTGAGTCGCAGCGGCGTCGGAGCGGCGGCGCTGGGAGCATGCTCAATTCTGATTCTGGCGGCCTGGTTCGTGCAGAACGCAGAGCTGGCAGTGGCGCTGCTGACACTGGGCTCGTTCTTCGCTGCGCTTGCCGGACCGGCTGCGTTTGCGGCCACGATTGACATCGGAGGCCCGCGTGTACCACAGGTATTCGGATTGATGAACATGGTGGGCAACTTTGCTGCCGCAGCCTGCCCGGTGGTAGTCGGCAAGTTGTTCCAGGTGACGGCAAACTGGAACGTTGTGCTGCTGCTGTTCGCCGGAGTCTATTTCGCAGGCGCGATCTGCTGGGTGTTTGTGAATCCGCGACCGCACGTTTCCTCAAGCTGACCACTACGCCCACGTCTTCACAACTTCGAAAAAACGACGAACGCCAGAAAGCTCAGCAGCACGGCGACCAGGATACCCCACGAAACGGGGGACGTTTGAAAATGAACTTGCGGCGTTCGCTGGATCACATCACGATATTCCGGTGTGAAGACATATTTGGCAGCCGGACGAAGCAGGTACCACAAGCATGCACCGCCGATAATCGTTCCGAAGGGAATGAACAACAGCCACAGCCCACAAAAGATGATCGCACCGACTCTCGGGCGAGGACGAAAACTGCCGACTTTGATGCCGACAATCAACTGGGCGAATCCCAACGATGCGAGCACACCAAAAAATGCGGCGAGCGCAAGGTTGACATTGTCTCCCCGGGAAAAATAAATGACGGAGAGGAATCCGAAGACGATGGCCAGAATCAGCCCACCGAGAATCATCACACCGCCGATTGAGCGCACATTGCTTTCGCAACCAAGAAACTGCTGCCGTATGCGCATGTCGTCCTGCTGAAACGGATCAAATGTTTCCGGTGCGACCAGCGGTGCGGCGTAGGGATTGAATGACTCGGATTCCGAGTTGCCCAATGCAGGTTCTTTATAAGCACGCATTCATAAGTTTCTTCGTTTAACCGCGTGGGCATCGCCCCGCGCTTTTGCGAGTAAAACGCGGCCCGATGGGCACGCGGCTAAACAAGTTGTGTGCGAAAACTTGTGCATGGGTGCTTATTGAAAGGGATGATCAGCGAATCAGCGCGAAGGCTGCTGTACAAACAAACGACGACTGCTTTGTCAAGGTCTAGTTCTGTTGTGGCAACGGGATCTCAAACGGTACTTGAGATTCATCTGCGGGAATCACGAGTTCGTTCGTGCGTGCCGCAACATCCCCGCCGCGGAGGAAGATGCCGCCCGATTTTTTGATGGCACTTCTGTTTGCCTGATCAAGCTTTTGTTGTACAGACGATTCCTTTTGAGTCGATGCCTGTTCAACCAGTTGCTCCAGATCATCCGCGATCGCTCGCGGACCGATGTCGTTTGCTGCCAATTGCATCACTTCGGAGACCAGAGTTGCTTCCGGACCTGCGTGGTTTGCCATTGTCAGCATCTCATCTGCTGTTTTGTGGAAGGCTCGCAGTTTTTGGAAAGTCCCGGCCAGCAGCAGTCGATCGGCGGACAGCGGACGTTCGGCGAGCCAGTTCCAGAGCGGCCCGCCGTGCGAACGAGCGCGTTCGGCAGCTTTCTGCCCATACAGCTCTTCCGCAGTACACCACGGTCGCGAGGCATCGCTCTCCATCGTCAGCCCGGCTTTCAGATAACTCGTGGCATTCGGGAAATCCGAAAGGGCGATTCGGACCATCGCCATCCGCAGATAGGGAGCGCGGCGATCCGGAGCGGTTTTGATGGCGGTGGCAAAAAACATGTCCGCTGTCGCGTAGTCTGATTTGTGAAACGCATCGTCTCCGCTGGCCTGATATCGCAGGCTTTGAATCTTTTCTGCCAGCGAAGAGATTCTCTGCTCGCGTGGTACCGCATTGAATTCATTCAGCACCGGCACGCGATCCGTCGGAATCGGTAATCGTGGTGCATCCGGAAGCAAGGGTTGGGCCCCGGGTGCCAGAGGCTGTGGGATCGGAGGCTCAGGGATTGCAGGAACGTCAACGCCGTCAGGATTCAACGCATTCAGATCGACCGCCGGCGCCAGGACGTCAATCATTCGAGGATCAATCAGTGCATTCGACGCAGCGGATTGCATCATGGGCTGCATATTCACATTCATGTTCAACATCAGCACTGTCGGAGCAATCGCAGCACCGCCAAAGTACGGATTCAGACAGGTTGCATACGGCCAGCCCGAATAGCCACCAACGTTGTACACGCCGGAAGGAACGAAGCCAATATAGCCGTTGGAGACATAGTTGCCGGAAGGAAAATTCGGACTGAAGATGCCGTAGCCGTATCCAAACACAGACGGCGAATAGCTATAGATCGGTGTGGACCAGATGCCGGGATAACCGTACCCGACTCCATAATTAAAACACCCGGATCCGGGGCGAGACACGCCATACGTCGTCACACCGAAGTTGCGAGACGAATAAGTTGCTGTGCCAAAGCCATTTCCGAACGAAACGCCACCGAGTGGAGCGTTAGCGTTGAAGCCACCCAGCGGAGCACTCGCGTTAAAACCACCGTAGTTGTATTGGTAAGGACCGCTGTACGGTCCCGAGCCGTTGTAGACGCCATTGTTGTTGTAGACTCCGCCGCCAAACTCTGGACTGTGAAAGTGTCCCGAATGGTGCTGCGCCAGACTGGCCGTTCCCCAACTTAGTACGCACAAGATCGCAACCAGAGACAAAGATCTCCGAAGCGTTAAAGCGGAGAAAACAGGGGCAAAGAATGTGGTCATGGGAAAGCCTCAGTCGTACTTGAGCACCCTTCAATTTGGTCAAAAACAGACGCATCCGCTCCAGACGACGCCTGTGAAGTCAATTATCCGCTCGTTCTTCGCAATTCGCAAGTGGCAAAAACATACTCCAAGTACGTTTGTGGTTAACCGGCATTCTGAAACCTCAGACATCGGCCTCGGTTGACAACCGGATGCAAATTGCGCATAGTCTTGATGAAGGTAAACCCGACCAAGGGCTTTAAAAAAGACCTTTTTTTAAAGCCGGATTCTGTTAACAACATTTCTTTAAGGAGACTCTGTCAGATGATTCGATGGTCCATGTTATTGATGTTGGCGATTGCGTCTGTTTGCTGCCTCGCAGCGACGACCGCAGACGACAAAGACAAGCCTACGGCAAAGGCTACTTCAAAGTCGGAGAAATCCGACGCTCCGGATGCCGAGGCTGAAGAAGGCGACAAGAAAGACGACGAAGACAAGTTCACTGCGAAGTGTCCTGTCTCCGGAGAAGCAGCGTTGAAAGAACAATTTACCGCATACAAAGAGAAGGAAGTTTACTTCTGCTGCGACAAGTGCAAAGCAGCATTTGAAGCCGAACCTGCGAAATTCGAAGTCAAAGCAAATCACCAGTTGGTGCAGACCAAACAGTTCAAGCAGAAGAAGTGCCCGATCTCCGGCGCTGATTTTGTGAAAGAGCAGTCGGCCAAGGTGGCCAATGTAAACGTTCGTTTCTGCTGCGAAAAATGCAAAGGTGCTGTGCAGAGCGCTGAAGCCGATGCGAAACTGGAAATGATCTTTGCAGAAAAAGTCTTCAAGAAAGCCTTTGTTGCGGTCAAAGCGAAGTCTGAAGACGGTGACGCGAAAGACAATCCAAAAGCTGATAAGGCAGAAAAGGCGGCTGATAAGGCAGAGTAGAAGGCAGTAGCGAGGCTGCGATTTGCAGCACCCGGTAAACCGCGACACTCAACGACAGCAGCCTGTTCCTCAGGCTGCTGTTTTTTTGTATCTCGAGTCGCTGTAGCCGGATTCCTCAGAATTCGGAGCCGGGCCATGATTCAACCCGACGTCTCACGGCTTCGGCTACCAGAAAATGCCGCATCCAGACCCATGCGGAGTATAAGTACAAAAGACTACGACCTTAAGGTATATCTGCCCGTTGTATGGTGGAGCTTTGGTTCAGCAGATATACTGTTTCCGGCAGATCGCGGAATTACCGCCTCACGGGAGCACATTTTTTCGACTGTATTGCGGGCGGCAGGACATGGCAAGCATCATTTTTGTTCGGGGGGGGGAGACCATTTGCTTTCCGCTGGGGGAAACAGACATCTCCATTGGGCGGAATAAAGATGCTGATATTTTCCTGAAACAGGACCATGTGTCTCGCAGTCACGCCCGCATCTTCAGATCTGACGATGCATGGTGGTTAGAGGATACGAAGAGCTCCGGAGGGACGACTCTCAATGGAAAAAAGTTGGAACCAAAGATACCCGTCATTCTGAGACATCGCGATGACATCAGAATCGGATCAAACAAACTGGTTTTTGAAAGTACGGCGAAGTTCCTGCACGGATACCAGAAGACCCCTTCGGCGGAATTTGAACTCAGCGATGTCAGCGACAGTAACGTTGAGGGATCGGCATCGAGCAGCGGCTATGGTCTGTTATCCGTTCGCACGGAAGAGAAGCTTGCTGGAATTCTGAAGATCAACGAAGCATTGGCAGGAAACGTGGATTTACGGGCGATCTGCCCGCGTGTGCTTGATACGCTGTTTGATATTTTCTTTCAGGCCGACCGAGGCGCGATCGTACTCTTGCAGAAAGGCAGCACTGTCCCAATTCCCGTTGCTCAACGGCATCGCAATATTGATGATTCTGACTCGGTACGGATGAGCCGAGTCATTCTTGATAACTTACTCAAGACGAATTCCGCAATTCTCTCGGCGAACACATCCGTCGATCCACGCCTGACAGGCAGCGATTCCATTCTGGCTCAGACGATTCAATCCACCATGAGTGCGCCGATGCTGGGAGTGGATGGCAAAACCTTCGGAGTCATCCACCTTGATTCGCAGGATCAACGACGACGATTCTGCCCGGAAGACCTGCAGTTGCTCGTGGCGGTCGCCAGCCAGGCATCGCACGTATTTGAAAACGCCCGATTATTGACGATCTATCTGCAGAAATTGCAACAGGATGAAGAGATGAAGATCTCAGCCCAGGTGCAGCGAGCGCTGATCCCTGAGATTCTGCCGCAGCCAATCGGATACCAGTTCTATGGCTCCTACGATGCCGCAGAGGCAGTCGGCGGAGATTACTTTGACTGCTTTGAGATGCCCGATGGCAAAATCTGTGTTTCATTCGGCGACGTTGCAGGCAAGGGAGTTCCGGGTGCATTGATCATGTCGCGATTGTCCGGGATTGTTCGAAATACGATGAATTTCACCGATGATGTCGAGACCGCGATGTCTCAGATCAACAGCCTGATGTGCAATAACATGATCGAAGGACGATTTGTCACCTACCTGCTTGGCGTCATTGATCCAAAAACTCACAATTTCAAGTATGCCAATGCCGGACACCTGCCACCAGAGATCCGCAGCTGGGACGGCGAACTGTCTAATCTGGGTACGGAGGATTCTGGTCTGCCGATCGGTTTGGACAAGTGCTGCCCATATCCAACTTCGACGATTCAACTGGAGCCAGGTATGAGTATCGTACTCCGCACCGACGGTGTCGATGATGCAAGAGCGTCCGAAGACGATTTTTACGGGCCTGCGCGTTTCCGGAAAGTCGTTCGCGCAGAGTCGGCTGACCCGGAAACAATCGGGCGAGCGCTGCTGACGGATGTGAAGGCGTTTATGGCTGGCTACAAACAAACAGATGATATCACGATTATGTCATTCGGACGACTTCGTTAGTCGAGCGGCAGAAACGAATCTACCGTAGCTGGATTCGCAAGAATTCAGGGAGGCTCTGAATTCTTGAGAATTCAGCTACGGAACAGGGAAGAAATTCTCTGCCGCTCGCCTTAGTTCGTCGGCTCCCAGGTGCTTCTCCAGAAGCCGCATGGCGTCGAGGCAAATGGCAGCGATTTTCGATGAGAACTCAGAATTGCTGACGGCCTTTCAATGCATCGGCCAGCATTTCGCGATTGGCGAATTCCAGGACGCTGCCGGACGCGATGCCGCGGGCCAGGCGCGTGATGCGGACGTTGTCGTTCTGCAGCAGGTTGGTAATGAATAACGCTGTGCCGTCGCCTTCCAGCGTGGGATTCGTCGCCATCACCAGTTCAGTGATTCCCTGTTTGCGAATGCGATGCACCAGTTGTTGAATCGTGAGGTCCTCCGGACCGACACCGTCGAGCGGTGCGATGCGGCCTCCCAGGACGTGATAGAGTCCGGAATACGCACCTGAGGATTCCAGAGCGACAACGTCTTTTGGCTGTTCGACGACACAGACGATATGCTGATCACGGCGGGGATCGCGACAGATTCGGCAGAGCGTGTCCTCTGTCAGATTGAAGCACATCGAACAGCGTTTGACGCTGATCTTGACGTTCCGAATCGCGTCAGCCAGGGCGTTGGCTTCGTCGCTGGAACTGGACAAAATGTGGTTCGCGAGTCGCTCCGCTGACTTGCGCCCGATGCCCGGCAGGTTGCCAAATTCTTCAATCAGTTTGGCAACAGCCTTGCCGTATGGATGATCCTGTGTCTCCGTTTTCATAAAACCAATCGCTCTCCGTGCGTAATTCAGGGTTGAATTCAGTTCTCGGCAGCAGTGTGCTATTGCAGCAGACTCTTGTCCAGCACGGCCCTTGCCTGCTGGAAATAGTCCCTCCATTCGATCTCGGGACGACCGTCCCGCAGACAGTCGCGAACTTTCTGCAGCGTATTGCGTGCCATGTGCGGGCAGCGATTGCAGGCACACGTTTCTCCGGACGATGCCATGATACCGGGAACAGGAATGTAAGTGTGCTGTGGTGCCGCTTTCGTCAGTGGATGAATCATGGCAACTTCTGTGGCGACCAGGAACGTGGTCGGCTCCTTCAAGGCCATCACATACTGTCGCATTTTCTCCGTGCCGCCAATCACGTCGCTGATTTCCAGAATATTCTGCGGACACTCCGGATGCGCGATCACAACAGATCCGGGATTGTTCTTTTTTGCCCGGATCAGGTCCTGAATACTGAAAATTTCATGCACCATGCAGGAACCCGGCCACAGGATCATCTTGCGGCCCGTGATTTCGACGAGATAACGGCCCAGATGCTGATCGGGAACGAACAGGATTTCTTTGTCTTTTGGAACCCGGTCGATAATCTCCCGCGCGTTTCCGCTGGTCACGATCCAGTCGCACAGACTTTTAACGGCTGCGGACGTATTGATGTAGGCGACCGTCTGAAAGTCACGCCCCTGCGAACGCAACTGATCCTGAAATGCGGCGAGTTGTTCGGGAGGACAGCTGTCCGCGAGCGAGCAGCCTGCCAGCAGGTCCGGAATGAGCACGCGTTTTTTCGGATTCATGATCTTCGCCGATTCGCCCATAAAGTGGACACCGGCAAACACGATCGTGGACGTGGTGACGCGAGTGGCATCGCGTGCCAGTTTCAAACTGTCCCCTGTAAAGTCCGCGATGTCCTGGATTTCCCCGTCGACATAAAAATGGGCCAGGATCGTGGCATCTTTTACCTTCTTGAGCGCATCGATTTCGTCCATCAGATCGAGTGGATCTTCTTCGGCGACGACTGGCGCGGAGAGGACCGGCAGAGACATTGCATTCATCCTTAATTCAGTTTCAGGCCCGGAGGGCGACTATCGGTAGTATTATTGCATTCGCAGGCAAAACTTTCGATCAGATCTTTCAGCCGAGGGAAATTCGGCGCGAATTGGCAGAAATGGGCTTATTCCTGCGCTGCAAATTCAAATACAGACCCCACAGGGCTCGTGTTGAGTCCCAGATTGAGCAATAAACGGCCTGCACATTTTGATTCAGGCCGCCTCTTGATTACTCTCAACACTGAAATCATCAGAAATCCGGTCACGCAAGTGCTTTGTCAACGTTAAATCTTTGGGTTGACGCTTTATAAAAGGGGTCAGGAACCAATAGTGCGGAGCACCCTCCGGGCCATTTTGCTATTGGTTCCTGACCCCTTTCTTAAAGCCTGACAAAGCACTAGCCTTTTTCGTCTGTGTTTGTTCCCGCATTCAATGGCCGACCAAAAAAACGATTCCGCTGACTTATCCACCATTCCTGTCCGAGTGCTGATCGTCGATGATGACGAAGGACACGCTCAGGCGGTCGCCGATTCGCTTGCGCGGATTAACTGTGACTGCAAAGTTGCGGGATCGGGCGAACGCGGGGCTCAGTTGATTCTCTCAGAATCCTGGGACGTTGTCGTCACCGACCTGCGAATGGGTGAAGTGGACGGTCTGGAGATCCTGCGTCTCACCAAGGAAGAACTTCCGGACGCAGAAGTGATTGTCCTCACAGGCCACGGTTCGATTGCCTCAGCCGTCACGGCGATGCAGCACGGTGCCTATACGTATCTTACCAAACCGCTCGACATCGGCGAATTGCGTTCTGCTGTGGAAAAAGCATCGGCTCGCCTGAGGCTGATTCGCCGCAACGCGGAACTCCGGCAATCGCTGGATGAACGCTTTGGCTTTGAGGGCGTCATTGGCAACAGTCCTCAGATGCACAGCATTATTGATATTCTGAAGAGCGTGGCACCGACCGACAGCACCGTATTGATTCACGGCGAAAACGGGACAGGGAAAGAACTGGTCGCGCGCGCCCTGCATCAGAACAGTCCGCGCAAGAATAAGCCGTTCGTACCGCTCAACATTTCCGCGTTGCCGGACAGTATTCTGGAAAGTGAATTGTTCGGCCACGAAGCAGGCGCGTTTACCGGCGCGATGGGGCGACGCATCGGCAAGTTTGAACATGCCAACGGCGGCACTTTGTTTCTGGATGAAGTCGGCGAAATGCCGATGGACACGCAGGTCAAGCTGCTGCGTGTGCTGGAAGAACGCAAGATCACGCGATTGGGAGCAAACGACGAACTGCCGATCAACGTGCGTCTGGTCGCGGCGACCAATGCGGATTTACAGAAGTTTGTGCAGGACGGAAAATTTCGGGAAGACTTGTACTACCGAATCAACGTCGTCTCGATCAACCTGCCTCCGCTGCGAGAGCGCTCCGGAGATATTCCGCTGCTGATGGAACACTTCCTGCGCGATCTGATGAAACGCACGGGGCGTGACGCACAGGGATTTTCCCGTGCGGCACGCAAGGCACTGCTGGCCTATCACTGGCCAGGCAACATTCGTCAACTGCGGAATACGATCGAACGCATGCTGGTCCTGGACAACGATGGCGTGCTCGATATTGATGGATTGCCGCCTGAAATCGCCGTGCTGGTTAAAGACCAACTTCCCGATGCTGACGACGAAATGCCATCGGGTGTCGATGGGCTGATCGGCAGGCCCATGACAGAAGTCGAAAAATACTACATCCAGCGAGCCCTGGATCTGACCGACGGCAACCGCGAAGAAGCGTCGAGAATGCTCGAAATCGGCGAACGCACGCTGTACCGAAAGATTAAAGAGTACGAACTGCGAAAGTAGGAGCGTAGTTCAGGCACTTTGCCGACTTGCCGGAACGGCGCTTCGCTTGGTCCGGCCTACTGATCCGACCCCAATTCGTTGTCTTGACAAAACACCACCTTGCGGACATCCTCCAAAGATGAATCATGACCGGGCAATTGGGCGAGCGGCAGATTTCTGGCTACTGTCGAAAACCGGGGCCAGCGCCCTGCGGCTGATAAAATCAGCCGCCACGCGCTAGCGTCCGGTTGTTCGGCCTGGAAGTTCCTGGTCTGCCGCTCACCTTAGCAGGCAATAGCGAGTCGCGTATGAAATCTGTTCTATTCACCATATCGGTACTACTTGCCGCAACGCCAACGATCCTCACTGCGCAGGTTCGAGGAAAGGTCCTGGAAAAAATCGAATCCTGCACCATGATTCCGACTGACTGGGCGGACGGTGACAGCTTTTTAATAAAAACCGGCACTGGCGATCAACATACGATTCGCCTGTATGGGGTCGATTGCCTCGAAATGCACGTTAGAGATGACAGTGACGCGACCCGATTGCGTGCGCAGCGCCGTTACTTCGGGATCTCAGAAGTGGGTGATTCGCCACAGGCATCAATCGCGCTCGCCAAGGAATACGGCAAACTCGCAAAAGCGGAAACAGCGACCGCATTGGCTCAACCCTTTACGATTCATACATCGTTTGCCGACGCTCGCGGTGATGCAAAATTCAAGCGGATCTACGCCTTTGTAAGGACGGCCGACGGTGAAGATCTCGGCGAGCGTCTGGTTCGACTCGGATTGGCCCGCGCATTCGGCGTCTACCGCGAAACACCCGATGGACAGCACAGAGACGTCTATAAGGAAAGGCTTCGCGATCTGGAACTCGTCGC
>Ga0105044_10006035_pt1 | contig 16643 bp, 12 predicted proteins | sample MAT01_FD_78092 | JGI IMG/M metagenome (GOLD analysis project Ga0105044, IMG submission 78092) | Freshwater microbial communities from Lake Fryxell liftoff mats and glacier meltwater in Antarctica - MAT-01 | ecosystem: Environmental > Aquatic > Freshwater > Ice > Liftoff microbial mat | place...
GCGGAATATTGCGACAATATCGCGTTCGCGCTTGGTCAATGCGAGGTTGGCAACTGGCCCGACCATGCGTGGTTCACCGTCTATGGGCCGTATGACGAGACCGGCGAAATCCCACCCGAAATCCTCGTGACCGCCTTTGTCTACAACGGCGGTGAGGGGTCAAAAAACGCGCTACCGGTGGCGGTTGCCACTATTGAGGCCTATTTCCGCCTGAAAAACGAACGTCTGGGCATCGCGCCCGCCACAGGGAACTAACCCATGCCGACCCTCACCCCGCGCCTACGCTCTTTGATTTGGTATTGGTCGCCCGCCGTCATCACCGGCCTGATTTCCGGTCTGTCCTTCCTGTTTATCGGTCAAACGCCGCTGTTGCGGGCGGGCGGATTGGCGGTGGCAGTGGTCGGCGTCACGCTCGCCTTACGACGCATGGGCGGCCTGATGAGCGTGGCGGGCGGCCTCGCCTTAGCCTATAGTCCGGCGTTTTGGGCGCAAACCGGCGGTAGCGGCAGCAACCCGGCCACCATCGTCCTCGCGCTGGGCGCGGCCATCATTTTGGGCGTCGCATTACTGGTCACGTTCACCCAGCGCCCGTATGTGGCCGCGGTGATTGCGCTAATCCTGTTCGCGGGCGTATTTCTCAGCGGCGTCGGGGAACAGCGCAGCTTACGCTTGACGGTGCTGGCCTCGGCGTGGTTGATTTACGTCCTGACCCAAGCCGTCATCGAGACCAATCCACGCCCCGGTGACCCGCCAGCCGCCCGTTTGCGCGCCTCATACCGCGCCGCTATCTTGCTCATCTTAGGCGCGGCCACCCTCAATGACCCCTTGTTCGTGCTATGGACTCCGGCGGTAACATTGGGTTTGGCACAAGCCAAAACGCGCATCCCAGCTTGGTATTGGGCGGCCTTACTGCTCATCGTCGGGTTTGGTCTGCGCGGGGTGATCTTCACTTATGTTGACGCGGCCGCTTGGGCTATGACCACCGAGGCGGCCTCTGCTATGCGGCGTGGTTTGCCCTATCTGGTGGCCGAGGGCTGGCGCGACGGCGCACGTTGGGTCGAGACCTTCGCGCTTTTGGCAGCTCAGTTCACCCCGGTTGGCGTCGTGTTGGGCTTGATTGGATTGGCACGCATGTCGCGTTGGTATCCGGCGCTGGGCCCGGTGATGGTGGTGGCCTACGGATTTTTCTTCGCGTTTGGGCTGGCTTATTTCGGGCGTGACCGTTCGACCTTACTGCTGCCGCTGTCGATGATTCAAGTCTTTTTCATGACCTACGCCGTCCACGCCATCGGTCAATGGCTGGCAAAGGTCGCCAACGCGCCCGAAACATTGACCGTCCGTTTTATCGCCCCAGCGGGCTACGCGGTGATTCCGTTGGTTTTACTGGCGCAAATTATCGCCACATGAGCTGGCCGTGGTACAATGGGCGGCATTTGAATACTCATACGCGACAAGATATGGCGACCTTATGACCAAAAATAGCCGCATCACTTTTGTGCTGGCCGTGTGCATCCTACTGATGGGGGGATTCTTTCGGCTCATCCGGCTGACCGAAGTCCCGCCCGGACTCCACAGCCAAGAGGTGATTGACCTGCGGCTGGCCGAAAATGTCCGACAAGGCACGGTACAAGTTTTTTTCGATATTGGCGGCGAAGGGCGCGAAATCCTTTACCCGGGTTTGTTGTCAACCTATACCGGCTTGATGGGCAGCGGCATCACGATTTATCACATGCTGTCGTTCTGGGTCGGGATGTTGGTCATGGCCTTGACCTTTGCCGTCGCCCGCCGCTTGTATGGCGACCTCGGCGGTTTGGGCGCGCTGGGCATGATGGCTTTCAGTTGGTGGCCGATGCTCCTTAGCCGCACGCTCGGACGCGAGACCTTGCTGCCCTTATTGGTCATCCTGACGCTATTGGCGCTGATTTTGGCGCTGCCGACCTATCTGCGCCGACGCTGGAGTAGCTTCCAGACCACATGGTTCGCCGTGTTAGGCACGGTGGTCGCGCTGGGAGTCTATCTGCATCCCGCCGGGGTGATGGTCGCCATTGCCGCCTTGATCGTGGTCATCGGCTACAATTTATTCGGCACGCCGCGCCCATCAGACAATGTGCGGCGTGCGATTGGTTTCACCTTGATGATTATGCTGATTTTGGTGCTGCCTTATATCATCACTACCCTCAACTCCCCAGAACTGAACGGCATCACCCGCGTCTTAAATGGCGTCACCGCCGAGCCAACCCCGCTGCCAGAGCGCCTCTATCGCGCCCTGATCGGCATCGGCTTCAACGGGGAAGGCAACCCCGCTTTCAACATCCCGCACCGCCCGCTCCTCGACCCCCTCACCGCCTTGATTACGCTCGTCGGCGTGATTGTGTCGATGTCAAGCGGGCCGAAACTGCGCTATAGCATCCTCGCCACCTTCATCGTCCTCTTGTTGCCGCTGGCATTGTTCGCGCCCAACAGCCCGTCTTGGATCGCGTTCTCCGCCCCTATGCCAGTCCTCGCCCTGAGTTACGGGTTAGGGCTATCCTTCATCGCCAAACGTCTGCCGCGCCGCCGCATGGCCTACGCGCTGGCGGGGGGGATTCTCATCTTCAATATGGGCTGGTTGGGGTTAGATTTGTTTGGCGGATGGGTCAATGCCCCTGATACCCAAGCCGTTTATAGCGCCCGAATCGGCACGTTGGCGCAGCACGTAGACCAGACCGCAGAAGCCCTCCCGACCTATATCTGCACCGGCGACCTCCGCAAACCGACTGCGGAGGCAGCCATCAACGCCGCACGCTTGTTGAGTCTGATGTTACACCGTCCCGAACAGGTGCGCGCCTTTGTCGATTGCAGCAGTGGCCTTGTGTTCCCGCAAGGCGGCCAACCCGCACAAGTGATTTTGCCCAACCCCGACTCGCTCTTGACCACCAGCCCTAATGTGTTGGAGTGGTTGGTGCGCGGGCAAGAGAACGCCACCAGCGATGTCATCCTATTAGAGGTCACAGACGCGCTGGCCGACCTCACCGGCCTGATGACCACCAGCGCCCCTGTCAGCCTGTCGCCAGAGGCTGACTCCAGCGGTCAGACTTTTTTCCCCCCGATTCGCCTAGAGAATAACCTGACCTTTCTCGGCTATGAGATCCAACAAACCGAGGTTCACCCCGGTGAGACTATCGCTGTCGTGACCTATTGGCGCGTCGATGGCCTGCTACCGGCTGACCTGACGCTATTCGCCCATTTGTATGACGATCTCGGCGCAAAACCCATCGGCAACCAAGATGCCATCAGCGCCATCCCATCTCAATTGGTCGAGCGTGACATCTTGCTCCAAGTCCACCTCATCAGCCTGCCAGACACGCTCCCCGCCAGCCCATATACGCTGGCGGTGGGCGCGTATCGCCAAGAAAGCGGTGAAAGGCTGCGCGTGCTGCAAGGCGATACCCTAACGCCGCGTGGCTCACGCCTGATCCTCTATCCGATTACGGTGGTGGCACGCTAATGTTTGAACTGATTTTCCTCGGCACATCGGCCTCCGCGCCCTCCATCCATCGCGGCTTACCCTCGCTGGCGGTCATCGCGGGCGAACACCGCTATCTCGTGGATTGTGGTGAAGGCACACAACGCCAAATCCTCCGCAGCGGACTCGGTTATAAAAAACTCAACCGGATTCTGATTACCCACGCCCACCTCGACCACATCCTCGGACTCGGCGGCCTGATTTCCAGTTTCGTCCACTTTGAAGGCGTCGAGTTCGTCGAAATTTATGGCGGCAGACCGGCGCTTGATCGCGTAGACGCGCTGTTATTCTCGGTGGTGCTGCGTGACGAAAAACCCCCGATGCCCATCCACATGATTGACCTCAAGCCGGGGCGAATCCTCGAAGCCAAGCACTACGAGGTGTCGGCCTTTGAGGTGATACATCGGGGGCGCGGCAATTTTGGCTTCACGTTCCAAGAAGCCACTCACCGCCCATTTTTGGTCAAAAAAGCCGAGGCTTTAGGCGTCCCCATCGGGCCGGAGCGCGGCAGACTGGTGCGCGGTGAGCCGATTACGCTGTCTGATGGGCGTGTGATTCACCCCACCGATGTCCTCGCGCCGGATGAGCCGGGGACGAAACTGGTCGTCATCGCCGATACCGGGCGCATCGACAATCTGGTCGAACATGCTCGCGACGCCGACACGCTGGTCATTGAAGCGACTTTTCTGGATGAACATACCGAAGAAGCCCGCGCTTTCGGGCATCTGACCGCCCGCCAAGCCGCGCAATTGGCCGTGGACGCGGGTGTGAAATCGCTCATCCTGTGGCACGTCAGCCGCCGCTACCGCGAACGGGATGTTTTGACCGAAGCCCGCGAAATTTTCCCCGCCGCCATCGTCGCCCGCGATTACGACCATTATGTCATCAAACGCGGGGTCGGCGCGCAAAAAGTGGTCGAGGAGAATAAACATGAAGCGGGCGAAGAAAACGAATAATACGACAATTCCCTCTCCACCTGTGGGTGAGGAGGCAGGGATGAGGGGCAATGCTTGACCTAGCCATCATCATCGTCACATGGAACGTCCACGACCTGATTCGCGGCGCGCTTGATACGCTGTCTGCCGACCTCGCCACCTCCGGCCTGACCACCGAAATCTACGTGATTGATTCCGCCTCGTCAGACGGCACACCAGACATCGTGCGACTCGAATATCCGCACGTAAAACTCATCGTCAGCCCAAATAATCTCGGTTTCGGGAAGTCCAACAATCTGGGATTGCGCCAAGCTGGGTTTTTTAACTCTGCCGACGCGCCCCGCGCCGCCTATTTGCTCAACCCAGACACCCTCACCACCCCCGGCGCGACTCGCACGCTGTTCGATGCGCTGTTTTCCGCGCCAGATGTCGGCTTGGTCGGGGCGCGGCTATCGTATGAGGACGGCGCATTTCAACATGGCGCGTTCGGATTCCCCGGCTTGCGCCAATTATGGGCAGAATTCTACCCCACCCCCGGCAGGCTCTTAGAAGGCGGATTTAACGGGCGGTATCCGCAGGCGTTATACGATTCCGGCCAGCCCTTTGAGATTGATTTCCCGCTGGGCGCGACCATGCTGCTCCGGCGCGAGGTCATTCAACAAACCGGCGGCTTCGATGAAAAATATTTCATCTACTGTGAGGAAGTCGATTGGGCATGGCGGATTAAACGCGCTGGGTGGCGGGTGCTGTGCGCGCCGTCCGCCCATATCGTCCACCTCAGCGGCAAAAGCACCCGCCAAGCCAAGCCGCGCTCTCTGGTCAATTTGTGGACGAGTCGGCTGACCTTATATGAGACGATTCACCCGCGCTGGAAAGTCCGCCTCGCCCGCCGGATGATTGCTCACGGGATGGGGCGCAAAGCCGCCGCCGAATCCGACCCAGAAATGCGCGAGGCGTACCTGACCATCAAAAGGGTGAGCGAATGACTCACCTTACCGCGATTGTGTTAACCCGCAACGAATCCGCCCATATCCGTGATTGCCTTGCCGCGCTGAGTTTTTGTGATGCGCGCCTCGTGTTTGATAGCAATAGCACCGATGACACCGTGAACATCGCCCGCGAGTCCGGCGCAGACGTGTTATCCCGCCCGTTTGATACCTACCCCGGCCAGCGCAACGCAGCGCTTGAGGCGGTCAGCGGCAAAACCGATTGGGTGTTATTCATTGACGCCGATGAGCGCGTCTCGCCCGAATTGGCAAATGCGATTCGGGACGCGCTGGCGCAAGGCGACTCATACGCCGGGTGGCGAATCGCTAGACACAATTATATTTTCGGCAAACTCACGCTTGGCGCGGGCTGGTATCCCGATTATCAGACGCGGTTATTGCGAGTCGGCGCGGCAGGCTATGACCCCGCCCGTCAAGTACATGAGGTGGTCCTCTTGGACGGCGCATTGGGGACGATTGACAGGCCGCTGATTCATCACAATTACAAAAATATCGCACAATTCATCGACAAACAGCGACGCTATACCGCCTACGACGCCAAAATCTTATATGAACAGGGAGTGCGCCCCAAGCCGCAAAACTATATCTTGCAGCCGCTACGTCAATTCAAATGGCGCTATATCACCTTAAAAGGCTACCGCGACGGGTTTCACGGCCTCCGCCTCAGCCTTCTAATGGCGTGGTATGAGTTTCGTAAATATCAACTCTTGCGCGGGCTGTGGCGAGATCACGACGTGGCGGTGATTTAGTCGTCGCACCGTATTGGGCATGGCACGCGCCATGCCCATTTTGAGTTCTAGTTAGCGCGTTTCGAGATGGGAGTAGCCCGTCGCGACATAGGCCTGTGCGCCGTTCAAATCAACGATGTACCATGTGCCGTCAATCCCGATATATCTCAACGCTTGGCCGCCGTCCAGTTTACCGACAATTGCCCCGGTCACAGAGGGCGTCGAACGGACGTTGATGCGGGTATTCGCCTCGACCACCTGCGTCCCAGCTGGAAAACTCTGGCTTGGGGCTGTGCCGCCGTTCACCGTCGAATAGGCGGCTGAGACGAAGCCTTGCGCGCCATTGAAGTCGATTTTGTACCAATCGCCTTCCTGACCGAGCAACGTGTAACTGCTTCCGACGGGCGCTTTGCCAATCACATCAAAACCTAGGCCAGCGCCGGTGCGAACATTAACGACGGTGCGCGTCGTGACACTGGCGCTGGTCGGACCCGATGGCGCACCAGAACCGTCCGGTTGGGCTGCGGGTGCTTGACCTTTGAAAGCCGCTGCCAACGGGCGCAAGGTGTCCAGCGACTGTGTGCCGTAAGCCGTACTCGGCTCGATGTGTGAGTTTTCGACGTATTCATTCCATGTGCCGATCATGATGACATTCGCGCCTGACGCGACTGCCCCATTAAAGCTGTTGGCGAGGAATTGGCCGCCAGCGCGGTCTCTCACCGATGACGGGTTCGGGCGTTTCTCGCGTTTTGCGATTTTGGTCTCGTCCCAGCCCGGATGAACCATCGGGATATACAGGCTGCCGCCGGCATTTAAGACCGCGTTACGCTCCGACGCATACCGGCTAGAACTGCCGCCCGACCACGAGATATTGAAGGCGTACATGCCGTCCATCGCGCCGCCGTACAGACAGCACCCACTCAATCCCTCGGCGATCCAGAGCGTGTTGTGATTCGGATCAAGGCTATTACGCAGGTCGATCCAATCTTGTTGTGACAATCCGGCGTTGCCTTGAAACACAAAAAAGATCACCGGCTTGCCGTTGTAGCGCAAATACGCGCCGTGATTCGCCCGGTCATTGATGATGTAACTGACCGAGGCCGCGATGCTGTCTTTGGTCTGGCCGCCGCCGAAGATGTCCAACGCCGCCGCCGCCCGAAAGCCGCGCTCACCGCCACGATCAAGCACATTGTTAAGAACGGCGGTTGTCTCGCCGTTGTTGCTGCCGTACCAACTGACAACGAAAGCGTCGATTCCGGCGCTCTTGGCTTGATCGATTTGCGCGCCAACCGTCCCGCCGTCGCGCTCGTCATAGTAACCGGCTTGCGGCTGGTCATTCATGACTTCCGGCGCGGCATACCAACCCCCGCCCACCCAGAAACCCATATAAAACGCCCAGACTTGATTAGGCTCTTGCGCGCTGACGGGCGCGACTACCGCCGATAGCAGCATTAACACCGCCATCAGACTGACTGTAAATTTGGTTCTCATGTTTCTGACCCTTGATTATTGTGCGGGCGGGAGCGCCAATAGCGGCGTAACCGAACGAATCGGGCTGCCAAAATATCCCGTGCCATAGATGTCAAACGTGATGGTTCCCGTGCCGGATTTCACCTGCAATTTCACCGTCACTTTCGTCACGCTTTTGCTCTTCACCAGCACATAACCAGAGCGAAACACGTTGACCGAAGCGAGCAATCATGCTGATACAATCCTTATGTTTTTGACGAATACATGCGAAAATAAATGAGTTCCGCATTAAAAAAGTATACGGGAATTCAAGATTCTGTCTACCACCCCAAAGGTCAGGGTAGACATGAGGTGCTTGAACATCGACTCAAAACCCACCGGTTTCCCACTGTCTGACCCAAGTCCCCTACACATCTGCATAAGATTGGTTAAACTGTAAAACTTAACGTCAATGATTTTTTATTGGATGGGCATGACTGACGAAAAACCCCCTCAGACCCAAATACCTGCCCCGATGCAGGCGCTCCCCCCTCAACGACTGGTCGTCACCCAGCGACGCGGCCCCAATACCTTCGGCTGCTTCCTGACGCTGTTCACGGCGCTGGCTTGCGCGGGGATTCTGGTGGCCGTCGGCTTATTCTTGCCGCCGGTCAACCTCTACGATAGATTGTTTGGCGCGCAATATGTGGCGCTGGACGCCGCCAACAACGCCGCCGCACTCGACGGCCTGACGCTCGTCCTCAACCCCGACGATGTGGGGACGGGTTTTGGCGTCGCGCTGACATCGCTGACGCCAGACATATTTGCGGGGGGGGGCGCGCCGGATTGGGCTCCACAAGCCCGCGCCGCCGTCCCCGGCTATTTGACCCTCAAAAGCCGCGTCTATGACCTCGCCATCACCGGCACGCCGCCCGACTCTGCCACTTTAGACCTCGTGCTGCCGGAAAGCGCAAATTTAGACGCGCTGGACGCTTATGGCTACGACGCCGAGTCTGGGCGCTGGCTTTTCTTGCCCAGCCAACCGACCACCGCTGGCACGCTATCCATCCCAATCAGCGAACTGCCGGAGCGCGTCGCGTTGTTTGAGGCGGCGCGCATCGACCCACAGGTGATTTTCCCCATCGACATCACCCAGACCGTTTCCGCCGAGACCGCACGGCTGGCGACCCTCATCACACCGGCGGGGTTGTCGCCCAATCCCGCCGGTCAACTCATCGGCAGCCTCGCCCCCGGTTGGCAAATCGGCGCGGGCTACCGCGTCATGCCGCTGATTCAAAATTTCAGTGACCCGCGTGCGGTGGATGTCGGCACGATTTCGACCCTGATTAGCAGCGCGTCCGGGCGGCGCGCCCACGCCGAACAATTGGCGGCCATCTCACAAGGCAGCGGCTTCGCGGGCGTTTTTATCGACTATCGCGGCTTACCCGACGCCTCGCGGGATGATTTCAGCGCATTCGTCAGCACCGCCGGGCAAATTTTCAAATCCAACGGCCTGCTGTTGGGCATCATCGTCCCCGCCGCGCAAAATCTGGACGGCGCGTGGCAGACCGGCGCGTATGACTGGCGAGCCATCGGGGCATCCGCCGATTTCCTACAAATCGAACTGCCGCTCAACCCGGTTGAATATGCCGCTGGGTCAGACCGCTATGTCGAGGCGCTTTTACGTTGGGCGACTCGCGAGGTCAGCCGCTATAAACTGGTCGCTGGGTTAAATGCGCTGTCCGCCCGCGAGGTCGGCGGCACGTTCTCCACCGTCAGCTATGACGCCGCCTTAGCCAAGCTGGGCGATGTCAGCATCACCAGCGAACTGAGCGCTGTCGGCTCTGTCGAGCCGGGAGGCATCATCCTCGCCGAACTGGACGGACTCAAGGCTGTGCCGGGCTTAGACCCAGACACCGGCGCGCCGTTCTTACTGTTCGAGAATCCCGATGGAAGCCCAGAAGAAAAAATCTGGCTGACCACGCCGTCCGCGCTACGTTTCCGGCTATCGGCGCTCTCCCGCTTTGGCATCGGCGGCGTAGCCCTGTCTGATGTGGTTGCGGCGGGCGTGGCCGATGGCTTGGCCGAATCCGTCCAAGCCTATCGCCTCAGCTTGCCCACCGAATCCACACAAGGTGAGCTGGCGCTGCGCTGGCGCGTACAAGGCGCAGACGGCACGGTCAGTGAAGTCATCACCAGCATTGACGCGCCGCAGTTGCGCGTCACGTTGGAGGCCGCCGAGGGCAATTACGCCATCAACGTCGAAATCATTGATGGGAGCCAATCGTTTGTCCGTAGCGGCGTACAAGTCGCGGTGCTGCGCCCGACTTTGACGCCCACCCCGCTGCCGACCTTCACCCCGACACCTGAACCGACAGCCACCCCCACGCTCGTCCCGATTGTCGCCACCCAACCCGCGTCGGGCGGCAACGGTAGCGTCCCCGCCAATACCCGCCCCGTCGTCAACCCCGGCCCCGGCAGCATCAACATGAGCGGCGGCTTTGAGTACGGCGGCCAAGCGTCTAATCCAACCTCCGGCATCGCTATCGGCGCGATGAATCAGGCCGGTATGAAGTGGATGAAGCTGCAACTGGGCTACACCATCGGGCTTGACCCCGGCGTCTATGCCGATGAGATTCAGGCCGCCAAAGGCGCGGGCTTCAAGGTATTGCTCTCGATTTTAGGCAACCCCAACGACCTCGCCAACGGCGGCGGTGGCTATATCGACGCCTATACCAGCTTCCTCGGCGGCGTAGCAGGCTATGGCCCCGACGCCATTGAGGTTTGGAATGAGCCTAATATTGACCGCGAATGGCCTAGAGACCAAATCAGCGGCGCGAACTATGCGGCCATGCTGGGCAGCGCGTATCAGAAAATCAAGAGCGCCAACGGCGGTGTGATGGTCATCAGCGCCGGGCCAGCCCCCACTGGCGCAGAGGCTGCCTTCCCGGGTCAGGTGGTCAACGATGACAATTGGCTGGCGCAACTCTGGGCGGCAGGCGGCGCCGGAATGCTGGACTGTGTGGGCATCCACTATAATGAGGGCATCGTTTCGCCCAACCAGACCAGTGGCGACCCGCGTGACAACTTCCCGACCCGTTACTTCTGGACGATGATCGCCCGCTACGATGCCATCACCGGCGGCTCGAAACCGTTATGCTTCACCGAATTGGGCTATGTCTCGCCGGAAGGCTACGGCACGATTGCGCCGAATTTCGCATGGGGCGCAAACACCACCGTGGCACAACAATCGGCATGGCTGGCTGAGGCCATCGCCTTGGCCTCTCAAAGCGGGCGCGTGCGCCTGCTGATCGTCTGGAATGTCGATTACACCCGCTATGACAGCAACGACCCGCAAGGCGGTTATGCCATCATCCGACCCGGCGGAGGCTGTCCGGCCTGTGCCGCCATCGCTGCTTCACGTTAAATTAGGAGACAAAACATGACCCGAAACCCGCTCATCAAGCGCCAAGTGCGTGGATTCGTCCTCACATGGTCGATGCTCACGCTGATCATCACCGGCATGACTTTTTTCGGCATCTACCTGACCTATACCCCGCGTTCAGCCCAAGCCGCACCCGCCGATGTGCGCGCCAATGCCGCCTTCCCGACCATCACTCAAGTCGGAGCGGCCATCGCACAAGTCACCCTCCCGCCGACGCTCGACCCGACCCGTACACCGCTCCCGTCGGCCACTTCCGTCCCAGCCACGGCCACTTCCGTCCCAGCCACGGCCACCCTCGCCCCAACTCAGGACAGCGCAGGCGTCGCGGTAGCACAGGTCAATCCGCCGACGGCCATGCCCGTTGTTGAAAATCAACCCACCGAAATCCCCGGTCCTACCGCCGAGCCGACCATCCCGCCCCTCCAACTCCGTAATTTCGAGCTAGGGATTCAAGTTCAGCCGGATAACAACGCCAACAAGAAAGACCAGAATAACTGGTCAGAGATGGTCAAGCGCGACCTCGCGATGGACTGGATGAAGATTCAAGTCCGTTGGGAATACATTGAGCTGGAAAAAGGCGTCTACGACTGGACGATCCTCGATAACGCCGTCCGCGCCGCCCGTCGGTTTAAGGTCAAAATTTTGGCGTCCGTCGTCACTTCACCCGACTGGGCATACCCTCACGACCCCGCCGTCACCACGCACGGCCCGCCCACCGATACCCAAGATTATGTCAATTTCTTGGCCGCCCTGCTCAATCAGTACCCCGGCGACATCCAAGCCATCGAGGTCTGGAACGAGCAGAATCTTGACCGCGAATGGATGACCGCACGCGGCTTGCGCGCCGATGATTATGTCGAACTGTTGCGCCGTTCGTATGATGGCATCAAAGCGGTAGACCCCAACGTCATGGTCATCAGCGGCGCGCTCTCGACCACCGGCGGCGGAACCAACGCTGACACCGGCGTCCCGTTCGCGATTGACGACTTCTCCTATTTCGATGGGATGATTGCCGCCGGGATGTTGAATTATGCCGACTGCATTGGCGCACACCATAACGGCTATAATCTCGCCCCAGATATCCGTTGGGATGCCGTGCCGGATGACCCCACCGCCACCTTCCGGGGGCCGTTCGATAACGCCCATCACAGTTGGAGCTTCCGCAGCACGCTGGAATACTATGCCGAGAAAGTCGCGGCGGCGGGCGGGACACAACAACTCTGCGTGACCGAGTTCGGTTGGGCGTCCGGCGAAGACCTCGAAGGCGTCCCGGCGGGTTGGGATTATGCCGTCGATAACACCCTCGCCGAACAAGCTGAATGGTTGCCCGCCGCCGCAACGCTGATGGAACAAAGCGGATTCGTCCGGCTGGCAATCATCTGGAATCTGAATTACGGCCCCAGCGCGGGCTGGTCTGTGACCAACGACAACGTGCCGTACAGCCTCATCGGGCCAGAATACACGCGGCGTCCCGGATTCTTCACAATTCAAGAGTGGAATCGCCGCTATAAGGGTCTGATTCAGTAGGCGTTACCCTCAAATCAAAACCCCTCTCCTATGGAGAGGGGCAGGGGTGAGGTTGCTGAAACGAGACAACATTTCATCTTATTTCTCATCACTCAAGACTCAGGACTCATCACTTAACGTATGTTTGACCGTCTCCGCATCCCCTTAATCACCCTTGCCGCCATCCTGACGATGGTCGCCATCGTCCTCATCTCACAGCCCACCCGCGAACCGTTCGCGGGCGATGCCGTGGTCAATCCGCCGTTCGCCCCGCTGACCTATGGGATGCACGCTTTTTTGTGGTGGGACGGCGGTGAGGTCGGGCTAAATCTCGATTGGGCGCGCATGATGCGTTTCAATCACATCAAACAAATTGTGGCTTGGCGCGATATTCAGCACGACGAGGGCGAACCCTTTAATCTAACCCGACTTGAGGCGATACTGGGCGAGACCGAGCGGCGCGGTCTACATCTGGTCGTCCGGTTGGGCTACATCCCAGAATGGGCCGCCGCCCCCGGCACAAATTTCGAGGCCGCCGTTGATTATGCCCCGCGTGATAACGCCGAATTTGCCGCCTACTGCGGCGCAGTCGCGTCGGCCTTTCCGGGGCGGATTAAAGCCTATCAAATCCTCAACGAGCCGAATCTCAGCCGTGAGTGGAGTGGACTCAAGCCAGACGCCGCCGCTTATGTCGAATCCCTAGCGGCGTGCAGTCAGGCCATCCGCGCCGCTGACCCCGCCGCGATTCTGATTTCCGCCGGACTCAGCCCCACCGGCAACGATGACGACATCGCCCGCCGCGATGACCTGTATCTGCAAGATATGTACACCCTCGGATTTCAGCAGTATATCGACGTGGTGGGCGTCCACGCCGCCGGATATGACGCGCCAGAGGTCGGCCCTGATGACGCCGAAGCCAAAGGCCGTTTACGCTTCATGAGTTTTCGGCGGGTCGAAGACCTCCGCAAAATCATGGTCGCCAACGGGGACGCCGCCCGCCAAGTCGCCATTTTGGAGGTCGGCTGGACGACCAACCCGACCAACCCGGCTTATGCGTGGTACGCCGTCACCGAGCAGCAACAGGCCGATTACATGGTACGCGCTTACGCCTACGCCGCCGAACATTGGCGTCCGTGGGTCGGGCTGATGAGTGGGATTTTCCTCGCCAACCCGGTTTGGACGGAGGATAACGAGGAATACTGGTTTTCGATCACCGAGCCGCATTTGTCCGAGGGGTATATCAGCATCCGCCCGGCGTTTGACCAACTTTTACGGATGGAAAAGGTCTGCGGAGACCTGATTCTGCCCGCCTATCCGCCCGTCGGGAGTACCCCCAATGACCCAACCAACGCTTGCCCTTAGCCTGTTTTTTCATCTGACCGCCACCGCTTTTTGGATTGGCGGCCTATTATTGACCGTCTTCACCGTCTGGCCGGAATCGCGGCGGGCGTTGGGCGAAGGCAGTGAGTCGATGCGCCTCTTGATGCGGCTACGTCAGCGCATGACGCCGTATTTCAACCTCGCCTTAGCCGTTTTGCTGGTCACGGGGGTGTTCCAGATGACCGCCGACAAATATTATGACGGCCTGATGCAATTCGATAACGACTGGAGTCGCGTGATTCTGCTGAAACACATCGCGCTGTTGGGGATGATCGTGTGCGGCGTGCTGATTCAGGTCGGCGTCGCGCCCGCGCTAGAACGCCTGACGCTGCTCGACTCGAAAGGCAAAGGCGACCCCGCCGAATACGCCCGCTTGCGCCGCCGCGAAGTCCGCCTGACATGGGCATCCGCCGCGCTCGGCGTGCTGATTCTGGCCTTCAGCGCATGGGCGGGGACGTTGTAGAGATCAATAATTTTATTTCCTTCGTATAAGGCAATTAAAAACAGATTTTCAACAGCATCATCTTATTCTTTAATATTCAGATGGCTTTTCTGACGGCATATCAGGTGAAAATTGAAGACTTACTAACAACGCATTATTCAAATCCCAAAGAGTATCGAGATTATACGATGGAGGCCAACTTATTATTTTTTTATATGGATGTATAAATTGAATACCATCTTCATATCGGAACCACTTAACATCTAATGGGAGATAGATAATGCTGGCAGCAAAATGCCCAAATCCTATTACAACTCGATAAGAAGTTTTTATCTTCTCATTGGTCTCATTATTTTGATAATAACTTTGTGGAAGTCCTACCCAATTTACATCTTGTATCCACGAAGGGTGTTTTTGTTGCTCTTTCAAACGGGCGAGAGTAATAAAGAAGTTAGCAGGAGCAGTACGTTTATAAGCAAGTTCGTAATGCCGTGAAGGAATTCGCTTCGGGTGTGGATTAACATCATGAAGAGTCAAAACGGTTTTAAAAATCCATAATCCTAAAGTATGAACTTGTTCATCGGAAAATTTGTGTGAAATATTATTATCAATTAAAGATAATAATATAGGTTTTGCTTCTGTTTCTAAGCGAGACATCCATCCATTATTGCATTCCGCACACACATTTCTATTAACATGTGTATTGTAGGTTAAAGTACGTACTGTTTCTGGTTTCTCAGAATAAAAACTTATTTCCAGAGGATCTTTTTTAACACCTAAATGTAATTGGAGCCATTTAGGGAAAATATGTTCTTTTGTCATTTTTCCAGTTGTCCCACAAAAAATGCAAGTTCCCATCCCAATTATTCCCTATTAACAAACATGAATTACATAATTTTAACATACTCCAATTCTATAGTCACTACGTAGCCTTGACTCCCCGACCCCAACCCCGCTATAATCCTTCATCAACAACGCGGTACGCCGCTGCATCACTCATCAAGAGCGTGGGAGGGACAGGCCCTATGAACACGCGGCAACACTCAAAGCCTTGAGACTGTGCCAAATCCTACAGAGGAAACCTCTGGTAGATGAGCGGAAGAACACACCACTTTCTCCGTCGATTCACCAAAGCGCCCTCACCTGTCCCAGTGGTGAGCGGCGTTTTTCGTTACAATCGGATAGACAGAGAAATGAGTAGCATTCCCAATGACCCAAGCTGACGCGCTACCCAAAACGTCCTCGCTGACGTTCATGACCTCCCCCAAGTATTTCTTCACCTCCGAGTCGGTCTCGGAAGGCCACCCCGATAAACTCTGCGATCAAATCTCGGACGCGGTGCTGGACGCGATTTTGGCGCAAGACCCCAAAGCCCGCGTCGCCTGTGAAGTCGCCACCACCACCGGCCTCGTGTTCGTGATGGGCGAAGTCACCACCACCGCCTATGTCGATATCGAAGAACTGGTGCGCCAGACCGTCCGCAAAATCGGCTACGTCAACACCCCCGGTTTTGACGCCGACACTTGCGGCGTGATCGTCTCAATTAAGAAGCAGAGCGCCGACATCGCGCAAGGCGTGGATGTCGCGCTGGAAGACCGTGACGGCGGCGGCTTGTCCGACGCGGCCATCGAATCGGTCGGCGCGGGCGATCAAGGCATGATGATCGGGTTCGCCTGTGACGAGACCGAAGAACTGATGCCGCTGACCATCTCGCTCTCGCACAAATTGGTGCGCCGCCTCGCAGAAGCCCGCCGTAGCGGTGAAATCAGATGGCTGGGGCCGGATGCCAAGTCGCAAGTCACGGTGGAATACGCCTTTGGTCAACCCAAGCGCGTCGATACCATCGTCATCAGCACCCAGCACGCGGAAGGCATCAGCAACGAGGAAATTCACGCCACCGTCCGCCGTGAGGTGATCGGCAAGGTCGTCCCGTCCGAGTTGATTGACGCCCAGACCCGTATTTTCATCAACCCGACCGGCAAATTTGTGATCGGCGGCCCACAGGGCGACAGCGGCCTGACCGGGCGCAAAATCATCGTCGATACCTACGGCGGAGTCGCCCGTCACGGCGGCGGCGCGTTCAGCGGCAAAGACCCCACGAAGGTTGACCGTAGCGCGGCGTACATGGCGCGCTATGTCTCCAAGAACATCGTCGCGGCGGGTCTGGCGACGCGCTTTGAACTGCAAATCAGCTATGCGATTGGCGTCTCGCGCCCGACCTCGGTGGCGGTTGAGACGTTCGGCAC
>Ga0105044_10006038_pt1 | contig 16637 bp, 15 predicted proteins | sample MAT01_FD_78092 | JGI IMG/M metagenome (GOLD analysis project Ga0105044, IMG submission 78092) | Freshwater microbial communities from Lake Fryxell liftoff mats and glacier meltwater in Antarctica - MAT-01 | ecosystem: Environmental > Aquatic > Freshwater > Ice > Liftoff microbial mat | place...
TCTCCAGCGGCACGCACTTCACGCGCTCGCCGTTCGGGCCCTTGCGTCCCCAGCACGGGTTCATGATCATGTCCTGCCACCACGCCTCGCGCAGATTCTTCTTCAGCTGCGCACCCAAGGGGCCGTAGTCCCAGAAGCCGTTGATCCCGCCGTAGATGTCCGAGGCCTGGAAGACGAACCCGCGGCGCTTGCACAGCGCCATGATGGCGTCCATGGACTTGGTGGTTGAAGGGATGGTCGGTTCGGACATGGTCAGGGTCTCCGTTGAGCCGGGATGATATGGCCGTGATATCGGCCGCTCGGCGGCCAGCCCCTACGCACGGCCCGTCTGAACTTCCGGCTACTCTGGCCTTGTCTCCAGCCCGCGGCACTCCCGCACATCTCACCGAGCCCGCCTCCCCCACCCATGACCGAAGACCAACTCTCGGCCGCCCTCCACCTGCTCCGCCAGACCGTCGTCTACCCCTGGGAGTCGGTCGATCAGGTCGTCGCCCAGCACGGCCGGCGCGACCTGGGCGACCCCTCGACCCCCGGCACCGGGGCCTGGCACCTGCGCCACATCGTCGAGGTCTTCCGCCTCCACGCCCGCACCACGATGCTCGGAATGGGCGCCCCGACCCACGCCGTCGACAGTCTGATCCCCGATCCTGCCGCGGCCATCACGCCGGTACCGGCCCAAGCCCGCGACGCGCTGCTGGCCGACATCGACGCCTTCTCCGCCTTTGCCCTCGCCTCCTCGCCCGCCGACCGCGTCCGCCGCTTCGACTACGGCTCGAGCACCCAGCTCGGCGAGATGCTCGTGTGCATGACCCTGCACATCACCTTCCACGCCGCCGCGGTCCACTATTGGTGCCGCTGGAAGGCCCCGACGACGCAGTAACTCACTCAGTACAGCACCCGCACCCGGATCGTCTCCGGCACCGCCCGCAGCCGCTCCCCGATCGCCTCGACATTCCCGGGCGCGATGTCCAAGACCACGTACCCGACCTCCTCGTTGGTCTTCAGATACTGCCCAACGATGTTGACGCCCATCTCCGCCATCACGGCATTTAAGTTCTTCAGCACCCCCGGCACGTTGCGGTGAAAGTGCAGGATCCGGTGCCGCCGCTCGGCCGGGCCCGCGCCGGGCCCGCCGCCCTCGTCCTCCATCGGCTCGTTCTGCTCCGGCAAGTCCACCTGCGGCACGTTCACCGCCCCGCTCGTCGAGCCGTTGTTTACAAACCGGATTAGCTTCGTCGCCACGTCCACCGCAATCGACTCCTGGGCCTCTTCCGTCGATCCGCCCACGTGCGGCGTCAGAATCACGTTGGCGAGCCCGCGCACGGCCGACACAAACGGCTCGGCGTTGCTCGCCGGCTCGTCGGGAAACACATCCAGCGCGGCCCCCGCCAGCTTTCCGCCTTTGAGCCCCGCCGCCAAGGCCGCTATATCGACCACGCTCCCCCGGGCGTTGTTGATGAGGTATGACCCGGAACGCATCTTGCCGATCTGGGCCGCGCCGATCAGGTTCCTGGTCTTACCCGTCGCCGGCACGTGCAGGCTCACCACGTCGCTTTGGCTCAACAGCTCGTCGAGGGTCTTGCACGCCCGCGCATTGCCCAGGGGCAGGACCCGCAGGATGTCGAAGAACACCACCCGCATCCCCATCGCCTCGGCCAGCACGCTCACCTGCGAGCCGATGCGGCCGTAGCCCACGAGCCCGACCGTCCGCCCCCGCAGCTCGTGCGCCCCGGCCGCCGACTTGTCCCACCGGCCCGCGTGCATCTGGGCCGTTTTGTCGGCAAGGTGCCGGTGCAGCGCGACGATCTCGCCGATCGTCAGCTCCGCGACCGAACGCGTGTTGCTGAACGGCGAGTTGAACACCGGCACGCCCGAGAGGCACGCCGACCGCACGTCGATCTGGTTGGTGCCGATGCAGAACGCCCCGACCGACAGCAGGCGGGGGCACGCGGCGAGCACGTCGGCCTTGACCAGCGAGGTCGAGCGGATGCCCAGCGCATGGGCGTCCCGGGCGACCTCGACTAGGGCCGCCCCCTCGAGCGCTTTCTTGTGCGACTCGACCCTGAACCCCTCGGCCGTGAGCAGTTCCTCGGCCCTTGGGTGGATGTTCTCCAGCAGCACAACGCGGATCTTGTCTTTGGGGAAGGACGTTTTCATGGGCGATGAGTGGGGAAGCTCGATGCGGCGAGAGGACTCGCTAGCGCCAAGTAAACACAGAGGGGCACGGAGGAGCACGGGGGAAAGACGGCCTTCAGAGTACGCGGCGAACGAGCCCCTCTCGTAGGTGCAGCACGTTGAAGGTGATGAACAGGCCTACTCGTCTGCCCGAGCGGCGCAAGTAGGTGTGCAGTCGGGCATCATTGATCGGGTGCAGTTTCTCTACGGCCTCGAGCTCCACGATGACCAGATCATCGACCGGCACGTCGACCCGGAACGCCGTCTACATCCGCACCCCGGTGTATACCACCGGCACCTCGACCAGCCGCCGCGCATCGTGTTCAGAAGCCATCAGCTCGTGGGCCAAGCACGCCTCGTAGCACGATTCCAGCAGCCCGGGCCAAGCGCCGTTTGTACTTTCATCGCCGCCCCGATCACATCCTCAGAAACCACGCGATGGATCAGCATGGAATCACCTCGAGTGGTGCCGTCACTCGTCTGGTTCATCGTCCATGTTCCTCCGTGCCCCTCCGTGTTCAACCCGGCTCCAATCACTTGCTCGAGCCGCCCATCACCGTCCGCTCCGCCGCCCGCTCCGGCTTGATCGTCACCACCCCGCCCACGATCAGCCCCGCCAGAGCCAGCCCCACGACCACGCGGTACCAACCGAACGGCGCCAGCCCGTGCCGATTGAGGAACCCCACCAGCCACTTGACCGCGAACGCCGCCGACACCGCGGCCACCAGCAGCCCGACCAGCACCGGCACACCCCCGAGCACCTCGTAGAACATCGGCTCGCCCAAGTCGCGGTGGTCCTCGTAGTTGCTGTACAGCACCTTGAGCGTCGCCGCCAGCAATGTCGGCATACCCAGCAAAAAGCTGAACTCCGCCGCGGCCGACGGCCGCAACCCGCAGAACATCCCGCCCGTGATCGTCATCATCGACCGGCTGGTCCCGGGCCACATGCTCAGCACCTGCAGACTCCCGATCTTCAGCGCGTCGATGAACGTCAGGTCGTCGACACCCTTGCCGGCGCTGTGAAACCGCCCGCCGCCAAAGCGTCCCTTCCGCCACTCGTCCACCACCAGCATGTACACCCCACCCACGATCATCGCCGCCACCACCGGCCCGGCGAAGAACAGGTGCGCCTTGATCCACGAGTGAATCATCACGCCGATGACCGCCGCGGGCAGGAACGCGATGACGATGTTCAAGAGCAGCCGAAGCCCCGCCGGATCAAGCCCGAGCATCCCCCGCAGCATCTGAACGAATCTGGGCCAGTACAGCCCCATCACGGCCAGGATCGCCCCGCCCTGCACCACAATCTCAAACGCGTCGATCGCCCCCTTGTGCTCCTCGCCCTTGAGTCCCAAGAGGCTCGACGCGATGATCAGGTGCCCGGTCGACGACACGGGCAGATACTCGGTAATCCCTTCGACCAGCCCGAGTATGACGGCTTCAGCAATGTTCATGCGTGCCCAGCGTAGGAATGGCCTGCCGTGACTCGGGCCCGGCGCGATCTAGGGCCGCCGCGGTCCCCGCGCCGGCACGCCCATCACCACGCCCTCGACCACGCTCTTGATCACCACCGCCCCCGCCCCCACCACGCACCCGTCACCCACGCTCAGCATCGGCAAGAGCCGCGCCCCAACGCCCACCAGCGCGCTCGTCCCCACCCGGCACCCCCCGGCCAGCACCGCCCCCGGTGCGATGTGCGCGTTGACGCCCACATGGCACTCGTGCTCGACAATCGCCCCGGTGTTCACGATCGCGTGGTCCAGCACCGTCGCCCGAGTGTGTACCACGGCCCGCGGCCCGATGAAAACGCCCCGCCCGATCCGGGCGGTTGGTGAGACGTACGCGGTGGGATGAATCACCGTCCTCGCCGACCGGGCCAACTCCAGTTGGTCCAACCTGTGGATGACCTGTTCCCGGAAGGCCAGGTTGCCAAATCCCATGATCCAGGGGCGGTCGCCAATCGCGTCAAACGCCGACGATGGACCGATCCAGAGCGTCGCGTCGGGCTGGTGGCTCATGACGGCGTCGGGGTTGTCATCGAGAAACCCCACAATCTGGTGGCCAGTGGCACGCGCCGCCTCGGCGACGACCAGCGCGTGGCCCCCGCCGCCGAGGATGACCAGGGGCGTTTGGGCGAGGGCTGATGGTGGCGGAGCCATGGCGGTGGGAACATCGGCGGTTGGGATTGCCTGCCCGCAGGATCACCGGACAGGAACCCGACGCGGGGGTGGCATCGTACTACTCAGAACGCCGCCCGATCCAAAGTGGGGGGTTGGGCCCGACAGGGTGGGAATCCTGATCGGGCAACGCACGGCGGGCGTGCAAGGCGTTACACTCTCGACCCAGTCCCCCCAAAGGCCAGCGCGGCCGGGACGGTCCGGCCGGTGATAGACGATCGACTCCTCGGAGATTCCTGACCATGGCGGCACGCACCTCGGCGAGCACGGGCACCCTTATCGCCCTCACCGTCCTGAGCATCACCACGCTCGGGCTTTTTGTCACCTCGGTGGTCTTCTTCGCGCAGCGTCGGGCCGCCTTGGACCGGGCCCTGGCCGCCGACGAGACGACAAAGCTTGTGGTCTCCGATCGCGACCGCAACGACCCGGTGGTGCAGCTGCTCCAGAGCGAGGCCACCAAGAAGAAGGCGACGCTGGTCAACCACATGATCGCCGAGCGGCGTTCGATCATGCAGAAGGTCACCGGCTCGGACCGGGACACGCTGGACTCGCTGGTCAAGACCCTCGAGAACGAGCAGGTCGAGACCAACCTGGTCTCGGCTCTACGCGACCGGACGGGCCAGCTCACCACGCTCACCCAGCGCGTCAACGATGCCGAGGCCGCCCGCGATCGGGCCCTGGCCGACAAGGAAAACGAGGCCAAGCGCGTCAAGGACATCGAGCAGGCCCAGCGCGACACCGTCAAGGCCCTCTCGGGCGAGGTCGATAAGATCAAGGGCGAGTCGGACGCGATGCGCACCGAGCTGGCCAGCTTCCGCTCGCTCAACGACGAACGCCTCGACAAGATCCGCGGCGACTATGCCTCCAAGGAGGGCGGGCTCCGCACAGAGATCGAGAAGCTCCAGAGCGAGCGGGCCGTCAACGTCGACCGCATCAGGACCCTTGAGGGCCAGGTCCGCGGGCAGCGCTTCGCTGGCCAGGCCGAGTATGCCCTCAACGACGGCGAGGTCGTGGACATCAACCCCGCCGAGAAGACCGTCACCATCTCCGTCGGTCGGCGCAACAAGGCCGTGCTGGGCATGACCTTCGAGGTCTATCCCCAGGGCACCACCATCCGGGCCGACGCGACCAGCGGCGAGTATCCCCGCGGCAAGGCCGCCATCGAGGTCATTCGGGTCGACCAGGACTCTTCCGTCGGTCGCATCATCCGCGAGCAGAAGGGCAACCCCATGGTCCGGGGCGATGCGATCGCCAACGCCGTCTACGACCCCAACAAGACCTACAAGTTCCTGGTGTACGGCAACTTCGATACGCTGGGCAATGGTGCGGCGACGTCGCAGGGCTCCTCCGAGGTCAAGGCGTGGATCCAAAGCTGGGGCGGGACGGTCGTCGAGGAGTTGACCGGCGACGTTGACTTCGTGGTTCTCGGCTCGCGCCCGGCTCTGCCGCCCGAGCCCAACAGCCGCGCTCCTTTCGAGGTCGTCGAGGAGTACATCCGCCTTCAGCGCCTCGCCAAGCGCTACGACGACCTGTTCAACCAGGCCTCCGCCTCGAGCATCCCGCTGCTGAACCAGAATCGGCTGCGGACGCTCATCGGCAAGTGATCGACAAGGAACCAGGCACCGGCCGCCAGGCGCCGGTGACGAGCCAGACCCCGGCACGCCGGGGTCTTGTCTTTCCCTGACCCCTGGCGCCCGGCGCACCACGTGTCCAAGCGCACCCTCTCGACCCGCCTGCACACGCCCATCTACGTGGCCATCCGCACGGTTCTGGGCGCGATGCTCACCGGCGACCTTGAAGGCAACATCCGCACCGCGCGGGCCCTGGGCCGGGCTTATTCTCGCATCGAGCCGCAGCGGGTCCGCCGGACCATCGACACGCTGAGCGTCGCCTTCCCGGACATGCCCGAGCACGAGCGGCGCCGCTTCGCCCTGCTGGCCTACGAGCACCTGTTCCAGCTCGGTGTCGAGGTCGCCTACACGCCCCGGCTCATCACGCCCAGCACGTGGTCCCGCCATGTCGAGCTCGGCGACCTGGGCCAGGCCGCACGGCTCATGCTCTCGGGGCGGGCGTGCGTCATGATCACCGGGCACTGCGGCAACTGGGAACTCCTGGGCTACACCATGGCCCTCCTGGGCTTCCCGATGCACGCTCTATACCGCCCGCTGGACCTCAAGCCCGTGGACGACTGGGTCCGCCGGACCCGCGAGCGGCGCGGGCTGGTGCTGGTCGACAAGTTCGGGGCCGCCGAGCTCATGCCCCGCCTGATCGCCCAAGGGCGCCACGTCGCGTTCATCGCCGACCAGAACGCCGGCGACCGCGGCCTGTTTGTCCCGTTCTTCAACCGCCTGGCCTCGACATACAAGTCGATCGGCCTCCTGGCGCTCAACTACGAGCTGCCGATCATCTGCGGCCAGGCCCGCCGCCTCACGCCCACCCACGACGGCCGCCACGACCCGTTCCAGTACCGCGTTGACGCGATCGACATGATTATGCCCGAGGACTGGAAGCACCAGCCAGACCCGTTGTTTTACATCAGCGCCCGCTATCGTCGGGCTCTGGAGGCCATGGTCCGCCGGGCACCGGAGCAGAACCTCTGGCTGCACAGATACTGGAAGAGCCGCCCGAGGCACGAGCACGCTGGCAAGCCCATGCCGCGGGCGATGATCGAAAAGATCCGGGCTCTGCCCTGGACGACGGAGGCGGACATCGACCGCATCACCGACTGGTCGGCCCGGGACGCGGCGGAGCTGGCCAGCCGCCCGCCCAAGCCCTCGCGAACGGTCGCGGGCGCAGAGATTCCGACGGTTGACACCGGGACATGAAACCGTTAGGCAGGGGATACCGGTAGAGACTTCAGGCACGGGCAGAACGGCCTTTTACACGGGCGAACCACATGAGCGGCATGGGCATGAGCGGCACGAGCGGCAGACTCGACGGCGTGAGCATCCTGATCGTCGACGACGACAAGGACATCCGCGAATCCTTCGACATGGCCCTCCAGGCCGAGGGGGCCACCACACGCACGGTCGAGGACGGCAACGCCGCCGTCGCGGCGTGCCAGGGCGCGGGCGACGCCGAGGCCCCGGACATCGTCCTGCTGGACATGATGCTCCCGAAACGCTCGGGCTTCCTGGTGCTCGAACGCATCAAGGGCTACGAGGACTCACCCCTGGTCATCATGGTGACGGCCAACGAGGGCCGACGCCACCAGGCCTACGCCGAGAGCCTGGGCGTCGACGCCTACCTCCTCAAGCCCGTGCCCATCTCCCAAGTCATCGACACCTGCGTGCGCCTGCTCGACGAGGAGGCCGCCCAGGACGCGGCGGCCGAGGCCCGGGCAACGGGGGGCCCAGGGGCGACGGGCGGCGGCGAGGCGGGTGCTTCGGACGGGCCGCGGGGTAGCTGACGTACTCTTGCTCATGAGCAACACGACCACGCCCGCCAAGCCGCCGATGGCCCCGATGCTGAAGTTCGTCCTCACGTCCGGGATCGTGTTAAGCGTGCTCTTTCTCGTCGCCTTTGCGCTCTTGCAGGCCGTCGGCAGCACCGGCGACGCCAAGTACATCCGCAAGGGCACGATCGAGAACAAGCCGACGGTCAACATCCGCGGCCAGCTGGACTGATTCGCGGCGAACCGCCGTGTCGCGTGGCCCAGTCGATCGGTTTACTTCCGTCTCGCCGGAGGGGCAAAGTTGACGGGGCCTTGGTCGGTGATTCCCCAGGCGCTCAGCGCGAGGTTCTCGTTGCCGTCCACGGGCGTGCGCTCGGAGAGATCCTCGAAGGGCACCAGCCTGCTCTCCAGACGGGCCTGGTCGCCGGGCGCGACCTTCCAGCCGGCGGTGAAGGGGATCGTGATGGTCTGCTCGGGCCCGATGGTGATCGGGAAGCTCCCGCGCGAGGTCTTCAGAGAAATGAACCAGCGCCGGTCCTTGCCGGTGGTGGCGATGACGATCGCCGTGTAGTTGCCGGGGGGCAGGAACAGCGTGTTGATCTCGCCGGGGGGCGTTCTTGGCGCAGGGATCGTCGGGAGCGACGGGGCGGTGGGCACGGGCTGGGCCGTCGTGAGACCTGCGCCCGCCAGGGCCAGCAACGCGGCACCGATCAGGGCGAGGGGGCGGGCCAAGCGGGAAGGGAACTTGAGCATGGCGGTCCTTGTCTGCACGCAGGGGTTTGGATCGGCACGTGCCCCCATTTATACGAGCACGGGCCCGCTGTCCTGCGCGAGCCGGGCCTTCCGGGCTCAGGGCTGCGCGTATTTCCAGCCGATGGGCTGGTATCGATGGGCGACAGTCCCGTCGCTCATCAGGTCAACGACGGCGTACCCGGGCTCGGCCCGCGTGGGCCGTTCGCTGACGTCCACGTCGCCCGCGCGTGCCCGCTCCTGCTGGAACCGGCGGTTGCTTGCCTCGCCGCGCCACCACATCCCGCTGACGGCTCCGGAGCAATGGAAATCGATGTTCTTGTAGCGCATCGACTCGACGATGTGGATGTGTCCGCTGAGACAGGCCCGGACCGTGCCGGAGCGCTCGAAGAGGCGCAGCAACCGGTGCGTGTCCATGTGCATCGCGCCGCCCTGGATGACCAGCGCGCGGGCCGCCGGCGACGACGCGTCGAGCCCCGCGCCGGCGAGGATCGCCTCCCCGCGCTTGGCGTCGCAATCGAGCATGCCCACCGACAGGATCGGGATATGGCTGATGATGAGCGTGTGGCGTCCGGGTTGTACGCCCGCGAGGTCTCGCTCGAGCCAGGCGAACTGCTCCTGGTCGATGAGCCCCTGATAACTCTCGCCCAGGGGCTGGACGGAGTCGAGGATGACCACGTGCCAGTCGCGCAGGTCGAAGCTCTTGTACGTGCGCTCCAGCGCGTTGGCCTTCAACCACCACGCCTTGCCCCACCGGGGCTCTTGCCCGGTGGTCATGCTGCGGGCCTTGTTCCAGCCCCAGATGTCGTGGTTGCCGATGCAGTGCTCGACGCGCATGGGGCAACGCTGCGCGAAGGTGGTCTGCCAGAGGTCCCAGAGACCCTTGACGCGGACCTCGGGCTGGTCCATCGAATACATGATCATGTCGCCGCCGGTGATCATGGCGTCCGCATCGCCCGCGTGCGAGCACGCGTGGGCCAGCGCGGTAGACACGCCCGAAACGGCGTCAAACTCCGGGCGGATATGGGCGTCGGTGAAGTGGATCAGGCGTGCCGACCGGGCCGGGATCTCGCCGCCGGGCCCGCCCGAACGGCTGCCCGAGGGCGCAGCGCAGCCAGCGAGTGTTCCGGCGGCGAGCACCCCCGCGGCCTTGAGCACGCCGCGGCGCGATGGCGGTGTCGACGGGGCGGCGGGGCGGGACGCGTGCAGATCGGTCGTCATCGTGGCGGCTCCAAAGGCCGCGCAGAATAGCGAGTGTCGGGGGCCATTGCTCGGTCGCCGCGATGCCCGCGAGGCCCGCGAGGCTGGCGAGGCCGCGAGGCCGCCGATCACGGACAGCCGGCGAACCAGGCGCTGAGAAAAGCGAAGATATCGTCAACGCCCGTCGAGCCGTCGAGATTGAAGTCGCCCAGCCCGTTGAACCATGCGCTGAGAAACGCGAAGATGTCGGCCACGGTGCGCGTGCCGCTGGCGTCGAAGTCCACGGGGCACGCCGGCGGAGCGCCGATGACCACCAGCTGCCACGACCCCAGCGTGCCCGTCCAGCCCGGGCCGGTGTCGGCGACCCTCAGCGTCCAGGTTCCGGCGGCCCGCTCGTCCCAGCAGCGGACGCTCGCGAGCGTGTACTGGTCGTAGCCCGGCGAGTAGTCCTCGCGCGTGTCGGCTAGCAGGCTCTGCGTGCCCGAGGGCGAGGTGAGCAGGATCCGCAGATCGCCGGCCTTCTGGTGCGGGGCCGTGAGGATCACCTGCACGCGCTCGACCAGAAGGTTCGACGGGATCACCACCGAGTCGCTGACGCCCGCGAGGCTCGCGTCGGGGACCGCGACGTTCGGCGTGCGGAGGGCCGAGGCAACGGTCCGATCGGGCCCGCGCGAGACGAACCCCGGCGCAAGCGCGACGGCGGCCGCGGCGTCGATGGCGCCGAAACCGAAAACGTCGCTCACCCACCGCCCGGCGCCATTGAGCGCCCAGCTCTCGTCGTCGGGCTGCACCCGCCGTGCCGAGCGGATCAGCACGTGCTGCACATCGCGGCTGGAAAGATTCGGATTGGCCTGCAGCACCAGCGCGATCGCGCCCGACGCGATGGGGGCCGCGGCGGACGTCCCGCCGAAGCCTGCGGTATAGTCGCCCGGGGCCGAGACCGACGCGCCTGTGGTCGTGTACACGCCCGACGGGGCCGAGCCAAACAGGTCGGTGCTCGATGTCGTCACCAGCATGAGCGACGAGCCGGCCTCGGAATACGTTGCCCGCTGGTCGCTCCGGTCGATCGAGCCGATCGCGATCGCGTATCGGCTGGAGGCATAGGGGTCGTAGTCCACGCGGTCGCTGACGCCCGCGCCATTTCCCGCGGCCCAGACGAAGATCGTCCCCTTGCCGCCGCGGCCCGCCGTCGCCGCCGTTTGCAAGGCGGCCAGCTCGATCGAGGAGATCGCGCTCAGAATCGCGTTGTCGGGCGGACCCCAGGAGCAGGACTTGACGGCGTTGAGATCATTGCGGAAAGTGAACGACGCGGCGGTATCCGAATCGAAGCCGAAGAACTGCCGCGAGATCTTCGCGCCGTACGCGACGCCCACGCCGCCGATCCCGTTGCGTGCCGCGGCGATCAGCCCGGCGCACGCCGTGGAATGGTCGCCGAAGGTATAGCCCAGAATCGGGCCCTGGCTGGCCGCGAGGTTCACGTTGGGCGCGAGGTCCGGATGGTCGATGTTGAAGCCGGCCTCGATGACGCCCACGGTGATGCCCGTGCCGGTGATGCCGTTCTTCCACGCCGGTAGGGCGTTGACACTCCCGGCGGCACCACCCAGGCCGTTGATGAACCACTGCTGCACAAAGCCCGGGTCCGTCGGCGGATTGGCCCTGAGCGTACGGGGCCGCATCGAGTCAACGTACGCCTCGAGCACGCCCGGCTGGCCCGCCAGCGCGTCCGCCAGATCAGCGGCGGCGGCGACGCTCGTCGTGTCGATCAGCCAGAACTCCCGCAGCTCGCCCGGCTCCTCGCTCGCCCGCACGGGCAGCAGCGCTGGCCCCTCGGCCACCCGGCGGAGCCCAAGGGCCCGATCGATCGGGCCCCGGTCCACAGCCCGAACGATCACCCGGGCCCGCAGCATCCAGCCGTCGTCGGCCTGGCTGGTCAAGGCCTCGGGCGACTGAAGCCCCATCGGACGGACGCCCACGCCCGTGCGGACCGGCCGCTGGTCCGCCTCGACCGCCCCGAGCGCCGACGAACACAGCAGCCCGCCCGCGAGCGTGGCGGCGAGCGTCAGAGTCAGCGGGGCTTGCGGCTGGGCGGACCGTGCGGGCATGGTTCCTCTATCGGACGGTTCGCGGCCCGACTGGCCCGGGTTCGCGCTGGCACGATTTAGCACGGGAACTGGCCAGCAAACCAGCAGCTCAGGAACGCAAAGATGTCTGAAACATCGCGCGTGCCGCTGTTATCAAAGTCCGAGCCCGGGCCGGCGGCGAACCACGTCGACAGGAACGCAAAGATGTCTGCAACCGTCCTGGCCCCGTCGTTGTCGGCGTCGCAGGCGCAGCGGAGCCGCGGGCCGGCCGCGTTGATGGCCGCCGTGGTCTGCACGGATGTCGTGGTGCTGCTCAGCGAGATGGTCACCAGCACCGGCAGGGCCGCGCACGCGGGCGAGTCGGCCGGGAAGGTGACCTGCAGCGGATCAAGGGGGGTGGGGGTGGTGTTGGTGGGCGGGGAGTTGTTGATTGAGAAGTTGGTTGTGGCCGTCGCGCCGCCCTGGGGCGTGCGGGTGATGCGCCCGGCGAGAACGACCGGGACGACCTGCGGGTCCGTCGGGAACGCCGAGCCGCCGAAGTTCGAGGTTGTCACCACCGTCGCGCTGACGGGGATGCTGAAGTCGAACGATGCGGGGTCACCCACGACGGGCGTGAGCGTGCCGGCCGACGCGGCCGACTGCGTGACGCCGATGGCCGTCACATTGACGGTGCCCAGCGGGATGCTCAGCGGCCCGCAGTTGAACAGCGTGCAGGTGGGCGTCGTGCTGCCGGCGAAGGCGGCGCAGAACGCGCGGTAGGTGAAGTTGTTGAGGTTTGCCGATGTGCTGATGGGCGCTACACCAACCAGGTTCAGGCTCACATTCCGCGCCTCGGCCGTGCCCGCGCCGGGATTGATCGAGAGCGTGAAGCTCCCGGTCGGTCGCTGCGGCGTGGTCGGGGTGTTTCCCCCAGTGCCCGCGAGCGTGCCGCTGATCGGGATGATCTGGTTGGTCGTCAATGCGATCGACGAGCAGCCGCTGGTGAACAAGCACAGGAACGGGTTCGGCGTGCCCTGCTGCAGGCGCGTGGCGAGCAACGGGGCCGCGGGGGGCGGAGGCTGAATAGGCATCGGATCGCCCGAGAGCGAGCCGCTGAACGGGGCCGAGGCGCTGAACGTGTACGTCACGGCACTGGTCGTGGCGTTGACGGTGAGCGTGTAGGCCTCGGCGGCTAGGGCCGACCCGGAGCACAGGGCCAAGGCGGCCAAGCCGACGAGGGAACGGAGTCGAGTTTTCGACATGGGGAGCATCTCCACGAGCGTCGTCGCGTGTTCAGGCAGCGGAAGGGGGCGGGATACGAACAAAAGGTAACCCCTGGCCGCCGGTTTGCCACCTCGGACGTCCGAGAAGCCGTGGAACTTCACGGTGAAACCTCCCTGGCCAAGCGTGGCCGGTGGCAGCCATGTGGCCCACGGCGGGTATGCTCTTGGCGACCGCCGGCCCATGACGCCCGGGGCCTGGGAGGACCCGTCATGCCGCTGCCCCCGTTGGTTCTCAAGGACCCGATCTGGGCCCGCCTGGATTCGGGCTGGAAGCCCATCCCCAAGCGTCCGGGATATGCCTTGGGGATCGCCGTGGTGCTCTCCATGACGGTTGTCATGGCGCTCGCGTACGTGGCCACTCTGGGCCTTCTCGGCTACGGCGTCTGGGTGTATTTCCAACACTTCGCCCCGCCGGATGCGAGATCGTCGGGCGGCTCCATAGTGAGCGCGTCGGTCCTGTGGCTCCTGCCTCCCGTCTTGGGCATTATGCTCCTGGTGGTGCTCATCAAGCCGCTCTTCGCCCCCCGGGCGGGAGCCACAGGCAGCATCGAGATCAAGGAGTTCGAGGAGCTCAAGCTCCACTCGTTTGTCCAGAATGTTTGCGTCGTCATCGGGGCCCCGCCGCCGCGCGAGATCCGGTTGGACTGCGAGGTGAATGCCTCCGCGTCGTTCCGCCGCGGCCTGCGGAGCCTTCTCACGCCCGGGGACGTGGTCCTCACCATCGGCATGCCCTTGGTCGCGGGCATGACCAAGCGCCAGTTCGCCGGCGTGCTCGCCCACGAGTTCGGCCACTTGGCTCAGGGCTCGGGCATGCGCACGACATCGCTCGCGCTGACCCTCGTCAACTGGTTCGCACGCGCCGCCTATCAACGCGACGCCTGGGACGTCGCCATGGCCCGGCTCGCCGCCACCGGCCACGCCCTGGCGATCTTCGGCTGGGCGGCGATCATCTGCAGCTTCTTCGCCCGGCTCGTTCTGAAGGTCATCGTCTGGGTCTGCTCGTTCCCGGCGCTCTTCATGCTCCGCCAGATGGAGTACGACGCCGATCGCTACGAGGTGCAGCTGTCCGGCATCGCGGCGTTCGAGCGGGCCTTCGAGGTGCTCGGCGAGCTGGGCACTGTGTACCCGCGGGCCCTGGAATCGACGCGCCGGGTCTATCAGCGCGACAAGACCGTGCCGAGCAACTTCCCCGCCGTGCTCGTCGACCACGCCCGCAGGCTCACCCCCGAAGAGCGCGCCGAGGTCCGCAAGCAGATGCTCGAGGCCCCGGGCGGCTTTCTCTCCACCTACCCAAGCCCCACCAGCCGCGTCGCCGCAGCCAAGGCACTCGGGCACGAGGGGCTCTACACCGACGACGGCCCCGCGGCCCATCTCTTTGGCGACTTCGACGCCGCGTGCACCAAGGCGAGCTATCACCTGTTCCGCCAGCTTCTCGGGCCGGACCTCGAGATGGCCCGCTTCGTCAGCGTCGGGCCGCTGGTCGTGGCCGGGCCCCGTGCCGAGTCGCGGCAGACCACCCTGGAAGCCTTCCTGGGCTACGAGCCGGCCAGCTGGCGCCCGCCCTTCCTCCCCGCGACAACCATCGCCGACGCCGAGAACGCCAAGGCGACCATCACCCGCATGCTCGACACCAAGGCCAAGGCCCGCGCAGTCTCCGGTGGCGAGGCCGCGGGCAAGCGCCTCGCCGAGTTCCGAGCCGCCAGCGACGAGGTGATCGCCTGGGGCAAAGTCGTCGCCCAGCACGGCGCGGGCCTCTCGCCGGACTTCAAAGGCCTCTCCCTCGCCTTCACCAGCCGCGAGGGCGCGATCGAGCGCTTGCAGAAGTCCGGCACGCGGCTCGACGAGGCGACGGCCCGGCTCGATGAGCTGAACACGGCCGCCGCCGCCCGGCTTTCTTGCACGCTCGCGGTGCTCGGCGTGGCGGGCATCGAGTCGGCCATCCCGAGCGCGGCCCGCGACCGGGCCCGGGCCGTCGAGCTCTTGCAGGCCCTCGAGACGCTGCGCAAGATCCACCCCACCGCCGCCGAGTGCCGCTCGATGAACGCGCGGGCCCAGGCGCTGTTGGGCCGCGTCCGAAACGAGGAGAGTTTCAAGCGGGCCAAGGGCGAGCTCCGGCCGCTCAGTGACATCGCCCGGATCAAGCTCGACGACGCCCGGCGGCTCGGCGGCGACACCAAGGACCCCGCCGCCGCAAGCCTCGCCGAGGGCAACCTCGGTGCCACGCTCGTGGGCGCCAGCCCCGGCCACCGCGAGATGGACGAGATCTTCGCGGCCCTGGAGCTCTTTGTCGCCAACTACCCCGACGCGGTCGGACGCTGCCTGGGCGAGCTGGCCGAGATCGCAGCCCGCGTGGAGACGGGGCTCGGCAAGCGGCTCAAGGCCGGCAGCGGGGCGGCGGCCGGGGCGGCGTGAGACGCCAGCAAGCACCGGCTCAAAGAGCCAACTCGACAGATTCTTGTGCCCGCGTTCGCACACGCCGCGCGAGCGGATGAGTCGTTGGTGAGCCATGCTGGAACAGATGAACCATCCGAGGGCCGACGACATACCCAGATCGACAGACCCACCAGCATCCGCCGCAACCTTCGCACCCGACTGCCTGATTTGTCAGTACGACATCTCAGCCACGCCCGACGGCCGCTGCCCGGAGTGCGGGGGAGTTTTCACGCACGACGAGCTCTACGCGGCTGCAAGGCTTAAGGCTCGGCAACGACCCGGCGTACTGGATTGGACGCTCCGTTTGATCGCCGGCCCGCTTGCGTTCATGGGAGCGGCAACACTCGCCTACGCGTCTTGGAGCACGGTATTTCCACTTTCGTTGACGCTCATCCTCGCCGGTGTCGGGCTGTTGGCGTTCGTCGACGCGTTGCGGCGTGCGCGCGGCCACTTCACTACGTGGCTGACAACATTCTTCGCGGCGCCATTCACCCTTGCCACGGCTGCGCAGGTTTTCAACTCGCTGCTCGCCCCATTTCTGCTCGCGCTCAGTCCGACGATGATCTGCTGGCGACGCCGTGTCCTGAACGGCCAGCGAGGTCCGGGGCCTGTGGGCGCGGGATTTGCCGGCCTCACGCCCACGGCGACAAGCTGCGTCTGGACGTTCGCCTCTGTCGATCTGCTGATCAGGTCCTACCGCTGGTCTAGGTTCGACTGGTTGCCCAACGGGACGGGTAGATCCAATGTCTTTGCCATCCGGACCGGCGCGAGCTTCGGGCTTGGCCTCGCTCAGCTCGCTCTGGGCGCCGTGCTAGTCGTACTTGGGGTTCATTACCGCCGGCTCGACCGCCGCCCCGCGCTCACCCCATCCCCATCGCCATCGCCATCATCTTCCCCATGTCCGCCGGGCTCATCGCCACCTTCGCTCCCGCCGCCTGCAGCGCCTTGATCTTCGATTCCGCCGTGTCGTCGGCCCCGCCGATGATCGCCCCGGCGTGGCCCATCCGCTTGCCGGGGGGGGCCGTCTGGCCCGCGATGAACGCGGCGACGGGCTTCTTCACGTGCTTCTTGATGTACTCCGCCGCCATGATCTCGTCGGTCCCGCCGATCTCGCCGATCATCAGGATCGCGTGCGTCTCCGGGTCGGCCTCGAAGAGCTTGATCA